>Ga0315294_10001758_pt1 | contig 23688 bp, 2 predicted proteins | sample YL17G13_40_MG_FD_203626 | JGI IMG/M metagenome (GOLD analysis project Ga0315294, IMG submission 203626) | Sediment microbial communities from Yellowstone Lake, YNP, Wyoming, USA - YL17G13_40 | ecosystem: Environmental > Aquatic > Freshwater > Lake > Sediment | place: USA: Wyoming | collected...
GGGATGGGGTTATTCTAAATTTACCTTGACTTCGTAAACTAGGTATTGTATATTTATGTTTAGAGGTGATAAATATGAAACTCAAAATCATACTTGAAAAAGGCGATGATGGGTATATAGTGGCCAGTGTTCCCTCTCTGCCCGGCTGCCACAGCCAAGGTAAAACTGAAAAAGAAGCGATTAAGAATATTAAAGAAGCTATACTTTTATATCTAGAGCCAAACCCAAAGGACATCCATTCCGACGCCAACCATAGAGTGTTAAGCTTAGCTATATGAAGCCGCCGCTTCTTTCCGGCAATGAAATTATTCACGCCTTCCTGCGCGCCGGATATACAAAAGTTGACCAACGCGGTAGTCACGTCAAACTCTTTAACCCTACCAAGCAAATCACATTGATTATCCCTAACCACAGAGAAGTCGACCGCTGGACCCTTAAGGGCATCCTTAAAGATGCAGAACTCTCGGTACAAGAATTTATAAAACTTCTCAAATAATCCCGTCCGCCTTCTGGTATTCTTCATTACCTCATCTTCTCCTTATATCTATCTGCCACCGGTTTAACTGTCTGCGTTCTATCATCTTAGTCCTCCTGTTTTGCCCGCCTCCGCGGTGGGATGGGGTGATTTAATTTTTATCGTCATGGGGCACCTCTGCGTTTGGTTGACGGGGCGTCCTCTTTTTGTTTATATTCTCTTGCCCGGCGGATAGCATTCTCGGCAAAAAACTCGCAGACCCTATGCAATCCATCTTTTAATCCTTTCTCAGTTAATCTTTGATGTAGCTCCCATAGGCCTCCGGAGTTAACACCGTTCATCTCAATAACTGCCGGCAAACGATTACTGCGCCACATTACATCGCCACCGCAAAAATCTACCTCATCAGCCCCCCGCTGAGATATCACGCCCTGGCTTACTAAAACCTTTGCTTCATCTTTTATGGCATTCACCGCCCAAGAAGAAACGCACTCTATATCGTATCTTCTCTTCCATGCTCTTTCTGGATTAATGTGCGCTAATTCTGTCAATTCATCAAAAGTTTCCCATTGGGCAGTTAAACTAATATTCACTGGCCCGCCTGCGCGGTCAACTCTCACCAACATCGACATGGTTACAAAGCTACTATCGTCATAAGGTACACCAAAAACCCTAAAGTTATAATCTTCATTTACCCCATTATTCCTTATTAATGGGGTATCTATATCCTCCTGCACCATCGCACTTTCTCCATTATCTAATCTCTCTAAAATTTCTTTCGCTATTGTTACTGTGGAAACCTTCCCTCCAAAGCGCCTAATGCCGTGACCGCCAAAACCTTCTGGTGATTTTACCCATACTACGGGATACTTTCTTCTAAATCTATCCAAGGCGCCACGAATATCTTTCTCGTTATAACTAAGGGGCATATACTTAACCTGATGTTCACTAAATGGGCTTCTACATGCCTTGCCATAAAAACAACTTCGTTCATCGTGAGGATGAATAAAAGAAATGCTGGATGGCACGGGAATACCTTTTTCAACCAGAATTCTATCCATCCATATCTTGTTACTTGTTATTGCTTCAAATCCTGGGGAACGGGAACAAGGCACCGCAGTCTGATTAATCATTATTTGATATGCTTCATCTGAAGACTTTAAATCTACATAATGTAGCGATTGGGGGCGTTTAAACTTCAACAGTTTGTACACGCATTGCCTTGGACCATAAGAGGCTAAAATGAGCCCTTTATTAGCTAATAACTGTCTGCCGTCTACCCATAGCCAAGAATGATTCAAGATAACAAACGCATTGGCTCCTGGATAATGTTTAAACTCTACCATCAGCGGTATGTTGTGTTCTTCGATAACGTCAAAATTGAAAGCAACAGCGACATTTAATCCGTCGGGTTTTAAGCGCCGCTCGCCTTCTGCCTCAATACCAAGCGCAATGAGATAGTTTGCTTTTTCTAAATCCTCAATTATCCCTCTAATATTATGGGTATTCATCTCCCGCTCTAAACCAATCAAGGTCTCTGCAGTCTTCTGCGAGATTTCCTTTGGCGCATTTCTTAATATGCCTTGCTTATCTTTAATCTTTCTATTTTTATCCGTAAAAAATCTAAACTTCCTTTGTCTATCCAGCGAAAAGACATAAACCGGATATGAAGCAGGCGGCATAAAAACAGGTAACGAAAATACTAAGGCCTTCCGTAGACCCCGCTGCTCATCAAAATAAACCGGCTTCATCACCAAGGCATTTTCTGCTCTATCATAAACGACCGCAAAATTCCCAAAACGGGACATCAAGCACAAGGGAAAATCTTTCAATTGATATTCACCACAAACCTTAATTTTCTCTTTGCCACTGCCCTGACTAAATTGAATGTGCACTTTTCTTTTAGAAAGGGGCGTTACGGTTATATTCACTCCTTGATTTATAAAAATATCCTTCCAGCGCGGCAAAGTAACAGGTAAACTTAGGGTTCCTGAACGCCAGCCCTTCTTTCTTCTTGCGCCTGCGCCGCCGGGGGGTTTATTTTTCGCTTCCGCTGCAGAAGCCGATAAATCCTCAATAAGACAACCGAAACACCAGACCGCTATAAGAGGATCTATAAAAAGCCAATAACCCTTTCTAAGACCCTCGGGTATGGCGCTATTAATAAAGAAACATACCTCGCTCCTTTGGGCAATGGATAGAAGATAAGGACGTTGCGCTTGGAAAATACTTTTCCCCTCCTCTATAGATGTGTTAGAACGATATCCGACAAGCTCATCAGCATCAAAATCAAAGACCCCGCCGGAAAACTCCTGGTTAGCCATTTCCTCTAATGGCCACGCTGTCACGGATACGCCGTTATATGTATTTTTGATAAATTTGCTATCCGTAATCTTGTTAGCATGCTGAAATTCACTTATGCAACCTTTCTGCATGAGAAACTTAACATAATTAGCGTGAGTAAAATCACCGCTTCGATATCCGCGCATAACTTCAGCCTGCCAATCAACAACCGCATCCTCGTAGTTAGCCCTTTGTCTGTCTCTATCTCTCTCAAATACGGGACAATCCCAATGTGTATCTATATGCCTCCAGACAAAACCGCCTTGTCGAATAATCTCCTGAGCCTGCTTTTTATAATGTTCGAAGAAGAAACTATAAGATAGATTATGCAAACCTCCCCAATAAATTTTCTTGCCGTTAGGAAGAGTAATTATAAGATAATATTCTCTGCCGACTTTATATTTCCTACCATTTATCGAGAACTTAACAGTTACATCATCACCTACTAAAGCTCCCTTATAATACCGCTGTTCAATTAAAACTCCATGGGCGCGGAAACGATAAGGAATCCGTAAAAAAGTCCTGGCTATCTGGCCTGTAGAATCAGGATTGTTTGCTTGCCAAACTATAATCAAGCAAAACGCGAGGACGAAGATTGTTAATACAAATAAGTCATAAGGAATAATTGCCGTTGCCTGCAGGCCTTCTACCAGCCCAGCTGCAGAGGCCTTGGCTGCCGAAAGAAAACACCAAGCCAAACCTACCCAAGGCAAAATAGATTTTAAGTCCTTTGTAACGCCACTCCCGCCCCCCCTGCCGCCTCGACTACAAATATAAACTCCTATTTCATCTATTAAGCTGCTGACATCCTCAGCTTCTTTGGGCCTGGCAGTCTTGAGATATCTTGACAATTTTGTGAATGCGGGGTCAATTTTAGCGATTAACGCAATAACAGTGCGCATTGCCTGGCTTTGTTTAGTCCTCTTTTCCTTTTTTGTTATATAATATGGTTTACTGACGCTCTTGCCTTTTATTTCCACCTGTAATAATATTCTATCTTTATCCCAAAACTCAGCCGCCTGGAAACGCAAACTGTATAATTGGATAATCCAATCAGGGTAGTTCATGAACCCAGCCTTCTCTGAAACATCGTAGCGTCCTGAATGATATTTGGTAATGGCCTCATCCAGCGGAATAAGGGCTGTTCGTGCCCCCTCTTCAAACTCCTCAACCTGCAAATCAAGGATGAATACCGTATCCGCAAGCACAACTAAACCCATTATCCAATTGCCGCTGTAATCAATCGCCTGGATACGGTATCTACTTAATAAATCAGAAATCATAATGTATGCTTCTTGTGGCTTGATGCGCTTACTTATCTTTCTTTTTATCTTTAACATTTCCGGAATACACTTTGCGAAATTTTTTAAATCCTTTAAATCTCTTTGTGGCAACTTGTTTATCTGTTTTTTAGCGCAAAGCACCTCTTCATACCTTTTCACAAAATTCCTTTTTGTAATATTTAAATAATTTCCCCAGCCTAATTGACTAAAATATCCTCTCTTTTCTACCTTCACATCCCCCGTCTCTCCCGCGCCGCGGCTTAAGGCGAAGACGCTCGTCTGTGGCGAGACTCTAACCTTATCCGATGCGGTTCTGCATGAATTTTCCGCTAAGGCGAGGCTTGAGGAAACAGGCGCACAAGCTCTTTCAGAAAGAAGCTCATAAAACCAATTCCCTCCTCTATGCAAATAACCTATATTATATGGTGCATCTGCTATTGCCTCATCTACTGACAAACCTCTTCTTATTTGTTCTTCGGAGTATGGTTCTTTAAGTCTTTCAGCTTCCTCGCGTTTGATTTCCCCCAAATTAAGTGCCCCTGGCAATAATAAATTAATCAGCGTCAAGGGATCAGAAATATCTGGCGGACTATATACCCAAGAATTATTAAGAGGATGGCTATGCCCATTTATTTCGAAGCAAAAACGTGGAAGTAAAAGCGCAGAACAACCAGCTGTATATGCTAATCCGTCGGCTATAACTGCAAAACCTCTGCCGCCGATTATTCCTATTTGCCCTGCGATATCTTCTGCTACTTTACCCTGAAAACCGAGTTTCTCTCCTGTCTTCTTAACTCGCTCATCGATAACACCTAAAAACAACTGGCCCTTAACATTCAGCAAGGTAATTTGAAACTTCGCATCACCATTTATTTCCTCTGGAGGAGGATAATAAGCAATCCAATACTCATGTTCTACAGATAAAAATTTCAATAAACTTTCTGGGCTATAAAATGGCCTAATAAGATGAATACCTAAATCGTCTTGTGGCTCTCTGGAGGGAAAGCGCTCGCTGCGTATATCCTTTGCTCGCGAAGCCAAGACTTCAAAAGCAATCCTATACCTATCTGGCTTAGCCCAAACAATGCGTCCTAATATCCAGGCATATTTATTAATGTCAGATGAATTCTTGGCAGTGAGATATTTGTCCAGAAAAAATTCCAAAACTTCCCTAAACTCATAAGCTTGCGTTAATGTCTCTAATACTCTATCTATCTTTGTGACTATGCTATTTCTAAGCTGTCCTATGGCCTGTAACTGCCTACACTCGCTAATCAGCAAATGAATTCGGTTAAAATCATTGAGAAATGTGCTATTTCTGCCGATTGCATTTTTATTTAATCCTTTCTTGGCAAGCTCCCTCCTGCCTCCTCTATGGCTATGATGAAACCTCGTGCCATTAATCGCGCCTTCGCTTAATTGAGCTCCATATACGCTTCCCCGCGCAAAGCAATGATCCGACCCTGCCTCTAGGCTTCCTGGCTCAGGGACAAATGTGGTTATGTAGTGTGGGCTGCCCATTCCCGGCCCCGGCGCGCCTGTCGTTCCTGCGCCGGCGGGAGTTTGCTTGTCTGAGCCGGGAGCGAGTTCAGGTTTTGGCAATTTAGTCACCTCAATGTATAGAGCAGCTCTACATCTGCCATCGTCTGAAAATAGAGGTGTATCTTGCGGAATATTCGGACTTAAATGTATGGTTTTTCTGCCCTTGATGGTTTGATAAAGTGGCTTTAGCACTAAATCAACGTAGATGCAGTCTTCAGTAACTATCTTAATTTTCCCTCCTTCTTTAAGGATTGCAAAAAGACCTTGAAAGAAATGCATATCTTGCTGAGAATAATCCAATAAAGACCTGCTCGGGAAATTAATGTAGATTTCCTCAAGCTGACCATTAACAAATATTTTTCCCACAATTTCTTTGGCATCACCATAGATAATCTTTAAATTTGCTAAGGCTGCCTTTTTAATCTGATAACCCTTTTGTCCATTTATCTCAATAACCACATAGTTTCTATCGGGATTCCTTTTTGCTTGTTCTATTATCCAAAAACTATCTCCACAGCCAATTTCGAGATAGAGGAGAGACGCTTCTCGCTTGTCACAAGAACCGTCCCCGAACAAGTTAAGAACCGTCCCTAAAAAATTTTCCCGGCCTTGAGTTTCAGTTATAATTCTCTGCGCATACCCGAGGATTCTTTCTTCAGGGTCAAATTCTCTCCAGTGCGAACTCCAAAACTTAAGTGTCTTTACATATTCTGAAACTAAACGCCTGTGGTCAAGCTCTTCCACGGAAGACTCAACATCAACCAGGAAAGCCCTATTTTCTTTTTCTTCAATTTTATGTCCGAGCATAACACTGCTGGGTTTGAAATCTCCCACCAAGATGTTATTTGCGATTAATAAATCCAATAAATTAAGAATATGCGTAATTTCTGCAGAACTTAACGGCTCCTTATACTTATCGATAGATTTACCGAAAATTTTCTCTACTGCCGAATAATCGTAGCCGTTACTTGTCTTTCCAGAAAAAATTAAATTCGGGTTAATCCCCAAAGAACCCAATCTAGAAAACCATTCTCTTTCTTCTTTAATTCTACTAAGAATTGACTGGTCACGAGTTACGCGCACCACGAAACTTCCCAAATCAAAAACATCGGCGACTACGCCTCCTCCGATTCTTGGGATTTTTCTACCCTCAAAGAAGAGCCTACCCCGCCTATCTCTTGTTCGATTATACTTATAACTCAACTTCCGCGAAAACTCTGCCACGTTGTGAAGAGTGGCATCAAAGTTTTCATCATTCTTCTTCAATACCACCACGCGATTAGGGATATAGAGTTTTACGTTTTGAAATCTGGCGTGAGGATTTCTCAATCTGCGCAATATTTCATTTAGTTGAGATAGCTCTTTTTCGTGTTCTATTGAGTAGTTACCCTTATGCAAAAGGCGTCTGGCTATAGCCTCTCCGTCTTCTTTGTGTAAAAATACTATCCTGTCTCCTACAGCCAGAAGTTTCTCGTCTAATTCATCCATATATTTCAGTCTTCCCCTAAAGTCAAAGTAAGTAGAGTCGGTTAGGCCTTTGATAAAGACTATTTTTCTGGTATCTTTTTTGATACACAGGTCAACATCATCAATCTTGGTGGCATCTGCCCTGAATGTGCCTCTGGCCCTGCTCCTGGCAAACGATAAATTAGACCATATCACTTGCGGGTCTATTCCTAAGTGTTTTTCAGCAGTAGCAATAACCTTCCTTGTGCCTTTTCTGTTACTGCCTCTGCATTCAATCCCCACTGCAGGAATCAAACTTGCTGGCAATACGTCACAGCCAATAAAAGGATAGACCACCACGCCATCAGCAATAACGCCAAGGGATTTTAAATAGGTTAAAGTTTTATAGTAAAGTTTCAATAACAAAATTCTACGCTCCCTATATTCGGGTTCGCCTTCTTTTATGCCCTTGTAAGGAATGGCGTTGCATTGTCTAACCAAACTTTCTATTTCTGACAAAATTGTAGGGGCTATCGAGGCATCTGTTCTGCTATAAATATCACTGGTGCCCAAGTCTATACCTAAGGTATATTTTTTCTTAGATGAATTTCTTGCCATACACTCCTTCACTTCCGCTTCAAGATTTGGATAATCATCTAAATTATTTCTAAATCTTATTCTCAACGCTCGCGTTACCTGCGCTAACGAAATATTTGGCTTCTCCTTACAAATCTCTGCGACAACATAAGGAATATTGGGCAGGGGCGAGCCGATGACAGGTGTATTATCTGAGCCGGAGGATGGATTTTGTTTTGGTTTTAGAGTGGTTTTCTGTTTGTGCCGGAAAATGGTTCCTTGTTGTCCTCTTATTTTTTTTGTTCTTCGATAATGCCACTTAAATGCGGCGGCTAATAAACCGGTGAGTCCGCCAACGCCGAGGACTATTTTTAAAAGATTACTTGATGGCCGATGGATCTTTTCAAAGACGATAACAGTATCATAAATCATGGGTCCCGCACTTTGACCTGGCGCAGCAAAATAACCACTTTGATTTTTATTAAAACGTCCGTCCTTCCCCACATGGCCGGCAAAAGCACGCCATTTGCCTCTTTGCTTATCAGCAACTTCAATCAAATTCAACATTAACTTCTTGTTATCTTCATCTTGCAACATCACGGCCCTTACCAATTCTTTTAACTCCATTGGCTGTGGAGAAGTTCGTCCTTCTTGCATTAAGGACATTAGCGGTTGGACTAAAATTACTTGTCCTCCGGGCTCAACAAGGTCAAAAATTTGTTCAACCCATTCTTCCGATAAATCTTTGACCCAGGGAGCCACATTTTGCAGTCGGATGGTTCCAACTTTCCGAGGAACCGTTTTTCTGGACATTGTTTTGATATCCAAGTCAAGTATTTGAATATTGTCTAAACTCAATACCCGGTTAAGCGTATGCCAAAAGCGTATGACGTAGGGAGAAATATCAGTGAGTAAAATAGGACGTTTGGGTGAGTACTCTAATACTTCTGGCAAGTAATCTTCGAAATTGGTGCCTGTAGCAAGATCAACATAGGCGTACTCAGAAGTACTAACCGTAGACTTAGGCTTCCAGTAATAAGCCAATCTGCGAACTAGCCCTCCCTCCCTTTTTCCTAGATTAATAAAAGAAAGTGCCTGGGTTGCAGAGTTAAGAGCTGTGCAATCTATGGCCATTTTGGCAAAGTCGTTCAGCCCTTTCTCTTGTTGATTTATATTAAAACATTGCATGATCTTCTCGACCAAGCCAGCCATCCTGTTATTGCTTACAATTTGTTTTACGTAACGAAGAGTCTCCGGAGTAAAACTCGTTCCCACAACCAGCTGAGGAGAGCTTCTTAATTCATCTACGACAACACGGCTTTTCCAATCCTTTTTCGAGGAATTCATTATGTTTCTAAAGATTTCAGCCACATAATCTGCAAAAACAATATCCTGGTTGTTATTTATTTGTTCAATAAAATCTCTTTCATCAGGATAGACCGCTAGAAATTGCCGGGTAAGCTTTTGGTTTAGATCGTACTTTTCGGTTTTTATTTTATTGCTGACTTCAGTCAAATCTCGCTGAAACAGTGGTAATATCTTTGCTAAAGGATATATAGCCACAGCCGCAGCACCTACTCCTAACCATGCGAGAAGCGCTCTTCGGGTTATGCCCACTTTAAATGAATCCGTAATGGCTTCCTGATGATGTTTTTTAAGCCCACTTATTCCGGTACCCTGCAATGCTTTCCTGAAGGCTTTAGAATTACGATAAGGCCTATGCTGAAAAATCCATTGCGCTAACTTATCTTTTGTCTCTTCATCCAAATCTGCCAGTTGTTTAAGACCTTTTAATTGGTTCTCAATCGCAACTAACTTCGCCCTATTAACATTAGGAAGTTTAATTTTTCCCCCCATCCCCACCACGCCTTCATTCATGGAGTATTGTCTTGATTCGCCTTTACGCAGAGATTTTTGCAGAACTGTTTTGCTAGTCTCTCCTGTCAATATGTAACTTGCAGGCCTGCATTGAGATGTTAATTCGGATAAATAACGTACTCTTTGAGCAATATATTCAATTGTCCGGCCACCTAAAATACCTAATATATTGGCATATCGCTGCTGGGTTTCTGCATCAATTGTATTTAAGAATTCAATTGTTCTTGAGTAAAGCTCATTTCCACTTTTATTTTCACAAATACAGAGCCAGTAGAATAACATTGCTTGAAGGTTCATCATCCGAAGGTGGCCCTTACCGCGTTCAGCCTGTGCGCTGACCTCATCAGGATTATACTCAATCGTCCTTCTATCAGTAATTATGAAGTGGCCTCTTATTTCATGATTGGCAACAGCAAAAATAATATTTGCCAGCAACTTTATTTTTACGGCTCTATTATCCTCTAAATTGTTTAAACCTTTCTTTAAAAGAAAGGCCACAACCTTAATGAAATTATAATTTATCTCAATGTGACCGGTCTCGTAACATATTGCAGTCGGCAGAAGCGAATTATTGAATTTTCTTACTGTCAATTTAAATTTTCCATAGGCTAAGGGCCCGAAATCTTTTATCTGGTAATCAAGCTTGGCTTCCTTTAATACATTTTTTCGCACGCCGATAAAAATAGAGAATACATACCGCCGGGCATCTTGAATTACTCTCTGCGTGGCAATGCCTGAGGTATCAGGAATGTGCGTATAAGCAAATTCCTCAAAACAAAACATCCCTTCGTTAGGAGCCGATGCCTCGCCCTGCAAGCTGAGACCATGCTGTTTCAGTGCGAGGATGACCTCATTAAGACTTCCTTGGCCGAAATTTTTCAACCCCAGAAAATTTTCTTGGCTTTTGGCGCAGAGCTCCGCGATAGTCTCGATATCCAGCGCTTCAAATGCCTTTCTGACGCGAGGACCAAAATAGGCGAGTTTATAAACCGGCTCCTCATCTAATCTGTCCATATCTATCTTTTCGCTTAAATATTGGTTGAAATAATCCACCTTCTCGAGAACGCCCTCCTCTATCTTACGCACCCATTCTCTTGTCATCTTAAGTTCGTCGTCGCCAAGATCTTGGAGAGTTCTGGTCTGCGCCAAAATTCTGGTTTCCAATATTAATTTCTCAGCAGCGCTAAAGGAAAGTGCGGGACAATTAAACAGGGCGCGTGTATCTACAGATGGAGCTTTCAAACGCTTTCTCTTGACAGGCCTAGGCTTTAGTGCCGGCTTATGCGTTTTTCTTTCGGCCTTTATTGCCGTGGTAGCGGATGTTATCTTTACGTTAACCGTCTTGGTTCTCTCTGATTCAGGGGCTCTTTTCAGGGCAAATTTGATAAGATCCAACATGGCAGCCAGGTAAGGTCCCAACAGACGAAGTTCTTCTTCGTTATCAAGAAACCGTCGATTCAAGGCATCGTTCAAGGCGGGGTTTTTGCTCTCGTCGGGCAAATTATCTAATACATACTGATCTTTTTCCACGCATAGCGCTTGTAACGCACTACGAAGTATTGAATTCCACTGCTCATGCTCATCTTTAACGATATCCAACGCCCTGTTTATCTTTTTTACGCTTCCTTTACTTAACATACGCCGAATCTGCTCAATCCGGTCTTGTAGCTTAAGCAACCTCTTGCGTATTTTCGGCGTCCGGGTTGTTTCGTCCCCCATCCCCACCACGCTGTCTTTTTTCCTGCCGTGGCAAACAGCCCAGTTGTTTTGACGGTGGAGTTTAATTGCTGCACGCAGGGCAAGATATTTGGCAATTCTTTCTCCGTAGTTTTGATATCGATTTTTAGTTTTTTCATACGCATCATCCCATTCTACTCTCAAGGCTCGCAAGATATCCTTATCCTCTTCTGTAATCGGCCGATAATCATCAATTAATGGGTCATAAATCTCATCGCCATGGCCAGCTACAAATTTTTCCACTGCTTCTCCATATGTTATATCTTTTGCCTCTAAAATTTTGCGATGTCGCTTCTCTTCATATTTTGGCGCAAGCCGGCGGCAAATGAGCCATTCAGCCAAAGCTGGGCCGAACACGGGAATCTTGCGGATGAGTTTATGCCGCTTCTGCCAGCGGGCTTGCATACTAGAGGCAGTTTGCCCAGAATCCACATCTAAACTACCTGTCCTATCCCGCAAAATAATCTCATCAAGTAAATCCGTTGCTTGTTTTAGCGTATCTAGTCTTATTTGATTAAGCAATTTATGATTCTCGTCAAATCTCAATAAGGAAGCTCCCTTTGCTTTACCTTTATATTGCACTTGAAGAAGCACAAAAGTGAAATTATCTTTTCCAATATTGGATCCGCTGCGCACTGCTGATACCAAAACTGGTGTGCCATCTTTTAAGTCATAACTGGTCAATGTAATCTCATCAAATAAAGGAATAGTGGTAAGGATAACTTCGGCTAAAAGAGGTCTGGGTAAATCTTGGACTCCAGCAGGATTTTTGATATAAGTTCTCCATGTTTCTATAAGTTCAGGTGTTGGCTGATTAAGCAGCTTAATTAACCTATTTTCAACCTGATTTAGTATTGGATATATACTTTGTTTGGTAAGTGTTTTCTGTTCACGGCCTTTAATTCCCTTTTCAAATAAAACCCTGGAAATCTCTTTCCAGCCCAAAGGACGTAAATATTCTGGGTGTAACCCATAAGCTAACTGAAAAACTGTGCGCGGCACAGAATCAAATTCTTTATCCAGCAAAACACGCACCCTTACCATCTCTTCTTTAAACTGCTCCCTGTCCGCTATTTGCTCAACTGGCCGCTCTTCTTTAGCCACTGGTTCCTCAAGGGGTTGGCCATCTTCATCAAATAAAAATTTAGTTTCGCTACGACGCCTCCGTTTGTAATCCGCATTTGCCTTCTTCTTAGTCTCAACATATTTATAGGCAACAGTGGGAAAATCTGCGTCGCTTTTATGTGGGTCATAATCCCAGGCTGCTTCTAATACTGCTTCGCATACTTCATCCATCTCTTCTCTTCCAAAGCCATGCGCCTCTGCCACTGCTTCAAAACTTGTCTTTTCCAAGAATCTGGAAATCAACCTCTCTACCTGAATAGCTTTCTCTTCAAATTCCCATATGCTCGATATAATGCGCTCAAAATTATAAACATACTCTTGCTCTATGAGGATGTGTTCGCGTTTCTCCTTGAAAGTGGCTTTTAAAATCTCTTCAAAGGTAACAAATTTAACCCGGGGGAAAGCTATATTGAGAAATTCTTTATAAACTCGTTTTACAAAATCCTGTTTGAGAAGTACCCCCTCCATTCCCTTCTCTGCATAAGTAGCCAAGGCCTTACCCCAACTCTGAATAGCTCTTTCCCAGGCCTTGCGCCCATCTTCAGTGGGATCGGCATTTCTTCTGCTTGCAAGATAATAATAAACATTAGCTAAAAATGAGGCGACCTTTCTTTCTGAATAACGCTGTGTTCGCGAAGGTCTCCACAGATTAAAAAGCGCATCCATAAACTCAATTTCTTGCTCTTTAGACATTATGTCGTAAGTAAAATAATTGGCGATCTCTCCTGCCAGTTCCTTAGAATCAATATCCATATCTTTAGTAATGGCAGAATTAAAAACATCTCTTAAGGAATCAATAAAACTGTAATTCTTTATCCGCACAGTTTGCTCTAATGATTGAACAAGTCGTGCCAAGGGCGTTCTTTTTCTTTCCAATTTTATCATTATGGCGATAATCTGCTCTGGTTTTACCTCTTTTGGTAAATTCATTATAGAAATTGCTGCCGTTTTATAAATGGGTTCCATTCCGGCAAAAACATCGAGCAATCTTTGCTTATTGAGATTAATTTGGAGATTATCTTTTTCTAAAATTAATAACTCCTCTAACATAGTGTTTAATATTGGCAGGGCGCCTTTTCTTTCTCTTGGCTGGGATTGCAAGGGAGATCTCATAAATCTTCCGATACTTGAAACTGCCACTGGTTTTAGGCCTATATCTCCGACAATATGCGGCAAGGCACTGGCAATCTGCGTATAAGTCATACCCCTTAACCATGCCTTGATAATTTCAATACGTTGTTCAATGTTTAACCGACGATGCTTTACTCCCTCGACCTGTTCGCTCTCGCATAGCTCTACGCGTAACGGCAAAAGCCTGGTTCCATAGGCAAATAAAATTCCGGTGAGTTTTCGCACTGCTTTTGGGTCTAATTGTCTCCTATTCTCTAAAAAGCTTCGCACTTCCGGTTGGTCAGCAATTACATCCAGCGCTCCTAATCTATGAGATATTGATTCCTTTATCCCGTAAAGAATTCCGCTGACGTGTTGTTTTGCAGAGAGGCCGAGTGCTTGCTTAATTGTCGCATTGGTGGCATGCGCTGTAGCAAAATAATAAATAAGGTGGACCAAGGCATAGGCCTGAGAAAAACTGATTTTTTCCTGGTCGCGTAAATAAAGAATCAGCCCAATTAATGCTATTCTGCCTTCAGCGGAAAGAGTTTTAATCTGTCTTTCAAATTGTAATCGAGTGCGATGAATTCCTCCTACAGGCACCACGCCCCATCTATATAACATAGAAGCCATTTTTTGTAAGAGAGCTTGCGAAAGCCCAGATGGCTTAACCAAATCAGCAATGGTAACTTCGCCTTTTTCAGCCCTAAGCCGAACAAAAATTTGCATAAGTTTTTTCTTACGTTCCTCGTGATTAACGTGCGGGCGAAAAGTCATCCCATAGTTACCCTCAGCAGGATTATTTTCAAGAAATCTATTGAGCATATCCTGAGAAATCTCAAATACTCTAGCTACCTCAGGCCGGTAAGCAGTTGCAGGCTTGATATTGCGTTTCTTTTTCTCCCGTATAATACAATCGACTATCAGGCGGACATCCTCTTCGGTAAGCACTTTTCTATCCTGAACCATCCCAAAATCTGCAGGCGTCTTGGAGGACCATTTTAAATAATTCAGTAGCGATCGCGAACCCCTTAATCCCATTCTTCTCTGAACTGCGCTTACCTTTATATAAGGAAAGGACACATAAGGCGGATTATTAAGTTGCCTCTCTACCTTTTCCGCCAACAATTCGGCCACGGTCTTTTTAATCAAGTCATCGGTGATTAAGATGCGCTGCGCTCCCACCGCTACATCTGGCTCAGCAATAATTTCCATTAACGCTCTGGTAAATCCTTTGGCTTGTTGCGCCTCCTCTTTGGTGAGCGCGTGGTAAACATCCCTTCCCTCATCATCTTTATCATTTTGGGGAATAACTTGAATTATTTGGGCGATTCTTTTTGCCTTCTTTCCTGGGAATACCTCTACCAGCGCTTCCCAAATCTCTTCTGGCGCATAAGTCATCCGGCCTTTATATTCACCGCTGGCATTGGACAATAAGCTAATTCTAAATTCTTCCATCTCATGGTCGGTCATCTCGATATCCTGCGCTTGTCTATAGCTATGCAGAACCGGATACATGCAATTCCACGCAGAATCCCTTTCCCATGATTTCCAAGCCTCACTTACCTCTTTTTCGCTGTATTGCTTACACAGTTTTTTTAAGAATGCTCGACGCCAGATTAAAAATGCAGACTCCAACTCCAGTATCTTCTTCCATCCCTCCAGTTTTGCCTCTAAGACAGCCTCTCTCTCATCTTCCAGTATCCAAGCCATTACTTCTGACTGCCAAGAGAGTATATGTTCTAATAAAGCATCGTTTTGTATCAAGCGTTCCTCACACTGCCTGATTTCCTCTATATCATCCTGCGCAGGAACGCCTACCAGCCCTTGTTTTGTTCCCGCACAAAATTTTAAAAATCTGGAATCAATATGGCGTTTCATATCTTGCTGTTCTGTTGCCTCCTGCAATTCTTTAAGCAAAGATACGACTTCTTCCTGGCCGGAAGCGGTAATTAGTATTTCCTGGATCGCCGCCTGGTAAATATTAGCGATGGTGATACTGGCAGAATCAAAGTCCTGAACATATTGCGCATAACTATCGTAGGCTGAGCCTTTTCTATGCCATTGAGATGCAACAATCTGATGCCGAGCAGTATTAGCCCTGAGCATCTTATCAAATAAATGCAAATCAGCTTGGACATCTGATTCTTCCGTTGTTTTTAGATTCTCCTCTAATTTCTCCCGATAATCCCGATGAAACTCCTCAATCGCTAATAATATTGGTTCTAATTTTGTGTACTTCGCCCCCACCCAAACCTTTGCCGGGTTTTCTCTGTTATACACATCCCAGAGAAGCTCGCCCTTGCCGTCCTCGACCACATGAAAGATTAGGCATCCCTCAACCTCGCCTTTGTACTCAACCCAAATTCTCTTGGCGATCTTTTCCCATTTATTACTCTCAATCTGCGCAACTTCTAAGAGATTGTGTGCAGGATGAGATTCAAAGCCTGAGAATTTCCTTGTCTCCAAGGTGCTTTCGATTTTATCTGCCACTTCATATTCCGATTCCCGGATTTTAGCGGAGAAACAGCTCCTTGCCCGCATCCTCTTCTCGCGCGCTAATGCATATCCAATATAGAACTCAAAAAGGCTGGCGATTTCACGATGAGTATCTTTCTTTAATATGCGCTCTTTCTCGCCCTGAACAGAACGGGCCATAAAATAGACCTGACGCAACAAAGAATATCTCCACATGTCCTCAAGAGTCCTATCCTCCTCCCATTCATAGATTCTTGCCCGAATATCTCTCACAAAATCCTCTAAGGCTCTCTGCCTTTCTGGCTCCTCGCTAACTTTGTATCGGATGACAGGCTCTAGTAAATACCTTTCCAGAAAATCCATCACCTCATCCATAGTGGTGTTCTTGCCGTGTTCCTCAATAGCGATAGTCTCACCGTGCTCCTCAATATGCATAAAGACTTGTAATAGCGAGGTCAAAATCTTTATTCTCGTTTCCATATCTTGGGCTTTAGCATAAGCATTCTTTAAATCATATATTGCATCTTGCTTGAAAGATAAATCACCATACAAAGTAATGAGAAGATTATCGTGAATAATTTTGGTTTCCTGACTCAACAACCTAGGTAAATGAATAAGCAGGTAAGCTCTTACCGGTGATTCTTCGGGAAGATAATAATAAATTCCATTAATAAAGTTCATACCTTCTATGAACCGACCTAACTGCTCACCCGGCGCATAAGCCCCGAAAGTCAATCCCACAAACTCTTGGAACAATGCCTCCTCGTCTTTATCAAATTGACGGACCACTTTCACTCTCATTAACCTTTCTTTCAACTGGATGAAACGGTCCTCAGCGCCAATATCCTTTTGTAAATGTTTCATCAATTCAGGATACATAATTAAACTTATATGCTGGATAATATCCGTTCTCGAGCTGTCACTAATAGAGAATTCTCTTCCCCTTTTAGTTCTCACGCGGCCAATTCTCTTCCTAATCTCACCCTTCAAAACCCTCTCTATTTCTTTATTCTTCTTAGCTTGACTCATTGTTGTTCTCTCAAATTGACGCCTTAGTCTTCCGGCAATTTTAGGAAGGTCATTCTTCAGTTCCTGATAAAACTTGGAATTGGGATTATCTAATTCTAATTTCAAGTAAATGTAGAAGGGGTTTACTCCCCTGACTAAATATTTCATGGCTTTATTTCTTCTGTCTATTATCCGGTCAAATTCTGCTCTTTGTTTGCCAGTCATTCTCACTCTACCAAGCGCGGCTATCTTAACATTCAGTTCGTCTTCCCAAAATCTTGTAAACTCTTCAATGACATTCTCCAAATCTTCATAACTACTGCCTCGTTCGAAAAACTCTATTATCTGTTCAACTGCGGGATCGTAATGCGCCATATTCAAATTTAAAGAATAGCCAAGTGTTGCGAGAAAATCGGATTCCTTCACTAATTGAACTCTTAGCTCCTGGATGGACTGAACAGCCCTGGCCAAAGACTCATTTATCCAATCAGGATAGCTCTCCTTGAAAATAAAACGGTCTATTACGCCCAAACCTTCTGGATTCTCTCTTTCCTCCAGCGTCAACGCTGCTCCTGGAAAATAAATATTGTATCTTCTATGGCCATAGACATTGATAAGGTAGAATAAATAGGCAGGCAGCGTCTTTAGGTATTCCCAGTTAATCAGGCGCAAATATTGAGAGTAATGCGCTCCTTTAAAGGAATGATAGGTGGTAATGGTATCGAGCCTGCGGCCAGAAAGGAAGGATAAAACAAGCACAGCCAAAACTATATAACTGGGAACCAAATAATTGCCGTGGAAAATTAACCAGAGGGCAATCACTGCTGTTGCCAGAGGCACGCCCCAGATAAAACCAAAGACGCCGATAAAGCGGCAGATAAACTGCCATCGGCTTTTGTTTTTATGCACAAAGAGACAAGCAAATGGCCGGAAGGTCTTGGCAAACTCATGCTTATGGGCATATTTAATCTCAATCTCCCTATCCGTCAGATGCTGTCCGTATTTTTGGCGTACCTCTTTGTAGGTGCTGGGAAGGGCTAGGGCACTGCCTGAACCACTTGTCCCAGGCGCGGGACCATTTTTAACTTTTGTCACACGATTACTGATTAGCTCGGCCGAGAGATAAGGATTAGCAAAGTCGTCTACATAATGCGCTTTCACCCACTCGTCTTTTTCAAAATAAAATGGCGCGTAACCATTGTGGAGTAATAAATAATTCAGCATAAACCAGGCAAGGCGATGATGGCCACTGGCTGGATTAGAGAAATCTTCTGGGGATGAAGGCTCGACTCTATCAAAGCCAGGCAGGCCTCGTTCTAAATCGGGTTGAAGGAAAATATGACGATTTATAATATAACAATATAGCCGAGCTGCCATTAGCGGCACATTCGTCCTTTCGTGAAAAAGACTATTCGCAAAAGCCACCACGTCATCTATATGCTCATGCAACAAAGCTTCTCTTACACTATTTAACCTCTGCTGCCGAATCTCGGATGTATATTCAGAATTTTCTCTATCGCCTCTAAATATTTCAAATAAATCTATGGCCTTTTCCCAAGTAAGCGGTGAGCCCAAAACTTTTGCATTGAAATATTCTACAGCCTTTAAGAAGTTTTTGTCGCCTATCATTTCTTGTATCTTCTCAAAGTCAAGGCTTGCGGGTTTATTTTTATTTCTAAGCGACACTTCCTCTGCGCCAAGGCCGGCCTTTGCGGCGGGCTCCTGCTCTAAATCCGCATTGGATCTAGAAACATTAATCCTTTTTCTTTCCTGTTCTACCAATGCTTGCCAATATTCTCCCATAGGTTTATCTTTATAAAACCATGCTTCGGTAAGGACTCCTGGCTCAAGGGGTAGATTATCAACATAGAAGACCCTATTCTCTTCGGTTGTCCATTGGTCTTTTCCCTCGGGATTCTTATATATCGCGCATTCACCGCCCTGAACTATTCTAAATAAATTTGCCTTTTCTAGGCTTAAATTAAGCCCAGTTCCAGCATGGCCATCCCAACCGAATCTTGCTCCTAGCCGTAACGCATCTTCAATTCTGACTCGACAACCCCTCTTAAATATTCCTAAGTCGTCGATAAATCCTAATCCATTATCAAAAGAAACAATTATAGTCGCTCCTTGTCCACTATCATCTTGAATATTGTTACTTAAGTATACGCCACAGCCCCATTTTACATGTTGATGTATATTGACTAAATTGTGAGAGATAAAACTCTTAAAAATTTCTTTTGATATATCGAGAGTATTTAAGATAGCCTCTATAACTCCTGTCCAGGTATCTTCAATATTCACAACTCTATTCTTATCCAAAACAGTTGGATATTTCTTTCGTGAATTACGGAAATCAACTAAACATGTCTTCCAGCCTCGCCTTTTAAGTTCATCTATAGCAGCTTCAAAAATATCCCTGTCAGCCCCCTTAGTTTCAGGCATTGTTCTATGGGCTATATCAATGATGTCTCTAAAATTCATCCCCCTAAAGGCAAAAGTGGAATCGCAATGCCCTCCTGGACAATTGGTGGAAGTTTCATTTATCAACTTAGAAACTTCTTCTCGACCTTGAGGATTCTGCAGGAGAAACTCTAAGGCTGGAGAGAAAAAGTATTGGTCTTTTGCGGATTCCTTTAAATATGCTTTAAAGGTTTTTAATAAAGCTTCCAGGCCCGTAGCCCAACTTATCCATTGAATATCTGCTACTTCTTCACCCTTCTTAATCTCTGCGCCTTCGGGTAACCAATAGACATAAAAGGTGCCGATGGTGTTGCTATTTCTGAAAAGCCAGTGTTTATATATATAATCGCCTTTATTTTCAATCTGCTTTAAATCCTCGGGCTTAGCAATTATTCCTAATTCATCTTTCAGGCCTCTCAGCGCTGCGGTCTCATAACCATCACCAGGATATCTATCGGTTGGCTCTAGCCTCTCAGTAATTCCTGCCTCCCATTTTTTTGGCCCATATTTTTTTTGAGGACTGCGCTGCGTCAGAAGAATCCCGCGTTTTCTGTCTAATACCAAAACAATCGCTACCTTTTGCCAAGCAATGTGTCTTCGCTGTTTAAAAAGGCTGCCAAGCATCCGTAATCCATCGCGCAGCATATTGATAGTCGAAGCCTTACGCGATTCAAACCAAGAAATGGGTATTTCCTTAATCCTAAAACCGGCTAATCTTGCCAAAAGCAAAACCTCCACATCATAGGCCAGGCCTTTTTCCCAGGCAAAATCTAAAATCCCCTCCCAAACCTCTGACCTTAAAAGCTTAAACCCTCTTTGGGTATCGCTAATATCCTTTAAAAGCGCAATAATCCGGTGGATTAGCCAGATAAATGTTTTACTGGATAGTCGGCCGAACCATTGCATATCCGCTCTTTCTGCTCCTTTACACCAACGTGAGGCAATTACTACATCAGCCTCACCCAGCGAAAGTGCCGCCGCAAAGGAGCCCATACGGCGGGTATCAATGGAATCATCCGTATCACATTCTCCGACAGCATCAGCCCAGCGCCTGCCAGCTTTGTCTTTCATTTTTAGCGCTTCTCTAACTGCCCGATATACTGCCACGCCTTTTTTACCTTGTTTTTCCTCTGGCGTAATGATAATTACCTGCAACTGCTCATCCTCCAAGGCAAATTCTTCTTTTAACTGCGGCCTAAGCTGCTCTACACATCTTGCCGAAGCCGCATTTTCGGTGCCATCGTCAACCGCTATAATCCTCCATTCAAAGAAGAGCGGGTTCTCTCGGCGTAATTCCTGCAAATGCTCAATTTTTTTCCTTAGACAACCTGCCTTAAGACGTTTCTCTTCGTTGAACATAGGCATCACTAGCACTACTCTAAACGGATTTTTCACTCGTCGCAGGTCTTCTAAAGACTCCCCAACCATTTCACTTTCTCTTTGGCTGCGCGCCTGATAGGGGAGTTCTGTTTTTATATTTAAGTTATCAATCCTGAAATCTCTGTGTTTAAGAAAGAGGAAGAAACCCACTGCTAAGATAATAAAAGGAAGGAAAAGAGGAATGTCTATGCCAGCCAGTATTATATGCGGCAACCCGCCGCCGATTGCCCCTATGGAAACAAACCAGCTCAATAAATCGCCTCCCCAGGCTACGCTGGCCGGAAGAATTAAAGCCAAAATGCAAGCTAAAACATAAAATTTCCGCGAGAATATTGAGGCCTGCTGGTCTGAGGATGCCCTAAAAAATCCTGGCAAGGTAAATTTAACAGAGGTGCCTTGTTCTTTTCTCTTAGATGGCTCAATTTTAATATCCGAATCAGAACGATAGGTTAGCTTAGTTGCCTCGGTATCAAGATGATAAGTGTCTATCTCTATCTTTCCGCCTAATTCGGCAATCCAGAGCCTTGCATAAAATCCAAAGACAGCCATTCCGCAACCTACCACCCACAATTCTCTATAATACTTAGAATAATGGTGGGTTAATCTAATATCGACTTCTTCTCTGAATAATTTTTGCAGTATCTTTGCCTCAATGCCAATACCGTTATCAGTAATTTTAATTATTAAATCATTATTCATCCTGACCATCTTTACTTTAATCTCGCCTCGATAATCTCCGCTTTTTCCTCCCCGAAGCCATCTTATACCAATCGCTTTCAAAGAATTAGTAAGTATGTCTTCGAAAGATAAAATATAGCCGTATTCCTTAGCCTCATCACCTTTCCATATTGGGCTAGACTCTTCTACCGGATACTTACCTATAATTACTTCTGGCGCACCGGCTAATTCTCCGGGTTTCTTTCGAACATATGTGCTAACCCAAAGAGAGGCAAATTGTTCTACGCAATTCTTGAGGGAACACATCATCTTTAAAAGTACCTCATCGCGAGCTTCATTCTCAGGAGAAAAAGTAAATGTCTCATCAAATAAAACCTCTTCGTTGTCCGCTGTAGAGGCGGTGTTTTCCTCCGTATAAAGCCCTAACCAAGAGCCAATAGAATTGAGGACGCTTCTATATTTTATGTGTCGGAATACTACAGACAAAATTATTGCGGTTATAACGATGGGAATTAAAAATAAGTTAATCTGCGAGCTCAAATCCGCTAAGGCTGCTTGTGGTGGGGCGTGGTAGAAACGTAGGATTGACTTCAGGAATTCCGCCCAGCCGCCCGAGCGATGGAGCCAGCCAGCAAAGCCAACTGGCGCCTGTGCGCAGCCGCCTAAGAGAAGAATGCAAGCCAGGGCTAAACAGACCTGGATGATACCGCACTTTTTAAGTGTATCCCAGAGCACATTTTTTGCCTGGGCATTAATTAACTTTTGCTGACCTAAAGTAGCCAGTTCATGCTTAACTGATTCTTTTTTCGCTTGCCATTTTGCTTTTGCCAGCTCAAGTTTTCCCTGGTTAATCAAATCTACCATATCTTGAATCAGCGATAAAATATATGTGCTGCTAAATGCTTGCGCCTGGGCTTGCACCTCTTCTTTTAACTGCGCTAGTTCTAATTCTAACTCTTTATCACCAGGAGCCTGCAAATCTTTGATATCGCCCCATATCTCCAGAAAATCCTGAAAACTACTAGCAACAGGAATTAGTTCCCTCGCTCCTTTTATCTTCTTTTGAATTTCCTGTCTCTGGCTAGCATTAATTCTTGGCCCCTCGGGTACTGGCGCCCTTATTCCTTTTTTTCTTGTCCTTACTCTCTCAGGGCGTATAGATATTTCCTCTGGGTGCCGAACTACAGGTTCTGGTTTCGCTGGCGGAGTTACTGCTGGTTCTGGAAATTCTGGTTTTGGAGCTACTGGCTCAGGTTTAACTGGTTTGACCGGCTTAATTGGTTTGGGTTCAACAGGCTTAGGTTCCAGCGGCAGAGGCATGGGTTGTACTGTCTTTTTTGGCGCCTCTTGCCTGGGTTTTACTCTTGCTTGCGCGGCTCCATCTCTTTGTTTTCTTTCGACTGCTTTTGCCACGATACCCCTTCTTGCTTGATTGATCACCTCGTCTGCACCAGGTAAGTCTGAATAATCTTTAGCCAATTGGTCTAAGGCGGATAATTTTTCTTCTGCGGTTGTCCGGCGGCCCTGAAGCCAGATTTTTCGTATTGCCCCTTCCAACATATACATTCTGCGCTGATTGATAATTTCATCTTTCTCCTCCAATTGTGCTAAGACATCGCGATGCCCCTGGACGCTCGGCGCAATTTTGCCGGCTAATTTAGTTCTTAGGCTTTGGGCAGTGCCACACAGGTTTAAGTCCACGGCCGCAATTGCCGCTTGTGCCTGTTGGACTAACGTATTCTGGTGGTCGGCGAAAATTTTCTCTGCTTCTTTTTGCGCCTCAGGCCAGCCTTTAATTTTTTCTGGAACTAAAGCATTAATACCAATCTTTAATGCCTCCAGCGTAGCAAACTGAAAAATATCTAACCCTTTGGCCTGTTGTGAAAATTCAGCGAGTAATCTTTCGGCCTCTGCTAACTGTTTTAATTTTGTATCTCTTAAACGTTGCACTAGCTGTTTTAACTCTGTCCTCTTAGCTTTTACAGTACTCTGAAAGCCTGTCAAAGCTTGTGAGAATTTTTCCGATAAGGGACGAAGTTCACTTCCTTTATTTTTTAGCATCTGACTAACTGCTTTATCCAGTCTTATGCATAATAAATTAAGTTTTTTCTCTTTTTGCCTTAGTATTATAGCCTTACAATAATTTATACCCGTAGCAACGGTTGC
>Ga0315294_10001759_pt1 | contig 23677 bp, 39 predicted proteins | sample YL17G13_40_MG_FD_203626 | JGI IMG/M metagenome (GOLD analysis project Ga0315294, IMG submission 203626) | Sediment microbial communities from Yellowstone Lake, YNP, Wyoming, USA - YL17G13_40 | ecosystem: Environmental > Aquatic > Freshwater > Lake > Sediment | place: USA: Wyoming | collected...
CGGTGGGGCTTCGGGCTCGACCGGGGCCAGGGCGACCCTGCGCGGCCGGCCGGGGCCGCGGCGCACCGCCGGCGCGTCGGGGATCTCCTCGAGCGTGCCGGTGAGGCGGTAGGAAGGATTCGATCGTGTCGCCGTCCACGGTTCCGGTGGGTCGGACTTGCCGGCTTGGGAGCGTTCGGCCATAAACAAAGCCTCGCTCTCATCCGTGGCGTTTCCGTTCCAGAAGATTCGGCCGCTCGCATCTCTGACCGTCCAGCGATTACGTGCCTTCGGATTGGGCTCGTGCCTCGGGAAGACTTCAACACCGAGCGATGCTAGGGCGGCAATCAGCGCCTTTTCAATGGTGCTGCCCAAAACGTGATCGGGCAATTCTCGGCCGTCACGATAGACGGTCAGATCCGAGATCTTCCCCCCAACAGAGGCACCCAGCGAATCGAGGGTTGCGTACAATGCAGCCTTGAGCGTGGCGCCGGTAATCAGATCGGGAAGTGGCTCGCCGTCCTGAAACAGCTCGAGCACAACCCCGGCCCCCTTGTGTCCCTTCGGATTCGATTGCGGACTCCGGTAGTGGAATTCGTTGGCCGCACCCGTCAGGACATAGATCGCTTTCGTGGGGAATCGCTTGCGCTTCCCGTCCAGCCACGCCGCCACATCATTCCTGGCCTTGAGCAACGCCGGGCCGTAGGGTCCGCGCTTCTGCGTGGCCTCCGTCGCCGGGCCGAGCGTTTGATCGAGCAACGTAGCGGCGAGCGTGTGTTGATCCATCGGGGCTCGGGGATTCGCAACGCGACCCTCACAGGCCGCGCCGAATTCGGCCTTGCCGGACGCTCGCGCCCAGGCTTTCGGGGCTTCCGCGTCCAGCTCCGTGCGCAGGGATCCCACAACCGGGAAATCGGCCACCTTTGCCATGAAACGGGCGTGGGCTTGCTCGCGCCCTCCGGATCCGCGCAGCTCCCACTCGGCCCATTGATCGAGCCACGTCCGGCGAACCTTGCGGGGATTCTGGCGCATCCGGCGCAGCTCGCCAAGCGCGAATTCTTTGTCATAGCTCGGTCCCGGTGGAACCGCCCAGCCCTCAAGTCCCCGGCCGGTAATGAGCACGATTCCAACGCCAGGGCCGGCCGAAGTCGTGGCGTAGTGGAGCTGGCCGAATCCGCCCGAGCTGGACGCCTGCATAGGCGTGCCGATGATTGGAAGACGCTCGACGGTAACGATTACCTTGCGCCCACCCTGCCCGCGGCCGGTGAACTTCCACGCCGCTCCACCGCGGGGATTCTCGCGCTGGGAACGAATCGCCCGGGACGCCGCCGACTTGGGGGTTACGCGGCTCTCGTACCAATCCATGAAAGGACAATCCGCCAGGTCGTGAACGCTCAAGCCGGCCTTTGCCTCAACCGCCGCGTCAACCGCCCGCATCCAGGCATCGAACGGCAGAGCGGGATTGGTGCGCCGGCGAATCAGGTTTCCCGTGTCGCGTGTGATCCTGCGGGCTCTGGCCGAATCTTCTGCGTAGTGAAGCCGCGCCAGGCCGCCGGGTGTGAACTTGCGCGCCGCGGAGCGGCGCACGCGACGGCTGCCGTACCACTCGCGCCCCACGGCGCGATATGCGCGGGCACGTTTGGAGCGGGGAGGATTCCCCTGGATCCATCCTTCGCCGTGACACACGCTGCACTCGGGGCCAGCATTGTAAAGGGGCGGCCCCGTGCCCTCCTCGTTCGTGACACCAGCCCCACCACAGAGCGGGCAAGGCTTGTAACCGGCATCCCGCAGGCTGGCCTCGCTGCTCATGCCGGGAAATAGTCGCTTCGGGTTTGCGAGCGGACGCCAGCCGCTAGATCCGACTTCCCCGAAATCCAGATCCCGCAAAGCGACCTTCTTGACGTGACCGCGCATCCCTTCGCCGGCCGGCCGAATCATCGCCGTGCCGTTCAAGGAATGGATGGACTCGACCCACACCCGGCCGTGATCCCGCCAATAGGCATAGACCCCGCCTTGTGGCACCTGGGCCGGATTGGACACATACGAGCGGGGATGTGCTTTCAGATCGGGCGGCGTGCCGGCGTTGTCCAGGAGCTTGACCGGGCCCCCGATCAGGTTGGCGATCAACCGGGCCACGCGGGCCGCAGCCGGCCGCTTCGACAGGTTGTAATACAAATCGGCCAGCGGTTCGTTGTCTTCGCTCAGGATGTGCCAGGTTGCCGCCCGTGCCATTCCGTGAGCGGCGAGCGTGGGATTGCCGAGCGGTCCCTTGCCCTTCGGCGCATAGGTGGTGACGCGCAGGCGTGTATCGTCGGCCAGCAGATGAGCCAGCACGCGGGCGTGGGACTCGCCCAGCTTGGGCGTGCCTTCTGCGAGCATCGTCACGGCCCCACTTTTGGGGTGCGTGCCAAAGAACCACCAGCGCGGGCCGGTCATGCTGCCGCCCTTCTCGGGCCGAAGGCCCGCAAGAGCTGAGGACCGAGCACGATCACGGCCACCACTATCGCCGTGGGCAAGATCCATCCCAGGTCTATGCCCAGCGGCGCCGGCTCGTTCTTCTTCTCCAATTCCATTTCCCGTTGAAAGGCACCGGCAAGCTGCAGCTTTTGCTCGGGGCTGGTGCTGGTGTCCGAGAAGATCGCCCGCGCCGTGGCCGTGCGGTTGACCTGAGATTCGGTCAGGCGGTTGACGACCAGCACCGCGGCGGCGGCAAGGCCAAGCGCGGTAACTGCGATGACCGGCACGATGATTAGGGACGGCACGATGCCCAACCCGGAAAGGGTAGGCGTGCTATAACCCGCGCTCTTGAGCGCCGAGCTGGCCGCGGCCACCGCCTCATTGAACTTGGTTTTGACCGGGGCCAGATAGTTCAAACGAAGCACCGTGTTCTGGTGAATCAAAGGCTCGAGATAGGTGCGATCATGCGCCCCGGCGGGCTCGTACTGCCGCCGTGCCTCGGCGTAGAGCGCGGTCAGCGTGGCCTTGTCGGCCCGCAGGGCCGAATCCACGGCCTTGATCTGGTTCTGGACGCTCTGCAATTGATTCCAGAACTGCGTAACGGTCCACTGAATCGCGCCGGCCATGATTCGCCTCCTAGCGCCGAGACCGTTGCAGGATGAGGAACGCGCCGAGCCCCAACGCCGCAACGGTGAACCAGCCGCCGGGGAGTTTCTCAACCATCTCCTGCGCTTGCTCTGGCAGGCTGGGCTTGGTTCCGGGTGTCGTGACCGAGCCACCGCCGGGAAGCGGCACGGTGACAGACGGCACACTCACCTTCACGCCGCCAACAATCGTCTTGGCCGCCTCGCGTAGCCAGGCCGGCGGCTTCAGGGAAAAGCCCAGCCCGGCCAGCTCGGCACCGGGCACCAGCACGCGGCTGGTGTAACCGGGGAAGTGCCGGGACAGGTGATCTAGCGCGCCGGCGTGTTGACTCATTGCCCTCCGGGCGTTGCTTTGTGCGCGGATTGTTCGGCTATACACGGAACCCCCTAGCGTCGGCGGCCCTTGAGCGCCCCGCTGACTGCCACCAGGGCGACCAGGCCGAGACCAATCGGAACGAGTGACGATGTGGACATGCCGGCCGGCGCCGGTGCCGGAGATTCGGGCGGGGATCCAGCCGGGCTGTCTGCGGTCATGGGCGCCCCGCCGCCGCCGTAGGTTGCGGCGGATTCGGCCGGGGCGTAGGTGGGCGGGCTGTAGGGCACCTGCTCGCTCGGGCCGAGCGTGCCGCTGGGTCCGGTAGGGCGCGGCTGAGGTGCCGGCTCCGGTTGCGGGGTAGCAGTCGGGACAGTGGTTCTTCTCTGCGGGAAGAAGCTGGACTTGAAGCCGCTGGCAACCTTCGCGCCCGAGCGGGCCACGAATCGGCCGGCGCCAACCACCCCTTTGGCAAGCAGGCCGGCGGCCTTGCCCACCAGTGGCAGGGCGCCGGGAATCATGGCGGCGCCGACAACCGCCGCGCCGATGAGCACGGGTTTGATTACCTTTTTGATGGTCAGCTTGCGCACCCACTTGGGCGGTTTCAGCGAGAAACCCAGGCCGGTAAGCTGGGACGGCTCCACCGCGCCGGCCGGCAGGCGCGGTATTGTGCGAGCGACCGCATAGGCTGGAGTGCGCCGCTTCTTGACAGTCCGGCGATTGGGGTAAGGCAACATCGAAGCCCTGGGCTTCCTGATTCTTGGCCGTGGCGGGCCAAGCCCCTGCAGCTCGTAACTCATGCCGGGAAGTCTCCGATCCTCGAGGGGTGTGGATGCTGCCAGCCCATTCGGGATATGGAATAGGTCGGGTCAAGGGCAACGTCTTTGCCTTTGACGTTTGCCACTACGTAGACATGCGAGAACATGCCGGGCCGGCGCGGGTTGGCGGCAATCACGCGGAAGCGAAGCGTGGCCGGAATCCCCACGGAGCGCGCCAGGGCGACCAGCAACACGGCGCGGTCGTCACAGTCGCCGGCCATTACGCGCAGCGTGTAATGCGGCGCCTGGAGTGTCTCGACGCCGGCTATGTCTCCGGTGAACCGCACTTGATCGCGCACGAACTCGAAAAGCGCGGCCAGCTCGCCCGCCGTGTCATGCGGCGCGGTGCCTGAGCTGCGCAGGACATCAATAGCGGTCTCGCGGACCTCACAACGCAGAGCGCCGGCTTGTGCAAGCTGGGCCATGATCGCCAGGGTCTTCCTTGTGCCCGCGTCACCGGCCGGGAGCTTCCCAGTCGTGATTCTGTAGTCGCCGCGGATCTCGTACACAGGTGAGCCATGACACCCGTTTCCGCAGCAGGCAAGCACTTTCGTGTTATGTCGCATTTGTCCGAATTGACAGGGAGAATCGAATTGAATTGACAGCCTGAATTGCGGAGGTGTATCTGGTGCTCACCGTTCGGGTGAAACTTCAGCTATGGAGGGCACTTATGGCACGCGCCCCGCGCATCATGCTTCCCAGCCTCGAGCCCCAGCCTGAGAATTCTTCATTTCAGGAGCCCGAAACCCTCCCGGTGTCCGACAATTCGGCCGGACCCGAGCCCGACGCCGGCGACGTGGGCGAGCTGGCGGATTCCCGATACACGGAATATTCCTGGTTCATCTACCGCTTACGGACGCCGGAAGAAATCAACCGCCTCCCGCAAGCCGGGCCGCGATCGCTCGTGACCAAGCGGGTCGGACCCGTGGACATTCTCGAACTGCAACGCGAATTCGGCGGTGGGATCTATGAGTTTTGGGCCTACTTCGACCAGGGTGACGGCGCAGGGAAGCGTCTGCGCTTTCGGCGGGTCTACGCCGTGGAGGGTCCGCGCAAGGAACCGGGCCAGAGCGCCACGGCTGCGCCAGCGGCCGGCGCCGGGCCGGCGGCCGGGGCGGATCCCCAGCTTGCGGCCCTGCTCGCCGCCATCAACCGGACCCTGGAACGCCTGGAAGCCCGGGCCAATGCGCCAAGCACGACAGCGCCGGCCACCCAGCCCTTTCCCTTCAAGGAGCTGCTCGAGCTGTCCAAGCTCATCAACGAGCGGGCCACGCCGGCGCTGGCCGGCGCCAGCGTAACGGAAATGATGGCGCTGGTCTCGCAGGGTATCGAGCTGGGCAAGGCGACCGTGCCGGGCACGGAGCAAAGCACGGTGGCGGTGGTGCTGGAGAAGCTTGCGCCCAGCCTCGAGCGGTTGGCGGCCAATCTGCTCACCCGGCGCGCTCCGGCCTTGCCGCGCCGGCCGCTGGGCGGGCCGGTGCCCTCGAGCGCTCAGGTGGTGAACGAGCCCGAGCCGGCACCGCCGAGCGACGACGAAACCAGGATGAGCGCGGCCATTGATGCCCTGGCCCGGGCCGTGGTCGAGCAGACGCCCGCGGAGGATTTCGCCTTTGTGCTCGAGCACAGCCTGAGCCGGGAGCAGGTCGCCATGCTCAGACTCGGGACCGTGGAGCAGATCATGGGTCAGCTCGAGGCGGCCGGCGCGACGGTCAAGTATCCGATCCTGGCAACCGAAGCCGCACCGCCGTACCTGGATTCGGTCCTGAGTTACCTTCGAAGCCCAGCGCCCGAAGAAGAAAGTGGCTAATTTCTAGCCACTCGGGCCGGCGCGGGCTTTGCGCTCACCCTTCAATGGCCTCTGTGGCTTCAGAGCTTGGGCTGTGGGGGGGTTCTGAGGCGTAGCTTGAGGGCTAGGGCGTCCACGTAGGCTTTGGCCTCTGTTGCGGTCTGTGGCGCTTTGGGGGTGGCATCGGAAAGCTGGGATCCCGGGGGGATGGGGTCCACTTCCGGCCCGTTAGGGCCGGTGGCGGCGGGCTCGCTTGCGGGCTCGCCGCCTGATGGATGGGGATGTACTGATGGATGGTCCTGCGCCTGGTGCAGGGTTTTCGACCCCCGCCGTGCAGGGTTTACGGTCCCCGAGACCTCATTACCCTGCACCGTATGCAGGGTTTTCGTGTGTTGGTCACGAAATCTGCAATCCACTGTGGATAACTTCGCAAGCTCAGGCATGACAATGTATTCCGTGGCCACACCCCGGCCGCCCTTCGGATAGCGGTAGACGGAGAGCAGCTCGGGCCGGGAGCGAAGCTCCTCAAGGGCCTGGCGCACGGCCCGCTCGCCCAGGCCGGTGTTGAGCATGAGCAGGGTGACGCCGGGGCGGGCGTGACCACACAGCTCGCAGGCGTAGAAGGCCATGACGTTGAGCACGTTCTTGGGGGCGGGGGGGAGCTGGACCCGGAGCGCGGCGCGGGACTGCGGGAAGCCCACCTATGGCCTCTGAGGGCTAGAGGCTGGGGTGCCCTTCCGCGGAAGGCCGTCAGAAGCTACCCGGGCAGGCGCATTGACGCACGAAAGGGACACCCCGGCCTCTGCCACGCCTGCCCACGCGCAACCTAGCGAATCGCGGCCAGGCCGTCAAGGGTTGCTTGCTATCACTCCGCGAACAGATCGCCGCTGGCCTTGCGGGCTCGGCGGGTGCGCCTGGCTGCGGCGACGTGATGAGGCAGATCGTAGGACAGGTGGCACCGCTGGCACATGGCCTTGAGGTGGTCGGGATTGCCGCACTTCTGGCCGGCTGCAGCGCACGGGGCGCATGGGCCGCGCCACAGGTGCGCCACGGTCAGGACCACGCGATAGCCGGAGCTTAGGGGCTGGCCTTGCCAGGCATGGCAGCGGGATGCGTGCCGGCCACACTCGCCGGCGCACTCACAGAACCCGCCCGATCGGACGCGCACGGCTTTGGAAACCGCCGGCCAATCGGGCGGATAGTCTTTGCGCCTCATGGGGCTCACCGCCAGACGCCGACAACCACCAGCGCCCAGGTGATCGCCTCGAGCACGATCAAGGCGAAGGCCACGGCGGTACAGAGAGCCCCACAAAGCCATTTCACCGGCGGACCCACCACAGTAGGTCAATGTAGCAGACCGCCAGCGTACAACAGGAGACCAACAACCCCGCCATTCGTCTCAACATGCTCCCTCCCGGCTTTGGCTCGGGGGCGCCGCCCCGAGCGCCAACCTTCGGCCGCCGGCGCACGGCCTTACGTCCCTTTCGTTTCAGGGTGCGCGGGCCGGGCTTGATTCCGGCTCGGGGTAGGTGTTCCTGCCCTTCGGCGTCGGATCCCAACGCTCCGAAACCCAAAAGGGCGGGCATCCCTCTATCGCGGTTGGTCGCTAGCGTGTCCTTCCACGCCGCCGCGCACCATCATGTAGTCCCTTTCGTTTCGATGTGGCCCCGCCGTGGTCCGGGTTGAAATGCCCTGTCTTGCCCAGGGCGACGCCGAACGCCCGGAACGCCTCAGCCTCGGATCCTTCCGGCTTGGTCTGTGATGGATCCGCTGGCCGCGTTGCGTCATTCGGGCCGAAGGCGCCCGTGGGCGTAGACTCCGGCGCGTCAGCCTCGTCCCGCGTGCCCCCAGGCTGTAGAGAGGGTCGCGGATCCATCACATTTAGAGTGGCGGGCGTCCGCTTGGTGGCGGCGGCAACGCGCTCGGCCTCATCTCCCACCAGGAGCCGCACGCAAGCGTAGTCGTTTCCATTCGTGGCGTCCCAAAGCTGGGCCATCACGATCGGCTTTTCTCCTAGCGCATTGCGCCGATGAACCTCCGCAAAGATCGGCCTCATGTCGCGGGATTGATCGGCGCTCAGGACCAAGACCACGGACGCCCAGGCCATCGCATGACCGAGCGGCCCGTCCGCGTTGTGGAATTCCTTATCGGCTACGGTCACGGATTGGTCCCTTTCTCCTGACTCGACACCTTGACATGGATTGGATCCTCGAAGCTGCGCCCGCAGTCCTGGCAGACGTAGTGCCCTTCTTTGCTGTTGAAGGTGTGTGCCGTTGGTCCCTTATCTCGAAGCTCGGCCTTTAGCGCGGCCTCAAGCACGCCAATCAGAGTCCGAGTCTGGCCCGGAGCCATTTCAACGGTCACGGCGCGGCATCCATCGGGCTCTACTTCCAGCGTGACAATCGGCAGGGATGGAACGCTGCCCATTCCCCCACGGCGGACAAACACCCGGACCCCGGCCTGTGCAACGGCGAGCGAAAGCATTACGTCCCTTTCTCCTGATTCCTCGCCCACGTTTGGGCAACAGTCGCACAACGGCAACAGGCCCAGCCCATTTCACCGCCACGATCCACAAAGCCGATTGTAGGCTTGCCGCAATGCCGGCATGGATCAGCGCACGCCAGGAGAACCGGAGGATTCAGCCCGCGGCGGTGCGTCGGATCATCGCATGGCAGATTCCAGAAGTGCCCGCAACGGTCCCCACCGCAGTAGCGGTGCCCGTAGGCTTCTTTGACTTTCTCGTAGTGATTCAGCGCCCGGACACATTGATCGGCCACCGCCCGGCTTGTGGTGCTGGGGTGCGAGCTGGACGGTGGGCCGCCGAAATGCGTATCGAAGATCACCCACAAGCCGCCCTTGTCACCCACGCGCCGGGCCGGCGTGCCGCCGTAGAGCACGTTCGCAGCTCCCACGACAACGAACCGATCGGCCATGATTACGTCCCTTCCGGTGAAGTCAGATCCTCGGGGTTGGCGAAGTCGGGCATTTGAAACACGATCACGCACCTGAGCCCGGCCGCCGGATCACTCACCCAGGATTCGCGCAGTCCGGCCGCGTCAAGCACGGCCTCAAACGCCGCCGGCGTCCACAGCACCGCGCTCTGCGCTCGTACCGCCGGCAGCTCCATGAAAATAGCCCGTGCCGCTGGCGGATCTTCGCCGCTCGTAACCTTCACGCGCAGATTCCCTACCGCAATCGGTTGCATTACGTCCCTTCCGGTGAAGACGGCGGCGCGAGCCGGATACGGCCCAGCACGCGGCCGAGCAAGGGGAAGCATCTCAAGAGATGCCACTTGGCCCAATCCCACGCGGTAGCGAAATGGATTTCCACGATACCGGATCCACCGCACCAGCCGCACCGCTGGCCGGGCAGCGCCAGCCGGCAGAGCGGGCACGGGCGAGAGGCTTTCATGCGTCCCCCTTGGTAAAAGGGCAGGCGCCGGGACTCGGAAAGACAGCGAGCACCCCGGCATTACTTCCTTCCCAGGAACCTGCCCACTTCGGTCAATTCGTGGCCGCGGGCCGGTGCCGGTTCCCGCCGCGGACTACCTCGGTACGCCGGATGCCCGAGAGCACCACCGGAAGCTCAACGCCCGCGGAGCGACTTCTCACCGCGACCACGATTTCATTTCAGTCTTCTCTGGTCAGTTCGGCGTCCGCTCGCGGCTACGCCGCTTGCTCGTGGACTTTTTTCTTATACCGACCGCGACCGCGACCACGACCGCGACCGCGACCACGACCCCGACCGCGACCCCGACCCCGACCACGACCGCGACCGCGACCGCGACCGCGACCGCGACCGCGACCACGACCCCGACCGCGACCCCGACCGCGACCCCGACCGCGACCCCGACCCCGACCCCGACCCCGACCACGACCACGACCCCGACCCCGACCCCGACCACGACCCCGACCACGACCCCGACCCCGACCACGACCCCGACCCCGACCGCGACCCCGACCGCGACCCCGACCCCGACCCCGACCCCGACATCCACCAGAACAACCAGCCCGGCAGCATCAACGCATTCATGGGGCTACTTCTGCTTCGTCGGCAGATCGTGCAGCCACGGGAACGCATCCACCACGGACGCGATATTCACCACGGCGTCCCCGACCGGCTCCACTTCGGACAACTCGCCCGACTTGATCGCCTGCATGAAACGGCCAGAGTCAGCTACCCATGACGCATCCTTGAGCACGAGAAACTGACCGGCGCGGCGCATCACTCGGCCAACCAGGTGGAAAGTTACGGTGCGAATGAACCACTTGCCACCGACCAGCGGATCGGCCGTAGTGGCCTCCGGGCTCTCACACAACTGCTCACGCAGAGCGGCTTCCGCTTCTTCGCTGATTTGAACATTCAAGGTCTTCACTTGTCGGCCCTTTCTTGGGTTGTTGGGTCTGTTCTGGTCAGCTCTGCGCCCACGATCCGCCGGGCGATCCATTCCACTACCGGCACCGCCACGGCGTTCCCGAGCATCTTGTACCGCTGCGTATCGGCGTGTCCCTCGGTCCAGCCGTCCGGGAACCCCTGCAATCGCTCGCACTCGGTTGGGGTCAGGCGGCGCACGGCCGGCCCATCAAACAAAGCCTGGTCGTTGGCGGTTGCGAGCGTCACGGATTGGTCTTCCCTGATCAGCGGCCCCTTGCCGCCGCCGTCCTTGCCCTCTCTCATCCTGAGCGTGGACACCGCCACCAGGTTCTGGACTTCATCCCCCGCCGGCCCCCCGGTGCCCTTCGCCCATTTCGATGTCACGGTATCTGCGACCACGAACGCCCTGGAGTTATCTAGGTCCGTGGTTCTGAATCCTCCGCTCTGTGAGCTTCCGCCGAGCGTGCCGGCGACCGGATAGGTCGTGTTCCATGCGTTGCCGTGGCCGTCGCCCGACTTTCTAACGCTTGCCGTAAGTGCGAAGGCAACGTCTTGCCCCGCCTTGCCGCCCGGCGCAGGATTCCCCGGCACGCCCGCACGCTCAAAAAGAACTTCGGCGGCACGTCCGCTTCCAAGATGTCCGACAATGAACACCCGATTGCGGCGCTGGGCGAGGCCGAAGAATTGAGCGTCCAGCACCCTCCAGGCCGTGAGATACCCGAGCTCGCCCAGCCCGTGAAGGACAACGGCAAAGTCCCGTCCATCGTTAGAGGATAGAAGTCCGGGGACGTTTTCGATAACAACCCAGCCGGGGCGCAATTCAGCAAGAATTCGATGGAACTCCCGCCAGAGGCCGGATCGCTTTCCAGCCAAGCCCTTGCGGCCGCCGGCAATGGATAGATCCTGGCAGGGGAATCCTCCGCATACAACATCAGCTGATCCAAGGGTTTCACGTCCTGCGGTGGCAACATCGTCATGTCGTTCGCTCTCCGGGAAGTGCCGCGCCAGAACCTTCTGGCATGACTTGTCAATCTCGACTTGCCAGGCGGCGCGGACGCCGGCACGCTGGAACGCCAGACTGAACCCGCCGATCCCGGAGAACAGGCTCCCCATGATTACGATTTGTCGCCTCCGGCTAGGTAGGCGGCCAGCGCCCGGTCGTGCTCCCGCATCATCCAGCTCAGCCGGCTGCGCAGCTCCGGGCCGCCGTGCCGCTCGTCAACGCGAACCCCCGAGACCGGCACCGGCAGGCGCCAGACGCCAAGCGTGGCCGTCTGGCGAAAGCCCATCCTGCGCAGCCGTAGATTGAAGTGCTTGCGGTTGAGCGGCCGAGTCGCGGGCGCCATGTCAGAAGCCTGCAGGCCCGATGGCGTGCATGGCGGCCGGGCCGGTCAGGGTCCACAGCTCAAACCGGCCACGGATGGCGCTGCGGGCCTGCAGCTCGTTATCACAGACCCCGCCGGCCACAATGCTGGACGGCACGCGGCCCGTGCCCAGGAGATCGGCGTAAATCACCCAGCTCACCGAACGGGGTCCGGCGCGCACGACGCTGCGGGTGACTACGTGCCAGGTGTTGTAGAACAGCTCAACAACGTCCCGGGTGCTATTCGTGTGATCGTACTTGACTAGGGGCACCGGACCTCCCGCGTTAGGGTGTGCCGCGATCCTTCGCAGGACTTGTGCCGTATCGCATTTCATAACCTTACACCAGGCCCGCGTGCCCTGTCAAGTCAAATCGCCGTTGCGCCCGTTGCAGAATGGCCGGCCGCCGCCCGGGGGCCGCACCCGGATTGACGCTTGCGCCCACGTGAGAAAGTGGGACCGGCCGCTAGATCAGCCTGGCAGAGCGGGCGGCCTCCCACCAGCGCGCCACGCCTTCCCCGATAGACTCGCCAACGGCCACCAGGCGGGGCGTAGTCAAAAGCGCCTGTTGGCCCGGGTTGTCGCCAAAGAAGGGCTCGACCAGCACCGCGGCCCGCGCCCTGGACAGGCCGCCGATGCAGATATAGCCGCGATCCTTCGGCCCCAACGGCAGAACGTCGTAGTTCAAGATTTCCCTGAAATCATCGCAGAGCCTGGCGCCAAGCCTGCTACACAGGGCCGAACCCCCCGCAGCGCCAAGCGCGTACTCGAGCCGGGCATAAGAACCCCGCCCGGCGTTGACGTGGCAGGCCAGGTAAGCATCGGCGCCCCAGCTTTCGGCCTCTTTCTGGCGACGATAATAGCTACCCACCAGCACGCTCCGGGCCGGCTCATTCGTGAGCACCTTCGCGCTCCGGGCCTTGAGCCAGGCACACAGGGCCTGGGCGTAGACCGTCGCCGCCTGGGCTTCGGCCAGGTGGAAGCCGCCGGTCAGCTCGAAAACGGCGCCGCGATCGGCGGGATTGCTGGACTTGTAAAGGTGTTGCACGTCCACGGCCACCCGTAAGCCCTCGAGCCGCAGGCGCAAGAGCCGATTGTTTCGCTCAGCGTAGCCCATCAATCCTCGTCCTCCTCGTCCTCCTCATCCTCATCCTCATCCTCATCCTCCTCGTCCCCGCGGTAGTCGTCGTCCTCGTCGTAGTCCTCCCCCTCCTCGTCGTAGTCGTAGTCGTCTTCCGGCTCGAGCACGGGAACGGGCTCTTTCCCCGGGCGTTTATCCATTGACTACCTCGAGCGCCAACGGCGCATTTGGGACCACAAGAACAGCGCGAACGCAACCAGGCCGAGCGTAGCAGCTCCCCCGGCCACAGCGTAGCCGTAGATTCGCCACCAGCGGAGCACCGCATCAACGTAGGACTGATTCGGGAAACGGCCCGAGGAATTGCGCACCGCGTTCCCCGGCCCGGTGTTGTAGGCCGAAATCGCCCGGGCCGTATCACCCGGGAACTTCGCCAGCAGGCTCGCCAGGTACTTGACGCCGTACCAGATTCCGGTGGCCGGATCCTTCAGGCTGGCCGGATTGGCAGCCCCCAGGCTGAGCGCCGTGCTATCAAGGACCATCATCGGCCCATAGCTCTTGCGGCCCCGGCTCTCGGCCGTCTCGAGCGCCGCGCCGTGCGAGCTTTCCCGCTGAATGATCGCGTGGACCAGGTGCGGGTCTATCGTCACGCCGTAGCCCGGACCCCAGCGGGCGATTGCTCCGGTCACTTCCGCGTCGTACTTCATCTAGTTCGACAAGCCCGGAGCCTTGACCTGTCCGGGGCCGGGCGGATTCTGTTGTAGTGCGACCTGGGCGATGATCGCCCGGCTCACGTCGGGCGGCAGGACGCAGATCAAACAGCCCTTTTCCAGTCGTAGCACGCCAACCGGCACCACGCTGCCAGGCGCGGCCAGGGTCACGTCGAGCCCGAACGGGAAATGTTGCGGATCGGCGTAGCCAATCACCTGAAACTGGAACCCGGACGCCTGGCCGGCGCCGGGCTGGATTTGTGGAGCTGGGGGTTGGGTCATGGGCTCCTCAGACGATTACGGGTAGGGCGTTGGCGGCTTCGGCCAAGAGATCCTTTGCAACGTGGGCGTACAAGCAGCTCATGTCAGGTGTTTCATGGCCTAGAATTGCCTGGACCACTGAAATGTCTCGCGTTGCTCGATAGATCCGGGTTGCGGCCGTGTGCCTGAGAGAGTAGAGCCAGTGGCGGCCGTGCATCCCGGCCGAATCGGCGTAGGTGTGGAACAGCCTTTCCGCTTGCCTTCGGCTGATTTGGAATAGCCGGGCGTCTTCGCCTTCCGTTACGGTTGTCAGATACACTCGAAGAATTGAGGCCAGCGCCGGGCTGATTTGCAGCTCGTCCACAACAGGCGCCCCGCGTTTCTTCTTGAGTCTTCCAACCTTGATCCACGGCTGCGTTCCGCTCAGGTGGCAATCTGCGCGGGTCAGGGCCAGGGCTTCGCTGGGCCTTATCCCGGTGTTGGCGAGCAGGGCGAACAGCGCATGATCTCGGGGCTGGTGAACGTGCCGGCGCTCGCGCACCGCGGTCATAAAAGCGGCCAGCTCGTCATCCGACAGGTAGCGGTCCCGCGTCATGCGCCGAAGCATTACGGTTTCACCGCGGGGTAACGCCTGGCGACCAGCTCGCTTTTGATGTCGGCGAGCTGGACGTTGATGCTCGCCAGCGTGCTCTCGTACTCTTTTCTTGGCAGGTAGCGGCCGTCGAGCTTGTCAATGACCCCGAACAAGGTGAGCAGCACGCCGAGCACGCCGACCACGGCGCCGGCGATTACCAGAGAGGCTCTTTCACCTGCCGCCAACGGGCACCTTCCCGAGCCTGACCAGAGCGGCCACGGCTTCCCGCTCGATCGCCTGCACGTTCTTAGTGGGCAGCCCGGCCGATGCGGATATGGCCTGGATCACGTCGCGCACCAGATCGGCCCAGGCGGCGCTGGGATTGAGGCTCACGACGTAGGCGGCGGCGGCGTTGGCGATGATGCTCAACAGATCGGCCCGTTCCTTGTCCGAAGGCTTCTTGATGCGCTTGACGATCCAGGCCGCCGCGGCGATTGCAGCGAAGGGAATCAAGTTCTGAATCACGGACGGAATCCAGCTCCACGACATGACCTACCCCCTTGCGCCGGCTGCCCGGCATCCTTGCCGGGCACCCTGTCCACCCCACAGGGCTGCCGGCGCGATTGTCGGGGCTCCCGGGACCGGGCACCCCGATGTGTGGCGCGTGGAGCCCACTGAGGCTCGAAGCGGAACCGTTCGCGCCCGCTCCTGAATCACGCGCCCCGACCGCCCGAGCGAATCCAGCGGCCTGGTTCTATCTGAGTGGTTCACAATCCTCCACCTGATTCGAGCGGGAGCGGACCACTTCAAGCCGCCCGCCGCGCAGGGAGACCCGCAGCGTTCCCGACCGAATCAGGGTATGGGCTCCTGGCTGAGCACGGCTCGAGCCGAGAAGCGGCAGGCCAGATAGCCGCCCTCGCGCCGGGCCACGGCGTAGATCTCCAACCAATTCCCGCTGGCGTCGAGCTGTGCCATGTAGCTCGAGATCTCGGGATCCTCTGGTCCGGGCAGGAAGATCCGCCTCGTACCATCGGCCAGCACCACCAGCACGCCGGGAAAGTCTCTCATGCCGTGCCCGCCTCACAGTGACAGATGCACCCGACAACGCAGCCCGGTTGCGGCTCCGAGCGTCAGGGCGCTCAGGGAAAACCGCCCATAGTCCGCGGCCAGTGGGAAGGTGGTTGTCTTCAGCGTACCATCACCATCCGCGGTCCCATGAGATAGGACCGTCGTATAGGTCAGGTTATCGAGCGAGAGCTGCAGGTCAAGCGTCCAGGCCGTAGCTGCGGCGCCGACGCCGGCGACCTGCAGCGTGTACCAGCGGAAGGGTGTATTGAGATACACCTGATAGCTGTCCGGGGCCACTGTAAAGATGTTCACAGCCGCCGCGGCGGGCGTGGTGACTGGCAGCGGCAGCGCGCTGGAGTCCACGATTACCAGGAGCGCCCCGCCGGTCTTTCCCGTATTCTGACAGGCGAGCGGCACCAAGCCCATGTGGTGCTTTTCCTCGAGACCGGCCACCAGCAAGCCGGCGTTGGCGGGCGACAAGCGCAGATCCGAGCTGGTTCCGACGCCGGGCACGGCTAAGGTGCCATCGTCTACCACGCCGGCAATCGCAGCCGGGCCGCCCGGCAAAGCATCGGCCTGGTTCTCGGGTATTGCCATTCCTAGAGCCCTTTCAACGCCTTTGCTTCTGGATCGTAGACCTTCCAACCGTCCCGGCGCAGCAGTTCCAGGCCCGCCTCCGTGACGGCCTGGAGCTCCACCAAGCCATGAAATCCGGCCCTGAGCACCATGCTGCGGACGATCACCTCAAGATCCCCGCCGTCTGCCGGGACGCAATGCCGTAGCGCCTCCAGGGGAAAGCTCTGGCGGCCCGTGACTAGCGTAGGCATGAAGCGCCCCGGAAGATTGCTAGGGTCTCGTCAAGCACGGCGTCACGCTTCTCCCGGGCTTCCCGCTCGCGCTCCTGGCGGCGCTGCTCGAGCAGGCACAGGGCAATCAGGGCGTTAAGCACCCCAAGCTCGCAAAGCCGGGCCTCTCCGGTCCCGCCGATGATGTTTGCCGCCGCCGTCTCTGCCAGCTCTTGCGCGCTTCTCAGATGCCCGAGCAGCGAATCGGAATCCGGCGATTCGGTCGCCACAGTCTAACCCCCCGCCTTCAAGGCCCGTTCCCAGCGTCCGGCCTCTTTGACCGTCACCAGGTATTGACCGCCCGCCTTGCGGGCCTTGAGCGTCTTCTTCTTGACCGCCCGCCAGACCCGCAGGTTGTAAGTGCCGACCAGCCGGGCCACCTGGCCCACGGTCAGCTCACCGCCGGCCGTAACCGTGCGGATGGACAAGCCCGGCCCGCCATGCCCATACACCAGGGTCACGGCGCCATTCCTGAGCCGCTTCGCGGTCTGCAATCCCATCCGTGCCATTGCTCCCCCTTTGCGAACGGTACGTAAGGGATTACAGCACACTCCCGGGGGGGCTGTCAACGGCATCACTCACGGCCCGGAACAGCTCCGGCCCATCGGCCACCAGATTGAGCAGGACCGGGACCGCCGGCACGACTTCAACTTCAACACAAGCCTGCCGCTTGGCGCCGGCCACCGTCACCAGACAGTTACCCAGGGCCACGGGATAGAGCCACGCGCTCAGGGTGTCGGCCGCGACGTACAACTTGGCAATCCCGCCATCAGACACCTGCCAGTCGAAGGGGCCAGCCGAGACCCGATTCCCGTAGGCGTTGAGGGGATTGACCCTCAGCCGGCGGCGCTCCACCAGGGTCATGCACAGCGGCGGGCCGGCCGGATCCAGCTCGCCCGGATCGCCGGCCAGGCTCGCCAGGGCCAGGGCCGGCGTGGCGCTCTCAAGCGCGCCAGGCTCAGACCCGGCCCTCGAGCCCGTCACGGTGCCGTTAGTCGGCCTACTGCTGGCCGTGGTGGCGCCGGTCAGGGCTGCCAGCGCCCGGAGAAGGGCAAGAAAGAAGGTCTTGAGCATGGTGTCCCCCGCGACTTAGCCATAGTAACCAATAATCGAATTCGAAAACCTCACGGTCTGACTCAGGATTTGCGTGCGCGCCGCCGTTGCCAGCACGCTACGAAAGCCTTCCTTGAGATCCGCGCTATCCAACAATCCCAGCCCGCCGTTGATTGAGGCCCGCAGGCCGGCGCTCATGCCGTTCTGCCAGGCCCCCGGGGCATCGGCCGGGACGCCATTCGTACCGACAAGCCCCCAATGGAAGCTGGGGCCACCGTAGGCGCCCGTGAAGCCGGTGAAGGGGTTGGCGGTTGGCAGTTCGATGTTCTCCTGTGTTTCGCGGCACACCCCGGTCAGCCCTGAAACCTTGCAGGCGATAAGGGCAATGGCCGGCGGCGGTCCCCAAACGGGCCATTCCGCGGTGATCGTGCCGCCCACAACCGGCGCGCCCATGAACAGGCTGAACATGCAGACCAGAACATCGGCCGCCACAGTGTAGCGGTCCTGCGTCAGAAAGGTGCCGTTACAATCCACCTGGACATCAGGGAAGGCTACGGCGTCACGGCTTTCCGTCCCACAGAGAAGCAGATCGCCGGCGGCGAGATTGACGCCGGCGATGGTCAGCGTATCCGGTCCCACGCCCGCGGCCGTCCAACAGCCGGCCTTTGTGCCCAGGGGTGTGCGGGGCGATGGGGCCAGGTTGGGCTGAAAGAAGGGCCAGGCCGTAGGCGCTGAAATTCCGGTTAGCATGTCAGGCCCAAGCCGTGATGCCGGTGGCGAGCGTGCCGGTTGAGCGGATCCTGGTCGGGGAGATCGGATGCCAACCCACTTCGAAGATCTGCGTGATCGTGACGCTCGGCGTTTGCAGGCCCACGTCCATGACGATCACGCCGGCCACGGATACGTGAATCGCCCGGGGCAGAAAGGGCAGATCCACGCCATCACTCTTGATGCCGTCCACTTCAACCACCTCTGTGAGCGGATAGGTCGGTTCCTGGCGCGCCATTTCCTTCCACTGACCAAAGCGATCAGGAGCAGCCATGCGCCCCCCTTATCCCTGCGCCCACAGGTCAAGATGCAGCTTGGCCGTCACTGTGTAGTTTACGCCATCCACCACCGGCTTGACGACGCCACCATTACAACGCGCCCAAATGCGAACCACGCCAATCTGACCGTTTGGCACCGTGAAACTCTGTGACGCTGGTTTGTAGTAGGGAATAATCGGCGGCGGCGGCGGCGGCGGCGGTGCCCCATAGACCGGCCTGGTTACGTCCGTGAACGGATTGAAAGTCAGCGTTGCGGCTTTCGGATAGGCGGCCACACCCTGATTCCCGGTTATCCCGTCCACCTGGACCGCACCCACGGCGAAAGGCGTTTGCATGTAGATTTCGACCGCTATGATGGCATCCGTGTAGCGGCTGTGATCTAGGATGCTGTAGGGCTGGTCAATCTGTACCACGCCACGCACGGTGAAGCGGTTACAGCCGCGCACGTCGAGATAGCCCCCAACGCGACTGACATAGCTCGCATCGAGCGGATCCGGGGCGCTCATCTCCTGGCCCGTGAATCCGGTGTCGGCCGGCGAGAAGTAGCGCACCACCTGGCCGGGACTGAAGACCATCGTTCCGCCCGTGGTGGCGTATTGAGCCAGGGAAAAGACCGGCAGAGAATCCGATTGGTTTACGGGAATCGCTCCGATAAACGGGCTCACGCTATCCCCCTAGCTGCTGCGCACGTAGACGCCTAATTCCACAGTCAGCGTGTGGAGCGCCGTCGCGGTTTGGTTGATGAGCGTGACGCGGACGAAGCGGCCCGTGATGCGCAGCCCTGAAATGTTTACAAAGGTCAGATCGGGCACGGCCGTTCCAGGCGTCACCAGATGATAGGCGCAGCCCCGATCAATGGCGTATTCGACCGTGAGCAGGGCCGGATCGCCGGGCGTCGTGGCCGTGCTGAAGACCGCGGCATCAAGGAACGGCCCGGTAGCCTGCGGTATGCCGGCCGAAGCATCGGGAAAGGCCCCGGCCAGGAGCTGCCCGGCATCCGTTCGGCCGGAAGCAACGTCCCACTGTACGGCCACGCGATCGCCGGGCGCGCCGTTCGGTTGTAGCACCAGGGCAGCAAAGGTGCGTTGAGCACAGAAGGGCACGGCCCGGATCAGCTCGCGGGCCTGTACGGGCGTGGTCGGCGGCTGTGGCATTAGACGCTCTCCTTCTCGCTGTAGCACCAGCCGCGGATCCGGCAGATGTAGCGATAGGGCAGAACCGCAGCGGCAGCCGGGCTGCCCGTAATGGTCAGGATCGAAGACGTGCCGGCCACCTGAAAGATCGGCGTGAGGTTGCGAATCGAGCCGATTGCGGAGGGCTTGTTGACGTAACCGGGCACCGTGTCGCCGTTGAGCTGCATGGACCATGAGAGGAAGGCCAGGGCGGTTTCGTCGTCGGCGCCGAAACCAATCCCTTCGATTCTCAGGATCAGGTTGCTGGGCACGGCGTAGGTAATGAGCACGGCGGTAGCAGCCGGGGCAATGATGGCGTCCCCCATCTCGTCAACCGGCAGGGCGCCGGCCGGCGGGAAATTGACCGCCGGCAAGCGCACGTTGGTTCCCGTCTGCGGACCCAGCGCGCCGGGCTGGGACGGATCCAGCGCGCCAGGGCCGAGATTGCGCACGGCCTCGAGGCCGCCGCCGAGCCGGAACCGCCCGGCGTTCTGCGGGCGCAGGCGAAACATCTTACAACCCCAGGTCGGGGAAGCTGCCGAGCGCCACCTTGAAGCCCGCGAAAACCAGCCGCAGGTTGGCGTTTGCCATGCCCGGAGCAGCACCGGCCGCCGAGCCGGTAGCGTTCACGCCAATGAAGGTGTTGGCCCGGAACAGATGCGTAAACGGCCAGATGTAGGGCTCTTTTGCCGAGCCAAACAGGCAGTTGGCCGGGACCGGGATAAGCGAAAGCAGCCGTTGGCTGCCGCCGTCAGTGAGCTGGACGATTGCCCCGCCGTGCAAAACCTCCATGTAGGGCGTGGCCGTCGTTGCGGTCATGTTGCCGACCGCGGCGCTGTTGCTCATCATGGTCTGAACGCACAGAAAGTGCGCGTCCGACTGAATCGGGATCACCGGGGTCTGATTGTCCACGCCACCGGCCCCAAACGTGATATTGACACAGTACTGGAAAAAGCTGTCACGAATCACGCTACCGAGATTGCGCCCCGAGAGCTGGCGCGGACCAGTTACCTGTACCGTCTGCATGTTTGTGCTCCCCGTCCTGGGGTTGACTAGCGGGCGCGGGATCTCCGCGCCCGCCCTTGCGTTCTGCCCGTCCCGGTCGGTTAGCGGAAGCAGCCGGGTCCGACCAGGTACAAAATGCCGTTACAGATTGCCGGCGTGTGCGTGCCGGCGGCCACGCCCATGAGCGTGACGGTCGCCGGAGGTCCGGCGGCCACCACGATGCCAATATCCTGCAACGCGGTAGGGGCGGCGCCGGCAAAGGTGTACCAGTAGAAGATTGGGGCGCACAGCACGCCGTTGAGGTCGTAGAAAGTGAAGTCCACCCCGCTGGTCAGCACCGGAGTCACCACCCCGCTGGCCCCATCGAAGGCACAGGTAAACGCGGCAAAGGTCCGGCTGGGAACCGAAGTGCCTCCAATTGCAATTCGTGTTGCGGTGTTCGCCATGATCCCTGCTCCTTTCCGGGTTTGAGCCGGCTGGTGGGGTGCGGGTCCGAGCCCGCACCCCGGGCTTGACTACTGCACCGGCCGATAGAGGAACCCGTCAAGGAAAATGGTGATCGGCAGCCCGTTCGCCGCCTGACAGGTGGCGCCGACCGTGTTGGAAGCAACCGCACCGCCCGGCCAGGTCAACGTCACCTGGAAGTTCTGAGTCTGCAGCAAATCGAGCGGCTTCTTGGCGATGCTGTAGCTATTGCTCAGCATCGGCCAACCGCTCGTATTGATGGTCGCGGCCGAGCCCACAGGTCCGTTGCCGGACGGGATATTGCGCAGCGGGGTCCGCAGGAACGGCTTGGATCCGATCGTGAAGGTGAAGACCGCGCCGTTGATCGCGGTCTGAAGATCCTGGGTGCTCATGTTCCAGCCGTACATGGCCCGGAATCCCAGGAGCTTGAAGTTGTAGCCGCCCGGGAGCTGGCCGGCCAGGTCCATGTTGGTATCGGCCAGCGTCTTCGCGCCAGCCGCCGCCGGAATGAACACGCCGCCCGGTTGACCGAGCGGAACGGCGAAGAAGGTCAGAAGCCCGGCGCCGGCCGCCGGCAAGAGAACGGTGTCATAGCGGGGCTCGACAATGACATCGAGAACGTCATTGATGGTGGGCATGTTCCGCATCCTTTCGGTGTAGCGTTACGGGTGGGGACCGGCCTTTCCGGTCCCTCACGCTTTTCTTCTACTCAAACACTTCAACGGCTCGGCCTAGTAGATACTCTCGCCATAGACGGAACCGCTGCCGCTGAGCCCCGGACCAAGCTCGGCCGGCGCCTCGTATCCGGCCAGCTCGTACTCACCCAGCGGCAGGCCGGGAATGTTCGGCTTGACGTAGGTGTTGAAAACGTCCACGAGCACGGCCACACCGCCGCCCACGGCCAGGGCGTTGCCCACGCCACGCGGCAGGAACCGCCTGAGCAAGAGCGGAGCGCCGACGCCAACCGCGGCCTTGCAGCCGATCCTCACCATGTTGGCATCCGTCTTCCACGCCGCCGGCAGCATCCCGGCCAGGTATCCGGCTAGGATTTCGGTGCCGACGAAACCGCCGGCGATCGAGCCGATCTTGACGATGTTGATGCCGAAGACCGCCGGATTGTGCCGGCGGGCATAGCGGCGGTGACGGCGCGGATTGTGACGCCGAGCGACATGGCGCCGACGCCGGTGGATCGGGTTGACGGACACCCGGCGCCGACGCCGGGACACCTTGCGACGGGTGCGGACCTTCTTGCGCCGACGACGCCGCGGGTTGATAACTGCAAACTCGCCTGCCATAGCGTTGCTCCTTTCCTAGTGAATCAGGCCGTCCGCGGTGATCTGGACTCTCCCGCCGACGATGTGAAGGTTCCGACCGTCCGGGTCTGTGGCGAGAACCGGACGCGGGCGATCGGTCTTGTGCGTGTACGTCACGGGCCTCCCTTTGTATTTGTCAGAGATGTAATCAATGGCCCGAATCTCCCCGAGCTTCACTAGGGTCCGCGGGATCAGCCGATCCGGCCCTTTCATGCGGGTGATTCGGTGGGGTTCAAATTCGTGCCACATCCGATAGGTCTGCACGGCGCGATCGTACTCACTCCCGCGTGGGTTGCCTTTGCGGTTGACTCCGCGAACGGTACGGGATCCTCCGATCGCGCCGTGTTTGTGTCTTCTCTGGTTGGGTGTGCGCCGCACGGCTTCCGCGGCCTGGCGCTCCAACCGCTCGGCCGCCTTGACGTACTTGCGCGGCTGCATCCCCCGGGCGGCCAGCTCCCTGAGCTGGGCCGCGGTGCGCAGCAAAACCGCCGCCTGGGCCGCGGCCTTGTCGCCTGCGCTTTGCGGCGGCGGATCCCAATAGCCCGGCGGGAACAACCGGGCCGCTTCACGCTTCATGGCGGCGCTCCTGGCCCGCTTGGACATACGGCCCGAAGGGGACAAGAGCGAATGATCTATCGCGGGCCAGGACGGATTGCTTTGCCGCCGATTCGCTGCCCACGGGTCCGTGCCTGTGGCCGCCAGGCCGCCGCCCAGCTCGCCGGCGAGCACGCCGAGCACGTCCAGCTTTTCCCGTAGTCGCCGCATCCTGGCCCGGAGGTTCACATACTCCTTGCTGGGAAGCTGGCCGAATTGTGGATAGATTTCGTGGGCGCGAGCATCGGCCGCCTCAAACTGTGCGCTGAGCTTGGCTATCATTTTCTCGGCCGCATCGAGACTGCCGCGCACCTTGCGCTCGAGCCTGGCCCTGACTGCCGGCCGGCGGATTGAAAGCACCTTCTGGCCCGAACGCGGCAACCGGCGCACGTCCCGCTCGGGGAAATGGTGATCTTCCACTTGTCCACCACGGGCCACGCGGACATGGACAAGCATCTCGCCGCCCTGCCGCACGTAACCCTCGACAATCCCGCGCTCGCGGGTGCGGCGCACCTTGCGCCCGAAATAGCTGGACCGCCCGCTATAGGGCACGGTGACATGCTCTCCGGGTTGGAAGTCGCGGCGCGGCGCGGCTTCGCCCGGCACTTCAAAAGGGATTTCGGCTACGGCTGGCGGTGGGGCTTCGGGCTCGACCGGGGCCAGGGCGACCCTGCGCGGCCGGCCGGGGCCGCGGCGCACCGCCGGCGCGTCGGGGATCTCCTCGAGCGTGCCGGTGAGGCGGTAGGAAGGATTCGATCGT
>Ga0315294_10001760_pt1 | contig 23671 bp, 29 predicted proteins | sample YL17G13_40_MG_FD_203626 | JGI IMG/M metagenome (GOLD analysis project Ga0315294, IMG submission 203626) | Sediment microbial communities from Yellowstone Lake, YNP, Wyoming, USA - YL17G13_40 | ecosystem: Environmental > Aquatic > Freshwater > Lake > Sediment | place: USA: Wyoming | collected...
TCTTATAATCCAATGAATCGATAAAATCTCTTACCGGATACTTGCCGGATTCCGTCAAATAATAATAGCTTGCTATCCTGCCCACATACCCTCTTTCCTACCTATACCAAGTATACAACTAAATGGTTGTATTGTCAAGAGCCTCACACTATCCCCTCACTTATAGAGACGTGGAGCCCCACGGCTTGACAGCCGTGGCGCCTTTTTCTTCAGGGTCCCGCCATGGGGCGGAACCCTGAACCGAAGGCCATTCATCCACGCCTTTACAGGCGTGGCCTTCTGGTTCATGGGTAAAAAGAGGAAAAAATGCTGCAATTATTTTGATTATTTATTGCGGAAGGAAATTGCTAAGGAAATGATGCGAGGGATATGGTTTCTGGCGGCTCCGCGGGGGACGGACCCTATTCAGGTGTTTTACCTAGCATCTTATTTCATATTTCATCGTGTGGGGTGTCCCCTTCTGGGCTGGCACCAAAGCTGCTGGCACCAAAGCTGCATGACATCCTACTTCGCAGGGCGTACCTGAATAGGACGTCTATTATTATCCATGTTTCATTATCATATTTTTCCGTTTTATAAGATAAACTGGGAGGAATATAATCCATATAAACAAAACTAATACTCCCCATCCGGCCGGGCTAAAATTCAGGATGCCTTTCTGATTAACATTCTTTCTTATTCCGGATCTCCATGCATCTATAAATACGCACATTGAACTACCAATCACAAAAATAGCCACGATAATAAATTCCACATCCAACTTCTGCCGTCCTGTTATTGTTCTTACAAAATCAATCAAGAGTTGAAGCAAAATCGCCATAGAGAAACCGCTTATCTGCTTTAATAATGCTTTACTTTCTTCCATTCTTCCTCCTTTTAAGGAATTTGGGGACGGTCCTTTTGGTGCCAGCCCATCATTAGGAATTTGGGGACGGTCCTTTTGGTGCCAGCCCATCATTATGGGGTGGCACTTTCTGGACCGTCCCCGGTTTCCCCCGGTTTCCCCAGAGGGACAGGTCTATATTAAGACGTGTCCCTTTTGGACTTGACCCTAAACCCCTCTCTAAACCCCTCTATTCTTTTGTTTTTTTGTCTTTTTTTAACAAATCTCTCAGTTTTTCTAAATCTAAACCGCTTTCGTCAATAAATTGCTTGATATTTGCTCCGCCTTCGGCATCGAGATTGATTCCGAAAAACTTTTGAGCGTTTGTGCCGCTCATGATCCATTTTACATCGGCTTTCTGTATGGCTGAAGCAAGGGCGTTAAACTTGGCCAGCATGATATCCTTCTGGATATCGAGCATTTTTACATTTATAGCGACGTCATTAAACTCTTTTAACGCCTCCGCAAGTTTCAGCGTTCCTGCCGCATCGGCCTCTTTTTTGATCTGTATTATATTTGCCTCCGCCTTTCCGACAGCCTGTATCTGGTTCGATTGGCCTTCAGCCTCGACAGTATATTTTATTTTCTGCGCCATAGCAAGCTGCTCTATCTTCTGTTTTTCAATTTCAGCCTGTCCGACCTCAAATTTTCTCATCGCCTCTATTCTTTGGGCGTTGGCCGCAGTTTCTTTATCGGCTATTTCCTGATTTTTTTCCTGTTCGGCCATTCCGATCTGCTTGTCTTTCTCGATCTGCCTTTTCCGATAAATCTCCTCCGCTTCTGCCTTGGCCAATTCCGCTTCCTTAGTCGTGGTCGCTACCCGTATGTCAGCGTCTCTTCGTATTTCAGCGGCAACCTTTCTTTCTATATCCTGGATTATGGTGCTGCCCGTCACATCCTTTATGTCTTTTAACTCTAGATCGACCAGCTCAATGCCCCATTTTGGGAATACCTGCTCCACTTCCTTGGTTATGGCCTGATCCAATAATGAGCGGTTCATGTAGATATCCAAAAGCGTCTGTTTTGTGGTCACGGTCCTGCCGACGCTTTCCATGATGGCCCTCAGGTCTTCAGAGAGCCTTATGAAATCAAACCCCATCTCTTTGGTAGTATCCGTCAGTATCAGCCTTTCGACCGCCAAGCTTATGTCCTTTATATTGACGAAGCACATTATGTCGCAGACAAATTTAGCCATGTTTTTATCGTTCAATTTTATGTCATTTACCGGTATGGCTAAATTGCAGAGAGGCAATTTGTGTAATTTGGTAATGAAGGGAATGACCCAATACGCGCTTTTACTTTGTCGTGCCGAAAAGATCATTTTCGAATTCCGTAATATCCTGATATGCGCTTCATTCACGGGAACTACGCGGTAAAGGCCGACCATTCCGCCTAACACATGCCTTAGAAAAAATATAACGGGTACCGCGAGTACGAATAAAATAGCTATCAGCGCCACCATTTTGCCTCCCCCTATTTGTTCATACTGATGAAAAGAAAAAAAACGACATCCTTAACAAAATGTCGCTTTACGCATCGTTTCAGGTTTCCACGCCAGCTCAACGGACATCATACCGATATCATAATACTGTTCGTTCGATAATACAATAAGATTCTGGCGATGCAGTTTTATGGGGTCATGCAGTTTTATGGGGTCAGGTCCCAGAGGGACAGGTCTATATTAAGACGTGTCCCTTTTGGACTTGACCCTAACTATGCGCTAACTATGCGGCAAATAAAAGCTAATGAGGGACGCTTCAAAATTAATAGGTGTCTGTCCCCTATTTACCCTCTATTTACCCTGTCCCCTATTTACCCTATTTTATCTCAACTTTAGCCTTCGGCTCGTTCGTTTATGGGGTCAGGTCCCAGAGTGAATTTAGGGACGGTCCTTTTGGTGCCAGCCTATTATATTATTATGGGGTGGCACTTTCTGGGCCGTCCCCGTTTTCCGCGATTTCCGTCAACGATTTCCCCTAATTATTTTTTGATTGCTATTACTTCAATATCTCTCCCAAGCCACTCCATCGCAATGAGACTTAACAGATTCTTCGAGTGGTCGGTACAATAAATTATTGCGTCGAAATCCTGCAGGTAGGATCTGAGCTTAGCGCGAGTTGTGACGTTAACATGCATCTTCCTGTTGAGCTCTCCCCGATCGACCTTCACCTTGAATATCCTCCCGAATAGATCACGGGGCGATCTCGCACGGTACTTTCCACGAATAACGCGAAGAGGCCATTTAATAAGATTGGAGGGAATATTGGTAATCCGCTTTATCGGGGAGAACCACTTTTCATACAGATAGTTTGGCGTCATTATAATAAGCCTGCCGCCGGGATTGAGAATTGACCTGATCCTATCGATCGTTTTACGAAATTGCCAATCATATACGTGTTCGGCAACTTCAATCATAAAAACGACGTCATATCGTTCCGTAAAATGATAGCTTTCAGCATTACCGACCACGACGCGTATCTTTTGTTGGAGGGTCAGAGGGAGACGTTGTAACGTTTGGGCGGCTATGTCGATGGCCGCTTGACTATAATCAATGCCGAGGGCTGAAGCGCCGTTCTTCACGCAATAATAGATCAGCTCACCCCGACCGCATCCGATATCAAGCACGCTCTTCCCTGCCACAGGCCCTGCGAGCTCAAGCGCTCTTTTGAACTTAGGATGCAAATTGGAATCGAGCCCTTTTTCCCATTCCCGCCAGCCATCATTATCCGTCAGAAAATAATCCGTAGTATAAAGACCCGGATCGACTATCTTATTATTCACCCGATCTCCTTAGGGATTTGGGGACGGTCCTTTTGGTGCCAGCCCATCATCTTGGGGTGGCACTTTCTGGACCGTCCCCGGAAACCCGGTTCTAATTATCACCGCAGATACCCACCGCGCGCTGAAATGTCGCCTCGTCGGTCGCAAATTTGATTTTGTTAAGATCGTATGATGGAACCATGATCCTTCATTCCCATGGCAAATTTGGGAGTTTATTATGATTTTGGTGCCATCCTACATGGGGACACCCTAGTATCTTATTCGTCGGTGTGGGGTGTCCCCTTCTGGGATGGCACCAAGGCAGAAAATCATCCCGCCGAAGGCGGGATGCCGGCCGAGTTATTTGACCGCCCCCTGAACGACCGAACAAAAGACCGACCCCCGCTGCTTCGCTTTGCGAAGCAAAGCGGCGGGGGTAAAATATTCCCTGTCATATTTTTATAAGACCCTGTGCTCGCAGACCGCGGATGAGGCTACCCCATGAGTATGTTTATCCGCGCCGAGGGCGCGAAAGGCACCGCGGGCCTTGTGGAGCGTCTCTTCGTATTCCGCTTCAGGATCAGAGTCCGCGACGATGCCGCCGCCCACCTGAAAATAGACCTTGCCGCCCTTGACGAGGAATGTCCTGATGACGATCGACGTATCCATATTCCCGCGAAAGTCGATATAGCCGATCGCACCCGTGTAGACGGCCCTCTTCACCTGCTCAAGCTCCTCGATGATCTCCATCGACCGTATCTTCGGCGCACCGGTAATCGAGCCGCCCGGGAATGCCGCTTTGAGACAATCTATTGCGTCCGCGTCTTTGCGTATTTTTCCCGACACGGTCGAGACCAGATGAAAGACGGTCGCATATTTTTCGAGGCTGACGAACTCTGTAGGAAATACTGAACCGTATTCGCAGACCCTGCCTAAGTCGTTGCGCTCAAGGTCGACGATCATCACGTGCTCTGCCCTGTCTTTCGCGCTCGCGACGAGCTCTCCTTCAAGCCTCGCATCTTCGAAAGCGTCCTCTCCCCTCGGCCGCGTCCCTTTGATGGGCCTGGTCTCGATATAGTCACCCCTCTTAAACAAGAACCTCTCGGGTGAGGAACTTAAAATGGCAATATCACCATAATTAAGGTATGCCCCAAATGGCGCTGGGCTCTCGTTCCGCAACCGGAGGTAAAGATCATACGGGTCCTCAACGAGCGCGGCTTCGAACCGCTGCGAGAGGTTTACCTGATATATGTCTCCCCGCCGGATATACTCCTTCGCTTTTCTGATCGCTTCGACATAATTTTCTTTCGAAAAATTTGATCGTATACACGGAGCCTCTGACGGGCCGCTGATTCCCGGGATGCTCAAAGAAGATTTGTCTAGATCGGCCTTACACGCTTCCAGGCGCGCGCGTGAGCGCGTCCTACGCGCGGGCTCGTCTGTCTCCGGCAAACCGGAACTTGCGATACACGTCTTCCCCGCTGCGTGATCATATATGATAACTACGTCGTAGAAACAAAATATCGCTTCGGGCATTCCGAGATCATCGACGGCCACATCAGGCAAGACCTCGATATGATCTTTTAAATCGTATGAGAAATAACCGACCCCTCCTGATATAAAAGGCAATGTTGAGTCAAATTCCGCAATCTTATATCGACTCATGATCTCTTTCAAGGCCGAAAAAGGGTCTCCGTGCCTGGTTTCAACGCAGCCGTTCCCGTCAGCAAGCGTAATGCGGTCCTTCTTGCTCTTGAAGATGAGGAACGGGTCGCACCCCAGGAATGAGTATCTGCCCATATCTTTATAATGAAGAGCGCTATCGAGGAAGAAACTGTATGGGCGGTCTTTGATCGTTCTGTACAAACTGGTCGGGTGTGGCGGGCGTACTATCTCTTCGATAATGGGGGTGAATTGGAGCCTATCCATAAGGAAGCTGGTGTACTCGCTCAACACTTCATTAACGATAAAAGCGGCTATCAGAATATCAGGTCATCAGCATATGGGTATCAGGTTATCGGAATATCAGGTATAATCCGCTATTCCCTAAAGATATGCCTGATCCCCTGATATACTGATATCCTCTATCCTGGTATACTGATAACCTGATATTCGCCTAAAAGCGTTCTTTAATTAGTGAGTATTTACAACTACCTAAGAGCCTACGATTTCAACGCCTCATGAAACGCGTCCGCGAGGGCCGCGATGCCGGCCTTCGCCTCGTCGCTTAAGTTTTCACCGAATGCGACCGTCTTGGGCTGGATCGAGATGACGAATATATTGAGGTTTTCATTACCCGTCTTGAGAAGGTCGGTAAAGAGCCGCGGCGACGGGTTATGGGTAGAAAAGCTTGCCATCGAGACGGCGCCGAGTTCCAGTATTTTGATCTGGCCTGGCGCGCCCTGAAAGTCCGCCGCATCGACGAGGATCACCGTCTCGCAGAGGGATGAGAGGATAGGGAAGATATAGTTCTCCGGCGTAGTGCCGCAATCGAAGAGCGTAGCGCCCGTTCCTTTCTCGCGCAAGAGCTCGATCAGTTTCGGCCCGAGGCCGTCATCGCCCCGCAGGGGATTGCCGATGCCGACGACCGCGACCTTGCCGCGGACCCTCCCCCTTATATCGGATACCAGCTGCGTGGTGACGCCGGGCAATTTAATACCTTTCGATCGTTGCCTTGCGCCGGCACGGGGCGCAGAGGACCTTGATCCTGTCTGATCGGAGGATATAGTCTTTTGCCGCCTCTTTGACGTCGGAGGCGAATCCCATCTCTTTCAGCGATGCGATAAAGAGCGTGGGATTGGAGAAGGCAAGCGGACCCAGCCTCCTGGCAAGCCACTCGAGATGCGCCTTCGCGGTCACGACGCCGCCGCAGATCTCGCATAGGGCGAGTTCTTTCTCATCGGTCGTCGATACCATCTGGGCGCGGTCGAACCCGGCGAGGTCAAACTCCGTCGTATGGTGTATGCCGGGCGGCGTATCTTCTTTTGTCGTGCACAAGGCACTGCACTGGCCGCAGAAGTGGCACTCGTCGAGATGCAGGACCATGCGCCTGGTCGGCTTCTCTTTGTTGAGGTCATCGCGCGATTCTATGGCGCGCGCCGGACAGACGAGGGCACACGCCGCGCACGCGACGCAGCCTTCGTCAGAATATTCGGGCTTTCCGCGGAAACGCTTCGGCGGCGTATGCGGCTTATAAGGATACGGGGAGGTGTACGGCCCTCCGACGAGCGCCTTGATTGCTTCGATCAGTTCCCTTAATTTGGGATATCTCATCGTATCAATAAAGCCTTATCACGCACAGATAGTCGCAGATCTCACGCTATAGCCGCGCTTTCGCAGATGATCGCAGATATGATTTTATCTGTGCTCATCTGTTCTTTTCTATTTGTGTTCATCTGTGTTCTAAAATAGTTTCACTATATTCGATGCATGGCGCGCGAGGTTGCCGGTGAAATCGAGCATATCAAAAAACATATTCGCAGCGATGGGGCTGCAGATGCCCTGTATGAGCCTGTCCGTATGCTCTTTTCTATAGCGCTCCACGAGCTCTTTCACGTGAAAGCCGTTGTCGATGATCCGCTCCTTCAGGGCGGGGCTCTGCTCTTTCAGGTAGTCCCTCATCATCTCAACGGATCTTTTCATAACGCCGTATGTCTCGTCGAACTGTTCAACGCCGGTATCGCTGAAGAGGAGCTTCTCGTCGACCTTTATCTCGATCCTCTCTATCAGGCTCGCGGCCTCGTCGCCCATCCTCTCGAGCATCTCCACAACCCCTTCCCATGTAGAAAGCGCCCTCTTCTCCTTCTCGCCTTTTGCCGATTTCGACGATTCCAGGATACATATCGTCAGCGCCTTTTCCATTCCGTTAACCTCATCCTCTTCTTTCATGGCGCCCGTCAGAGGTTCGAGCCTATTTTCCGTAAATCCTTTTTCCACAAGGCCGACGATATCGTACACCTTATCGGCCATCGACATGGTCTTCGTCCTTATCTCGGCTATATCCATATAACCTCTATTCTTTATGCAGGTCTTCCCCGTATTTGTCGATGACGCTCCCCTTCCAGAGCTTGACTCCTGATAGGTACGCGCCTTTCGCCAAGGCATGGGCGGATACAGGCGATGTCAAGAGTATGAAGAGTAGACAGAGTATAGACTTGATACCGGTTGCGGTGAATCCGCGAAATAGAAAAATACCCAATAGGATGCTGCAAGTCCCGAGTGTCACAGACTTCGTCGAGGCCTGAAGACGATTATATACATCTGGAAGCCTGATCAAACCAAGGCAGCCGAAGAAATCGAATACGAGTCCAATGATAATGAAAATAGTTCCGATAACCTCATTCATCGAAATCCCTTCCTTCCAAATATTTCGCCAACGCGATCGTTCCGATAAAACTCTGTAGCGCCCATGCGATACCGATATCGATATACCAATCCCTTCCCGTAGAAATGCTAAGGATGGCGCAGAAACCGATGATCAATATCCCTAAGATGTCTATGGCTACAATTCTGTCAGGGGCTGTCGGTCCTCGTAAGACGCGATATAAACAAAAGAATGAGCACAAGAGAAGCGCGATAAAACAACGGCTAAGAAAGTTTGATTGCCAACTAAGCATCGAAGGAACGGGACAAAAGATGATTATGCCCATAAGTATGAGCATCGCTCCCGCCCCTATCAGCCAACGGATCCTTCGCATCATCTATTCAAATATCCTCATCAATATATGTTCGAAGTTCGCTACGATCGTCTTCGTAGCGGCCTCGATATCCTCATCCTTCACATAGATCCAATGTATGTAGATATACCCGCTGTCTCTATCTATATCGACGCTCATGGTCCCCGGCGTCAACGTTATGGAATTTGCCAAAAATGTGAGGCCGGTATCGGATTTCAAATTCGTCTTAACCTTAACTATGCCCGGCCTTATCGGGACGTCAGGATGACCTACACGATAAGCGACATCGATATTCGCCTTTATGCATTCCCAGATGAATACCGGTATATAATATAAAAACCATAGGTACCGCTTGAAGTGCATAAAGATGCGCGGTCTTTTTACAAATAAGTCCCCTGTTATAGATGAGACTAAAAATGCGGCTAAGATTCCTATCGCCATATGTTGCATATCGGGCGGCCATACGAGGAGTGACCACACAAGTAACCCGATGATAAACAACAAAACCCTAGAACTCATTTAAAGGCCCCTGATACAAGATTCGCGTACTCTTTTCCTCCCGACAAGACCGCGGCTGCGGACGTAACAAAATCTGAGAACGCCGGCAGCACAAGGGTGCTTGCGACAAGACATATTACAGCTAAAATAGCCATTGATATCTGCATTGCCAAAGGAACCTCTTTTACATCTTGTCTCTTCTTGCCCAAGGCGCCAAAGAACGCATACCTTTGTACTTTCATAAAAGAGGCAAGGGTCAAGACGCTCCCCACGACCGCCCAAAAAGCATATCCAAAATGCCCCGATTGAACGCAGGCAAAAATGATAATCAATTTGCTAAAGAAACCGTTAAAGGGGGGGATTCCCGCTATAGACATTGAGGCTACCAAGCTTGTATTGGCGGTCACCGGCATCTTCTCCCTCAATCCGCCCATAGCATGCAAATCTCGCGTCCCAACAGAGTAAACTATCGCTCCGGAATTTAAAAAAAGCAACGATTTAAATATAGAGTGATTGAAGAGATGAAACAGCCCGCCGCAGATGCCCAAAGGGCTTCCCAAGCCTATCCCCAATACCACGTAGCCAATTTGACTGATGGAGTGATATGCAAGAAGCCTTTTAAAATCCCATTGCCCAACTGCCAAAAACACCCCCACCAGCATCGAGAGGGCCCCTAAAAACATGAGTATCGATAGTATGACATCGGTCACACCAAACACGTTAAACAATATCCTCGCCAACGCATATACACCAAGGGATTTTATCAAAACCCCGGAAAGCATCGCCGATATGGGGGCCGGCGCTGATGGATGCGCATCTGGCAGCCAGGCGTGAAAGGGAACGAGGGCGGCCTTCAATCCGAACCCCATGAGGAACAGGACGCTGACGAATGGCAGAATCTTTGCAGGGCCTTTCGCGGTTAAACTGAGAGCCATATCAGCCATATTCAATGTCGAGGTATAACTGTAGAGAACCGCTATCCCGAGAAGGATAAAGCTTGAAGCGACTGAGCCCATTACCGCATACTTAAAAGATGCCTCCAACTCCTCGGATTCTGTCCCAAACGCTACCAGGGCATAGCTGGCTATGGATGCGATCTCTAAAAATACAAACATGTTGAATAAGTCTCCGGTGATTATAACACCGTTCATGCCGGTAAGCATAAGCATGAAGAGGGTATAAAATTTCCACTTGTCAGTATACTTATTCATATAATCGACTGAATAGACAGTCACCAAGAAAGCGATCAAATTTACGGTGACAAGCATGAAGACCGATAAGCTGTCTATGACCATCGATATTCCGACGGGAGGAGCCCAGCCGCCAATTTTATACACCAAAAGATGGGTCGGTATGTTACGAATGATGGACAAGGTATAGAAAGAAAGCCCTAATAATATACAACAAGCCACATTGGAAAAAACGTCGCTCGAGCGTTTATAATATTTTCCCACCAAGGAAACCAAAAACGCTGTTCCTAAAGGTATGATAACGAATAAGGGTGCTGTATTCATTTTGCGCTCACGCCAAAATTATCCTTTAAGTTTGTTTATCTTAGTTATATCGAACGTTCCGTATTTTTCGTATATTTTAATAGCGATCGCTACTATCAAGGCGGTGACCGCCAGCCCTATAACAATCGCCGTCAGGACGAGCGCCTGCGGTATCGGGTCCACCATATTTGAGATCACTTGGTCGGCCGACAATATGGGAGCACGGCCTCTCGCGCGATATCCGACCAGGGCAAAGAATAGGTTCACGGCATATTCAATGATGCCTAGGCCCACGACAATCTTAATCAAATTCCTCTTTCTCAAGACACAATAAAGTCCTATCGAAAATAGAACCAAACACAAAAAATATGCGGCCATAATCTTTACTTCCTATGTATCCGTCTTATTCAAAAGCACCAGAGCCGTAAAGATCGCACATAGACCCGCCCCTACCTTTAAACTGATTGCGATATTGCATAGCGGTATGATCCCGGCGCTGAAGAGGTGAAAAGGCAACCCCTTGTTCATAAAGAAATTCAGGAAGAAACAGCCGCCGATGTAACCCAATACTGCGATAGAGAGAAACATGAGCGCGCCGAAGCTTTCCAGAAGACTTGCGACACCGGCGCTCAGCTTTTTCAACGCCACATCTTTTCCAAATGCTAACATAAGATGTACGAAAGAGAGCGCTATGATCACCCCTCCGGCAAAACCGCCGCCGGGAGATAGATGCCCGTGGAGCACTATGTAAATACCGAATAAGAGGATGAGCCCGACTGTAAGCCGAGTTATCGTCTTAACGATCAACGTCATCCCGGGTTCAACGTTACGCTGCATCTTGACCTTTCCCCGTCTTACGTCCTATTCTGCGCACGACAGTCAATACCCCTATCACCGCCGTAAAGAGGACGGTCGCTTCTCCCAGGGTATCATATGCGCGGTAATCAAGGATTATCGCTGTAACTATATTAGCGGCGCCGGTCTTAGCCAGCCCCTGGTCTACATACGTCTTTGCTACTCTCATAACAGCGCTTCCAAATGGCGGCAGATTTTTCAAAGAAAAATAGGCGAATGTAAGGAAAATGGAAATAAATAGAAGCGTGAACGTGGTATTGAAGACCCACCTGCCCGATGTGCTGAAGGGGAGGTCTTTTTTTATTGTGGCACGAATCAAGATTATTAAACACAATATCTCAACGACGAGCTGCGTTATGGCTAGATCCGGCGCTTTGAGCACCAAAAATGCCATCGATAGGCCCAGCCCTACAGCGCCGACAGCCACGACGCTGGATAGAAGGTCTTTCACTTCAACCGCGATTACGGCCCCGACTATCATAAACAATAGTAACAGGTATATCTCTATCATTTTCAGCTTTCAGCTATTTAAAGAATAAAATTATAAACATCGCCGCCATTCCTATGATGCTCCAGACCATATATGTGGAGAGTATGCCGTTATGGAGCCACTGCAAGAACTTGGTGCATATCGATACGGCCCTGTTGCCGTCCTCGTATATATCGAATACCTTCTTCTCCGCCAACTTGTAGAGCGCGCCGAGCATTGGCACGTCTTTCACGGTATTGTAGAATGACGCCCCTTTCACGCCGGAACAATCGTCAAGCGTCCCCCCTCCGATGAAGATCTCGCTCCGCCTCTGGGTGGCCCTTGATCGCGTCCCAAGGAATATCGCCAAGCCAAGCCCCAATCCGACGATCATGAGAGCGGCTGCCAGCGGCGCATCCCATATACCTATTGTGGAGACGGCAGCTGTATTATTCATGCTCGGCACGACAAACCACTTTAAAGGGATCTGCCAGGCAAATATCCCGAATGCGAGACACAGCGAAGCCAGGACAAGCTGGGGCAGCCACATGAGCGGGGAGACTTCTTTGATCGTCGTTCGTCGTTCGCCTGCCCCGCGGTTTGTGGCGGGGTCGTTCGTCGTTCGTGGCGACAGAAATGCCGAATAGATCACTTTCATGAAGCTCGCCAGTGTCAGCGCGCTGCCGAACATCGCGACGACCAGCCACAAGACCCATGCCTTCGATCCTGATCTGCCGAGCTCCACCACGGCCTGGTACACCATCCATTTTGAGAAGAAACCGTTAAACGGCGGAACGCCGGAAATAGAAAGCGACGCAATAAGACACGCCACAAAGGTGAGAGGCATAAGACGGGCAAGGCCGCCCAGTTCATCCAGTTCAGCCGTATGCGTCCTGTGCTCCACTGAACCACTTGATAAGAAGAGGCACGCTTTATATATCGCATGATTCACCATATGAAATAATCCGCCGGCTATGCCTATCGGGTTTGCGGTACCAAGGCCGAGCACCATATACCCCACCTGGCTTACCGCGTGATACGCCAGGAGCCTCTTGAAGTTATGCTGAACCAACGCCATCATGACCGCGGCTATTATCGTCACGGAACCGACGGCTAAAAGCACCGTGCTCATAAGTGAATTTTGCGTAATGACGAACATCTCCAGCGTGAGACGCGCCAATAAATAGATGCCCAGCAACTTATCTAGAGAAGCCGGCAGATACGCCATGACAGGTAGCGGCGCCGCTTCGCTCGAATCAGGGATCCAGGTATGGAAGGGCATTGCGCCCGCTTTCGCGAACGCGCCAATGGCAAGGCACAGGAACGCGACAGGCGCGAGAAGGCCGGCGTTCACAGGCAAATGGATCGCGTCCATGGTAAAGCTGCCCGTCATATACCAGATGATGGCGATGCCCAGGAGCATGGCCGCATCAGAGCCGCCGATGATGATGAAGGTCTTCTTGGCGGCATAAGCGCTGTCCGGCCCGCCCAATGATATAAGGATATAGAGGGTCGCCCCCAGAAAACCCCAGAAGATGAGGAGCAGTATGAGGTTATTCGAGAAGGCCGCGCCGATCGCCCCGCCGAGCGTCCAGAGGATATACGCATAGTACTCGTTCAGCCTCTCTTTCCCTTTCATGAAACCGGCCGAATATATCGTGATGAGCACGCTAAAGAACGCGATGAAGAGCGATACAAACCCGGAGAGGTGGTCGATCCTTAAGACCGGGCTTCCTCTATATACCCAGTGAAATGGCGCCCTGGTAAAACAGAGCCAGGTCAAGACGAGCACCGCGCATGATGTCACGATCGAAAGTATCTCGTGCGCCGGCCGCAGCCTCTTCGGGATGCAGATGACTGCAAGACCGGCGATGAACGGAAGCGCGATGGCAATAATGGGCAACTCTAGCATACCTTATGTATCCTGTCCTTCATCTTAAGCGTCTTCTCTTGAGAAAGCCTTATCAGGTCCTGAGGCGTAAGCACGGTCCTGTCGTGATCATCCACTGCTATCATCCTCTCCGTGCAGCAATAACACGGATCGATGGCGGCGAGTATGATCGTCGCGTCAGACACGGTCTGGCCTATCACCGTCTCCCGGAACGTCGGGAAGTTCATGTACGTCGGCGCCCGCACCTTATGGCGGACCGGCGAGTTTGAGCCATCGGACTTCACATAGTGGAATACCTCGCCTCTCGGCGCCTCGGCAACGCCGACCCCTTCCCCGGGCGGTATATCTTTCGGGTTGGCATCTATGGACCCGCCCGGCAGCCTGTCGAGACACTGCCGTATGATGCTTACCGACTCGTATATCTCCAGTATCCTGACGACCGCCTTTGCGAATACGTCGCCCTCATTCTGCGTGATCACGTTCCATTTCAATCTGTCATATGCCGCATAAGGATGGTCGCGCCTTACATCGATGTCATATCCCGAAGCGCGCGCCGTCGGACCAAGCGCGGAGTAGTCGATCGCGGCTTCCCTGGTCAACACGCCGATACCCTTAAGGCGGGCGTGCAGCACCGGATCGTCCAACACGGCGCCCTTCACCATGTCAACCTTAGGCAATAGTTCATCAAGCCTCTCCAATATATAAGGTATATGCTCTTTATCTATGTCCCTTCGAACCCCGCCGACCTTCATCATGCCGTAACTCTGCCTGTTGCCGGTCACGGTCTCCATGATGTCGCAGATCGGCTCACGGTACTTCCAGCCCCACATGAATACCGTATTGTAGCCCAGGAAGTGGCCCGCGAGGCCGACCCACAGGAGGTGCGAATGGAGCCTCTCGAGTTCTTGGGTGATCGTGCGGATATAGAGCGCCCTCTCGGGCACCTCTATCCCGGCGATCTCTTCTATCGCCTGCACACACGCGATCGGATGGCTCGATGAACAGATGCCGCATATGCGCTCAACAAGGAATATCGATTGGTCGAAGTTCTTCGATTCGGACAGCTTCTCGATGCCGCGGTGGTTGTATCCGATCCGCACGTCAACATCGACTACTTTCTCGCCGTCCACCACGAGTTTATAAAATTCCGGCTCTTCCTGGAGCGGATGGTACGGCCCTATCGGTATGGTCGCTTTATGGCTCATGTTTTCCTCGAGTCGCGCTTCGGCGGCACGAAATCTTTCCTCAACGGATAGACGCCTTTTGGCCAATCGTCGGATAACAGTAAAGGCCTGAGGTCTTTGTTCCCGTTGAACTCCACGCCGAAGAGCTCGTGTATCTCCCTCTCTATCCACCAGGCCGACTTGGTAACGGTCGTTACCGTATCGATATGCGGGTCGTTCTTGTCTTTCAGAAGAACGCGTATCGATATGACTATGCCGGAGGGGTCGTGCGCAAAATGGTAAAGGATCTCTATCCCTTCGAAGGTGTCGACGCCGCTGGCGATATTGAACCTGAAAGAGAGGTCCTTGAAGACATACGTCATGACCGGAACAATATCATCGTGGTCGATGTCGACATACGCCCTCTTCTCCGAGTGCTTATAGACCTTGAGGACCTTGTTCCCGAATCTATCCTTTATCTTCTTCACCGCTTCATCTATCTTCATCTTCCCTTTTCCTTTATCCGCTACCTATTACCCATTACCTACTACCCACTACCTATCCGCGCTATCGTTTATTTATTTTCGTTATCAACTTCACGATCGCTCCGATGATCGCCTCCGGCTTCGGCGGGCAACCGGGGATATAAGCGTCTACCGGCATGATCTCGTCCAACGGCTGGCCCGTATTATAACTATCCTTGAACATGCCTCTTGATGCGCCGCATGCGCCGAAAACCACTACGAAACCCGGCTTGGGCATCTGCGCATACAGCCTCTTTATAATAGGTATCGTCTGCCTGTTGGCCGAGCCGGTACACAATAAGACATCCGCGTGTTTTATGCTCCCGACGATGACTATGCCGAACCTTTCGATGTCGTAGCGGGGCGTGAGGCAGTCTATGATCTCTATGTCGCAGTTATTGCAGCTTCCGCTCGAGAGGTGGAAGACGTTTATCGATTTCGTTAATATTTTTTCTCTGAAACCCATTAATAAACCCTGTATTGCACAGATGATCACAGATTTCGTGATAACCCCTCGTTCTCACAGATCATCACAGATAAATTCATATCTGCGATCATCTGCGAAAACGCATCAGCTAACTCAGATCTGTGGTCATCTGTGTTCCTCACCATCCAAAATACGCCAATGCGACCGCTGCGACCGCGAGCACCGTCATCGGCCCCCAGAAAAACTTCAATGCCTGGTCTATCCTCACCCGCGGGTTCGTATTCTTGATCAATACCACCAACACTAATATAAGGACGTATTTCCCGATGCCTGCGAGGATCCCTTTCGGGCCCATCACGATCCCGCCGCACAAGATCGTCGCCAGCAATACCGGCAGACCGACCAATGATACGGCCTTGGCGAGCTTCCAGATTCCGAGGGGTTTGCCGGAATATTCGATATACGGCCCGGCCACTATCTCTGTTTCCGCCTCGGCAATATCGAACGGCACAAAACCCAACTTCGCCTGGATCGACATGAGGCTCACCAAAAATGCCAGGATGCCCGAGGCGTGCGATACGAAGGCGCCGCCGTGTGCCTGGACTGCCAGCATGTCGTTGAACCTGATCGCATAGCCTGATTTTATTATGGGGACCGCCGCCGCGATGATGAACGGAAGTTCGTATGAAAGGATGAGCTTCATCTCGCGCGAAGAGCCTAAATTCGCATGCGGGTTACCCGAAGAGAAGCCGCCCAGCATCAGCGCTATGGAAGGTATCATGGCCAAGTACAGGACGACTAGAAAATCGCCGACGAAACCCGCGCGAGGCCATATATTCGCGGCCAAGGTAATGGCGGCCACGGCCGTTGCCGAGACGAGCGCCACAACCGGCATCCCCAGGAATACGGCCTTAGGGCACCCCTCCGGGATGAGCGTCTCTTTATAGAAAAGCTTGATGATATCCATGAAATTCTGGTACCACGGCGGGCCGACCCTCCATTGGATCCTCGCCGTCACCTTCCTGTCCACCCAGAACGCCAGCAACCCGACTATGGCGGAAAACAGAAAGCCGGGGAATAATAAGTATATTGAGAGGCCTTCGAGCACTTTATTCATCACTTATGCGCGGGGGTCTCTTCTGCCCGCTCCCATTTGAACGTCGATTTCACCAGCAGATTATCGGATACCCTGTATATTTGCCCGTCCGGTTTCTCTTCGATCTCGCCATAGCGTACGCCGCCGTGCGCGCATGACGCGATGCAGACCGGCTCCCGCCCGTCTTTGAGGCGGCCGAGGCAGAAGTCGCAGCGTGAAGCGATGAAGGGGATAGTCTCCGGGAAGATGACGCCGAATGGGCATCCCCTCGAACAGGACTTGCATGATGTGCACCGCATCAAATACCTCTTTAGCACCCTGTCTTGTTGCTTCTCGAGCGCCTCCCACGGACACGACGCGACGCATGGCTCATCGTCGCATTTACGGCAGATAAGCGCGAAGTGCGCAAACTCCCGCAAGGCGGTGATGCCGTTATTGCCGGGATGCTGGATGTAGCTGCACTGCATGTCGCATTCTTCGCACTTTGCGCAGATGTCTAAGTCGATGAGTAGCTTCTTCATATCAGTCCCAGATATTCGCCAAACCCTTGATCTTATCGTACGTAAACACCGGGCCGTCCTTGCACGCGTAATACGGGCCGATCCTGCAGTGGCCGCACTTGCCGACGCCGCAGGACATATTCTTCTCCATCGAAAGGTAGATCTGGCTGTCCTTGAAACCGAGATCGACCAGCTTGAATGTCACGAACTTCATCATGATGGGAGGGCCGCAGACGATCGATACGGCATTCTTGAGATCCACGTTAAGGTCTTTCAATATCGTGGTCACGAGCCCAACGTTCCCCTTCCAGGTCTCATCACCCACGTCCACGGTGATATCGATACCTATATGTCGGGCCTTCTCCTTCCAGGTCATGATCTCGTTCCTGTAGACGATGTCTTTAGAGGTCCTGGCGCCGTATTTGACAATGATCTTCTTATAGTCGTTGACGTCGTTGAAGAGCGCGTAGAGGAGTGCGCGCAGAGGCGCCAATCCCACCCCGCCGCCGACGATCAAAATCTCTTTCGCCTTAAAGGTATCCAAAGGATATGCCGTCCCGTACGGTCCGCGTAGCCCCACCACATCGCCCTTCTTCATCGCGTGGAGCAGTTTCGTGACGCGTCCCGCGCTCATGATCGTAAAGTCGAGCGTATCGGACGCGTTGTGGTTCGACGACGGCGTGAACGGCGCCTCCCCGATACCGGGAAGAGTCACATCCATGAACTGTCCTGCGCGGAACGGGATTCGCTCCTTCGGTTTCAAGACGAACGTCTTGATGTTCGGCGTCTCGTCTGCGATGTTGATTATTTCAGCGTCGATATAGGCGTATGGGTTCATAGACATTTCATGAGCTAGTTAATGTTACATAAGGTTACATGACGTTACATTAGGTTACATAAGGTTACAAAAAGGCCTTTTTCAGTAACTTTATGTAACATAAGGCAACCTTATGCAACATTATGTAACCTTACGTCCGCTTTATCTTATTTATGCGGCGGCTTATTCCACTTTCCCGACACGAGCCCTTTCAATACCTCGCGGATATCGATATCGCCCGGGCATGCTTCGATGCACCTGCCGCACCCGGTGCACGCGTAGGATTGCATCACATCGGGGAAGAAAGAAAACTTCTTGTCGAACCTGTTACGCAGCCTTTCATAGAGATGACGCCGCGGATTGGCGCCGCCGGCTACCCTGGCGAATGTCTTGTAAAGGCACGCGTCCCAGATGCGGCCGCGGCCGATAGCGTGTTTCGCTTTATAGTCGTAGAGGAAAAAACAGTGGCACGTGGGGCATACAAGGTTGCACGCGCCGCACTCGACGCATGTCGAAGCCGCGTCCTTCCACAAATCGATGAGGTTATACTGCCGCTTCACTATGCCGCCAAGCGCCGCGGCCTCCGGCGTACCGCGCGTGGCGATATGCGCCCTCACTTCATCGGTCACTGCTTTACGGCGCGCGTCTCTCTCCTTGAGATCATCCGGACTCGATTCTTTGAAGAACGTCTTGTACCTCTCGACGATCGCTCTGCCTTTGTCGGTAACGACCTCTGCCACATAAGAATCTTTTACGGAAGAGAGTGAGATGTCGAAATGCTTCTGAGGATACGGCAGGCCGTTCATGGCAACGCAGAAACATGTCTCTCGAGCGTAGGTGCAATCATGGGCGATGATGAGCGCTTCCTTCCGGTTTTTGACGTAATAAGGGTCGATGACATCGCCTTCCTGGAATACAAAATCCTGCACGGCAAGGCCGTTCAGATCGCACCCCTTTACCCCGACAATGACGATGCCTTTCGTGCCCCCTTTTACCTCGCGCAATACCTCTTCGCGGGGCGGGTTTATGAAAGACTTGACCGGCTGGCTCTGCCTGATGCCGCCGATCTCCATCGCGTCTTCTTTTTTCGAATCAAAAAGGGCGAAGAATAGCTCTTCGCCCTTTTTGTAAGGTACAAATACTGCCCGCTCCACCGCGAGACGCGAAAGTAAATCTATAAAATCTTTTTTACGTATCGTATGATAGCTTTGCGGCATGGGTTCCCGAAAATATTGAGCCATTATTGTAAACTGAGAGTGCGCTACAGTCAATTAAAATTTTACTACCATGGCTCTCGGCGGGCACGCCTTGACGCAGAGCTCGCAGGCGATGCATTTTTCATTGTCAAAGATGACCTTCATGGTGCTGCTATCGGTGTAGAGGGCTCCTGTTGGGCATATCGTTATGCATGCGCCGCAATGGGTACAACGTACATCATTTCGCGTCACGTCCTGGCTTAGAGGCTGGATCTTCACCCCGAGGCCGGTCAGGTATTTGACTCCGTCGGCGTACTGCTCCTTCTTGCCCGACAGCTCCAATACCATGAGACCCTCTTCCTTCGGCGTGATCTTCGCCTGCAGAATATTGAACATGAGGTCATAGTCCTTCACCAACTTATAGACGATGGGCTTATCCAAAAGACTATGTGGGAAAGTTAATACGATGCGTTTAGATACCATGTTTTCCTCCTATACCAACTTGATCTCGCCCCACGACCCCATCTTATCTCCAACGAGAATCAGGACGCCGCGGACGCCTTCGACCGAACGGGCGACTTCTATGCCATGCTCGATATCGTCAGGGCTTTTTACCGCGTTACCGGCGGCTGTCGCAACCGCATCGGCAAGCGGCGCGCTTTTAGCAATGATGAGCACCGCATCGGCCTTACCGAAACTTAAGGAATGGCTGATCGTGCCGCTCGATGTGCAGACACCGATGCCCTCTAAAGACGAGCCCACCTCTATCGCCAGCTTCCCCGTGAACGGTGACCTTTCTCCGGCGTAGACACCGAAGGTCCTCGGCCTGGCGCTTCTTATAAAGATATCGCCGCCGTTCTCCACAATGATCTCGGTGGAATACTGCACAAGGTCGCGGCCAACGGATTCCGCCATGGCACCGGCAACCGCCGCCATGGGGCCAACGCCTGCTTTATATGATGATTCTATCATACTACGGACTATCTTTGGAGCGTTATCTTTTGCCTCAAGCGGCTCAAGCGAGCTGTAAAAGCGGGGCTCCCTTTTCATATACCCTTCAAGGTCGCGCCGGTAATTGAGCACCGCCGAGTGCGCCTTCTGCGTCAAGTCCTTTTCCGCCGAAATGAAGAGGTCCGTCTCTTTCTCGATCACCTCGAACGAGACGAGATCGGTGCTTTTTACGTCGTATCGATAGGTTCGGGGTCTGTACATGAGTGGTTATCGCACTTTTAGGTCTTAGCTCTTAGGTCGTAGTATTTAGGAAAAAATTTCCTAAGTACTAACACCTACGACCTAACACCTTATCGTATGCTTTTAACTAGCATATTCTCGGTAACTGTTCGCCGGTCAGCATATCGACGATCCTCTTCCCTCCTGCTGCAGTGTGGAGGATGACTTTACCTTTATATTCCTTCGTTATGGCGCCTATCACCGATGCCGACTTCCCGAGGACGTCACGTCGAAGTGCAGCCATCACCCTTTGCGTACCTTCTTGTGCGACGATCATAACGACCCTTCCTTCGCACGCGCAGTAGAGCGGGTCGAACCCAAGAAGTTCGCATGCTTCTTTGACACCGCTCCTTACAGGGATCGATTTTTCATTGAGGAGGATGCCGAAGGACTTGCGCTCCACCGCCTCGTTGAGCGTCGTCGCGAGCCCGCCTCTCGTCGGGTCTCTCATAAAACGAACCTTTGATGAAGCTTTGAGTACACGCGCGATGAGGCCGTTGAGAGGCGCCGAATCGCTCCTGATAGTCGTCTTAAAAGCTATCCCCTCCCTTTTTGAGAGGACGCTTATCGCATGATCGCCGATAGGGCCGCTTACGATAACTACGTCACCGGAGCATATCTTCTTTTCGTTCGGGATATAGAAGATTTCGCCGATCCCGCTCGTATTGATAAATATCTTGTCGCACGCGCCTTTTTCAACGACCTTCGTATCTCCGGTCACTACCTGGACGCCTGCGCGCCTTGCAGCTCTTTCGATAGAGGCAACAATCCTCTCCAAGGCCTTCTTCTCAAAACCCTCCTCGATAATGAGGCCCAACGATATATACAGCGGCTTCGCTCCGCAGACCGACAGGTCATTGACCGTACCGTAGACCGCGAGCGAACCGATATCCCCGCCGGGAAAGATGATAGGGTTCACGACATACGAATCGGTCGTAAATGCTATTCTTCCCCCGCCGATCTCGACGATAGCCGAATCCCTCTTCTGGCGCAACGCGTCATTCGCGAAAACCTTGATGAAGAGGCTATCGATAAGCTCATGCATGAGCCGTCCGCCGGCACCATGAGATAACGTAATGTTTTTCATTTTCTCTCTACTCTATATTTATAATAAGCAGCGCACGTGCCCTCGCTCGAGACCATGCATGAACCGACAGGATGCATAGGCGTGCACGACGAGCCGAAGAGACGGCAATCCGACGGTGTCTTTATCCCTTTTAACACATCGCCACACATGCATCCCTTATTCTCCCTTATCGACCCTGGCTCGACGACGAACTTCTTACCTGCGTCAAAATGCCTATACGCTCTCCTGATCTTCAATCCGCTCTTTTTGATGTTCCCTATCCCCCGCCACATCGAATCGACCTCTTCAAAGACGGCATCGATCATCTTCATCGCACGCGCGTTGCCTGCTTTGGATGTGATCCTCGAATACTGTATCTCCACTTTCGGCGTGCGCTGCGCAACAAGCATAAGTATCGATTGCATAATATCGAGCGGCTCAAATCCGGCGATCACACATCTCGTGCCGTAGCGCTTGTTTAAGCATTCGTACGGCTTGGCGCCGATTATCGTGCTGACATGTCCAGGAAGAAGGAAACCATCGATACGCAACCTCTCATCTTGCGCAAGCGCGTGAAGCGCCTCCGGCATAGTCTTGTGGCCACAGAGGACACTGTAATTGGCGATACCTTCTTTCTTCGCGATGAGGATCGACGATGCTACTGTCGGCGACGTCGTCTCAAAACCGATACCCAAGAAGACGATTTCTTTTTCGGGATTCCTCTTCGCAAGGGCGAGCGCATCGATCGTCGAGTAGACCGTCTTGATATGGGCGCCGTTTGCCTTCTCCTTCTCGAGACTCGAGCGCGACCCCGGGACTCTGAACATGTCGCCAAACGTCGCGATGATAACGTTGTCGAGCTTCGCAAGTGCGATCGCGGTATCAATATAGTCGTTGGGCGTGACGCACACCGGACAGCCGGGCCCCGAGACAAGCTCGATATTCTCGGGTAGCATGTCGCGCAGTCCGAAGCGAAATATGTTCATCGTGTGCGTGCCACACACCTCCATGATCCGGAACGCCCTCTTCGCATCCACGCGCCCGCGTATCTTCTTCGCCACCGCATCTATCAGCTTCTTATTCCTATACTCGTCGATATATTTCATAACGTTTCAATAACAGTTTCGTTATAGACTGGTCCATTAAATCGTTTGGGTCCTGCTGCTTCCTTGCCTTTTCTTTCACGGGCTCGCGTGGGGTTCACTATAGGCTGGTATATTGACTTCGTGTCTGTATGCCGGCTAGGATTACCGATCCATCCGACTCCTTACGATAGCTATAGCTTTTTTCAGTCGTAATCCCAAGAAGCCGGCACCCCCATCCCACGCTCGCCCATTCTAGAAAAGGCTGCGTCGCATCACCCAAACGATTTCTCGAGACTGTTCCTCTGGAAAAACAGGTTCGCTTTTCGCTCACCTGGTTTTCCTTCAACTCGTTTCTGAAAAATAGGATGTAGGTCTTGCGACGTGCTGCGAAGGGGATGTGTGAGCGGCTTATTAATTTTTTCGACTGGTCTCGAAGGCGGAACTTTGTGGGTCCGCCTGAAGCGACTGTTATAAAATTTTGATACCTTATGGCGATCCAAAAAGGCCGAGGAAACTGGTCCATTGATTGAGTGTTTCCAGGTTCATCGGCCATCAAAATTTTATCACAGCAAAATTGGTCGCCCATGCCAATTTTGCGACAAGCGGAAGGCGGACCCAAAAGTGAAGCTCCGCGGGCTAAAGCCCACGGCTTCCATTCGTCTGGAGCGAATCCCGCCCCGTCTATCCCCGCCCTTAAGGGCGGGGCTTTGGGGCGGCGGGGTAAACGCCTCCTGAGAGGACTCATCTCGCTACATCTCCTTTAGCAGACGAAGCGTTTTGCGCGCTTCGACGGGCTTCACGCGTTCGATCGCGAATCCCGCGTGGATGAGGAGATAGTCGCCTATTCTTACATCCTTCATGAGCGACAGGTTCGCGCTGCGGCGCAATCCGCCTGATGAGACGACGCCGCTATCGCCGTCGCGTGAAATAAGTTTCATCGGGATACCTAAGCACATCGTTCGCTCCTGAACCAAGCGCTATGTTTTTATTCTTGATACCGCGATTGCGATCTGGCCTATTGGGATGCCGGTGTCATTCGTCG
>Ga0315294_10001764_pt1 | contig 23663 bp, 26 predicted proteins | sample YL17G13_40_MG_FD_203626 | JGI IMG/M metagenome (GOLD analysis project Ga0315294, IMG submission 203626) | Sediment microbial communities from Yellowstone Lake, YNP, Wyoming, USA - YL17G13_40 | ecosystem: Environmental > Aquatic > Freshwater > Lake > Sediment | place: USA: Wyoming | collected...
GATGAAAGACAATTCAGGCAGATAGCCAACTTACATGGGCACATAATAAGCAAAGACATAGCCTACAAGTTTACATAGCACGCTCATTATGGAAAAAGCCAAGTACAGGTTTCTGTCAAGTCAATACTAAGCAAGCAAGTCGGTGTGTGAAACGCTTATGAGTGACAATGAGAGACCAAAAGGCATAATATTTTGCAGTCGTGATGGAAAATGGAAGGAGCAACTTGAGAAACGCCTGCAAACAGACGAAAGAGTGACGCTCACAGCCCTCGGAGACGTCAGGTATGACGTAATGAGATATGTGGAAAGAAGAAAGGATGTGAAGGTAGTGAAGCTTGAAACAAGGTACATGAAATCAAGAGAAAAGGGTCTAGGATTGAAAGTCACTGTCCAGAAGCTCAGCACGCATGCTTGTTCCTAAATTCAGTTTTTCAAGTGCGATGAAGTTGGGTCGTGCCTTCCGAACGTAGCTTCTCGCATCCCAAGGCACATCGTCATCCATATACGAAGCAAAACCAGAAGCACAAGCCACCTCGCAAACGAATCTAGGAACAGGCATGCGCGCGCTCTCTCTGTTTCACAAGTTTTATAGTCAGAACTGGCGATACATGGAGTTCGGGTTTAATTGAGCTTCGAAATCGTCAGGTACAGTTCCGAATATCAAGATGCAATTGTTGATTTGTGGAGAAAATGCAATCTAACTGTGCCTCAAAACGATCCTGTTGAAGATATCCAGAGGAAGCTTGTTTTTCAGCCTGAGTTGTTCTTCGTCGCCCTCTTCGACGGGAAGGTTATCGGTTCGATCATGGTTGGTTATGAAGGTCATAGAGGTTGGCTGAACTACATGGCTGTTCTGCCAGAACATCAGAGACATGGATATGGCAGGAAACTAGTCGAGAAAGCTGTTGATGAGCTGAAGAGACTTGGCTGTTTGAAGGTCAATCTGCAAATCCGCAGGAGCAATGTTTCAGTGATTGAGTTCTACAAGCATCTTGGTTTCAAAGATGATGACGTGGTAAGCCTGGGCAAAAGACTGAAATGAACCTGGCCAACACCTTGTCATCCACCCTTTCAGCGCGCGCTAAGAAGCTAGAAAGGGTCAGGTTTCGGGACGAGCTTCTAAAGCGGTCTTGTAAGACGGGCTTGCTGCGTGTTGAACTGTTTTCTGCGGTGTGAGAGTGATGACGATAATGTCTTTCTCCGTAGCTACGCTCACGTCAAAATCCTGTTTGAGGAACGGCTTAATCAGTTCGTGACATTTTCTGGGAATGTGCAGAGAGACACGTTCATACTCGTACACGCGCTTGCTGTTCAGGTACCGCTTCCTAGAAACTCTGCGCTGAATCCTAACCAACTTGACTGGACAATCCCCCTTCTTGCTTCATTTGGCTAGTACGCTTGCATCATTGCAGCTTGACTGCTGTTCCAGGATGGCTTTCTGTATTAGGTCTTTGATTGCGTCGCTGACTCCGCCCGGATAGTTGGGCTGGACTATTTTCCTGCAGAAATCTCTGAGCAGGTTGGCTGGAACGTCATAGATTGTTAAGTGAACGGACAGGTCGTTATCATAACTCTTGTTGCCGATTTCCTGAAAGCGTGCTAGCCTCTTCCGCTGCACGACTCATCAGTCCCCCTTCTCAAATCCTCCGTTGAAACTCGACTCTGGATACTCTAACTGTGAAGGATTCATTTGGACTGTTAAAAAGCCAGCGATCCAACGACATCCCCAGACAGTACAGAGAGTAGAGTTAAAGTGGATGATATGGTGTAAACTCCAAACTAGAGTGTAAATTTCCATTCTCACAGGAGAGTAGCGACGTCTCCCGCAAACACCAATTTCTTTCGGGTTTATGCAATGGATGATATGCGCATCCACGTATTTGGGTGTAGCGCGCGGGATATTGCAGACCACCAATGGGTGATTCAGACTCTTGCGATTTTGACGCATGAATGTCAACAAACCTTTAATACGTAATGATACGTATGTGTACGTATGCCAAACAAGACGAAACTGACACTCAGCATAGACAAGGAGGTGCTGAGCAAAGCCAAGGTAGCAGCTGACGAGAAGCGCGTTCCGCTTTCGAGGGCAGTACAGAATTTCCTTGAATTCTTTGCGCAGCCCAAGGTCTATTGCTTCAAGTGTGGGAACGAGTTCGATTCAAAAAGCGCGCGCACCAAAGTGTGCCCAAAATGCGGTTGGTTGATATGTCCGGACTGCAAGGCGTGCAGGTGTGGTTTGGATGAGAAGACTGCGGTAGCAGTTTTTCACATGAGACGGGTCTACGAGGATCTTTTGACTGGGAGAGTGAAATAGCACATTGAAAGGTGGGGATGGTGCGATGGTTGGAATGATTGATGTGCAGAATGAAAAACCAGAGAACGAAATCGAGTTAGAGAAAGTCGGAGTAGAAGGACTGAAAAAATACGTCGTGGTCAAGAGACCAGACAGAATCTATCATGTGATAGTCACCATAAACAGCTACATAACTCTGCCTTCTAATCTTCGAGGAGTTCACATGAGCAGGTTTGTGGAGTCGGTTGAAGAGATCCCGAAAGAAGCTGTGTCAATAGAAGACTTGGCGCAAAGAATTTCTGAAAATGCCTTCGCAAAGCACGGTTACAATTGCTTCACTAAAGTATTCGGTGAACTCCCCTTTGAAAGAACAAGACCAAGCGGAGAGGCGGAGAACTCTGTTGCGAGGATGTTTGCGACATATTCCACCAAATCAAAGCAAAAAACAGTTGGAATCTCTTTGAGCGGTGCACTAGCTTGTCCATGTTCAAGAGAAATGTGTAGCGGTCTGACTCACAATCAGAGAGGAACCTTGAGTGTAGAGATTGACATTTCAGAGAACAACATCGAATTGTTGGACATAATTGATGTTTGCAGTCAAAGTTTTAGCTCTCCTACGTTCTCGCTTCTGAAAAGACCTGAGGAAAAGGAGGTTGTTGAGAAGATGCATCAGAATCCACGATTTGTCGAAGACGTTGTGAGGAAATGTGTTCAGTTGCTAAAAGAGAAGCACCCGAAAAGGCATTGCACTGTCAAATGTGTGAGTTTTGAGTCCATCCATGACCATAACGTTTGTTCTGAATGGCGGGGAGTTTTATAAATGGAGGTGAAGAAATGTACCGTTTAAGAATTGAATCACAATTTGATGCAGCCCACAAACTTGTTGGTTACGAAGGAAAATGCTCAAAACTTCATGGTCATACATGGAAGGCCGAAGTCTTTGTTGTTGGAAAGGAACTGGATACCATTGGACTGCTAGTAGACTTTGGCTTGCTGAAAGAGAAACTGCGTGAAATAACTGACAAACTCGACCACAGTTTCCTTAACGATTCCAAAGAAGTAGGCAACCCAACTTCTGAGAATATTTCGAGATACGTCTTTCAAAACTTGAGAGATTTACCTAAGAATGTGAGGTTGGAGAAGGTAAGAGTTTGGGAGAGTCCAGAAAGTTGGTGTGAATATTTTGAGAACTGAGAATGTGAAGATAGGAGTTGTTTTGCTGAGTGGTGGGTTGGATTCAACAACCACTGCAGCATACGCAAAAAGTCTAGGTTATGAAGTTAATGCATTAACCATTCACTATGGCCAAACGTTAAGCAAAGAAATCAAATGCGCTCAGGAAATTGCCAAAAGATTGGGAATAAAACATAAGATAATATACAATTCTTCATACAAGGATGTGGCATGGTATTCTGCTTTGACCCATCCTGAACTATTTGCGGTACCAAAGGAAAGAAGTATTGAAGAAATGACACAGACTATTCCGATAACTTATGTTCCTTTAAGAAACACCTTCCTTATTGTTTTGGCAGCCGCATTTCTAGAGTCTGAGATTTTGAATAAAGTCGAAAAAGAAGGAATTAAACCAGGGAACATTGATGCTAAGATTTTCATAGCTGCAAACGCGCTAGATTATTCTGGTTATCCCGACTGTAGGCCAGAGTTTTATGAGAAGATAAACGAGTTGATGAAGTTCGCAACTAAGGTAGGCACGCAGTATAAAATAGAGATGAAAATAGAAACTCCGTTACTTTTCAAAAACAAAAAAGAAATAGTCGAGCTCGGCACCACACTGCAAGCCCCTTTGGAATTGACGTGGAGTTGCTACGTTGGCGGAGAAGTTCCTTGTGGAAAATGCGACTCGTGCCTCCTCAGAGCCAAAGGTTTTCAAGAAGCCCAAATTCAGGACCCACTTCTTTTAAGGTTGAAAAGAGAGGGAAAAATGTGAGAATTTCTGAAATCTTCCATTCTATAGAAGGGGAAGGAATAGAGGTTGGTAGACCCGAGATTTTTGTTAGGCTAGCAAGTTGCAACCTAAAATGTACGTGGTGCGATACGAAGTATTCCCGGAATGACGGACAAGAAATGAGTCTGAACGAAATAATCAATAAAATAACCAAGTATCCTTGCAAAAGTGTTTCAATTACCGGAGGGGAACCTCTACTTCAGAGAGGTGAACTGTTGGAATTAATTCGCCAACTTAAGAATTCGGATTATTGGATACAAATAAACACCAATGGAACCATTCTTGATAGGGAAATCTTTGAATTGGTAGATTTAGTCAGCATGGATTGCAAGTGTCCATCTTCAGGGATGAAAAGTGACCTTGAAGTACTAAAGCAAGCCAGAGACTTATTCTCACCCAAATCCCAGTTCAAATTTGTTATTTCCAATGAAGAAGACTATCAGTACGCCAAGAACATCATTACGTCTTTGCTTAAAGGTGTTCCAAACGTGATTTTTCAACCCCAATGGGCTAAAAGAAGGATTACTAAGAAACTGGCCAAGTTAATTATGAAAGACTATTTAGATGCAAAGTTAATTCTCCAACAGCAAAAGATAATATGGGGAGCAAAAAGAGGGGTTTGAAACCCTGCAAAACTTCCTATATGCTATCATGAATCGCCAAGTAGTAGTAAGCTTTTTGGCCGACTGAAAGGCCCTCACGTTCTTTAACTGCTTCAAATTTCGGAGACAGTATGGCATCTTTCCCCTCCAACTTCATTCTTTTCTCGCTCAAAGGACTTTTTTTGGCAAGGGTTATGATCGGCGCTCCGCTCAACTCTATTCTGCCCACATTTTCCAAAAACGTACTGCGTAACATCTCATCGAAGACTTTACGACTTACCTTTAACTTCTCGCATAGATCTTCTCGAAGAGTAGGTATCTCCAGGAAAATTCCCCTTCGCCGGTTGGAAACAGAGAATTCGCGATGGTATTTGAGGAGGGCATCTTTGAAAATCTTGTGATCCGCATTTCCTATTATTATCAAGTACAAGCGTCTGGTAAAGAGATGCCGCTGAACAACTTCTAATCTTTCGCTCCAGTCGGATAAGACCTCGACTGCTGTTTGATTCAAGCTTAATTCGCCTTTGACAGACGCCTCCTTGATCTCAGCTAGGGCCAAGCCTTTGCTATTGTTAATGTTAGCCTGCAAAATGCGGATAAAATCTTGATAGAACCGATAATTCGCTAGGAAGTATTCATGAATTTTGTCCCACTGGTCATTTTCAAAGTATTTCAAGAATTCTTCTGTTTTATTACCTGGTACATGACTGTTATCAAGACGGGTTAAGAGACCCATTATTTCTAATTCGAGGATTATTTCTTTGGCCCTCGATAAACTAACGCCCAATTCCTTAGAAACGATAGCTGTGTCTATTCGTTTTGCTTTGATTGCCAGATCGCTGACTTCTATCACCCTTCTAAGTGTGACCGGCCGAATTGTTTTCCTTTCACTCATTTTGAACACCTGCAAAGCGGAAACTCGCCCTGTGTTTTGCATATTCAAACGCCTTCTTAGCCCATTTTGATTTTCTAAAGCGGAAAGAAAGGTGCTCCTCCAATCGTCCTTCTCTGATGGCGGTTTTTGTTTGTTCTATTTCATCCCACAAAGTCCACAAGTTGTGAAATGTCAAGAGTTCCCGACTTTTTCTCAGTTCGATTAAAGAGTGCTTTTGACACACCGGACAGCGGCAAGGAGCATAATCAAAATCGTGCAAATCCCTAAACTTGGTGCGTCCGTAACCAGGGATTGAATAGTTCCTATTTCCCGAGGCTACAACAAAATAGGACGAATCGAATGAGTCAACTCCGAGATAAATCAAGAGGTGTGTAACAAGCGGGCTTCCTAGTCCATACACATGTACTGGAGTTTCGCCCGCCTCTAGCTTCACTGCGAGTATAAAATCAACTAGTAGTCGGTAGTTGCTGTACCTGGGCATCAAACTCCCAATTGCGAAACCGTCAAAATCGCCGTGATTCTTGAGATGTTTAACTGCATTTCTCAGAACAACTGGATCGTATCCGTTTACACTTGCGAAAAGAAGCATTCTAGGATCTTTTCTCAAAGAAAGGGCGAGCTTCGCATTTCTTACTGTTCGGACCACATTGATGTTCTCGGAAATCGCCTTGCACTGAATGGGATAGTCTAGAGTTGAAGCGATGTCGGTTCCCATTTTCTCCTGTATCTCGAGGATCCTCTCCGGTTTGACCGTCAACCGGTATTTCTTGTAGATGAACCCACCACTATCGGCAAAGGAAATTCCAAAAAATCTCACGAAAGGTTGAACACCCGTTTGCAGAATTGTTCCGAGATGCCCGCCCTTGTTCATGGAGAGGAAGGAGGCATTAAACATCGCCGTGTTTATGTGAGGATACTTTTCCCAGTATCTGGGTGTATTCCAACCGCCTTGTGCGCCGAGATTGTGGACCGGAAAAAGTGCTGGTGTCTTTAGTATTCCATGCTTTGTGTTCAATTCACCCAATCTTGCCAAATGGTCCGACGCTGTCACTTTGAACATTGAAGACCACCGAGATCACGTAGTGGCAATTTCTGCAGAAGTTTCGAAAAGGTCAGGCAGCTTTTCGCGTAGTTTTTTTGCGCCCATAACTGGAAATCCAGAATCTGCCCCAATATCTATTGCTTGGTTGCATATCATCAACATCCGACGTATGTTTCCCTCAGCGACTTTCTGGATTTCGCTGATGGCATCTTCAGTGAACGGATAAATATCGGTAGATGGATTTGAACCGCTAATTCGGAAATAGTCTAAATACGATACTATGAAATTTCGCAGATCTTCTTTGCTGAGTGCTCTCAAAGTGATTTGCCTAAAAATCCTCTCTGAGAAGGCGTGATACTCTTTGATTATGTCCACCCATACATCTGGGGCGCATCCAATGATTAGGCAGAGTCCTTGTGGGTTCAGATCTATCAGGTGGCGAATGCTGTTGAGTATCTTTTGTTTAGGAAGCATGTTGAGATACTCGATGGACTCAAACTCGTCGATCAATATGCACATCAATTTGTTTCCTAACAAAGATAGGATTCTCTTAAAACTCATGAAAGCCCTTAGCGCCTTGTCATCGTTGTCAATCGCCATAACCACATCGAGGTCTCTTCTGTGCTCAAAAAGGATAGGTTCTCCGCAAAGATACTTCCATGCCACGAATTTGCATTCCTCAAGGGTGAGTTTAAGAAAAGCTGTCGCAAAGTCCGTATATTTCACTTCATTCTGCAACCTTCTCTTCCCAATCTCCAAAATCTCTGGCAGAAGTACTTCGCCATCATTTACTTTCTTTCGGAGGTTCTCCTCACCCGTGGCAAATTCTAGGAATTGCCACACAAGCTTTTCTAATCGATCAAATCCGAATTCAAACATGAGACTTGAGTATAAGTGCAGGATTCGATCGCCGGGAGTCGGCAAATAAATTGCCAAAGCATTTTGGACTTGGATCTCCAGTTGCTTTTTTATGTACTTCATTGTGTGTGTTTTTCCATTCCCATAGCTTCCAAGTATTATAATATGCGAAGATGTGCCATTCAAGGAAGCTTTGATTACTTCTTCAACTGTCTTGATTTCCCTTTTTCGGTTAGTATATAATGGCAGGTTGTCGTCTGGCACACCCACATAAGGAAAGGGGTTGCTTCTAAGCGCGTATTTTTCGTATTTCTTGGTGGTTGATTTGAGATCTAAAACAGTGTTTTCTATTTTCATAGGAATACTTCCTCTTGATGGATAGTTACTTCTTTAGACTTCTAAAGCAGTACCCATTTATAAATATTTTTACACCAATAGAATGCTAAAGAGGCGTAAGGCAATGGCCAAAAAATTCACAATGTCAATCCCGGACTCTATGAATAGAGCATTGGAAAAAGAACAAGAAAAAAGGAAGTTAGGAACCATTCAAGAGACAATTCGATTCATTCTATCCGAGTATTTTAAGACGAATAACTGAAACATGAAATTGAGCTCGAATTTGGGTCTCATACTTCGAAACGTTAAAAACCTTCAACTCATAAATAGGGAACTGACCCAAACTCGAGGAGAATCCTTTGAAGTACTTTGTGCCCGAATGGAACGACCGCGTCGATCCAGAATACGATTTTGCCAGTGACAGTCATTCACCGGGACATAAGCAAGACTCAACTCGTAACGATGTCTATATGTGGGATATTTTTGGGATCGACAAGACTCCGGTTGACGGTGTACTAGTTTCAAGAATAACAATAGAAAACGACAAGAGGAAATATCAGCATGCTCTGAGCGAAGGAATACACAAGGCACTCCGTCTTCCACAACAGGTCGAAATAATTGGAGACTGTGGAGCATTTGGGTATGTCAAACATGATGTGCCGCCATATGATCCGCTGGAGACCTTGGATTTCTATGCGAAGCTGGGATTCAACTATGGTGTTTCTGTTGATCATCTCGCGGTACCACAGTTTGAGAAACAGAGAGAAGTGAGGATCAGAATCACCTATGAGAATGGTGTTAAGGCTTTTGAAGAATGGTCCCGAAAATATCGCGAAGTGTTTCAGCTTCTATTGGCGGTGCAAGGATGGGAGGTTTCGGACTATCTTAGAATGTACAGGAATTATATGGATTTGGGCGCGACCCATATTGCGTTCGGTGGATTGGCAAGATCTCCATCCTCATTCATAACTCAGGTTGTCAACTGCTTGATTAAGGAGATAGAAGATTCGAAGAGAAAGCCGCAGTATGTTCACTTCTTCGGTGTAGCAAGACCCGCCCTATTCCCACAATTTACGCAGCTTGAGAATCATGGCGTCACCGTAGGATTTGATTCTGCCTCGTACCTCCGCAAGGCTTGGTTGTCTGCTGCCATATCAGAGCTTAACTATCTAACTCCCACGGGAAGAGGCTACACTGCGATTCGCGTGCCTTCTGTCACTGGAAGGCAGAAGAGGGGCTCAGAAGGCGATGAAAAAAAGAATGTTGATTCTGAGAGACTGAAGCGTCTTGAGCAAGAATGCCTAGTGGCGTTACGAGATTACGATCGCGATGAAACTGATATCGAGAATGTGATATCAGTTTTATCCAAATTCAACAAGGCAAGCGGTGGAAGCCCTGAACTGTCTGTTCTTTACAGGAGAGTGTTGACTGACAAGCCTTGGCGACTTTGTGATTGTCCCATCTGCAAGAGCATAGGCATAGACGTGATGATCTTTCGCGGGAACAATCGGAATCGCCGCCGTGGGTTTCACAACGTAAACGTTTTCTATGAAGTTATGAGGAAACCGGAGCTATGGACAGGATTTATGAAGAGACAACAAGATAAACAGGAATCACCGATATCTGCACTAAACGGAAGAGACAGAGTCTTGATAATAACGGAATGCAGCAAGAGAAAACTTGGCTACAATGCTAGGACAAAAGCGCCAGCAAAGAGCATGTATCAAGGCAGGCTTTTCAAATGGGTACAAAGATACTGTCATGTAATGGGATATGACTACGCCATTATCTCTGCGAAATATGGGTTAGTCTTTCCAGATGAAGTTATTGAAGGATATGAAAAATCTCTCCAGACCAAGAACGATGTGGTGAATCTTCAACCCAGGGTTGAAAAGCTACTGAATCCTCTGATCAAGAATTACGACAAAATAGTTGTGATTGCAGGTGAGAAATATCGTGATGTTCTTCGCAATCTCTGGGATGATCGCTTTATAACTGTCAAAGGCAGAGGATACACCGACCTGTGCAGTATCCTAGAGAATGCAATGCCAAAAGGAAAGTTGCTTTTGGAATTCTAGCCGTGCCATCCTTCTTCTATCATAAACACACGGGTGCTTGCATTGGTCGTGTTGAGTCCAACTCGCATTTAGCTGGTTTTGTTCATAATCTAGGTTCTCGATAAGTCTGTTTTTGTCAACTCACTAGCCGATTTCGCTTCGTCTTTTCCAAGTATACGCACTATCGCTTTCATCAAGAAGGATTTGAACATCATCGGAAACTAATCGTGTTGGATATTTCTGAACGGCAATCCCGACAAGTGCGGACAAACCATTCGCTATATCAATGATCCTCGCTTTTCGATTGTCTTCCGATGTCAATGTTTTCGAGAACTGCTCAACAATGTCTTCTGAAATCAGATCTGATATGACCATGCGCTTGCCAGAGTTGGTATGGATTCCAGGAGCATCTATATTACTGACAATGCTCGACACCAATCTCTTGATTGTAGCTGAATCTGAGATCTCCGGAATGTAGACAGGTTCGAAAAAGAGGGAAAGATTATCAATATTGTATTCGTGATCCAGCGTATGTTCATCCAGATCATTTCCGAGGACGTGCCCTTTCGAAACAAGGCAGAGTTTGAACCTGTACTCCGCCGGTCCCCCGGGAATCTTTTCGAATACTTCCTGTAATCCTGAATTCGCAATACTAAATGCCATCATTTCATGAATTGGAATATTCCCTATGCATATGACAATTTTTCGGTGATCTCCGCCCAAATAGAAACAGTTTATTATGTTCGAGAAGAATCTTGCCGTGTTTTCTTGGTCGCTCAGGTCGTTGGGAAATCCAAAAGATTCCAGATGCCCATAGGGACACTTCATACACTTCAGGAAGGCTATACTCGCAGATCTTTCCTCCGTGTTACCGAACAGGAAAGCACGAAACACCTTAAACAATGCCGAAACCCTGACGTTCATCCATTGCCGGACAGAAGTGTAATCCATTGAGAAGAAAGCTCCTTTCGTAATATCAAAAGCATCATGAGCGAAAGTGCTACTTGTTTGGACGTTTGTTGAGTCCAGAAACAAAAGCGACAGAAGAGTCTGGGCAAAGGTTATTTGGCTTTTCTTGTGATGGACATAATCGGCATAGTACGAGAGAAAATCCTGTTCAGTCCTCAAAACTTCAATCAAGTATGATTCAAAGTCCGAGTCATGACTGTCAAGAAACAGCAGTGCTGGTTTTTCTGATTGAAATGCCTTCTGTAAGGTTTCAACTGGGAAGAATTTTCTCCAAGCTTCGTTTTTAATCACAGTTTGGAGATTGGTCATTATATCCCATACGCGTTTGGTAGGTCAGCTTCCAATATAAACAAACACGGCACCCATATATATTGAGTGTCGTGTGCCTTGTCGGGACGTGTGAAGCACGTCTGCGAACCGATGGTCAGAGCAGAAACCCTTCCAGGATCGATCGAATCTTTGCACAGCAATAAGTTTGGCGCCGAAAGATGGAAAGGGCGTTTTTCAATGCGAGCAGTCGATGGCACTATTTTGCCGGCGCCTCTGACAGCTAGCAACGATGATGGAACGCCAAGTTTTATTAGTTGACGGAATTCATAGATTATACGAACATACCATGAAGCTACCGATTTTGAAAGGAAGTTACAGACCTGTTGGATACGTCAAGGTTATAGAAGGGTTGTTCCTTCCAGCTATCCTAAAGCAAGGAGACAATATTGTCATAACCCGCAATGAAGACACAGTTGATGAAGACTCTCTAATATTGCTGGGGAAAATCCTCGAACATACTTCTTCGCCCGATTATTTCGCCTCGAGTGTATGGTTGGATGTCAGTTATCCATACGTAATGCTTGTTCCTGGTCGGCGAGGCACAGGAAAGAGCTACACGCTTGGCGTTCTTGTGGAAGGTCTTGCTCTATCGAAGGATCAATCAATAATAACCACAAAGAAAACCAAACAAACAGTCGTTGTCATCGATACTCTCGGACAGTTTTGGCAGATGAAGCACCTACCTAAGAATAGTGATGAGGAATCAAAGAGACAGATCAACCTTCTAAGAAGCTGGGGACTTGAACCATTGGGAATACCGCAGGTTCAGGTCTACGTTCCCCAAGGAAAAAGAGTAGATCCAGAATGGCTGGAATTCCAATTGATATTCAGCGAAATCGAACTCGAAGAACTTGCTGGGGCCCTGAATCTTGATGTTTATCAAGACAGAATGGGGCAACTTCTAAATCATGTGTTCCACCGGGTTCGAGAAGAAGGCTACAAGAAAGCCAGAATTGATGACTACAGTGGAGAAGTGAAAGTAATAGCAGAAGTGCCGCCAAGAATGGACTATGAAATCCAAGACTTCACAGATTGCATCGACTCAGACATCACTATAATCTCGCCACTAACTGGATATCACATTCAGACTCGTCGAGCTTTGAGAAGCCAACTTCTTAACATGCAAAGATGGAAGATCTTTGCAAAAAGAGGCACGATGATCTCTGAAATTTATAAAAAAGGCTATCTTACGGTTATCAATCTGGAGGGAGTCAGTGAGGACTTGAGGAATCTGATAGTGGGAGTCCTCGTGCGCAAAATCTTCCAGGCACGTGAGATAACTCGACGGAAAGAGAAAATCCGTGAGACAGGCGGAGATATCGAACTGACTTCAGAGGATGTTCCTATAGGGTGGTTAGTAATAGACGAGGCGCATGAATATTGCCCTAGCGAAGGAACGACGGCATCAAAGAGCATCCTAATAAAACTTGCAAAAGAAGGAAGAAGCTTGGGTCTTGGACTAATAATGGCGACTCAACAACCTTCTGCCCTTTCGCAAAAGATGTCTTCCCAATGTGAGTTGATAATTAGTCATGCGCTTGCTTTCATGACTGACATACGGGCATTGGTTGACCGGTTGGTGAACCGAACCGTTCAGGAATATCAAGGAAGATCAGAGACCGAGAAGTACTCTTTTGAAGACCAGATAAGATTACTAAAACCTGGAATAGCCATGGTATCAGCTATAGGTATTTCTCGCGTATTTCTCATGGTTATAAGACCAAGACTAACAAATCATGGCGGAAAGGTACCCAAGATGGAATAGCAAAATGATGCCTGGGAGACGATATTTAAATCTTGACACTCAGATTGGAATACTGACGAAGGATATTCCTAAACGATTTGTCGATCTGTTGATCAAGTCTCAGCCAATCGCAGTGTATATTTGCAGTCCTTGGATATCTGAGTTCTCGGAATCTTCTATGAATTTTGTCGAAATACTTGCCCAGAAAGGAGCGTCTGTGAGAGTCTTTACAAGACCATCCAAAAAACCTGAAGTACGCAACTTGCTCATTAGACTCCGGAAACAGGCAAAAGCACAGATTTTCACTTCGAGGTATCTGCATGCAAAGATCTACGTGATAGAGGGGAAAAGAGACAAATATGTCATACTCGGATCCGCGAACTTCACTGAGGAAGCCCGAGGCAATATCGAAATGGCTCTTCTTGTATCTGACAACGACCTTTTTATGAAAAGAGTAATATATTCGCTTCTTTCATATCTTAGACCGCTATGTGAGCGTTGGCGTTAGATCATGGATCCACAAGATTACGGTTTATCTCGACCCTCTTTTCAACTTGATCCAGAAGTGGATTGTGGGATATTTGCCGGAAGAAAGGATGTAAAGAAGAAATTGGAGGGTAGGATAAGACGCGGACTGGCCACGAACACAAGTGTGCATACTCTAATCTACGGGGATTACGGTTCAGGTAAGACTCACACACTTCATTATTTCCTCAAATACGTCCAGGAGCAACATGGAGTAAACGTCCTGCCAATATTTGTTCCAACACCGCAAATTGATGCTCGCTCAAACCCATCTCACCTTTTTAGAAGCATAATAACTGCAGTGTCACCAGTCGAGATATTTGATTTATTCTCGAAAATCTGGGATACGCATCAAGATGAACTGCAGAAGCACACAGAGCTTTTCCATAGAGTTTCAATTCTCCAAGATTATGTGCAAAATCGCGATTTAGCATACGTCATTTACAAATACATCATCTCAAGACCGGTAGAAGACTATGCAGTGGTAAAATGGTTGTCCGGAGAAAAGTGCACCACCAAAGAGAAACAAACATTAGGTGTAATTTCAGACAATTCAGATCCGAACATCGCCATAAAGACCCTGCTTTCCATATGTCAGCTTTTCAACAAATACGAGAAGAAGTACATAATATTGTTGCTCGATGAATTGGAGAAACTCAGCGTTTTGACAAGTAAGAAGTTGGATGATTTTGAATCATTCTTTCGCCAACTCGTGAGCGAACAACAGGGGATCGCCACAGTGCTCGCCCAGTCTGCAGAGCGGGCGCTAGAGGATGGGGTCCGGATTTTTCTGGGGAATACACCAGTTGGAGGTAGAATAGGCTATCCCCAGAACTACATCTGGTTGAAACCTTTTGACGACCTCACTGAAACGAAAGATTTCTTGAAGGAGCTTATTGCACAACTGAGACCTAAAGGTCTCAACATTTCAAAGATAGTTGAAAAAGCTAAGGCGGAGACAGAAGAAACGATTGAGGAGGAGCTCTTTCCTTTTACAGTTGAGGCGTTAGATCTAATGCTACAAGCATTGTCAGAAGCTGGTCTTTCGATTTTCCCTCGAAATATTCAAAACGCGTCAACTCAATGTTTGGGAGAGGTTATGAGCAAGAACCAGAGGGTCATTACGACGAAAACAGTCGAGGAAGTTATGTCGGTTTAAGACTGCCATAGACTTTTATGTATTTCGTTCCTCTGCCAGTAGTTGAAACAGTTACTTCCTTGTGCTCTGCAAGTCTCGACATATAGTTGTCAAAAAGCTCCAGAGACAAAGCTGTAGACGCTTCAATGGCTCTAGAAGTGACAGCTCTGAAAACATTGAAATATGACAACAGGATTACTCCCGAACTAGTGTAGAAACTTGCCGTACTTGAAAAAAGACTTTTGAATCGGTCAAAGTCTATACGCGGAAGGCCTTCTATGGATAGATCTACAATACTCCGCAGGAGACTGATCTCGTCTTTTATGGCTAGAGCATCTGCTTTTTTGGCGTCTCTATCTTCATATAATGGATCCACTAACGCTCCTTTCAAGCGTGATCCTTTCTCAGTCAGACAGAATCCTCTCTTGTTCTTATCTATGTAGTCAAGATCCCAAAGAAAATGAAGACGTGGATAGGTCTGTTCTTGACAGTACAGTTTCACTGACGGCAAACGCGTGTATGAACTCTTGCTTGCTTTCAAGACTGATTCTGGTTGCCTATTCTCCATGTCGAGTCTAGAGATTTTTTGCTTAATGCTTCTTCGTTCAGCTTCGATTCCTCCTCTTTTGTAACTGTTCATTTCGATATGAGCTTTCTTTTCTAACCACTTGTCGACAGAGGCCAGGAACTGGTTTGCTATGTTGGCAGTAGGTTCATCCTTTATTATCGAGAGTAATGGCAGAATTCTGTCTACATCAAGCTCTAACAAGGAGGAAGAGAAAACGAATTGTTCCCCTTTTCCCAAAGTTGCTATGAAACCTTCTTTCTGCAACGCCTCATTGAGCCACACGCCATCATAAAAGAGTGGTCTACCGTTATTGCTGGTCGAGAGATTTGCCAATATGTAACCATTCTTATCCCAAAGAGTTTCTCCCTTCCTGATGAACTGTAGATTTTGGGCAAGTGTTAGATGATTGAAAGCAATTACATCTTGCTCTTTGCTTCGCTCCCTGGATCCCATTCCCTGTCCCGGACGAACGCCTGAGGGATGGACGTTCCACCTGCCATCACTGGGTTGATTTTGAATCTTATTTCTGTAATTGCTGACTAAAACTTCCCGACTCATCCTTGTTCGATGGCTAGTCAACCATACAAATAGCCTGACGAATGCCAGTCTTCTAAGATCAGAGCTTAAATGAATATTCCCATCAATCACTGCCCTGAAACTCCTTTGTTATGCAACGACCTAACCATATTCCCTGAATCTCCTGTTTTTCTAAACAACAGGGAGAAAACACCCGTAGCTCGTGCGTTCTCTGCCATGAGATTATCTTGAGTGAACAAAGTTGCATCGAGAGCCATAGCTGTTTCCGTAATGATTCTATCAATTGAGTCAGTGAATTGAGCCAAAACCTTTTCATAGACTTGCGGTTGACGACCAACATTGTCTTCAATATTGACATTTCCTCGAAGTCTAAGTTCCTGAATCCTTCGAAGCTCATTCAAAGCAGATTTGGAGACTGAGAACTTGTCGGCTTTCTTTTCCCAGTGGGCCAATTCACTCCTCACCGCTTTAGGTACGTATATTGTAACTCTACGAGATCTCCCATGATCAGGTAGAGATTCAAAAACAGTTGAGACGCAAGAATCAACTAGTGCCGAAGTGTCCACTACTATTCTGTCTAGAACCAAAGGAAGCAGCGGGCGAACAGAAACATTGCAGTCTGGACATCTGACATTCACGATTGTACCTGGCCTATCATACTTCGATAGCATGTCGATGTTTATTTGCATCAAGTGCAATCCACAATTTCCGCATACAACTAGACTGTATGGATCCAGTGTTCTAGCAGTTTTCTCAATGAGACTTCTAGTTATTATTGTTTCGTCAGATTTCTCACTGACTTCCTTCAGTGCCTTGTCAAGGATATTGAGAATCGTCCCGGGCTGCATTGTCCTGAGCGTCTTCATGAATGCAATAGATTCTTCGGTGAGGGGGTAGGAAAAAGATGAAACTCTCTCTCCATCATGCAAGGTGGCAAAATCAATCTCTCCCAATCTAGTTGAGTCTACAACATGTGTATGTAGTTCTGAAAGGAATTCTGCCAGTGAATCGTCCCTCAAAAAAGAAAGCTCAAACTCTGAATCGCTAAGCTTGAATTCTGGGAAGAGTTGTTTGTAAGAAGCGTAGTCTCCATGATCCAATGCAACAATTACACTTGAGTAGTTCGCAAGTGTTCGCATATGCTTTGTGGCTTCTTCCTTGGAATGTCTGCTCATGTAATTTCTCGGTTGGTCGCCAAGAACGTCCTCTATATGGTCAACTAAAAAAACTGGATAGCGACGTTCGTTCATTTTGTAGAATGCTCTTAGTAGTTCAGAAAGAGCAGTCCTAGACATATCAGCATCTTCTCTGACAGAGATGATCCAACGTCCCAATGTCTGAGGCAATTCTCCAAAAATCCACAGTTTGATCTGTTGTGGGTTGAAATCAAGTTGCTTGCCGATCCAACCAAGTCTAACACCCCCTGTCATCTCATTTATTGATTTGCTGTCTCTAAGATTTGACATCTCGGCTAGGAAATCCTCTATAAAACCGCATTTTGACAGTGCTTCTACTATCCGCATGTAGAAATCATATTCAGAGGCAGTCTTGCGCAGATCAACGTAAGCAACGAGCGGCACTCCAGTTCTAATCAGATTCCACTGAACATGCTTCAAGAAGTGGGTTTTTCCCGCACCCTCCGTCCCGTGAAAAAGAGCTACTATTTTGATCTTAATCGGCAAGCTCCGAGTCAGCAATGTACGAAGCCAAGCCTTCACTTCTTGCCTATCAAGATAAATCTCTGGTTCTACGTTAGGATTAAATAGGAAACTTCTCCGTTTTAGGCAGCAGCCCACATCTACGTCTCCAGGTTTGATTTAGCACAGGATGCTAAAAACTCTTGTGCGCGCATTCATATTGATTTTCCCAGCCCAAAACGACCCATCTCACGTAGTTTTGAATCTTCCTACTAAGGGATTTCACGTAATGCACGCTGCGTGTTGAATAATCCGAGTTACCAGACCAAATCCTGTCAGTTTCATCTTCCTTCGCGAGCCTGCGACCTTCGGCCCGGTGAGCATATTCAACAGGAATCGTCTCTCTATGAAGTGCTTCTTTCAACTCGAAAGGATCCAAAACATCAGCCAGCTGTGAAACTCTGAAATGTCGTTGAGTGTGGTTCATGATTCCGAGCCTTTTCATCCTCCTCTCTTAGTCTTGTTCTAGCCGCTTCCAGAAACCTCAATTGGCGTCGAGCCTCCCGGATCTTGTTGTCAATCTGCTCGAGCAAAGCTTTCATTTCGCGGCCCTTGCTGGCTTTCCCGATATTTATCCGCTGCCCGAACCCGTTTTACATTACTCTATAATGTAAAATAGCCCATCGTTTCTGTCCCCCTAATGGAATTTCCTTAGAAGAGGAAGAGAACGCGCTATAGGTGAGCGCGCGCCCACGGCACACAGGTATCCGCACTTTTCGCCCCAAGCTCTCTCATACGTGCTCGAATAGATTGCTTTCTTTGTTTCCAATTATCTCAGACCCCACATTCTATGTTCTTGTCAAACCACAACGTTCATAAAATAAGTACGTCGAGTGGATCTCGTCTTCCTGAATTGGGTTCTTCGCACGCATTGTTCAAACAAAGGTACGTGTGATGGCACAAACAAATTTGGTGTTATATTTGTGATGCGGATTTCTTATTCTGAAATTGCCACAAGGCAAAGTGAGCATCGCTAGATAAAGGTCACCAATAAAATCCAACATCTTGTGGCATAGGATCTCCTGCAGAATATCTGGATCAAGAAATCTTGCTTCCGAGTTGACAAAAACGCAGTTTGATTCGGAGATACCTAATCCTATTCCCTGCGAATGAAGGGCGCCAAGGTCGCCATTAAGAATGAATGGACGAGAATGCATGATTCGCGAAAATCGCTTGCTGTTGCCACACTGAAAGAATGAACTGTAAGATTGGCCCAACAAGTCCAGAGTTACATCTAAACGAAAACAGGTGTAAGGTTCAACTTCATACAGGCTTTCTCCAAACCGTTCGGTGGCGTGACCAGCAGCACTGGAATTTCTAAGTGCTTTTCCTTGTTCAATCACTCCCGCTTTTAGTATTGCCCTAATTATTGCCCACGCACTGCCATCATATGCAGGTATTTCATTGCCTTCGTACATGACTATGTCTAAGTTGTTAAGGCCTAAGTACGCGAAAGCAGCCGCGAGATGCTCTACGGTTTGAATGCAGGCGCCGTCGATGTAGACTCCTGTTCTTCTTTCCAACCCAATGACACGTGCTGGAAGTACATTCTCAAGTGTTGGCTGGGGCACATCATTCATTCCGATCCGTATTCCACTATTGGGATTGGATGGGTACAACACAACCTTGTTGTATTTTCCAGAATGAATCCCAATCCCTTCTAAGACTACTGGAGATGCTATGGTTCTTTCTTTGTTCATCCTCTTGGGCAAGCTTGACTTGTCAGGCTTTCTCAAATTGATAGGCATAGGGCTTTCGGAACTCTTTCTCGCTGATGTAATCCACAACACGCACATGAATGACCGCCGGGTTCATAGGAAGAAACACGAGCCCGTCTCTGTCTGGTATGTTGTTCTCAACTTCCAGTATCATACCCCACCTCTTGTCATTGGAGATGCCATGTTTTCTGAAAGGATTTCTTAGTTTCCTAGCATTGGATAGGCTTTTCAGATATGTTGTCGTGCCAAACATCGAGAGTGTAGTATTTCCAGCACAGATCAAGACTCTTTGCTTGCTACCGTCACTCCGCTCAATAATCCCTGATAAGATGAGCCCGTAGCACCTCTCCGCGAGATGAGGCGGATTTCTGATTGTTTTGTATTCCTTCACTTTGTTCTTGCTGGTGTGATAGACTATATTTCCCTGCAACTTCGAGAAGAAAACTGGGCTACCCAGTTCACCTATTAACATCTCAGTAACGCGATTCCATTTAGGTCCGCTTATCGAGACAAGGTTAGAATAGGTGGAAAGATTGTCCTTGGTGACCATGTGACTTTGAATGCGAATACCTTTCCTATTGAAAAGGAACGCAAATATATCATAAGTCACGTAAATGGCGGCAAGGTCTCCTTCCTCCGCTACGTAGTTGCGCCCAGTTGTACCAGGAGGGATTAGACCATAACAAATGGTAACCTCGTCACCACTTCCAAAGGGCAGGATAAACCTGAGTGAGTTCAATCTTCGCCTGATTGGCATACGCACGTATTTGTCAAAGGAGAACCCAATCACAAACGTGATTACTGCTATGACTAAGGCGAGAATTATCTGCTCTATCCAATCACTCCAAACGAACATGGAAGTCACGAATCCTTTTCAGTTCTCCATGCCACTTTGATAAGTGACACTGTTTGTTAAGAAGGGTAACAACTGTGTTCGGTGGAACACTTCTTGTAACTACAGATCCAGCTGCCAAGTACGAGCCATCACCTACAGTGACCTTGCCTATGACCTGAGCCCCAAACCCAACTGTGACATTATCACCGATTTTTGGGGCTGGTTCGCGTCTCCCACCACCATATTCCCTGTAGGCATGCAGCAGATTTCCGAACATCGAGACTCTATTGCCCAATGCGGAATCATTACAGCAGAACCCACCGATGCGACAACCTTCTCCGATGGTCACCCATGAATGAACTTGAGCATGAAATGACAGTTTTGAGTCTTTGCCAATCAGCGTATCCCAGCCGATTAAGGTATAATCTCTACAGACAACGTTTTCCTCGAGCACAGTTCCTGAGTATATTGTTGAGTGGCGTTGGATGTAACAGTTCTTCTTGATAACGGTCTTTGTGTCAACTATTTCGTCATACTTCTTCAATGACAGCAATGGTTGCTTTTTCTCCTTTAGCTTAAGCATCTGTTCATCAGACGGTTTGCCAATCATGCAATTGTCTTCGATCACCACTCCCGACTCAATTACAGTGTTACCCAATATGATAGCATTATCGCCAACAGAGGCATCTTTCTCTATCTTCACAATTCTGCCGATGAATGCCATCACCTATGTGCTCCATATAGCCATTCGATTATCAATTCGAACGATTTTTTCTCCGTTGAAGGCGTCTTGAAAGCATGATCTGCTCCTTCTATCGTCTGGAAATCCACACTCTTAGATAATTGTGAATAATGCTTAGTGACCGAATACGGAACCTTCGAGTCCTTATCCCCATGTATCACGCGGGTCGGTATATCTAGAAAATTGAATGTTTCATATGGGTGGAAAATGCTCAATTCAACAACCATTGCCGCGCTCATTTTGAATCCTTCTTCTAATGTTATGTGGCCTGTTCGATCCAATTCATCGAAACCTTTCTTATTGAAGAGGCTTCTCCCCCATGCCAAATCTGCTTGGAGCATTGTTGCCCTGTAATCGACAACCGGATTCAGGAAAACGATTCTATCAGGGATTATTTTCGCCAGAGTCTGGAGGTACAACAAGAAAACACTCGCGCCGAAACTGGACGCGACAACAAAAAGACTTCCTGTTGCAATCGATTTTGCATATCCAAGAACCGATTGAAAATCAACTATCATTCCAGCCACAGTGACTTCTTTGCTAGGAACTGGGGACTCGCCATGACCTCTAGAATCAAAGCGTATTACCTTGGAACCGTTTTTGACATGAAGCTTTGCTTGTCTGATGAAACGTCCTCTTTCATCTTTGTTTGAGAAAATCCCATGTGCTAGCACAACCACGCTATGACCAGTTCTTTTTTCATAGTCTGCTTGCGAATGATGAACTACAGCTGGTATATAATTTCCATCAAGACTTCTGATCTTGACCTTCCTTTGTATCTGCATGCTCACACGCCTCTTTTTGTTCAAACGAAAGTATCTTCTGCCGTTATTTATGCTTTAAATGCGGTTGTTCCATCTTCAGATGTGACTTCAGAAGGGCGCTTACTCTCTAATCGATCGAGGCAGAATCAGATTCAACTCTACTTTCAGGCATCCCCATTCGCCTCCTGAACTTGACCGCTTTCGATCACAGGCTACAACTGATTAGATTTCACTGTCATGTGGGGAACAACGCTCAGAGCAAGCTAGCCTAACCAATTCCAGCCAATCAGCTCTCACGCACTCGTATGCTTGTCAAGTGCATTAGAGACCTCTCGACCGTTTACGTGTCTACAACGCGCGCATGATCCACCTCGAAGAATATCAGATTTGTGGTCCTCGATGTGTCTTGTTGCAGTGTGTGGTGATCTACTTAGTGCTCTTGCAGTATCCCTCACTTTGTATGCATGATCAATGTAGGTTTCAATCAATCGTGCATGGTCAAAGTCAGAAAGAGCAGTGCCTGTTCCATAGTCTATAGGTTCGCCATACTCAATGTCTATGTCAAACTTCCGAAGCAGGTTCTCACCTTCTTCCTTGTGAAACTCTGGCTTCTCGAATCGACCAATGGCTATTGGGCCTTTGTTACAGACTAGGGCAAAAGACGGAGGAAGTGGATTCATGAGGCTTGAAGGATCGACGTAGCGATAGACAAACCGGAGATCTCTGGGCAGACCTTGGATTCCTACTCGTTTGATGAAGAGATAGTCTGATACATCTCGGATTTCCTTGTCAATGGATGTCCATCTAATCGTGTCAACGCCCACTGTGTACCCCATGTGGCGAGCTTCTATTCTCTGTTCCAAAATAGGTAGACTTTGGTTTGCATTAGGAAACCGCAGATTTTGATGAGTCCTGCAAGCTGCTCCAAGGTTGCAGCATTCACCTTTCTCTCGTAATCCTCCATATGCCCGAATGGAAGGCCTGAACTGAAAAACTTTGAGAAGCGTGGATGGTCGGCTTTGATGAAGGCCTCCCTAACCCTTTCTAGGCCGTCGGCATTGAGTGCTTGAAGTTTCTGGAATACATAGTTCCCGCTTCCAAGCAGCTGAACATTGAACTCGGCCTCTTGAAGGACTCTGGAAACCCGTAAAATCTCCCTCTGAGGCTCCTGCTCAGTAACCTTCTTCATCCCCGCTCTCTCACCAAACGGATTATACTTAGCCATCACCGCAACCATCTCCACGTAAGGCGTGCCGATTAACGGTAAGGTATCCCGAATAAGTTTCGCTCCGAGTCCTATGCTCCGATATTTCGGGTGAACCACAACACGGTTAATAATGGTTAGTTTCTCGTTCAGTTCCCGCATCGTCATTCGGGGCAGAACCATTCTTCGACCGTACGCGCTGGGAGGCGGATAACAGTAAACAATGACGCCGCACAGCTCCTCACCGCGTTTGAGGCAGAAAACCTTCCGAGGCGCACAGATCCTATGACTACGATAATGAAAGCCGGCGAGCTCTTTCCAATCCTTAGTTGTGCCTTCGATAACTCGCATCTCGCTCATCAAACTGCATTCCCTTGCAGGCTCGTTTGAGAAGTAGCCGACAGAGATTTCCTTGCCGAACCTCTTGTGAATGTGCACGCTAGGCTTCAAATCCTCAAACAAGTCCGTGTGAGTCGTGGCCACAACAACAGCCTTTCCCAAGGTTCTTGCAAGCTTCTGCACGTTAAACGCCACAATCTTCGCCGTATCACGATCCAACGTCGCGCAGAACTCGTCAGCAACCCACCACCGTTTCCCGCTTTCAACCATCTTAGCTATCCTATAACGGTACTTCTGGCCGTCGCTCAGCTGACTGTAACTCCGCAGGAAGAGAAAGGCATCATTCAAGCCCACCTTACTAAGCAGTTCCAGGCCCTCTTCAACAGTGGCCCCTATAGTCTCAATCAAGGGTTCCTCGACCTCCACATCGACATCGGACATGTCAACAGCCTCGCTTCCCAAGTCCTCGAGGAGAGCACGCAAGAGAACGCTTTTGCCGCT
>Ga0315294_10001766_pt1 | contig 23662 bp, 21 predicted proteins | sample YL17G13_40_MG_FD_203626 | JGI IMG/M metagenome (GOLD analysis project Ga0315294, IMG submission 203626) | Sediment microbial communities from Yellowstone Lake, YNP, Wyoming, USA - YL17G13_40 | ecosystem: Environmental > Aquatic > Freshwater > Lake > Sediment | place: USA: Wyoming | collected...
AATTCCAATGGAAGATATCAATGGTAATTTGAATATAAGCGGTGACGGCATCAATTATGCTCAAAGAGTAATGGATGCTGGTGAAACAAATCATTTATTGGTTAGTTCAGATGTAATGTTGAAATATGATAGACCCGCATATGTATTAGTGAATGATTTAGGAGATGTGGTTGTAAAACACGGTGTAGTGATGCACTTATATAGTTTACATGGCAGTGACTTTGGCAACAAAGCATTTCCATCAAGTAGAGTAAAAAAAGCAGAACCAACAACAAATAAACCATTATGAAAATGATACCTTTGGGAAGACAATATCATGCAAGTGTTGTTAATACAGATTTGGATGTATATAAAATAAAAGATAAAGTCATGGGTGTTCGTACAAGTAATCATCCAGGTCCATTTCAAATTTCAGATAAACTTGGTATCATTAAAGATGATACTACCAAGACTAGAATTGTAGTTTATAATTCAAAAGGCTTGTTTTATTTGATCTAAGTTGAAAAATAGGTTGACACCTTCCAACTTTGTGATGTATACTATAAAGTATGGAACAGTTACTTATTCATCTTTTTTCCGATTACTATCTCCAAAGTGATTGGATGGCTCTAAACAAGAATAAAAAATCATTACCTTGTTTAGTTCATTGTATTTTATATACGATGCCGTTTTTATTGATTACCCAAAATGTATTGGCACTATTTCTTATTTTTGTCACACATTTTATTCAAGATAGATGGTGTATCATCAAATATTTCATTTGGTATAAAAATCGCATTGGACCAGACTGGTCATATCCATCGTTTGATAAATGTAACATAACAGGTTATTACGACGATTGGAAAAATGATGATGAGGATGCAAGACCAAAGTTTTTAACCACTTGGTTATACATCATTAGCGACAACACATATCATCTTATTTGTAATTACTTCATTCTTAAATATCTGAGTGTGTAATTTAATTAAAAATTAATAAATAAAGATATGGACTTGACTTTCACTATTACTTCCAATGCCATCTTGGCCGTGTGTTGGGGCTACCTTCTGTATAAGAAGCTAAATGGAGCTACCTTCAACTGGTGGTGGTTTGTACTGGTCTCTGTTATCTGGGGATTGACTTGAACCTAAAAAAGTTGTTGACATTCCTAGCAGCTATACTATAGTATGTTTTAATGAAGGAACCATATTGTGACACATCACTAATCTTTTTACAACCTATAAGTAAACAGATTGCAAGAGGTATGATAGAAAAGAATCACTATACACACAAATGGACGTTGTGTACGGTTGCATATGGAGTTTATTATAAAGATTATATAGAAAGCAGTTTCTTTGGTGGTTATAATGTCAAACTAATAGGCGTATTGGTGTATGGTAATGCTGTTGGACGTAATGCTAGCACAAGTATAACCCCACTATTAACAAATGATAATGTATTTGAATTAACTCGGTTGTGGATAGAAGATGGATATGGTAAGAATATTGAAAGTTATTGTATAGCTGAAAGTTTTAGATTACTAAATATAAATTACCCAAAAATAAAATGTATTTTGAGTTATGCAGATAGTGAGGTTGGTCACACAGGCACAATTTATCAAGCAACCGGATTTCTATATCAAGGTGATAACTATGTAGATATCGCTATAATGCCTAACTATAGTATTAGTTTAGTTGGCCCCACTGAATATGATTGGATACATAGTAGAAGTGTATATTCACGATGGAAAACTCATAGTGTAGATAAACTAAAAGAACGTATTGGTAAAACATTTTGGCGCAAACGTGAAAGCGGTAAACATCGTTACATCAAATTTATAATCAACAAAATAGAAAATAAGAAATTGATTAAATCTCTAAAACATAAAGTTTTACCATATGTGAAAAGTACATCTTTCAAAGAAGAAGTGCAAGAAATTGTTGTAAACTCTACCAACGAATTTTTCGAATAATGTAAGAAAAAACCCCCTACCTTTCGGCAGAGGGTTTTTGAATTATTTTATTTCTACTAAATATTATACGGTGTCGAGATCGCTGATAATAACTTTTCCATAAAATTCGGGTCTGACGACCTTCTTAGCGTAGCGGGTCATTACACCTCTACGTGGAGTGAAGTTCACTGGATCATAGACCAATGGAGTTTGAATTAGTGGAATATATGGAGCATATACTGCACCGGTTTCTAGGAAGTTACTTCCACGGAAACCAATCAAGATTACGTTATCGGTCATGTATGGGTTCTTGTAGACTTGGAAGCGACTTGCGAAGCTACCAACTCTGGCAACACCCATTGCGAACTTAGCAGAATCACCATCGGTGTTAACAACATATCCTGGGATTGATTCCAAGATGGTTGCTACGTCTGGTGAACATACCAAGAAGTTTGCACCACCACGTAGAGTCAATTGGTGAATCTTGTTAGAGACCTTTTGGATCTTGTTACCAAGAGTTTGGAACCAAGTGCTCTTTACGTAAGCAGTACGATTTGGTGAGCTGTTAACTACACGTGTGAAGTTAGCAACTGGGGTACCAGTAGCGCCACCAGCGAAGCTAATTGTCTTTTGGAACTCAGTACCGATTTGGGCAGACCAAGCTTCGGTTGTGGTACCAGTTACGGATTCATTCAACATGTCTAGGATTTCAAGATCGATTTCCATAGATACATATTCACTCAATAGAGCAGTAAGTTCTGCTTCTGCATCAATAGAATGATATGCGTTCAAGTCTTGAGCCAATTCTGGGGTCCAGACTGCTTTCAACTTACGGGTCTTAGCAACGATTGGTTCGCTGTTTAGTACCAAGTTTACTTCAGGAATATTGATATCAGTATCAATATTTTGAGTTGCTGTTGCACTGATGTTACCAGAACCTTCACCAGCGGTCTTACCAGCTTCGAAGTCACCACGTAGGTTATCGGTAGGTTGAAGTGTGTAATTCAACTTTGGAGTTAGTGCTGGTGTAGCAGCGGTACTTGATTGACTCACGAACAAATTAATTACGTAATTTGGTGATGCAATTGTACTAGTGTTCACTGCGGTTGCGTATGTGTTCAATACGGTGTAAGCAACGTTACCAGTAGTTTGTAGACCAAATGAACGTACTGCATTCAAGTCAACATTCCAAACGTAACCCGAAGCTGCTACGGTGCTTGCTTGTGTATTGTCATTAATGTCTAGAGCAAGCTTGAAGATACCCTTAACGTTACCGCTTCTCAATGATGAACTGAATTCACTAGCAAATTGTAGATCTACCCAGCTTGCTGAAGCAACGGTGACATTTGCAGATGTGAATGCTGAACTGGTTACTACACGTTCAGAATAACCATAACGTCCTTGACCATATAGACCATTTACTGCTGCATCGGTAGAACCGAACTTAGCAGAATTAGTACCACCAAACAAACTAGTGCCTGGAGTTTGACCCAAATGATTACCAGAACCATACTTGAAGTCTAGATAGAACACTAGACCGGATGGTAGATTCATTGGTTGTACGCTGACGAATTCCTTTGCAGCAATTTCAGCGAATACACGGCGAACCAATGGTAGAGCAACACCGGCCCATTGTTCTGAACTGGTTGATGTACCAGTTGAAGAAGCTTCATCTAGTAGTTGCTTTGCTTGATTTTCCAATAGGATTGACATGTGCGCTTTTTCAACGCCACTTACGCCTTCAAGAAGACCTGTCTTTTCCCACTTGGATTGTAGTCCACGGGTTTCAGCCATTAGCTTAGCCTGTGGATTCATATTATTTGTTAGTAGACTCTTTACGTCGATACTCATATTTTTGTTTCTTTCTTTATTATTGTTAGGTTTTTACTCGCAAACTAATTTTACTTCTTGATTCCTGCGAGTTTTTGGAATCTTGAAGTCATCTCGTCAGCGTGTGGTTCTACAATAGTAGACACTGGCTTAGTTGATGATACTGGTTTGCTTGCCAAACCTTCGGTGATAGTACTTACAGTTGCATTGGTCTTCTTTTTGACAACTGATCCACCGGAATTAAATGATTCGGCTAAAACGGTATATGCCAACTTGACTTCACGGATGTTTCTGGTCAAGTCGAAAGTGTTAATGATCTTCAACTTATGATCTTCGGTAAGAGACTTACCTTTGAACAACTTGTTGGTGTATAGCAACTTAGCATTTAACAAATTGGTTTCTGCGAGCACACCCTTCAAATACTTGACGGTGTTTATGTGTTCACTCAATTGGTTCTTTAATGCTTCGTTTTCTTCATTGATAGCTACTAGAGCTTCTGCCATTTCTTCGTAGGTTACTTCACCTTCAGATGGTGATGGAACTTGGCCAGGAACTGGAGCTACTGGAACAGCTGGTGCTGGAACAGCAGCCATTGGATCAACTGGCGCAACTGGCGCAACTGGTGCTGCTGGAGGTGCAACGGCCATTGGATCAACGTTTTGTTCTTCCATTTCCAATTCAGCTAGAAGTTCATCAAGATTTACTTCTTCACCATCAGAATCTGATTCAGAACCCATTACCTCGCCGTCTTCTACCATTTCTTCACTAACGACTTCACCTTCAAGTTCAGCTAGAATTTCATCTAGTTCTTCGCTAGTTACTTCTTCGTCGTCCATATTAGTTTCTTCTTCCAATTTTGCGTCGAATTCTTGTTTACCGGCTGCAGTTGTGCTCTTGTCAGCAGATGATGATGGCTTTACAGGATGTTGCTTAGAAGCTACATTTCCCTTTTCTCCACCAATCTTTGAAGTTGACAAGTTTTCGTCAACTTGGTCTTCATCAGATGGTTCGTCTGTCATATCTTCCTTGAGTTTTTCTGCGAACATTTCTTTCATGCTCTTAGCAAAATTTTCCTCAAGAAAGGTCTTTGCATTGGCAATTGCTGTTTCACGAACAGCCTTTGCGTCTGCGATACTTTCCTTTAATAGATCGCTCATATAATATTACTATCCTTTCTTATTGTTTTTTTGGTGAAGTTATTGAAGAACTCCAAAGAAGATTTAATTTAGATGTGACATCAAATGATTGATGTATTTGATAAATAAATATAATTAAAAATCGTAAGATGTTAAAAAAAATGATATTTATTGTATATGCCAGCACAAAGTGAAAAGCAAGCAAGACTATTCAGACTCGTAAGAGCCTTCCAAAAAGGTGATGTTAAACCAAGTAAAGTATCCCCACAAGTACGTAAAATGGCTCATACAATTAAACCAAGTAGTGTAAAAGATTTCACAAAAGTAAAAGAAATCATTAAAAAACTAAAAGAAGACTATGAATCACAGGGTTCTGAATATACACTAAGTAAAGCAAAAGAAATTACTGACAAACCTTTCGATCAAGTTTTGAGAGAAAACGTTGGGGTTCCATTTGATGAAAAAGAATTGTTAACATTTCAATCAAAACAAAGTGGCTTTGCTGGATTTGGAAAAACAAACTTTGTTCATAAAAGAAGTACCAAAGAAGTTTCCGCTGAAGTACAAAGTAACGATTCTACCAAAAAGTTTGTGTTCAAGAAATTGACCAATAATCAAAACAAAGGATTTTATAACTACGCTTGTTTCGTTAGAATACTATCCGATGATTCCGACGAACCAAAAGATAAAGTATTTTATACTTTGAGCAGCATATTCGACGAAGATGGCGGAACACAAAAAACAAAAATCTTAGCCGATTTTATAGATAGAATTAACTCATATGGCCTATAATTACAACCCAAATTTCAGCAAACACATGGAACTTAATAAAAGTAATATTAAATTCTTAAAACAGCTTAGAAACAATGATAATTTTAATTATAAGCCTACTTCTATTAAGATGAAAAACTTCGTGAATAATGAACTTGAAGAAATTCAAAAATATAAAATTGCTGACATAGACAATCCAAATGGTTGGTCATTTAATGAAATTGATACGTTAGGACATATGGGTTTTAAGATGGATGATGACTATGATCTATCATGTGAAGTAGAAATCCCAAGTCTAGAACTAGAAGACCACAAACAAACTATTAAAATCTATAAAGAAGAAGACGGGTATGTTTTGGAAACATCCCGCCGTTACGTATTTGAAACCTTCAATAAATTAATTGAATATATTGATAGTATTCCAACTAGAATATTTTAATTGGTTTGATCGATATCTCTTGAAGAAGCGATACTTACTGAGTCTGGTCTACCTTGTACTTGATAAGATTGTGGTGCTTCTGTAATTGGATCTGCAATTTCAAAATAACGTTCCAACTTCAAACCAATTTCTTCGTACAACATCTCAAGTTGTTTTTCAACACCTTTGATCTTGTGTGCTTCTTCGTATAGTTTACCAGCCATCTTCTTTACATCCTTCATGTCACGTTCGATCATCTTGGCTTCCATCCATTCGTTACATTCTTTAATGGCATAACGTTCGGCTAGATTAACAGCTTCCATAATTTTGGTTGCGGTTTCATAGATAGATGATGCCTTTAATGAACCACGATATTCATTGTAAGCTTTGATTGTTTCATATAACTTCTTTTTCTCCTCTTTTGTTAAAGCGGAATAAGCAACTTCTGTGGAGTTTTCTACTAAATGTTTTAGCTTGATCATATGAATATAAATATTGTTTGAACTTACAATTCAGAAAGAATATTGTGAATTAATCTTTCTACATTGCTATATGGATTGATTATTATTTTTTGATCAATACTTTCATTGATCTTTCCTTGTGGATACATGAATGCACCTTGAGTACTTGGATTGCTTACAAAGTCGAATGCAATTAAATCAAAATCGTCTTGTACAACATCCGCGTTTTCACGCATGTCTTTTTTTACACTACCAAGACCACGACTACTGATACCCAAAAGAATACCTGATTGTAGTAAATCTCTTAAAATATTACCACTTGGTGTAGGAAGAATTTCTACAGTACCCACTAAATCTTTACCATCCCAACCCATATCTACGATATTATGACTAACGTTCTTTAAGTTAACAACGCTACTTTCTGGATGATCCAATTCACCCATAGCACGACGTTGTTTTACAAAGTTATCCATATATTTGTTAGCTTCACGTTTCAAAATATCTTCTGGATAAACACGTCCATTTTGGTTCTTTGCATCAGCACGTTGCAAAACTCCATTAACAAGGAGTTTGCCATCTTTCAATGATTCGTTTAGTGATGTTCTTTTAAATTCAAAAGGTAATACGTCGATTAGAATTTGTTTCATATTAAGCTGTAGGTTGAGATTGTGGTGGTTTTTCACCAGCGGTTTGTCCAGTTGCGGGTGGTTCTTCGGATGTCACACTATTTGCGGATTGAGTTGCGGTTTGTTTATTCGGATCAACCAATGCTTTAGATTTAGCTATTTGATATTGATCTTTAGGTTTGACATCCGCGCTTCCTAAAATTTTGATCTTAAATCCTGGTTTAACAAAGAATTTAGCAGTTTTTTGTTTGCTTTCTTCACGACCCATAATTACAATAACATAACGATCATAATAATAGTCGATTTGTACGCCAGTTACATTAATTGTATAATCGGCCTCAGGTTGTTTATATCCCTTACTAGCACGAACCACAATCTTTTTATCTAAAATTGAATCTTGAATCTTCTTTTGAAGATCAGTCTTTAATTGTTCAGTACTATTTTTCAACTTAGAATCAAAAGCAGTAAAATCTGGTTGAATATCGTAAGATTGAAGATTGACATCAACAGGAGCTTTAGGAGTTGTTGGAACTGGTTGAGTTGGAACAGCAGGTTGTGCTGGTGCTGGTGCTGGTGCTGGTGCTGGTGCTGGTGCTGGCGATTGTTGATCAGCCTCATTCTTTAACTTATACAATAAACCACCAACTCCCTCTTTACGCATTTGTCTAACAAGTCTAATTGCGTGTTCTGTTACAGGCAGCATTCCTTGTTCATGACCAGCCAATGCCGGATCTAGTTCTGGATCTCCGTGTTGTACTAACCCATTTGAATCTGTGTATGTATCTATTGGCTCAATGTTTTGAGCTGGATTAGCATATGCTGGTTCACTATACATTTGATTTTCCAAAGCATAACCAGTATTGTTTTTAACAGGTTTTGCCAATTTATATCCGAATTGTGTAGCAGCACGAACATTACCAGTAGATTTTTTATTGGAACTAAATGCAAATGGTGTCATTACACCAGGAACACCGGCTGTAGTGCTAGCTTCATTCTTCTTCTTTAATTGGGTATCTACCTGTTTTTTTATTTTTTCACGGGTAGATGGTGAAATTTTGTCTGCGTGTGATTGCAACCACGCATTGTAATCTTGTTTAGAAATACGAGACATTTCGCTATCTCTGTAATATTGAGCGTATTTTTTTACAATGTCTCTAAATGGATCACCCGATTCTTTAAGCAGTTTTTTCATTTTGAATTTTTTTCAATTCTTCGACCAATTCGTATGCGGTCAAAAGAGATGTAAGTTGATTTTCTTTAACCAATCCTACAACGTTTTTACTTGAAAGTTGAGTTATAGTTTCATTCAATTTAATCTTAATAACCTCGTTATTATTGATTGATGAAATATACTCTTTCAAAATCTCAGAAACCCTCTTGTATTCTATATTTACAAACTCGGTGAATTTGTTAGTATTAGATACGTTTGTAATATATTCTTTCAACAAACGCTTTTGATCTGGTAGCAAGTTACTATATTTTTTATTGAAGTTTTCAATTAGGAACTTATACGCTAACAATCTAACCTCGGCTGGTTGACTATCATAAATGTCTAGTGGTTGTAAATCACTCTTTTTATCCTTAGTTAAACTTTCAATGACACATTCTCTTGCTTCTACCAATTCTTCTACTCCAAACTTAACTTCATTTAAATTCTGATTCTCAAATAATTTATAAACCGATGCATGCAATTTATAATTTGGAATCTTATTCTTCAAAAATTCATCGATGTTGTATTGTTCCTTGATTTCTTTAACCAAGTTATATTTTTGTTTATTCAACTTATGTGCATCAATTTTGGAACGTGTTTGCAAAACCACATCAAGAATTCGTTCTGCGGTTTGAGGATTTTTAGAAGACTGTGATGATACGAAGTTGTATAATTGGAACTCCCTGCCAAGTTCTTTTGATTCGTTGAAATATCTGAACATTAGATTTTTCGTGAATGATTCATCACGGCCGGCAAGAATATCAGACGTTATTTGTCTGGTAAGTAGTTCGAATAGAATACCGCTATTCTTAAACTTTGAATGTTTCGCTTTCTTATGCATAAGTTCCAATTAAATATAAATATAAATAGAATTTAAAAATAATCACTATTTATACTATTCTTTATTCTTTTATGTTGTTTTCGTCCATGAACGAAGGTTTATTTTGAGATTCCTTTAAAATATCTTTGTGACTATTGAATGCTTTAACTAGAGATGATATAGATTCCATAGACAATGGAGATTTATTTTTGTACTTGTGTGTTGGTGATAAATCACTATCTCTATTATTTTCTAAAGTGCCTAGTGGGTCTTCTCCAAATGGATATTTGCTAGCATCTTTTCTACCGGTTTGATCTCTTTTCTTTTCTGTGATTGGAGGAGTGCCACCCGCTGGTGCTGCACCAGCGGACGATGTATCGGCTTCTGCACCGCCGCCACCGGCTTCAGCACCACCAGCGGATGATGCATCGGCTTCTGCGCCGCCGCCACTGGTTTCAGCGCCTCCACCAGTACCTCCATCAGTTTCTTCACCCTTTGATTTCAAGAAATTCAAGGCTGGATCATTTCCTTCTTCTTCAATTTGTTTAAATCTATATGTTGCTTTAGCATCATCAATAAGTTGCTTTTGTAGATTAATCATGTCTTGATCAGACATACTGAATACGTTGTCATAAATCCACTTCTTACTGAACAACTTTTGTTCTTGCATGTCCTTACTAACTTCAACCTTACTCTTCCAAACATCAATCTTTTCTTTTTCAAAGATTGTAGATGGATTTGTCAATTCTAATGTAAAGTCAACAAGTGATTCGTCACGATATCCTTGAGAATATAAATGAATAACAGCAATCTTGTTCAATTCACTAACAATAATACGTTGAACACGTTGAATTGTACGAGCAAAACGGATATCTTCAGCTGCCAATGTAGCTTTACCACTTAAACTTTCGTCGTATCCCAAAAATGCTTTTGGAATTTTGAGTGCTGCCATCAACTTGTTACGTAGATATTCGATATCGTCTGTTCCGGTCCATTCAAGACCTGGCAAATTGCTAATATCGGTACCACTATCACCACCACGAACTGGCAAGAAAAAGTCTTCTACCATGTTTTGTAGATTGAAACGAAGATTGTAATCACCGGTAGCTTGATCCAAATACGGAGTCTTTTTCATCTGCGCGATGATACGTTCCATATGATTATCAACCTCATTTGGTGGAATATTACCAATATCTACCTTGAAAATTCTCTTTTCAGGAGCACGCATAATACGATGAATCAACATTGCGTCTTCCATCAAACTTAATTGTTTCCATACACGACGAGCACCTTCCAACATACTCTTACCGTATGGTAAAAAATTGCTATCGCTTAACAAGCGAAAATGTGCAATTTGATAATTTTCTAAATCTTCCATTTTGTTTCCGTATGGAAGATTGACTTGGAACTTAACGAAATTCTTGTTTTCTAAATGTGTATTTTCTAAACGAGTTACATAATATGAACTGAGAGGTTCAACCATGTATACACCATATTCTGGACTAATATGTAATCTCAAATAAAAATCACCATACTTTGCTAAACTACGAGTCCAACTCCAAAGATTGAATTCAATATTCAAGATATCATAAAACAAATTGTTTAATATTTGTTTGATATCATCATTTGATGATTTTACTGAAATGATATCACCCAATTCATTTTTACTAGTACATTCGTCTGCATAAATGTCAAGTGCGGATGAAAGGATTGGATCCATATCCATTGTATTATGGACGAAACAAGAATCCGTAGCAAAATTCTGATACTTTTCAACAGTAACATCGTAAACTTCTATTTCTCCTATATATTCAATATCAACAATTTTGTGATTAAGAGATGACTCTATATAATTTTTAAATGATTTCCAATCAGTGTTACTTTTCTTCAAACGATTCTGTAGAACCGAATAATCACAATTTAAATCTTTAACTAATCCCCAAGATGTTAATTTTCCGTGTTGTTTGTAATAATTTAACGCTTTAATTTTTAATATATCAATTGTTAAATCATCTCTATATTTTGGATTGTTTTTTTCCGTTTGATCTCTATTAACAAATATTTCTTTTAAAGTATTAGATCTTTTATCATTTGATTCAATGGAATGTTGTTTTCCATAGAAAGGATTGTTTATACCAACTCGATATCCGTTCCATCTGTGAAATTTTCTATTTTTATATCCAGTTGAATTTTTGATCTTTTCCAACGTATTTTGTTTATTTTCAACCGACCAAATAATTTTATTATTTAATTCTGCGTGAAATTTTCTATGATCAGAATCTAACATTATACGTAAATTCTCTGGAAGATTGTTTGTTTTATCAAAATTTTTATGATGAACAACTTCGTTGGAACTTAATTCCCGATTAAATTGTTCGGCGACTATTTTATGTTCTGTTTGCCATCCTTTACTAAAATTATACAAACTTCTATATCCATTGTTGTAGAAATCTTTTTGATAAAAAGGCATCACAGACTCGCCAATTGATAGATCTTCTAATTTTTTATATTCTCCATTTCTCATTAAAAATGGATGTCCGGCACTTCCTATTATGAATTGTCCATTGTCAAAAATTACTTTCCAACACTTTCTAGGACCACCTTCTTTCTTTCTAGGATGATATGCTTTACCTAATTTTACACTGTCAGTTTCGTGATCGTATGAAAATACATAAAATCTTTCTTGGGGTTTATCTTTATATCTCTCCGTTAGTTCAGCTATAGTTGGTTTAGTACCATCTGGTAGAGGTATGATTGTATCAGGACCAACACAGTCATAATCACGAAATAATTCTATACGACTGCTTTGATATGATAGATTAAAGTCGCGGGTATACGAATTATATGCCGTAGTTCTGAGACGATTAAAACGATCTCTTAGACTATTACGATCAGTTGCATACTGAATTTCATCAGTATCTATAACCTTCAACTTCTTACCGCCAACGTTTCTAACAATTACGTCGTTGCTAAACAGACGTTTAAGTCTGGCAAAAAGTGATCTATTCTTTAATTCTTGAAATGATTTATCAGTCATGTTTTACCGCCATATATATAAGTATTTATAACAACCATTTTAAGCTTTCTTTTTTGCCGTTTACATTGGCATTTGGAGAAAAGTCCCACGATTCAGATGCTTGACCAATTGGTTTTGTTAATATTGTTTGATTATGTACACTGGTTACTTTGTTGATTCCGGCCAACATTTGTCTATTATATTGTATTTGTTCGTTTCTCAATTTAAGTGCAGTATCTCTAACCCATAATCCAATCGCCAAAGACATTACCAAGTCATCATTATAACCTCTCATAGCTTCTGCTTTTGGACCATTCCAAATAAATACATTCAATTCTTCGTACAATCGTAGTGAATGAATTATTATAGTTTTTTCTCTGAAAAATGCTTCTAATTTACTAACCATCAGTGGTCTATTTTTAGTAGTTGTAGTAAATCCTGGTACCAACTTCTTATCGGATGTGTTGAGTTTATTTGTATAAGTTCTTTCAACATCAACTATAGTCAAATCAGATGCACTATAAAATGTATTTTGATAACCTCTATCAACAACCTGTTGTATTGTTGCCCAACCAACGTTATTATTTTCTATAACCAACAACGCATTATTGTACTCTGTAGCTATTGATACTAGAAGATTACCATAATCTTTTGTAGTTAATTGACCTTTATATTCAGCCACTTGTTCCAAAGACTCCACATCAAATATGTGAAATGAACTAAAATCTCCACCATCTCCTCTCGCACAATCTGCGGTTAATATATAATTTTTGCTATAATCTGGATAAGACCATATCCACATGTCTTGATTATTACCACGTCTTTCAACTGGGTCTTTTATATATGTTTGTTTATAAAACTCTAAAATATCAACCGCAACAACCTGATTACCAGATGTACTAAAATCACAGTCGCATTCTTGGGCTGCACCTTTTACACCAGATAATTCTGTTTGTTTATCTCTCCAAGATTGATCACGATCTGGATGTAAATGCCACGGCAGTCTTATTGTGTTGAATCCATCCTTACCAGAAACCTGGTTTGCTTCGGCTTCAACCCATGTTTTATGAAAGAAATTGCCAACACCATTTGGAGTACTCAATACGATAGCTCTACCACCAGTACTTAATGTATATTGAGAAGATAGCCATATTTCTTCAACGCCGTCAATAAATGCAGCTTCGTCTATGATCAGTAATGAGAGTGCCGATGAACGACCTGCGGTACCAGCGGATGATACTGCTTTAATTTGAGATCCATTCTTTAAACGCAACGACAAACGATTGTCTTCTACACAGGGAACTTTTAACCAACTTGGTAGATTGTCATTGGCAAAACGTACTTTGGTAACAATTTCCTTTGCGGTTTCTTGAGTAATACTAATACACAATATATTTTTATCGTTATGAAAAGTCATCAACCATAAACTATAAGCGGCAGTAAGAGTACTAATACCCATTTGACGACTTTTAAGAACAATGTTTAATTGATTGTCAACAAAGTCTTGTAAAGCTTTTTCTTGAAATGGATATAGTTCAAATGCAACAGTACCACGTATAGGATGTTGAATCTTCACATACTTCTTCATGAAGTATATAGGATCCTCAATACACTTCTTATACTCGTTTCTTATTATCTCTCTTAAGTTTGGCTGACTCATATTTTATTTCTAATTCCACAATCTCCGCATCTATCTTTGATAATCTTTCATTGGTAGATTCTAAATCCTTGGTAACATCTTCTAATACTTTTGAATAGTTTTCAGCTCCACTCCAACGTTCAATTGATCCATCTTCTTCTGAAAATTCAATTGGTTTGCCATGATTTTGTGTACACCAGATTTTTGTTTCTTCAAACCTTTGTTTGTAATCCTGCAATGCAGATCTTACATTTTTAAGTTCACGGATTTTATTAAATGTATCCCAGATACCAAGTCTTTTGAGACGAGTTTCTTCATTGGTAAAACAATCATAACACATTTGTGTTTTTGGCCAAACACGATCATCCAAATAACTACCCCACCTAACATCCATATTACAACATGTACATCTTTGTTCTAAAACAAGAGTTGCACGTTTTGAAACTCTACGTTTACTACTATTTTTCCACACCCATTTACGTCCTTGACTATCCTCCCACTCTTCACCTTCTTTACGGGTTGAATTTTCCAAATTGGAATCATATCCTACTTGAACGAATGGACGATTGCCATCGACATAATCTTTAACAATATCAAGATTGCTTTTACCTGATGATCTTTTCATAACAAATATGTATTTATTTTATTTCTTAAACTTACTTTCCAAACCTTTTATAATAAAACTTCCTGTGATTTTAAATGGATTGTTATAAATATTTGGATCTCTAACTACGATTCCTTCATGTTTATCTAAGTCACCAATCTCACTAGTAGCATTTTTTAATACTTCATCTCCTAGTTTGATTGTTGCTAAATAAACAATAGTATCATTTATAACCTTTTGGATGTCTTGTCCGGCAAAATCCTGTGCAATATTCTTACTGTTTGAAGCATTGATAAATTGTTCACGGGTAATTAAAGGAGTATTTATCTTTACATTTTTTAACCAGTCTTTTAATGGTTTGATTTCAGCAACTCCGGTTGGATATAACGTCACTGGTTCTCTCAACACTTTCACCAAATTTGGATCTGATTTAAATGATGTACCAACGCTACCTAGTATTTTGAATCCATACTTCATCGCAACCTTATTTAAATTGTTGATGTAGGACTGCATTGCCGCTTTATCATACGGTATTTCAACCGCAACACGTGATTTCACACTACCATCCTTGCCAAGCGTCTTTGGTTTGATCTCTTTTAATCCATGAATTGCTAAAAAGTTTCCAATGTCACCATAACCAACTACGTTTGTTGTACCTTCTACATACTCAATATTAAACAATATATTTGGATTGGTTAATAAACCCAATTTCTTTAATTCAGACTTGGTACTTGGAATAGCTTCATCAAAAATATTGATTACTTTAGTTCCGATATTAATAAATCCATGACCTGGTTCAAATCTATTTGGCAAGTCCTCGGGTCTCATTCCCTTAATATCAAGTGGTTTTGCTGATCCACGATCCATTACGAATTGACCATTTACCATACGAATACTAGCATTTACGCCATCGATTTTAACACTACCACCATCTTGTTTTAGTGAATCAACAGCTTTAACAAACACGTTTACTAAGTCTTTTCCAGTTGATGAAAAATCAAATGGGTGTGCCATATGCCCACCTGCACCGCCTTCTTGTATCACTTCGTTTAATATATTATTTAGTCTTATCATATGGTTTTAAAAATGTTTTATCAAATACAGGAATTGCTTTTTTGTAAGAACTCTTTGTTTCATCAAGAGCATTATCTGTAAATTGCCAATTCCAAAATAATTCATTTGGTGTTTTGAATCCAAAAAATTGTAATACTTCTTTTTGTGTTTGAGTAACATCTTTTCCATTCCAATTTTGACCAGTAGCAATAAATCCTGAATCTATATCTTTTACTATATTGATTTCACCCAAAGTAGAATGTCTGTTCTCAATCCAAGTCAATCTTTCAATTAATTTCTGATAAAAACCGTTAGCTTGTCCCCATCTTACACTAGCAAAAAATAAAACGACATCACTTTCAAATAATTCTTTACTTATTTTCCATAATTCATCACTTTTATTATTTATACTAGCCCAGCAACGATGATCACCTGTGGGATTTTTTTCTTTATCTTTTAATGAAGCATCTTTTGTTCCACAATGATTTCCCCATTTAGATGACACATTACCTTCACACGGAAATATGTTTAACTTGGTTGTATCAATCAAAGTTACTTTTTCTTTACCTAATAATTCTTGTATTTTAAATGCAAGTTGCGTACTTTTAGCAACATCGTCTTTGTGACCACTCCATCTATTACTAGTAGTTAATAATAGTACTTTGTTCTTGGTACGCAAATAATCTATTGTTTTTTTGTATTTACGAGCATAAAGATCCATATCTTGCTCGCTCTGAGGAAGTTTGGCTTCTAATAATAAATCGGTTAAACTGATCATTTTGCTAACTCGTCTAGTTTAGATTGCATCGTCATACCACGAATCACTTCAGGCGTACCACCATTGTCTCTATTAAAATAACGTTTATAATTGCTTAGTGCAACGTCTAATCTAGCTTTATCAATTGGTTCTTTTGATAAAATATCCTTTATCATTTTCAAATTATTAACTACAAGTACATTTGTATCATTAATAACGTTGTCTATTAATATTAATAGGGATGGATCAACTGCTTCTTTAACTTGTGGTTTTGTTAAATCTTCAATTATTTTAGTCAGTCGTATCATAATATATAAATATACTCATTAAATAAAAAACCCCACTAAATCAATAACGGGGTTTTTGATTAATATTTTAAATTATTACTTCTTACAAACGAATTCTTGATAAACTCGTTCTGCTCTAATTAAAAGGCAGACTCAGAGCTTATTAAAAGGTGAGTTTGGATCTCTATCTTCGTCGATTAGACGAATGATGTCACCCGCCGCCACTCTACCTTTCCGTTGTAGATCTGGACGAGATATCAAACTATGAACAATATAGTTTAATTTATGAGCAGCCTCTTGCGCCTCTTTAGATTTTCCCATTGGCAAACCTTCGTTTACGAATTGGGTTTCAGATAAAACTTCCTTGATTAATTTTTTAAGTTCCACTTTTGTCATATGTTTATAAATATATAGAAAAAAATAAAAAACCCCACCTTTTTAGCGGCGGGGTCTTGTTTAATTTTCTTTAACCTAGATTAGGAAGAAAATTGAGCGCCTGTTGGTAGAATGTTGAAATCGAGGATGATGAATTCAGCAGTTCTAGTTGGTTGGATGAAGATTTGTCCGTAAAGAATATTACGATCAATCAAGTCAGGAGTATTATTTTGTTCATCCATCTTGACTTGGAATGCGTAGATACCATTACGTTGTTGTACAGATTCCAAGTAAGGATTTACGATACTCAAGAAACGATTTCTTGTAGCAGCTACGTTTTGTTCAAACACTAAGTAGTTGCTTGAACTTGCGACAAACTTCTTCAAGTTGATCAACAAGCGACGAACATTGATACGATCCAAAGCGCTTGGGGCAATTTGTAGAGTCTTTTGACCCCATACACAAATACCTTGGCCAGGGAATGCCGCGATTGGATTTACACGACCTTCATACAAGGTATCACGTTCACTATGAGTTAAACGATCAAGCACTTGTACAGCGGTTGTAATACCACCACGATTTAGACCGGCTGGTGCGTACCATTCAGCAGCAGCATTGTCATTAGCAGCATAAACTGCAGGCAATACTACTGAAGGTGGAACACTGATAATCTTGTTGGTATTTGTATCTAGGATCTTAACCCATGGATAATATGTACCTACGTAGTTACTATCAATTGTTGCTACGCTGTTGACAGCGGCATCAATTAATCCAACGGTTTGGTTACTTGCTGGGAACACAATGTTATCCATGATATAGAAACAATCGCCACGAGCTTCACACATATTGATAGTAATATCAGTTACGTAACTATGTTGTTCACAGAAGATACCAGGCAATACGATCAAATTGATATCAAATTCATCAGAATTACCTAGAGCAGCAATTGCTTGTTTGTAAGCAATACTACCTGGACTATTGATGTTTGTACAATCTAGACCTTGTGTATTACCAGCAGTAATATCACTACCTATATTGATTGGAATTGCTGGCCATTGGCCTTCAAATCCACCTTGGAATCCAACTAAGAACTTACGTAGTCTGACATATGTAGATTCATTAACTGGATCATAGTTGCTTGGAATACTACCACTCAATGTTGGAGATAGTAATGAACCAGTTCCATTTGCGTAGAACTTAGCACTATCAGTACCCCATGTCTTGTCTTCCAAGTCGAAGTCAATATTGATACCATTTACACTACTTGGTAGTGGCTTGAAGTATTGATATGTATCGTTATATACACCTACGTTAGCAGATGATGTTGGATACAATGATGCCAATTCGTCGTCAGCTTGTGGAACGTCGTTAAAGACTGTACCAGAAGCATATTTACCAGGAGCCAATGACCAGATACTTGCTTTGCTGTATCTTACTGGTGGAATAATATCTGCCAAAGTACCTGCAACCGGAGTTGAATATGATTCAAATCCATATGGAATAGATACTTCTGGATATAGACCATCAGCCATTTCAATTCTGATAAATTGACTCAAGTTTGTATATGTGCCAAACTCAATAATCTTACCAGAGAAGGTAATGTAAGCATATCTGTCACCGATTCTACGAGCAACAAAGTTAGCAGACTCAGGATTTAGATTCAAGTTTTGATAAATTTCCAAATACTTTGGACGTTTATCAGTATCACTATAAGCACGAACTGCTAGTGTAAATGAACCCCAATCACTACCTGGGACTGTACCAGCCAACTTAACGTTGCTGATTTCAATCTTGTACTTCTTGTTGCTCAATGTACCATCACTCATGGTGTGTACCTTAAATAATTGGAACTTAGTTGGTGTAGAAGCTGCACCAGCACTACCTTTGAATGGAGCAATCTTTTGGGAATAGATCCATGGGGTGTATGCGTTGGTAATACTAAATTGGCTATCACCAGCATTTAAATTTGTACTATATTGATCTACAAACTTCAAAGGTTCTCCAACTGCAAATCCGGTTTCTGGAGCAGTCTTGGCAGACAATTTCCAACCACCACCTTCTGCACTTGGACGAGTCTTTTCAGCGATGAATCGTTGAATACTATCATTGAACAACAAGTAGTTGTAAGCAGCTTCTATCTTTTGACCGGCAACTTGCTTAACAGGATTACCAGCTGTAGGATCAAATCCGAATACGTTAGCAATATAATTATTATCACTTTCATTTAGGGTGAAGTCATAATAACCATATGTACCAGCGCTTGTAGTACCATCATCATTTGCGAAGTTATACTTCAAAATTAGTTGGTAGTTATTTTCGTTTGGATTGATCAAACCCTTATATGGGAATACAGAACTTGTCAATTGACTCAAGGTTGATGTATCAAAACCAAATACTTCATATCTGTTATTGAATTGAGTTGAACCATTTTGAGTGTTATTCAAAACAGCCAATACCATCTTGGTTCTTGCGGATGAGTTTGGATTACATGGATCACCACCTGAAGTGTCTTGACTTGTGAATGTACCATTAAAATCACCATAAGAACCACCTACTAAACCTAAGAATTGTAGTGATGAACCACAACTGGTTGTACTTCTAATGGATTTTACACTTGCGCTATATAATGATAAAGTACCATTTACATCAAATGTGGTTGTATCATAATCTAATGAAATCTTGGCACTTGAAGTCATTGATGCTGAGAAGTAAGCAACAGTTTCAGAACTTTCGTTGAAAGCTGTAGAAATCTTAACTTCTGGACTTACATCTTGATTTTGTACACTTGAACTTAGATAATAACGACCAGCAAATACTCCAGATGCTGGAATTAAATCAGATATCTTTCTAAACAAGTATGTGTTAGCACCAGAACTATTTGTTGTAGTTACTGTTCCAAGATTTACTTGTTTTCCAGCATACAATACTGAACCACTTAATGATCCGCCTTTACCATTGTATCCAGCTGGATAGTTACTTACAGCTGCCTTTGGAGCAAACTTACCATTAACTACACCATTTAGTCTCAAACGTGATGTATCATGTCTGAAAGTAAAAGTAGCGTAAGACTTTGAACTACTGATACTAGCATTACTAAAGTCGAGAGCATTATTTGCTGAGTAACTACCGAATACTAATCCATAAGTTATATCATTACCATTCAAAGTATATGACGAACTTAAATAATTATAATATGGTCTTGCACTTTTCAAAGTTGCTGAATCGAAATCAACCTTATATTTGGTTGATCCGATAGAAGCTGAAACAGCACCATTAATTAAAGTTTTATCATAATCAAAGTTAGCTAATACATATTCACTAGAACCACCTGGTGGTTGTACCTTCAAACCTTGTTGTACTACAGAAGCACTAAAGATATAGCTATTTCTTGTAGTTGCAATCTTGAACAATTTACCTTTACTACCAGATGCGGCTAATGATGCGGATAATGTTGAACTATTTGATGCGTCTGGCCATCCGGCAGATACGAGAAATTGTTCAACTTCCGTATTCGTAGCTCTGGTTACAGACACAGATGATGAAATAAATCCATTACCAAGTAGACCACGAACTGCTCCTGTATTACTTGCCACCAAGGTTGAAGAACTATATTCAAGGATTATATTTGATGTATACGCATCACTATCTAAATACATAAATGATGCTGTGGTCAAAGCACCCAAGTCGTTATTTTTGTTCCAGTAGCCTGGTTCAGCATATACGACCAATGGATTCTTTTGCCAGTATCCGGTTAGACCACCGATACGTACAACGGTTACTACACCTTGTTGAATTAGATACTCTTTGGTTGTGTATGGACCATAATAAACTCCGTCAGCTACGCCGAAACGTTGTTCAAGCATTGCTACTTCGGTTATTCTTGCTGGGAAGAATGCTGGTCCGTCTGAAAATGGTGCTACGATGGCACCACCGATATTGGCTACACCTTGTGCTAGCCCTGATAGATCATTTTCTCTGGTAAATACACCAGGACTTACTATATTTTGTGTTGGTGAAAATCTTCCACCTTCTTGTATTGGCATAATTTATTCCTTTCAAAAGTTAGGTTTAATTTATAAATAGTGTCAGAAAAAGTGAACATCTCACTATTTATTATATCTTTTGAAGTTTTATAAACTGCCTATAAACTTTTTAATGATTTCGACAGATGGAACATCATTTAAGTCTGATAATTCTAAATTGTATATGATGTTATACTTTTCTCTGGAAATTTCAAAATTGTCCAGATCGTCATTAAACTCAGATATATTTACATAATATTTAAAATTAGTACCATGTGTTTGGTTATATAAATCTATGTAAGACCCCCAAATTCTGGAATCGTTGAGATTATTGGTTTTTAAATTAAACATAAAATTGTAATCTTTTATGTTAAAGTCATACTCATCTATTAGATTCATACCATCATCCATACTAAATGCGTAGAGTCTGATATAATCAAATTGTAAGGATTTTATATTTGTACGTAGATACCAATACCCAATTTCTGGCGTTTCAGTTGAATAAAATTCATGCTCCTTACTTGAAATCACATAATGTAGTGTATGATTAAAATAATAGTCGGGTACACTATTAAATGTTAGTTTAATAAATGAATCTGTATATTTTACGCTAAAAAAATTATTTTTTGTTTTCATACGAGTTTATAAATTTTATTATTTATGATCAATAAATCAACCGTACCTTCTGATAAGTGAGATAGAGCTTCATTTGGTGAATTTATTATAGGTTCTCCATGACCATTAAAACTTGTATTCATCAATACTGGTATATTTGTTTTTTCATTGAATTTACTTAGTATTTTATGAAACAATGAATGATGATCTTTATTCACCACCTGTGGTCTAGCAGTATTATCATGAAAATTTATGACTGCTGAAATTTTATTAACCCATTCTTCACGTACGGTATAACACAATGTCATAAATTCGGCTGTATTCTTAGATTTATATACATGGCATATATCCTCAATATGTTCTTCCATAATGATTGGTGCAAATGGCATTATTTCATCTCTCTTTAATCGTTTATTAATATATGCGTGTGTTTCTAACCTAGTTGGTTCAACAACTATAGATCTAGACCCTAAAGCTCTGGGTCCATACTCAGCTGCACCATCAAAAATTCCAATAACTTTTCCATCAACTAAATAATTTGCAACATTATCAAAGTCTAACTTTTCCTCTACTATATTTTTACCAAATTTGGATGAAAAATTGTTTATATCTTTTTGTATATCATCATCCGAGTTTCTTTTTCCAAAAAAAACATTTTTTATTCTGCGATTTGTAAATTCTCCAAGTTCTACACCATATGCAATTGCTGAACCCAAAGACAATCCTTCATCTCCCATCGCCGGATACACCCATATATTTTTAAATGAAAGATATTCATTTATTTTTTGATTTAACTTTACATTTGCAAATACACCACCTGCTAAACAAATATTATCAAATGGACCATATTGGTCATATAATGACTTAATATGATTTAAAAGAGTGTTTTCTGTAATATATTGTAAATTATATGCTAAATTTCTTTTTAAATCCAAAGCATCGTTTGGATTTAAACCATGTAGAAGTTGTTTAAATTTATTTTCAATGGTGCAAGTTGCTTTTATCATATCATTCTTAACAAAGAAATTTAATATACTATGAATTTTATGATCAAACTTACCTTGTGCGGCGAGCCCCATTATTTTGCCTTCGTCCTTTAATGGAGTTAAACCAAATATATAACACATTAAATACCACATATTCGCAATACTTCCATGTTTTAGTCTTTCACCCACTTCAATTAATTTGCCATTTTTAACTATATATGTCGCCGATTGATTATCATTTAAATTATTAAACCAATTGTATTTTTGATAGTTAGAAATATTTAATTCGGTCCAATTATCATCCCCTATGTCACCACCATCGTATGATACAACCAATGTATTGTCATTAAATCCAGATGTATAGTAGGCTCCACATGCATGTGCGTAATGATGTCCTATCAATTTTATACTTTTATTTTTTAATACATTTACGATCTCATGATGTTTATGGTGAATAAACGGTTTTGCAACTGCAAATTTTACGTTTGGGTCTTTTATATCAAAATCAAAATCTTTTTGAATTGCTTCAAAACTATGTGATGGAAATGCTCCACCAGCATATGCGGATTTTATACGTGAGAATCTCTCCTCGGTATAACACGCGAGTATTTGATTATTTTCAATTAAAGAAAAACCTACATCATGTGCGCCGATATAACTTCCTACAATTTTCATAAATTATTATCTTTTATAAGACTATCAATTTTTTCTATAACCATTTGTGGTGTAATTGATTTTGTACACTCAAACATTTCCTTTTTATCGGATTTTGGACACCATAACCAATCACCTCTGTCAAAATAATTATCGTTCCAACACCCATTACACACATTTTTATTTTGAACTCTATATGGAGTTTCAAATTCTGTATAATCATGAGAAAATCCGCTAATTAATGTTACAGGCTTTCCTATTGACCAAGCTAACCATGATAATCCTGATGGAAGTCCTATAAAAAATGAACTATGATAGATCTGATTGATACGTTCTTCCAAAGAATCATTTCCTGTTAAATCAATAACATTTGTTGGTATATAATTCATATGATTTTTGTTTCCAAATGAACTATTTTTATCGATGCATACAACATCAAATCCTTTTGATTT
>Ga0315294_10001767_pt1 | contig 23661 bp, 40 predicted proteins | sample YL17G13_40_MG_FD_203626 | JGI IMG/M metagenome (GOLD analysis project Ga0315294, IMG submission 203626) | Sediment microbial communities from Yellowstone Lake, YNP, Wyoming, USA - YL17G13_40 | ecosystem: Environmental > Aquatic > Freshwater > Lake > Sediment | place: USA: Wyoming | collected...
AGTTTATGGAGGGGAAGAAGCTTTTCGACGAAAGATTCAGCTATACTGACAGGCCGACTGAAGTGGAGGCTTATGGTTATGCGGTTGATGAGGCAAGAAGGCTAGGACTGAGCGATGAAAGAATATGCGAGTATCTTAAGACAGAATGGATTAGCATGGAAGATTTGAAAAAATTGGCAAAGTCTTTGAATGTTAAATTCATACAAAAGAAAAAATAAACCTTATATCATGATTTTTTATTTAGGTTCTTTCATATTGTTAGTATGAAAAAGGAAGAAGAGGACGAGAACGAAGAAGAAGAGGAAGAAGACGAGGAGAATCTTTCTGAGGAATTAGACAAATTTTGATTAGAAAAAGAAAAGGGGGGAAACCAATCAGCTATTTTATATGAAAGATGGGATAATAAAATGATTTGAAGGTAAAATTATTATGAACAAATGGGTCAGACTCATAGTCACCGTATTGATATGCCAGTCCGCAGGCTTCATCGGGTCTTTATTCACCACGCCCTCGATTGCAACTTGGTATGATAAATTGCAAAAGCCTTTCTTCAGCCCGCCTAATTGGGTTTTCGCTCCTGTTTGGTTCACGTTATACACTCTGATGGGAATCTCATTATATTTAGTATGGAACAAAGGCATTGAAAAAACGAAAAATCCTTTAATTGTTTTTGGCGTTCAGCTGGTTTTAAATGCAGCCTGGTCATTCCTGTTCTTTGGAATGCGATCCCCACTCTATGGCTTGGCAGGCATAATAGCGCTTTGGATTGCAATTATAGTCACTATTTTGAAATTTTACAAAGTCGATAAGAGGGCAGCACTATTATTGTTACCTTACATATTATGGGTGAGCATAGCAACAGCCCTGAATTATTATGTTTTTATACTGAATCCTCCTTAAGTTGATCAAACAAACCTTAGCGGGTTTTTGAAGAATTCTATCAAACTAAAGATTCCTATTGAAATGTATGTTGAAACAGCGATTGTAACAATTGCTATCCAAATATAAAATATTATTCTATAGTCAACCTTCCTATCCAAAAGGTAGATTGTCGATGAAATACCAATGGAAATTAGTATAAATATAAAGCCGATGAAAAAGCTTCCTTGAAAAGACAAATAAACAGAATACGAAATACTGAACAAAAATAGTAGTAAAATGTTAAGCCTTTTTATCATCATCTTCAACCTCATAATCGCCGTAAGTGTACTCTACTTCTCATTTTTATTTCTTCTTTAAATAATAAAAAAGCACTATAAATAAAATTGTTCCATACATTATCCAACAATAAATAAACTTGCCTTAATTCAAGCGAAGTCATAAGTTGGGAGAAAAAGGAATAAACAAAGTTTTTTTATTTCTCTGATTATAACTTAAGCCATATTTTACTCAAAGATTTCGGGTTCAACAAGGCATATAGGATAGTCTACCACCAATCCGCATTTTTTGCACACGACGTCAAATTTGTCCCTAATCAGTTCGCTATGGCATTCAGGGCATTTTTTCAACATATTTATTACTTTATTCTGACGAAGTATATAGCATTTTTATCAATTTTATGACATATACAAGAAATACATGTTATAAAATAACGAAATGTTAATAAATACAGAAAATAAATTAACATTTGTATGATAGACAAAAAGGATAAAAAGATATTGGTCGAACTGTTAAAGGACGGAAGAAAATCCTTTGCAGACCTGGCCAGATCGTGCAAAATGACCAGGCAGAGCATTTTCAGCAGGATAAAGTCCTTGAGAAGGAATGGCATAATAAAAAATTTCACAGTGAATTTGGACCAACAAAAACTGGGTTTGAATCTTAAGGCATACATATTAATTTCAGCCCATCCATCAGAGAAATCCAGGGAGAGGGCATCTGAAATCCTGGTAAAGTTTCCGCAAATCTCCCAGATACACAAGCTCTTCGGAAGGTTCGACTTCCTTATAGAAATTCTTGTCAAGGACATAAACGAGCTCTCAAACATAGTCGGGGAGATTCATAAACTGGAAATGATAAACAAGACAGAGACAATGATAGTACGCAAAAACATAAAATACGACATCCAGCACCCGATTGAAAACGCCCTGAGCTTGAATTAATATTTAAATGCTGGTTTTTGCACATCATTAGTACGCCCATGGACAGAGACCAGGAAGAAGAGCTTATGATAGCAGAGATTCTAATCCTTGGCGCAATGGCACTCGGCCTGTTAGACTTTATATTCTGGAGCATGCTAGGAACTAAAGGACCTGTGATGTCTGCAACAGAAAGTATAATCATTGTCTGCGTGGTGATTTTAATTTTTTACGGCTTTTATCTTGCCTATTCTTTGGTCTGAATTCTCTTTTTCCAGAACCAATTCGCATATTTATAAAAAGTTTTGTACACAACTAATGGACAGTGATTTTATGCACAGATTAGGCTTGCTAGCATTCTTAGGAGGAGCACTGTCCTTTGGACTGTTTCTAGGCATAGCCGGAACGGCGGCTTGCATCACCTACAGGACTCTTACATATGGCGGTAAAGATGTGAAAGAAGTAAGATCGCCTAGCGGATATGCAGCATATGCAAACAATGCGTATGAGACTCCGCAGGAAAACTCATTATAAAATTTTATATAAAATAGAGATTTGGAAATAATCTTGCAATAATATGCTATCCAAAACAAATTTTGAAGCTTCAAAATCAATTTAATTACCCAAGGGAATGATATTGAAAGGGAGCCGAAGGGACTGATAAAATTGAGGTGCGAGCATGGAAAAATGCCAGTTTTTATATTTGGTCAAAGCCGAGAAGAGGACGAGGCTTAGATTTAAGAGATTAAACTTATGAGAAATCCAACCAGTTTTTCACCTAACAAAATATATAATTTTAAATGCGAGCCTTTACCAAAATTTTTAAATTTCTAAAACCATCAATAAAGTATGAAAAATGAAAATGCATGGGAAGACAGTCGATTTTGGCTGTGGGTTTTTTTCAGAATCGTGTTTGCCGCAATTATTGTCATTATTGCGCTTGGGATTTTAGTTGAGCGACCAATGGTCTTCTATCCCGACTGGTTTTGGAATCTGATTGGCATCCTAATATTCGTCTGGTTCATAAGCTGGATTCTGAGATGTCCCTTCCGCCATGGAGACTGGGAGCATGGGATTAGAATTCTTAGAAGAAGATACGCAAGAGGGGAGATAACCGGGGCTCAGTTCAAGAAGATGATGAAAGTACTGAAAGAAGACTCTAGGAATAAACGTTAAATCCTGACTTCTCTATATGATTGTTATGAAAACGCCTAACTGGAAAAGTAAGGGTAAGAAAAGGTATGAAAAAAAGTCAAATTAATCCAAAGGATTTCACAAAAACAATTGGCGCGTATTCTCATGGGTTGAAAGTAGAAATAGAAGTTATTGCCGTGAAAGAGAAGCCATAAATTCTAGGTTGCACTTGTTATTATAAAATAGTAGTGAATGTTCTTTGCTTTAAGTAGCTAGAAGACTATATATGCTAATAGACATTTGATGCATTGGAACCTTTAACAGATGAACTGAAGCACAACTATTTCTGTAATTACCTGATTGGCAAGTTTGAGGAAGGAATCATAGTAGATAATCTTTTTGTGGTCTTTGATTCTTCAGGTTGCGGATAATGTAGGTGATAAAATGACAGGAATACTAGACGACATAAAAGAGGTAAATACCGGAAACAAATGGATGGATGAAAAGTATCAAAAATATATCGGTATGTCCAACAAAGGGCACATATTTAAAAAAGTGATATAAGGTAGGTTGTAAACATGGGTAACGTTTTTGTGATGAGGCAGAAATTTTTGGATAGGCTTGAGGAAAGAAGACTAGACAAAGAAGGAAGAAGATGATTTTCACTAGTTCATAAGGTTTTCAATATGCCAACACTGCCTGATTGGAGAAGGAGAGGAAAGAGGAGACATCTTGATGAAGATGGCCTGAATTCTAGCCTTTCTACATATTTTTGATTTTTGCATGGAAAAGAATTAGAAGCTTAAAAGCCAGAAATTCTAAATTGTAGTTATGAGAAATATAGTCAAATCTACATTGCTAATATTTTTACTATTGATTATGCCTGTTCTTGCAGATGGTGCGGTAGCTTTATCAGAAGCATCAACAATAATTTTGCCTATAGTTATTTTAATTGAGATTTTAATTTTTTGGATACTAAATAAGAAAATTTATAAAAATAAAATAAATATTAAAAAAATAGTTATAGTAATTTTAATAGCAAACATGATTTCAACCTTATTTGGCTTTATTTTTACCAATGATTTGTATGAAATAACTGGATTGCAGGTCGGTTCAAGAGGGTTTATCCATAATATAAGCATAAAGACATTTTTTGGATTTTTTGTATATTTCATAATTTCTGTAATAATTGAATTTTTTATATTTTTTATAATTCTGAGAAAATCATATAAAATAAAAGATATGTTGATTATATGCATTATTGTAAACATTTCTTCATATGTCTTTCTTTTCTTCAGTCTCGCATATTCAAGTTACACATATATACCTACTAATTTTGAGGAGTTCAAAGCTATCGTTTGTAATGGCATAGTTCGTCGAACAGACCAATGCGAGATAGACCCTGTAACAGTTTCTTTTAAATGGAGAGATTATATTAATTTACAAGAAGTTTGTATAGGTGAACATGGAATGCCAGCTCCTCCATGGACAGCTAAAGAAAATCATATGTGTCTTCATAATGTTTGTGGAATGAATTGTTAAAAATAACACTTAAATCCTGATTCTTCATTGCTTAGGTTTAAATCCAAAACAACTTTAATTATAATAAGGTTGTTTGAATGGGTCTGATTTCTGCCATAATAGCGGGCTTTGTTGTGTTTATTCTGATCCAATACTTTGCTCCTGGATTAAGCACGTTGGTTGCTGTCCTCATCGCAGGCTTTATCGCGGGAATGCTGGTCGAAGGATTGCTGAAGGGTTTGTTTGTAGGACTGGTGATATCTGTCATAGGTATTTTAATAGCCATGTTCTTTTTCGGAGGTTTGCCTGGCGTAACGAACACCAACGACATCATTGGAGGCTTGCTGGGAGGTATTGGCATTGCAACCATAGTTATCTCGTCCATAGCCGGACTTGCAGGAGGATATCTGAGACGCTATAGGATTGGAAAATAAAATTGTAGACGATTAGAGAGCTCCTGAACGTAGAATTTAAATGTTTTTGCATTCTATTAGAGATTATGACCGGAAAAGTTCATGACAAATTAAAAAGTTTTGGTTATGCAACTAAGAAGATGGGAGAATATTTTTTCAAACCCTGCTATTCTTTAGCAAAAAATGACATGGATATCTCCGATACTGCACTTTTCTATGGTCCGTTGGCCAGAAATATAGCCATAATTGCTGGAATTGAGATTGTTAAATGCCTAGAGATGGGGAAACCTCCAGAGCCTCAACTTTCAACTCTTCAGTATGCATTGGGTTTAGAAGGTTTAATAGAAGGTAAGGTAGCTAACGGCCTTTATGCATTGAAAACAAAAATAAAAGGTAACCCTCATAAAGAAAGATTTAAGAAATAATGACCTCTATAAAAATCTCTAGTTGTTTCTTATTAATAAAAAATTAATGAAGAACTAGAACCTTCTTCTTTGTGGCCTATGCTTGCTATAACAATCTCTACAGTAGACTGACCTTCCCTCTATAGGCTTGAATGGAACTTCGCATTCCTTTCCACAATCAGCACAAACTGCCTTGTGCATTTCTCTGTTGAAGCTCGTCTCTTCTTTTTCTTCTGGTTCTTTCTCGGTTTCTTCTTCTTTCTTTTCTTCAGCGTCTTCTTTCTTTTCTTCAGTGTCTTCTTCTTCAGTTTCCTCTGGTTCGTCTTGAGCTTCTACTAGTTCCTCTTCAGAAACTTCTTTTTCAGTCTCTTCTTCGATTGCATCTTTTTTCATTTAATATCTCCTTATTTAATAATGTAATAATTTTCCAAGGTATATAAGACTATGTTTTTTATGGAGAAAGGGGGTATACAACCGTAATACCTTTTTTGCATCGAATTGCATTTTCTGTGTTGAAGATGGAGAGACTGGTGAAGTTTTATACATAAACAATGAAGTCGGACAGTTTGATTGAAATCTTAAATTTTAGAATGGTTTAAATTTCTTTCTATTCTATTAATCAATTTCATACTGAATCAAGTCGATAGTAGGATGAAAAGTAGAATCAATTTGACTGAAGGTAGAATAGAAAAAGTCATTGGTATAATGAATAATCTAGAGAAATTCAAAATGAGTTACAAGAGTTAATATGATTTTTCTATATAAATGCAAGAGTCTATAGGATAGATTTAAATTTTTAACTGTACTATTCTTTAAACTTATGCTAGAATGTTCGGAGGTGCGAAAATATGAAGAATGAAAAAAATTATCAAACAAGAAACGTGGCAAAGGAAGATAGAAAGATAATGGCAATGCAAGAACCGTCTTACGTAGATCATTTGTAGAATTGCGTACAAAATTCTAAGATGTTATTCCAAGCCTTTCCTTCAATGGCTTGAACAAAGTAGTCTTGTCCTTCAAGAACAAGTTTAGTTCATATTCAGGAATGTTCTTGTCTATAGCAGACCTTACGACATGCTTTGCAATACCTATCGTGTGATCGCTCAGACCAAAGACACCGGATCCTTCAGCATTCCTCTCTTCCACCAACCAGTCCAAACCAGTAACGCCATGGGTGTCTATAGCATTTATAATTTGTGGAGACGGTAGGCTGTCTGTCTCTCTGTTGTCATTAAACATTTGTCTTACATATCTTGGGGCTGTGAGCAGCGTCTGATAGTGCGCTCCAGAACAATAGCACAGAAGATTCATATTCCTGAGAGATTCTTTTTTTCTCTCTTCAGTAGAATCTTTTGTCACAACATCAGACACCCTTAACCTGTGCCTTATATCTTCGCTCTTGCTCCTAGACTCGATGAGCATCGTTCCCCTAAGTGTATCTTTAAACTGTTTGCAACCATCTTTGACAACGCTGCTGCCTGGCGCTATCTCTCTTTTTCTGAAATATTCTTCTACATCATTTGAAATGCTTCTTCCAAAAACATCTGTCGTGATTCCTTTCTGCTGGCAATAATAGACTAGGCCGTCAACTACGCTAGCACCGCTCAAACAGCTGTAGTTGTTATCCGATCTTCTCCAGATTAAAGATGAGTCTACCAATTTTCTTGCAGACGTTATCTTGAATTCGCTCATAATTTTCAATTAAATGGTTAAAGATTTAAGCTTGAATTAATCCTAAACTCTCATAAGGGTTTAAATTTTTTTACTGTTCTATTAGAAAATATTCCAAAAAAAGAAAAGAGATTCGAAAATAATTATCAAAGTGGTGCACATTTTATAGATTTAATGATGATTGGAGAAGAAATTACCCCTGAAACAGAAAGACTTGTGAGAGAAAAAGCGATTATGGCTTTTTATTTTGCTTATACTGGAATTAAATTGTCAACTGGTGGCGTATTTGGAGAAGTTGTTCCAGAAGCTGGAAGAATAGTTAAAAGATATCAAGCTGAACATCCTTATCGATTTAATTCTGGAAAAGAAACTAGAATCGATTCTTTGGAAAATAAAGTTATGAAACTTGAAAAGGATTTTGATAATCTTCTTGAAAAGAAAAAATAATCCTTAAATCCTGATTTTTCTATGTTATTTGTTTTATGTTTAATTGCCAAAAGTTATTTTCAAGATGCGAAATAAAATTATAGATAGGTGGAAACATGACCAGGCTTAGCAAGTGCATAGAATGCGGCTCTACAAAGCTAGTAGAGAAAGAGAAGGACTTTGCATTTGAGGTAAAGAACCCTGGATTTTTAAGGTTAAGACAGAAATGCTTGGAATGCTCTAACTGCGGCGAGAGTTATTTCGATGACGAAGAGATAAACCAGCTGTCTAAGAAGATAAAGAAGAAACTGAATTCGAAATAAAATCTCATGGTTGTTCTAAACCATTCGATAAGATATTTTTGTTACAATATATGTAAATTTATAGTAAGAACTTTATTTCCTGTTTGGGCCGATCAAATTTTTTAATTGCGAGTCCACAACCACTTTTTGCTGCCTGCTCCAGTCCCTGTCAGAATGGGTCCTGACATACCCTGCCCAATATTCCACAAACCTCATTCTTTCTTTTCTGTTCCTTGCTTTATCAAACAGTTTCATTCAAGCATCTTCCTGTATTTTCCTAATAATCTATTATTTATCCTGTCCTTAAAAACCTCTTCCAAGTGCCTTGCGTCTTCCAAGTCCTTTTCTGATTTTAGAACTTTTTCTTTGTATGCTATTTGCAATTCTATGTTTGATATCTTTATTTTTCCAGAGGGCATTATCACGTCTATGGCTGTTTTCATGGCATTTTTTTCAATCGAGTTTTTTATAAACTTGAGCTCTGCGTTTGGTATGATTCTTGGTTTTTTGGCGAATCTTGCCGCAGCGCCATCGAACAGTGCCTTTAGAATTTCATCCTGATTTTCCATGTTCAAACACCAGTAGCCGCTTTTTTTTAAATCTGAATAAAGGCTGTAAAATCTTTTTTTAGATATTCTTCCAACTAAAATGTCTATGTCTTCCGTAGCCCTGGACCTGCCAAACAGTATTGACACGTATCCGCTTACTATGACATAGTCTGCGTGCTTTTGCAGGATATTTATGAAACCCGCGACAAATTTGTCCAGCAGCGTCGGTATCTTGTCCAGTTTGATGGTCTTCTTGCCAATAAATTCCATACTTTCAACCCTATTGATATTGATTGATTTTTGAAAATATAACCTTGTGGTAAATTTTTATTGATGGATTGCTAATTATTGATTATGGTGTCGCTCACTTTCTACGGCGGCGTCAACTAGATTGGTGGAAACAAGATAATGAGAAGTTTAAATTTAAAAAACTCTAATTTTTAGTTAATGAAAACTAAACCCTGGAAAAATATAAAAGAGCTGATAGAATATCCAAAAGAAGGTATATTGAGCAAAGCCCTGGTTAAAAATAATAAAATAGATGCGGCATTATTCTGCATGTCAAGAGGATCGGAATTATCAGAACACACATCCGCAAAACAAGCTATAGTTTTTGTTATAGAAGGAGAAGGCTTGTTTAACTTAGAAGGCGAGAAAATAGGAATGAAACCTGGCGTATTCATTTCGATGAGGAAAAATGCTGCTCATTCTTTGAAAGCTAAGGAAAATCTAAGTTTTATGCTTTCATTGTTTGAATAATCATTAAACCCCGACTTTTCTGTATTTTGCAAGCAAGCCGAGAAGATTCAGAAGATAAGTGTTCTAAAATCCTGGTTTTACAGAAGGGTTTAAATGCCTTGGTTTTCTATTAGATATCACTATGACAAAAGTAAAGGTAGCGTATGAAACTATCTTAGTTGGAAGTAAAAGAATACGTTTAAAGTTTTGGCCATCGGAAAATGGCCTGAAACCTGACGAAGCACTTCAATACATAGGCGTATTAACCCGCGTAAAGCCGGAGATGATGGAAAGAGTTGAAAGGGATATCTCAAAAAAATATCAAATAAAAGGTATATTTTACCCCAAACCCTGAGTTTTACTAATTGAATATTTTATATCAAACTATTTCTTTCTATAGCCAAAGATTTTATTGTACTTCTTATGATCGCATATTTCAAGAATGAAGCAAAGTATCTCTACTTGTGTTCCTTTCAACGTGTAAAGCATCCTCCAGAAACCTGTCAGGTCGACAACCCACAAAATTTATATAGTATCTAAATGCTTATCGGAACTGTATATAGAATTAATTTAAGGATATCTATGGATTTGCCACGATCTGAAGTGGTGAATTCTTATTTCGAGCTTGCCATTTCTTTATCATGACATCCTTGACTTTCTACGGCGGTGTCGGAGAAATAGGCGGTAATAAGATACTTCTGGAGGACAGAGGCACGAAGATATTCCTTGATTTTGGGATGAGCTTCACGCAGGCCGGCAAGTTCTTCTCCGAGTTCCTGCAGCCGAGAAAACTCAATGGCGTGGACGACTTTATCGAGTTCGGTCTATTACCCGACTTGAAAGGCTTATACCGTCGAGACTTTATCGAGCACGTAGGCAAGGAGTTCGACAAGCAACCTTTGGTCCAGGCCGTATTATTAACGCACGCGCACGCCGACCACAGCGCTTACATAAATCACTTGCGCCATGACATACCCATTATTTGTTCGAAACCGACGAAGCTGATACTCCAAGCTGTGCAGGAAACGTCCCAAACCGGTTTTACCGAGTTTCTAGACCTGACAGAGAACTTCCAGATATACATGAACACAAAGGGCGAGTGGAGCAGGAAGAGCAAGCAGTACCACTATGATGAGATAGTTGTCAAGAGGGACGTCCGCGATTTCGAGTTCGGCGAGAATATCACCGTTGACTCCCTGGAGATATATCCTTATTCCGTTGACCATTCCCTTGCTGGGGCTACTGGTTTTTTAATATTCACATCAGAAGGACCCGTCGTTTACACGGGCGACATAAGGTTCCATGGAAGGAGAGGCTCGTCGAGCGAACTATTCATTGACAAGTGCGCTGAAGCGAAACCTGAAGCGATGGTATGCGAAGGGACGAGGATCAAGGAAAATGTTAGACGGACGGAGATAGACGTCGAGAATAAAGTATCTAAAATAGGTAGCAAGTGCAAAGGCCTGATAGTCGCAGACTGGCCCATACGCGATACTGACAGGATGTTATCATTCCTTAACGCTTCCAAGAGTCTTGGTAGGAAGTTGGCTATCAGCACCCGCCAGGCGCATCTATTGAGTCTGCTCAGGGAGTGCAAGGATGCTAATATACCGGATATAGACGATGAGAACATATGCGTTTACAGCATCCGCAAAGGATGGGGGGTCATGCGCAAGGATTTTCCTCAGCGCATCAAGGACCAGGACTATGAGGGCTGGGAGAAGCCGTTCATCAAGGATTGTGTGGAGTATGAGTGCGTTGGTCGTAAGCCTGAAGACTACGTATGGTTCTGCTCTAACTTTGACTTGAAAGAATTGATAGACATCAAACCTAAGAATGCCTTCTATGTTAAATCGACTTGCGAGCCGTTCGATATTGAGATGGATATTGAGCAGGAACGGATTAACAATTGGTTGAACCATTTTAAGATAAGGATGTTTAGGACGCATGTGTCTGGTCATGCTCCTGGTTCATTGATTAAGAAATCTATCAGAAAGATAAGACCTAAGGTCCTGTTTCCCGTGCATACCGAGTATCCTGGAGTATTTAGAAAGTTTGGCAGGACGAAGGTTGTCAAGTATGGAAAGGAGTATAAGATTTAAAAATGGTAGGTTGATGATATGCCAGAATATGGAGATGCAGCAAGAAGGAAAGCCTTTGCCAACATGTACTCGAAACCGAAAGATGATAGAAAAAATAAAAAGATTGAAATTTTTGTTTGCAGTAAATGCGGAAATGTTTTGAAAACTAAAAATGAGATAGACGAAAAGGTTTGCAGTATTTGTAAAGAGAAATCAGACATTGAATGATTTTAATATTATTTCTTCTAATTTATTCCGTGCTTGATTGTAATTCATAAAGTTCTCTATTTTTTCAAAAGCTATTTTAGTCAATTTCTTCATTTTTAGCCATCCAGCACCATCACTTATAAGAATAAATTTTATATTACGTTCTTTTAGTTTATTTTGCAATTCTTCGTAGGCTCTTATAGTTTCAGAAGGCTTAGAACCCTGAGCAGAATAGAAGTTCGTCTCAATGGCAATTATATTTCTATGATTTCTAACTATTGTAAAATCTATTTTCTTAGGACCTTTTGATAGCTCGATAACTTCCTGTTCTTCATAAGAAAGTTTATATTTTTTTAGTTTGTTCAAAATGTCTCTAATAAGTATTTCTACGTTCTTCTCAAATATGAATCCCCTTATGTTCTTCCTTGTGTTAGGGTAAAGACCTATTAGTGATCCTTTTATCATGTCTTTGACGGAAGTAGAATTCACGAGTAAATTCTGTATATCTATTTCAAGGAATAAATCTACTATCTTTTTAGAATCGCCTATTTCATATTTCTCAAAATCTATTTTTGCGTTGCCAAACGAAAGAATGCTTGGCGTATGACCTATTAATAATTTAAGACATCCTAAAACTTCTTTAGGATTTTTTTCTATGGCTTCTCTCAGCTGTTTTTTGAACAGATTTTTGTCTTTGGTTTTTATTTTGTCTAGTTCTCTTATTCCGCTTTCTAATTCTTTTAACTTTGAATTTATTTCTGGCCAATTTACAAAAATCGAAGGTTCCAGTATCTCCAGAGTAAGGGTGTCTAAAAATTCTTTTACTTCATATTCCATAAGAATTATTTGAGGTAATTATGATTAATAACCGCTATAAAATATCAAATCCGTTCCCTTAGCAATTTTGTTCTTTCTCCTTTCCTTTCCAAGTTCCCAACAAAAATAGTTTTCTGCTTAATGTCATAAAGCCTTTTTATGCTGAAGAACGGACCATAGAATCTTTTTTCAATGCGAGACTCCCAGTCTGATTTCTCTATGTGAACCAGAGCTACAAAGAACTCGTCAAAATTTTCTCCCCACGAAACTAAGAGATAGTCAGGGGCCCTTCTGCTAAACTCACCGCCTGTCCAACCGCTATTTGTTGAAGTTACCTTAACTTCAAGAGGCCTGTTCATTCTTGTAAAAACCAAGTCCGGTTCCCTGTCACTCTTTTCCTTTTCAACTCTATAACCAAGTTTTTCTGTAAAAATCTTAGAAGAATAAACCTCAATTATTTTGCTCAACAACTCCGACAGTGATTTATTGCTTATGCTGATTTCATGCTCATCAAAATCTTTCTTAATATGCTTAGCGTAAGCTGAAGAAAGATTCATAATATCTCTTATCATTCTTTTTGTTATTCCAAAGACATTATCATGTTCTGCCATAAAAGAGTTTTAAAAAAGCAGGTATAAATAATTTGGTTACTCCTGATAAAAGTAATCAAATGAATTTATCTAGCGGCCTGATTTTAGCTAACCTTTTCTTACCTATTCCTACGTACTTTGGATTTATGTCAATTCCGATGCAGTTTCTGTTTAACTCCTTTGCCGCTGCACATGTTGAAAAGCTACCTGCAAACGGATCCATAATCCAATCTCCTTCATCACTGCTTGCCTTGATAAATATTTTCAATAAAGGAACTGGTATCTGGCATGGATGAGGAGTTTTATCCTTGCTAACATTTTTTACCAGATTGAAATGAAAAACATCATATGGTGTTTTGCCGTTACTACCATTTTTTAATCTCTCCTGTATTCTCTTATCAGTGGGGTTTTTGTAAGGTTCTGCAATGTCATCCTTATTGAATTTGTGTTTTTCTGTTTTTGCAAAGAACAGTATGGAATGTTGTGTTCTTGTAAAGTTCTTTTTTGAATGACCTGTATTTGTTGGGTAATGCCAAGTCATCCACCTCTTGAATATCATGTGCTCTTTTAAGAATGGTAGCAAATAAGCATTGTTTTCAGGATAGTTGAAAAGATAAAGGCTTCCTGTTTTCTTCAAAAGCCTTATGCAATCTTGAAGCCACTCCTTGCACCACTCTATGTATTCGCCAAATTCTTTGTTGTCTTTGTAAACCCCGCCATAATCCTTGCCTATATTGAATGGCGGATCTGTTATAATCAAATCTACAGATTCGGAAGGCATCTTTTTCATTAGCTCTAAACAATCACCAACAAGAAGTTTGCTTTCATTTTTCATAACTATCAATAATTACAGATACTGTTTCATTTTTTAAATAACTTTCCTTAAGCAGCTTAAATTTAATTTACTATTGTAAATGGTAAATAAGGTGATTTGTTTCTAATAATTAATATTAAATAGTTTATTTTAATTAATCTTTATTATGAGATTAGACTATGGACGAAAGGTTAGAGAAGATTTGGAAGAAATAAAGAAAAAATACTTATATAGCACTAATGAGGATGCATTCGTTCATTGGTGCCTGAGAATAATTTCTAACACAGACGATGATGATTTATGTGCTGATTCCTATACAAATGGTCCTAAAGATTTAGGTATAGATGGCATAATGATTACAGAAGGTGATGCTAATAATGTAATTTATTTTGTTCAATCTAAGTTTGTTTTTGGAAATAGACAAGTAAACAGATCTGAAATAAGAGAATTTGTAGGTAATGCAGTGAAGGTTTTGAAAACACCTGATTTCTCATTGTCAGGCAATAATAATATAATAAGACTTGGTAGAGATGCTAAAAATATTTTAAAAGAAGCTCCTGACACGAAAATAATCTTATGCTATTGCAATTCTGGTAAATATGCTAAAAATGCTTTAGTAGAAATAAATGATTGGCTAAGAAGATTTAAAAGCGAAAACGAATTCAAAAATTTTGAATTAAGAGCATATGATGGAAATTCATTATTAGAGAACTATAAAGCTAACCTCGATACTTCTCCAATGCCTCCTAATGTAATTTTACCTATAGTAGACGGGCAAATATTCGAATATAGGGGCTCTGTATTAATTGATAAAGAAGAGATTATTCAAAAGGCTGTTGTAATTACAACCTTAGCATCTGAAATAGGTAACCTTAGAAACAGAGAAGGAAGAAGCTTATTTTCAATTAATGTAAGATATGGCCTTGGGCCTTCAAATGAAGTAAATAAAGGTATGCTAACAACACTAGAAAATAAATTAGATAGAGATAAGTTTTGGTTTTATAATAATGGTATATATGCTACATGCGACAAATTTGAAATTTCAGCAGATAAGAAATCAATAAAAATAAATGGCTTACAGATAGTAAATGGCTGTCAAACTTGTACTGTTTTTGGTGAAGCACTTCAAAAAAATATTGATTTAAGTTGTGTATGTATATTAATGCGACTAGTAGAAGGAAGAAAAGAAAAGTTGACAGATAATATATCTAGGTATACTAATACACAGAACGCCGTAAAAGCAAGAGATTTACATTCTAACGACTCAATTCAAGACGTACTCTTTCAGAGTTTTCAGGACAATACTTTTTTTGATCAAAAATTTTTCTATGAAAGAAAAAGAGGCGAAATGGAACATTATAAAAAGACGAGACAAGTTATGACAAGGAATAGAGATAAAATAGATAATAAGGATGTAGCACAAGCTTTCCTTGCTTTCTTCAAATTAAAACCTGCAAGAGCAAAAGCAAGTGCTGATATTTTATTTAGAGATAATTATACTGAAATTTTTGATCAAAATATAGAAGCTTCTAATTTATTCTATCCTTGGTATACTCTAAAAATTGTAAAAAGATTTATTAAGAGTCAAATTAATATTTCTGGACAAGAATATCTTTCGCATTCACATAGCACATTAGTTGCTTTTGTAGGGTATTGCTTTACAAAGAAGTTTAACATGAGTGATATAACAAAAATATCAGTGGAATTTAGTAAAATGAAAGAAGATACTTTTGTTAAGCATGTAGAGCATTACCTAGATATAGGCGTTCAAGTTTTAAATTTTGCAGCAATGAGCAAAAATTTAGGTAGAATGCCAGATCAAAATTTTGATGCTAGAAGGTTCTTTCTAGATCAAGATTTATTTGAAAAGACGGTTATACCTGCTATACAAACTGTTGCTAACCTAGCTCATATAACAGAAAGGGAAATATGGGCACCACCTAAAATATAAATTAAGAAGCGTTAAATTTTTCTTATCTATTTTGTGAAAACTCCTAAACTTTCAGAAACCTATTTTCCCACAATCTCTCATACCCTGACCAACGAACCATACCTGCACTATTTCTTAGACTAAGCCATCAGTATAAATGCAGTATCAACCAAGAGTACACGTTCCAGTCGGTCATTGCTGAGAATAGTAAAACTATAATGGAGACTGCGATCAATGCCTGGTCTCTGGTGAGCTTGCTCATAATAAAGGATAGTAAGGGTTTCTGCGGAAGCCTCTGGATGCTAGACGTTAAGGATAACCACTAATAGCGGTAAAATTTTTGTAAATAGTCTTCAGATAAGATAGAATTATGGACTTGGAAGAAATGAAAAAGAAGCTCAAAACTTATACCGAAGAACAGATCATCTTAAGGGAACATGCCTTGATAAGATGTTTTCAAAGGGAAATTACAAGAGAACTGATTTTCACCAACCTGTTAAAGCCTGAAAAGCTAATAGACGTGATAGAGGAGGAACCAAGACACAAGGAAGAAAAAAAGTTCAAGCTGATATTTGAACTAAGCAGAAATAAAAGCTTTATTATAGTTATATCATCTAATAAGGAATTAAATATAATCACATCCGTAATTAGATATAGGAAATGGATAAGACCTATAGATTTAGGAGAAAGATAATATGAAAGGAGAAACATTTTTTGATTACGACGCTGAAAACGACTCTTTGTTTATTTACAAGAAGTCCAAGATAAAGGGCAGCGTGGATATAGGCGACATTATAGTTGACATTTCAATAGACGGAAAGGTCATAGGGATTGAGATGCTGAATGCCGGTGAAATGCTAAAGAATCTGGGAATAAAGGGCCCGAAAGAAATTCTAAACAACATCAAGAGCGTTAGCATCAGAGCAGTATACAAAGCAGATTCCATAATCGTTTATTATTCTATCATATCAAAGGCGAGGGAAGTGTCATCCTCTATTGCGGTGCCTGTGCAGATAAGATAGGAAATTTTATGCAAACGAAAATGAGCAAATGCATTGAACGCGGAAGCAAGGATCTGAGAACTGTCAAGAAGGACCTGACATTCAACAGGAAAAACCCCGGTATAATAAAGATAAGCAAACAGAAATGCATAGAGTGCAAGAACTGCGGAGAGATATACTTTGATGAAAAGCAATCTGACGAGTTAGCCAAGAATATCGACAAGAAGATAAAGATAAAGTCTGGCAAATAAGTGATGATTATGACTGAATGCCCGTATTGCAAGATCGGAATGAAGAAAACGACTATGCCAATGACATTTAAGCTCAGCCCCAGCGTTATAGTGCAGGAAGTAAACATACATGAATGCTCCAGGTGCGGTTTTCAGTCCGTTCCCGAAGATGAAGCTGAAAAAGTCAGAAAACTTGTGAATTCTGTTAGAGAAACTGCCGGAAAATCAAAGTTAGTTTTGGTGTAAAAATATCTCGGATAGCCAACTGTTTTTAATTCTAATCAGGATTTAATTATTATTCTTTCTTTGCTTCACCATAGCTTTTCTCAGTATTCTTTTATTGCCGGGTTCCACCCTGACGCTAACATATCCGAATGCTAGCGCTGGCAAGAGGTGTGACAACAGCTGTTCTGCGGTGAGTCGGCGGACTATACCCTTTGAACTGGTCTGTGTCCAACCGTCCTTCCTTTTGCGGTAAATCTGTGTCGTGCCATGCTTTGTTGTCATATAAATCGTGCATTCAGTATTCTTCATTTTCTATCCCGTGTTAAGATTATGATTTTATCTGATTAAAAAACTTCTCGTTCTCTTCTACGCATTAACCAATTAAATCATCCAGACCAATGAACTAGAACTGCAATAATCAATAGTCTCTACATCTAGACGTGGTTAAACTACTGACAGATATAATAGTGCAATCAACAGGAATCTTTGATGCTGGATTACTCGAACCATGCTGCCATAGGCAAGTATCGGAGTCTATGGATGCCGGACAACCGCCGTGAGCGGTAAACTATATTTAAATTGCTGCCTAAATTATATATTAAAAGTGAGCGTATGATTCAAGAGCTAGAAATGATAAACGAGATGGAACAGGACAACAAGTGGTTAGAGTCTCATTCCGAGGAAATAAGAAAAAAATATGAAAACAAGTTCATAGCAATAAAGAATAAGAGTATAATTGCTTTTAGCCCTACTCTTGATGGCATAATAAAGGAACTTGAAGAAAAGGGGGAAAAACCATCTCTTGTTTCAATAGAGTTTGTTCACAAGAAGGACTTTAGAATAATTCTTTAGTTTTCAGCTGGTGCATTAAATGAGGATTTATCTTACCGTAAAGGATTTTGGTGGAGGACCTAAAGCATTCGCACTATTTACTTTAAAATCTGAAAGGCACCACATATTCGGCAAGATTGAAGCGTTTATAGACACCGGAAGTCCAGATACCACGCTTGGTTTGAAGGACATAAAATCTTTGCACATTCCAATAAAGTCTTTACCATCCGAAGCTATAAGCTACGTTGGAGGCAGCACAACCCGCCTTCATTCATTAGGTAACGTGACGCTTTATTTTAAAGATGAAAGAAATGAACCTGTAAAATTAGATTTCCCAAAGATATATGTTGCAGAACCTTTGGAGCATGATGAAAAAACTTTAAGCATATTCTCTACAATACCGAACATGATCGGAACTGATTTCTTATTGATAAACGGTTTTTCATTTTATTTTAACCCATCCAAAAGAATAGCATATTTAGAAAAAGAAGAACAATTATAAAGTGGATAAGCATGCGACAAAAAAATGAGCAAATGTATAGAATGCGGGACCAAAGATAGTTGCTTATTGATTTCTAAATTATTCATGCACTTTGCTTCTCATGACCTCTTCCATCGTTTCTCTGTCATACTTCCAGACCATCTCTTCTACACCCAATTCTTCCAATCTCTTTTTAACAGACATATTATTCCTGTCGTCGCAATAGACGATCAGAGCATGGACTCCAGGTTCGTAGCCTTCAGGCACGTCCAAAGCAGGATTCCTTGTGAACTTTGCTTTCAATATGTCATCCTTGCCGACCAAACCCAACATCCTAGAGCCTAGACCTTCTATAAAATCCTTCTGTCCGTATATGATCCATTTGCCATTGTGTTCGTGATACTCTGAATAAGACCGATAACTAGGTTTTCTCTCTTTAGGTGATATCCAAACAAACTGGCCGTCTTGTGACATCATTTTAATCGATATTAATAGTACAGCAAAGCATTTAAATATTTACCTACAAGTGGTGATTATGACGAACATATACAGAACCAAACCAAAAGAACCGCTGTTGGATGATCTTATCAGAGAGAACAAACCGCGTCTAGTCGTAGACATAGGCTCTGGTTCTGGTGATTATATTGTTAATTCTGCTAGGGAAAATCCTGATAAAGAGTTCGTTGCAATCGACTTGGATTATGGACCCGAACAAGAATTAAAAAAAGAGAAGAATGTCAATCGCATAAAAGCCGATGCAAGATACATACCATTAAAAGACGAATGCTCAGAGATGACAACAGAACTAGGGTGCTCTCCGATGGTTATCTCATTGACTAAAAATGAAGACAGGTACAAAATATTCGAAGAGATGCATAGGATCACAAAGCAAAATGGAATCGGTGTAAACGAACCTCTTGATGATAAAATTGGTCTGTTGCCATCTGACCCATCTTATAGGAGAAGACTAAAAGATCTTGCGAACGAGGCAGTAAGAGTTGGAAGCAAAAAAAACGAAAATGGCGAGGGCTGGCATGTTATAATGCCACCTAAGAAAGAATTTTTAGAAATAAGAAATGTTATAAAGGGAATTTTAGACGTCCCTACAGAGGAACTGTTAAGATCATTTGGACTAGAAACATTTGAAAAGGTTCCAAGCTCCTCTTTCATGATTGAACCAACTTGTTTTTACATATGGAGAAGAGCAGAACCTGAAGAACTGAAAGGAAAAAGAATTGTAAGAACTGATTATCTTCATCTCGAAGATTTAATCAAAGACCTGCAAGAGATTGATGTTTGAGAGAGTTCATAATATTTTCTATCTTCACTTTTTCTTCACGTTTTCCCGCGAACTCTCACATTTGGCTGTGAGTTAAAACTTATTTTCTATGTCTAAACTATATTTTATAGTATATATTTTACAACCATATGACGACAAAATATACATCCTAACCTATTCACTAGCCTATATCTATAACATCATATATTTAGTAAAGCTATAATCGTAAAGTATATAGGTCAACAGATGGATTACATCAAATACCTCGCACTACTTTTAGTATACCCATTAGGTCTTAATCTCGCTGTGGAACTCGTCCAGAATCCTCTTCATATAGCCATAGAACGCATCCGGATTGAAAAAATACACCGTCTTGTACTTTTTCTTTGATTTATCCGAAAAAATCCTTTTGTCCTGTATCAACTGTATCTTTTTCAAGGGATTTATCACAAAATAGAAAGTTCTTTTAGGCTTTTTATACTGGTTGAACTCGATTCCCAAGGCCTGAGCGAGCTCCTGGTATTCCATAGAGCCCTTTTCTTTCAACAAAACAATGGTTTTCTCAGCCATATCACGAATGTGAGCATTTCTGGCAGATCTTCCATAAAGCCATAGAAGCAGTTCTTTCATATTTATTATAGTATTTAACCTCCATATAAAGATTAGCGACAAATGTCCCATATTAAAAAAACATAGAAAACTCATCCCATAGGTATGTCATTCAACAGTATATCTGTGAGAACGGGCATGATCACACAATAAACACATATTCAGAACATTAGAAATCAATATCAACTGTCTAAGGCTGTTTTCTGACCTAAAAACCATGCAAATAGGTATACTAAACTATTGCTTTTTTGGCTCCTCTTTTACCTTTTTATGAAGCTTGCCAAACTTTCTCCTTATTCCCTCAAAGTCATGGGCAATGTCCAACCCGTCCTCGGTAAGTCTCACGATCTTTATTCTTCCCTTCTTCTCAAAAATCACTAGACCCAATCTTCTGAAGTTTTCTAGGACTTTAACAGTGTGAGAATATGTGCAATCAACCGCCTTTGAGACTTGGGTGGCATATTTTACGTCTTCGCTCTTCAAACTGGTGAGCATTTTGACTGGTTTTGGATGTAAAAATAGTATTTCAAAGAAGTTTTTCTGGTCTCTGTCAAGTCTCACAATTTTTCACCTATTAATTTTTTATGAAAGTACATATTTAAACGTGATGTATGTTTTACTTAATATATATTTTATCATAATCATCTTGAAATATATTTAATTAACTATTTGGTATCCTATATATAAAACGTTATATGTTACGTTTAATATGTTTTAAAAAATATATATTTTATATCAATATTAATTTTCTCATCAAAAAATGCTCACACAAATGTTGAAGGTCACTTTATCTGCAAGGTAATGTACAAAATAAGGGCAACTATGAAAATTAATATAACTATCACCAAAAATAGCGGGCTTCCAATCAAAGATGAGAGAAAATCCCTAGTAGAAAATTCTGGAAAACCTAAACCTACAGAATATTTGCCAAAGATGTAGGAAGTCAGCAGTATTTCTGGTATCATGACGAGCACTATCATAATCAAAAGAATGTTTTTCATTTTCATATTATTTATATTAATTCATTTGACATAAATAAGATATGGACCTGCCATTAACCCCGGTCGAAAAAATACTAAAGAAATCAAACATGCGTATAAGCGATGACGCTGTAAAGGAGTTTGCCACACTTTTGGAAGAGATAACGTCTGATTTAGCAGCTGAAGCAGCTGCGATAGCAAAAAGTGAGGGTAGAAAGACCGTCCTTGACGAGGATATTCTAAAAGCCAGGAGAAAGATAGAATAAATTTAAGAATATTGAACCATTAATACAATTATGAAGAAAAGAGTGGCTAATGTATTTTCTGAATTAATAAAGAATGCTAAGAAAAGCGATAGGGATATTGCAAAGAAACTAAACATCTCTCAACCAACTGTTACAAGAATAAGGAAGAAACTTGAAAATTCGGGCTACATATCAGAATACACTGTTATACCTAATTTCGCAAAAATAGGCCTTGAAATAGTTGCTTTTATTTTCTTCGATAGCAACAAGTGTGGAAGCAAAGAAATTAAAAACAAAGCGCATAACTGGATATTAAAAAACCCGTCTATAATGTTCTCTGCTTCAGGAGATGGCATACGCGGGAAAAATTGTGCCATAGTAACCATGCACAAAAACTTTACCGAATATACTAATTTTATTAATGAATTCAGGTCAAGTTTTGGTGAACATATGGGGAACATAGAAACATTCCTCGTATCACTCGAGAGTTCAACCCCTAAGTTTGTTTCATTCAAGAGTATAGCAGATTTAATTCAATCAGATTAACTCTCCAGCGAAGTAAAAAAAGAATATAAGTTTTAAGATATAATTGATTTTATGGATTTTGAGACTATATTAAACAAGATAAGGGAAAAGACTAATCTTACAGAAGATGAAATCAACAGAAAGATCATAGAAAAACAGCAAGAACTCTCTAATCTGGTATCGAAGGAAGGAGCTGCTTACATAATAGCAAAGGAACTTGGCCTGGACATATTCCCAAAGACTAAAAGGAGATTGGAGATAAAGAACGTTCTTCCAAAACTAAGAAATTTGAACCTCACAGCAAGGGTTGTCAAGGTTTTCGATACCAGGGAATTCAAGAGAAAAGACAAATCAGGCAAAGTTGCCACTGTAATCCTTGGTGATTCTACTGGAACAATAAGAATGTCTTTATGGGACCAGCAAACAGAGATAGCGAAGAAATTAAAGCCTGACATGCCTGTAGAAGTGTTTGGCGCGTATACAAAGGAGAATGGAATCAGCGGGGTTGAAATAAGACTTGGAAACAAAGGCGGCATAAAAGTCTTAGAGGAGACTGACATCCCCTCGTTGGAGAAGATAACACAAAAGGAATCAGGAAGGGAAAACATATCTGGCTTGAAAGAGGGAGCAATGAGCGAGATAAGGGCTGCCTTGGTCCAATTGTTCGAGACTAATGTTTTCTATGAAATATGCCCTGTATGCGAAACGAGAGTCATGAAGGACGGCGAAAAATTCAAGTGCAACGAGCATGGAGAGGTAGAGCCAAAGAAGACTATTGTTCTGTCAGGCGTTATTGATGACGGGACAGGAAATATAAGAGCGGTTTTCTTCAGGGACAATGCCCTCAAATTAATAGGGATGACCATTGACGAGGCATTGAAGAAAAAGGATTCTTTTTTTGAAAATCTGGACGTGCTTGGAAAGGAATTCATAATGTTCGGAAAGGTCAGAAAGAACAGCGCTTTTAATAGATTGGAATTCGTCGCAAACGATATCAGAGAAGTTGATGTCGAAAAGGAGATAAATGAAATTATAAATAATTTAACAACGAATGTTTAAAGTGAATTCTATGGCTGATAAAATAGAGTATATAGCAGATATACCCGGCGTTGGTGAAAAAATAGCAGAGAAACTTAAGAAAGCTGGCTACATCGACATGATGAGCCTGGCAGCCGCATCGCCAATGGAAGTTGCCGAGGCTGCTGAGATAGGAGAGCCGACAGCGGACAAGATAATAAGGACTGCCAGGAAAGTTCTAAACATCGATTTTGAGACGGCCACTGTTGTCTACGAAAGAAGGGAGAACATAGGAAAGATATCGACCAGCAGCAAGAATCTTGACACATTGTTAGGCGGTGGAATAGAAACGCAGGCTGTCACAGAATTTCATGGCGCGTTCGGTTCAGGAAAAACGCAAGTAGGTTTCCAGCTGACAATAAATGTTCAATTGCCCCCGGAAAAGGGAGGATTGGAAGGTGCTTGCATATTTGTAGACGCTGAAAATACATTTAGGCCGGGCAGAATAAAGCAAATGGCTGAAGCGCAAGGCTTGGATTCTAAAAAAATATTGGAAAATATTTTT
>Ga0315294_10001769_pt1 | contig 23650 bp, 26 predicted proteins | sample YL17G13_40_MG_FD_203626 | JGI IMG/M metagenome (GOLD analysis project Ga0315294, IMG submission 203626) | Sediment microbial communities from Yellowstone Lake, YNP, Wyoming, USA - YL17G13_40 | ecosystem: Environmental > Aquatic > Freshwater > Lake > Sediment | place: USA: Wyoming | collected...
CTGATACTATCGGTTGTCGCTCTTATCGAACCGTCGATCTATAACATCATGATCGTTATCGGAGTAACGAGCTGGATGGGTATCGCCCGGCTGGTCCGGGCTGAGATCCTCACGCTCAAGGAGCGCGATTTTATCCACGCGAGCAGGATCCTGGGGGCATCCGATTTCTGGATCATCACGCGCCATCTCATCCCGAATGCGATCGGGCCCGTTCTGGTAAGCGTGACATTGGGTATCGGAGCCGCCATCCTTACCGAGTCTGCGCTCAGCTTTCTGGGGATCGGCGTACAGCCTCCTGTCCCCAGCTGGGGGAACATGCTGACGGAAGGAAAGGCGACCCTGGGAGTCGCCTGGTGGCTTATGTTGTTTCCGGGGATGTGTATACTTGTTGCGGTTGTGAGCTATAACCTTCTGGGAGAGGGACTTCGGGACCTACTCGAGCCGCGTATCAGAACGAGCGACCGTCAATCCGGATGATATATCTCACGGGGGATCGGTAATGGCTTCCGATATGAACGATACGGCGTCTTCACCGCAGGGCGACGCGCTTCTTTCGGTCAGGGATCTTGCGGTATACTTTTTCATGCCCCGCGAGGTGACGAAGGCTGTCGACGGCGTCAGTTTTGAGATCCCGACGGGCAGCGTGCTCGGTATTGTGGGAGAGTCCGGGTGCGGTAAGACCGTGACCGCGTTATCCATCCTGAGGCTGGTCCCCCGGCCAGGGAGGATCGTCGCGGGGGAGGTCTCTTTCAAAGGCGCCGATATAATGAGGGCATCCGATGAGACCCTGCGTCAGTTGCGGGGATCAGAGATCGCCATGATCTTTCAGGACCCGTTCAGCTCGTTCAACCCGGTCTTTACCATAGGATATCAGGTCGAAGAAGCGATGACCGTTCACGCGCTCAAGCGCGGTCGGCGCGAGGCCACAAGGAGGGTATTTGAACTCCTGCGTTCCGTCGATATCCCCGACCCCGAAAGGATTTACGCGAGTTATCCGCATACCCTCAGCGGAGGGCTGCGGCAGCGGGCGATGCTGGCCATGGCCCTTGCGAACGAGCCGTCATTGCTGATCGCGGATGAACCGACGACAGCGCTGGATGTCACCATCCAGAAGGATCTCCTTGAATTGTTGCGCCGGATCAAAGACGAGCGGCGGATGTCGGTCCTCTTTATTACCCATAATTTCGGGATCATTGCACGCATCTGCGATCAGGTCTCGGTGATGTACGGAGGCCGGATGGTCGAAAGCGGTCCGGCCAGGGACGTATTGACTAATCCGCTTCATCCGTATACGAGGGCGCTGCTCGAGGCGGTCCCAACGAGAGGCGTGAGGAGGCTTTTGAGTCCCGGTGCCGACGCGGTCGGAGCGCATACGACGGGCTGCATCTATTATCAGCGTTGCGGGATGCGGAAGGCGCGGTGCGAACGCGATGACCCGCGCTCTGGGCGGACGGCAGGGGGTCATACGGTTGCGTGCTGGGGGCACCATGGTGATTGAGGCAAAGGATCTGCGCAAGACATATTATATCAGACGGCATCTTTTCGGCCGCGGCGTCGATGTCGTCAGGGCCGTCGACGGGGTCTCATTCGGGATACCGGCGTCGAAGACCCTCGGCCTTGTCGGAGAATCGGGCAGCGGCAAGACGACCGTCGGTAAAATACTGCTGGGCGTCGTCATGCCCGACAGCGGCGACGTCTCGGTCAACGCGAACAGCATCTATCGGAACGGCCGCGTCGACCGGTCTATCTTGTCCCGCTGCAACTGTATCTTTCAGGATCCCTTCGCGTCGCTCGACCCGAAGATGAGCGTTGAAGAGATCATAGCGGAGGGGATGATCATCAGGGGGAAGGGCGCGGCTGAGCGCGCGCGCAGGGTACGGGAGGTCCTTGACCTGGTGCGCCTGCCGGAACGCGCGAGATCGAGATACCCCCACGAATTCAGCGGAGGACAGCGGCAAAGGATCGCCATTGCGAGGGCGATCGCGACGGATCCCGGGTTCATCGTTTGCGACGAGCCGGTCTCGAGCCTCGATGTTTCGATCCAGGCCCAGATCCTGAATCTCCTCAAGGACATTCAAGCGATGCTCGGGCTGGCGTACCTCTTTATCTCTCATGATCTTTCGGTCGTCGAGTATATGGCTGATGAAGTGGCGGTCATGTATCAGGGCAGGATCGTGGAAAGCGGTCCCACCGCCGCCCTGTACGCGTCTCCCCGGCATCCCTATACTCAACGGCTCATCGACTCGATCCTTGAGCCGGTGCCGGGATAATATACTAAGTGTCGGTCAGTTTCACAAACTAAAAAAGAGGAGGTTGTTCCACCATGAAGCGATCAAGAGCGGGTATCGTACTAGCGGCAGCGATCTTGCTAACGGCGACTCACGCCTCTGCCGACGACGCGTTACAGAAATTCAGCCGGGGGCTCTGTAATGTGCTGACCTGTTACTGCGAGATCCTCGAGCAGTCGATCAAGGTCAAGAATGCCCATGGCTCGCTCGCCGGCATGACGTACGGCCTCGGAAAAGGGATAGTGATGACCGGGGTCCGGGCGCTCGCGGGCGTGTATGAGATAGCGACATTCCCGTTTCCGCTCCCCGCCGGATATAAACCCCTCCTGACCGACCCGGAGAACTTCCTTGATCCCAAGAAGGAGAAGCAGGCTCCTCCGAAGTAAGGCAGTATCCTATTCTCTGAAAGTCAGGTAAGGCAGCTTTATGCCTGCTACAAGAACAGGATATTTCACTTCTAGTAAAAGTATATTGCCATATAAGAATATTTTGGGTATAATATTGAACTATCGCACTTTCCGAAGGAGCGACAGGAAGGATTCCATGATCAGAAAAGCTACTGTCAACGACGTGAAGCAGATATTCAAGCTGGTCAACTATTATGCAAAGAAGAACCGGATGCTCCCCCGCTCGTTCAACGAGTTGTATGAGAATGTGCGGGACTTCGTCATCTATCTGGAAGGAAAGACCGTCTATGGCTGCTCTGCTTTGCACGTCGACTGGGACGACCTCGGCGAGATAAAATCGCTCGCCGTCGCTCCGTCGAGAATCCACCGGGGGATCGGCACCAGGCTCCTCAGGTACTGCCTTGGCGATGCGAAACAGCTCAAGCTCAAGAAGGTGTTCGCCCTCACCTATATACCGGAGTTTTTTGAACAGTTCGGATTCAAGCTCATCGACAAGCAGAACCTTCCGCACAAGATCTGGAGCGAATGCATCAAATGTATCCACTTCCCCGATTGCAGCGAGAACGCGCTCCTGAAAGAACTGTAACCAAAACAGCGGACGAGACCATGCGCTACACGATTACGGAAAAGATCCTTTTGCGGCACACCAGGGAACGGGAGATCCATCCCGGCAAGTTCGTCAACGCGGCCGTGGACCTTTGTCTGGGAAATGACATCACCGCGCCGTTCGCGATTGAGGAATTTGAAAAATTGAACGCCAAGAAAGTTTTTGACCGGCGGAAGGTCGTACTCGTCCCCGATCATTTTACTCCCAGCAAGGATCTCAAGAGCGCCAACCAGGCGAAGAGGCTGGCGGATTTTGCCGCGCGCTACGGGATCGTCAACTATTTTGAGGTAGGAAGGGCCGGGATCGAGCACGTCCTCCTGCCCGAGCTCGGATTGGTGCTGCCGGGAGACCTGGTGATCGGCGCCGATTCCCATACGTGCACCTACGGCGCGCTCGGAGCGTTTTCGACGGGCGTCGGCTCCACGGACCTTGCCCGCGCCATGGCGACCGGCGAATGCTGGTTCAAGGTCCCCGAGTCGATGAAATTCGTCTACCACGGAAGACTGAAGAAGTGGGTCGGCGGCAAGGACCTGATCCTGCATACCATCAGGGATATAGGAGTCGACGGCGCGCTCTATAAGGCGATGGAGTTCTGCGGGGAGATCATCGAAAGGCTCCCTATGGACGACCGGTTCGCGATGGCGAACATGGCGATCGAGGCGGGAGGCAAAAGCGGCATCTTCCAGCCCGATGCCCTGACCCTCAGGTTTATCAAAGAGATACGCACCAGGCCCCGGAAGAGGATCGGCCAGTTCCTGAAAAGCGATCCCGGCAGCGTCTATAGCCAGGTGCGTGAATATGATGTAAGCAAGCTTGAACCTCAGGTCGCGCTGCCTCATCTGCCGAGCAATGTCGTCCCTGTCGGCAAGGCAAAAAGTATCAGCATCGATCAGGTCGTCATCGGTTCCTGCACGAACGGCAGGATCTCGGACCTGAGGCTGGCAGCGAAGATCCTTAAGAACAAAAAAGTGAAGTCCTCGACGCGTCTTATCGTGATACCGGGTACCCAGAAGGTCTATCTCCAGGCCGTTGAGGAGGGGTTGGCGAAGGTCTTTGTCGAGGCGGGCGGAGTCTTTTTGACACCGACCTGCGGTCCATGTCTCGGCGGCCACTGCGGGATCCTGGCCGAAGGGGAACGGGCGCTCGCCACGACCAACAGGAACTTTGTCGGCAGGATGGGGCACCTCAAGAGCGAGGTCTATCTCTCAAATCCGGCTGTTGCCGCAGCAAGCGCCGTCAAAGGAAGGATCGCTCATCCGGACGAGGTAGTGTAGCTGAAAAGGGGTTTCAGGCTATGAGTTATCGAGGAAAAGTTCACTTGTTCGGCGACGATGTCAACACGGACGAGATCATCCCGGCCCAGTATCTCAACACGACGGACCGTTCAGAGCTTGCCCGGCATTGCATGGAAGGCATACGCAAGGGTTTTTCGGAACACACGCAACGGGGGGATATCATTGTTGCAGGTAAAAATTTCGGCTGCGGCTCCAGCAGGGAACACGCACCGATAGCCATCGCTACGTGCGGGATATCGTGTGTCATTGCGAAGAGCTTCGCGCGTATCTTTTTCAGAAACAGCATCAATATCGGACTTCCGATCATCGAGAGCCCTGAGGCTGCCGGAAAGATCCGGCAGGGCGATCATCTGGCGATCGATACCGGCAAAGGCCTTATCAGAAATATCACCAGGAAGGAATCATACGCGATCGAGAAGTATCCGCCCTTCATGCTGAAGATCATCACATCGGGTGGATTGATGGGGTATACGAAAAAGCGTAAAAGATAGAACGGAAAATGAAAAATATAACAAAGGATTCGACATTGAAAAAGAGCACGGTGAAGACCTGGACGCATAGGATAGCCGTGATACCCGGAGACGGGACCGGGCCGGAGGTCGTCAGAGAAGGCCTCAAGGTCCTTAAGGCCGCGTCAAAGAAGTTCGGATTCGACTATTCCCAGGAGATCTTTGATTACGGCGCAGAGCGCTATCTGAAGACGGGAAAGACGATAACCGATAAAGAGCTCGCGGGCCTCAAGAAATTCGACGCGATATTCCTGGGAGCCATCGGCCATCCTGATGTAAAACCCGGTATCCTGGAGCAGGGGATCCTGCTGAAGACCCGGTTCGGGCTCGATCAATATATCAATCTGCGGCCGGTAAAGTTATACAACGCCGATTTCTGCCCGTTAAAAGATAAACGTCCGGAAGATGTCGATTTTGTCGTTGTCCGGGAGAATTCCGAAGGTCTGTATAAAGGGATGGGGGAGTTCAGGAAGAAGGGGACCGATCAGGAGGTCGCGATCCAGATCTCCTATAATACCCGAAAAGGCGTCGAACGATGCATCAGATACGCTTTCGACTATTGCCGTAAGCGCGGCAGGAAGAAAAAACTCACCCTGTGCGGGAAGACGAACGTCCTTACCTACGCGTGGGACCTCTGGCAGAGGACGTTCGACGAGGTAAAGAAAGAGTATCCCGATATCACCACGGACTATGCCCATGTCGACGCGACAACGATGTGGTTTGTCAAGAACCCCGAGTGGTTCGATGTGATCGTCACCGACAACATGTTTGGCGACATCATAACCGATCTGGGGGCGATGGTCCAGGGAGGGATGGGGATAGCCGCCGGTGGTAACATTAATCCGGAAGGCGTCTCGATGTTCGAGCCGATCGGCGGCTCAGCGCCGAAATACACGGGTAAACACGTCATCAATCCGCTGGCGGCTATCTCGGCGCTCGGGATGCTCCTTGAGAACATCAAAGAAGAAAAGGCCGCTCAGGCGGTCGAGGCGTCGGTCATTTCCGTTGTCAGGAACAAACTGAAGAGCCTGAGCGCGGGCAGGATGGGATATACGACGGAGGAGATCGGCGATCTTGTCGCGGCGTCGCTGTAGGGCATCGGGACTGAAAAGGTAAGGCAGGGAAATATGAAAAAATATTCTGTAGCGATCGTAGGGGCCACCGGAGCGGTCGGCAATTGTTTCCTGAGAATACTCGAAGAGCGTAACTTCCCGGTCGGCAGGATCCGTCTTCTGGCCTCAGAGCGATCAGTAAGCAAAAAATTGCGCTTCAAGGGAAGACTGACCCCTGTCGAAGTGCTTCAGAATGACTCGTTCGACGGAATCGATATCGTCCTTTCAAGCGCCGGCGCTGCCCGAAGCATCGAATTTCTTCCGTGCGCCGTAAAGGCCGGCGCCGTGTGCGTCGATAATACCAGCGCGTTCAGGATGGACCCCGGCGTTCCGCTGGTCGTGCCTGAAGTCAATTCGCAGAAGATCAGGACTCATAAGGGGATCATCGCCAATCCGAATTGCTCGACCATCCAGATGGTAGTCGCCCTGTGGCCCATCCACAAGGTCGCGCGCATCAGGAGGATCGTCGTATCGACCTACCAGTCCGTTTCCGGAGCCGGTCAGAAGAAGATCCAGGAGCTTTTTGAGCAGTCAAAGGATTTCCTCTCAAAGAAGAAGGTCGTCCCCAAAGAGTTCCCGTTCCAGATCGCCTTCAACCTGATCCCGCAGATCGATGTCTTTCTTGATAACGGCTACACCAAGGAAGAGATGAAGATGGTCAATGAGACCAGGAAGATCATGGGGGATGATTCGATCGCCGTGAACGCGACCTGCATCAGGGTCCCGGTATTTTTCGCGCACTCGGAGAGCGTCAGCATCGAGACCGAGAGGGCTATTACCCCGTCGGAGGTCCGCCGTATACTGAAGACCGCTCCCGGCGTGGTGGTCGTCGACGACCCGTCAAGGCAACGATATCCGATGCCCATCGATGCCGAGGGAAGAGATGAGGTGTTCGTCGGGAGGATCCGCCGGGACGAATCGGTGAAGAACGGCATCTCGATGTGGGTAGTGGCAGATAATATTCGAAAGGGCGCCGCGCTCAACGCGATTCAGATAGCAGAGCGGCTTATTGGGAAATAACGCATCCTGTACCGAAGAGGAGAGACGGTATGAGCAAGAAGATACTCATTATTGAGGATGAAGGCGATTTCTTGATGCTGATCAAGCGACATCTGGAAGAGCGAGGTTTTGAAGTCAGCTGTTTCCTGAGGGGGCAGGAAGGCCTGGAAGAAGCGAAAAAGATCAAACCGGACCTCGTCCTGCTCGATCTCACCTTGCCCGATATCGACGGTATGGAGGTCTATGCGCGGCTGAAGCTTGATAAGGAGACCGAGCGCATCCCGATCATTTTTGTGACCGCCCGCTGCCTTATTGGCGATATCGAGAAGGCCTTCAGGATGGGTGTGGACGATTATGTCTGCAAACCGGTCGAACTGGACGTCCTGGTAAAGAAGATCAAGAAGACGCTGAACGTCCAATAGGTCGCCCTGGATGCGCACGATCAAACTGGTTATCCAATATGACGGGACCCGTTATGCGGGATGGCAGTATCAGGAGAACGCCCGTTCTGTCCAGAAGACGATCGAAAAGGCATTGTCGCAAATCCTTTCAGGACCTGTCAGGCTGAAAGGCGCTTCGCGCACTGACGCCGGAGTCCATGCCCGGGGACAAACCGCAAGCTTTACCACCGCATCCTCCCTCAAGCTCACGTCTCTTAAAAAAGCGCTGAACGGCCTCCTCCCGAAAGACATCGTCGTCTCAAAAGTCACCCGAATGGGCGCTGATTTCAATGCCCAGTTCGCCGCCCGGTCAAAACACTATCGGTATTCCCTTGTTGAGGCCGACTGCATCGATCCGTTTGTCAGGAGATACGCTGTCCGTGTCGTCCCGGGGATCGACATCGCATCGATGCGCAAAGCGGCGCGCCACCTTGTTGGCCGCCACGATTTCAGGTCCTTCCGGTCGAGTGGTGACGACCAAAAAAGTTTCCTGCGTCATGTCAGCTCCATAACGATTTCCAGGAAAGGTCCGTCCATCAGCATCGATATAAAGGCGAACGGTTTTCTGTATACGATGGCGAGGACAATTGTCGGAACGCTGATCGAGGTAGGCCGGGGAAAATTTTCGTCTGAACAGGTAAAGGAGATAGTCAAGAAGAGGGATCGGCGGCTGGCGGGACCGACAGCGCCGGCGAAAGGGTTATGTCTGATGCGGGTCGTGTATTAACGCGCCGAGGCCCGACCTCTTCTCGCAGTCAAAACTGAAGATATCGACCCTCTTTGCGAAAGGCTTAAGCCGGTCTTCGTGTTCCCTGCGGAATTGCGCGAAGAGCTGCCCGTAGGATTTGCTGCATGAATCGCCCATCGCGAGCTTGAGCCGGCCGGCGACTTTGGTTATATCTCTGGTCCTGCCTTCAAGCTCCATCCAGTTCCCCAGGAAGGGGAGTCTGTCGATCAGGATATTGACCTTGCCCAGACGGTAGGTACACCGGCGCTTTTCCTTGAATCCGTCGACTCTGTATCCGAGCATCGCCAGAATGGCCTTGAGTTCGGTAAAATTATCGGTCGCCACCTCGCGCTCGTTCATCACCTTGAATCTCCGGGAAACCCTTTTAAATTTCGATTTAACGGTAAGGATGCCTTTTTCCCCGATCTTACGGATCCTGAGGACGACGACCTTCTTGCGGAGCGTCCTCCTGCGGTCGTCAAAATAAAAGTCCTGCTCGTGTTCGCAGGATATCAGGCGGGCGTTGGCGTTTTTAAGGACGCGTACAAGAGCGCCCCGGTTATGCACCTTAAATTTGACCTCGGTCTCCATAGTAGTCTTTTTAAGTCTTTGGATAGCGAAATAGCGTATAAGATATCGGTCCGTTTATGTTATAATAATGATACCATATTATAAGTATTAGTCAACGCGCTCATGCATAAAAGAAACCAGCGGTAATTCTGCTTTAAGGATCGAGTTACTTTCATGAAGATACGATTTTCTACTGACGGGATAGATTTTGATGCCGAGCTCAACGCGACAAAGACCGCCGCAGCGATCGGCGGGGGACTTCCTCTTGAGGGCGAGGTTTGCATCTGGGGGGATGAGGTCTATTTTGATATTGGCCTAAAGGCTCTGCCGGAAAACCCCACGACGAAGGTGACCGTCGGCGACATCGCGTATTGGCCCCAGGGTCGGTCTGTCTGCATCTTTTTCGGTCCCACCCCTATCAGCACGGATGGAAAACCGAGACCCGCAAGTCCCGTTACCATCGTCGGTTCGACGACCTGTCCTGCGGAAACGCTCAGGAAGATTCAGAACAACCGAAAGATCAGAGTCGAGAAGAGATGAAACCCGCCCCGGCACCAGCCTCTCCAAAACAGTATACGATCATACTCTTTGACCTCGGCAATACGGTCATCCGCTTTGATCACGGCATATCAGCCAGGAAGATCGCCGCCCGATGCGGGACCGATGAGGGAAAGATCTATGAAACCTTTTTTGATTCGGCGCTGACGCGCCTGTTCGATTCGGGGAAGATAACGCCCCGCGAATTCTATATGAGGGTATCGCGCGATCTCGGTTTAAAGATCCCCTATAGCGATTTTGTGTCGGTCTGGAGCGATATCTTCTGGCCCGATGAGGCCTCATGCGCCCTCGCCCGTGAACTCAAACGGACGCACCGGCTCTTTATCATATCGAACATCAACCGGCTGCATTTTGATTTTATCATGGAACGGTTTGGCGATGACATGAGGCTCTTTGAAGGGTATATCCTCTCTTATCAGGTCGGTTGCCTCAAGCCGGACAGGAGGATCTATGAGGACGCCGCGCGCCAGGGGAACGCGAGGTTTTCGGATATCCTCTATATCGACGACCGGGAAGACCTCATCGTTGAATCGACCGCGATGGGGATTGATTCGATACGGTTTGAGAACGCCGCACAATTGAGAGATGAGCTGATAGTAAAGAGGATCCTGAAAAAAAAGAGCAAATGATTTGACAAAGAACGGACTTTATGGTATCATTTTTTTCTTACTGACGACAGAGAGGATCGCGTGTTTAAGACCTACATACCGAAAATGAGCGAAAAGAAAACGGAATGGTACCTGGTGGACGCGAAGGACGAGGTCCTGGGCAGGCTCGCCTCCAGGGTCGCGACCATTCTGAGGGCAAAAGATACGGTCGAATTCACCCCGCACCAGGATTCGATGCGGGGCGTCGTTGTTATAAATGCCTCTCAGATAAAGGTTACGGGAAAAAAACTGAAACAGAAGACCTATCCGCGATACAGCGGTTATCCCGGCGGTTTTAAAGAGGAGACGCTCGAAAATCTTCTGAAGAAAAAGCCTGAGGAGGTCATCAGGCACGCCGTTAAAGGGATGCTGCCAAAGACGAAATTGAGCGATATGATCATAAAGCGGTTGAAGATCTACGCGGGCAGTGAGCATCAGCAGGCTGCTCAGAAACCTAAATCGGCATCAGCATCATAAGGTATCTCTTAAGATGGCTACGCAAGTCTATAGCATGGGTACGGGGCGGCGAAAAGAAGCGGTGGCGCGCGTCTTCCTGAAGTCGGGAGAAGGCAGGGTCATCGTCAACGCCAGGCCGTTCGAAAAGTATTTTGCGCGGGAGTCGCACCGGATCATTATTATGCAGCCGTTTGAATTGACGAAGATCCAGGACAGGCTGAAGATCGACATCCAGGCAAACGTGAAAGGCGGCGGCATCAGCGGTCAGGCGGAAGCGGTGCGCCTGGGGATCGCCCGGGCATTGGTCAAGATGGAGGCCGGCCTGAAGGGCGTGCTGAAGAAAGCCGGTCTTCTGACCAGGGATCCGCGCATGAGAGAAAGAAAAAAATATGGGAGGAAACGGGCGAGACGTAGATTCCAGTACACGAAGCGATAAGATATCCCAGACAGAGCGTACCGACGACCTATTCTGCCGATTCCGACGATATTTTAGTTGACAGAATAGGTTTTTTATTCTAATATTCTAATTATATAGTATCTTGAGATGATTTATTCCATATAAGGAGAATACAATGGTCCGGGTTGGTATTATAGGCGCGACAGGATATACCGGCGAAGAATTGGTAAGGATCCTTTCCCGGCACCCCAACGTCAAGATAACCTATCTGAGCGCGGTCATAGAAAAAGAGGAGCCGATCTCGCGCATCATGCCGCGCCTGGCGGGGATCTGCGATATCGTCTGCAGAAAACCCGAAAGCGTCAAGGCGGCGATGGGCGACATCGACCTGGCGTTCCTGGCGCTCCCCCACAGGGTATCTATGGAGATCGCGCCCGTATTCCTGCAGAACAAAAAGAGGGTAATCGACCTGAGCGCGGACTATCGATTATCGCCGGAAGAGTATCAGCGCTGGTACGGCGTTGAGCACAAGGACAAGGCCCACTTACCCGGCGCCGTATACGGTTTGCCGGAGATCTTCGCTCAGGCGATCAAAAAGGCGGAGCTTATCGCAAATCCCGGTTGTTATCCGACGGGGGCTCTCCTGAGCCTGATCCCGCTCATCGCCGGGAACCTGATACAGCCGGCCGGTATCATCATTGACGCGAAGAGCGGGGTGACGGGGGCCGGAAGGAAGGCTGACATACGGCTTTTGTTCGCCGAGGTCAATGAAAGCATCAGACCGTATAAGATTAACGAGCATCAGCATAAGCCCGAGATCAACCGGATCCTCTCTGAAGCGACGAAAAATCCGGTCGACGTGGTCTTTGTGCCTCACCTCCTGCCGGTTAATAGAGGCATACTGTCGACCATCTACACGAGGCTGACCAGGGACGTTCCCGCTGCGGCTATCATCCAGGCGCTCAGGGATTTCTATAAAGGAAGGCCCTTTGTGAGGATCTCCCCCGAAGGGGAGATCCCCCAATTGAAGGATGTGACCATGACCAATTATTGCGACATCGGAGTTTCTGCAAAGGGGAATCTGGCGGTCGTCGTCGCGTGTATCGATAATCTCCTCAAAGGCGCCGCAGGTCAGGCGGTACAGAACATGAACGTGATGTTCGGTTTTGACGAGACAGAAGGTCTCCTCTAAGCCCGCGGTGAATAATTATCTCATGAAAAAAGCGGTCTCGGTGCTCAGGCAAGGGACGATCACTACCCCGAAAGGTTTCCTCGCGAACGGTGTTTACTGCGGTATAAAAAGATCACGCAGGCCGGACCTCGCTATCCTTTATTCGACCGTTCCCGCGGCGGCCTCAGGCGCCTTTACGACGAACAGATTTTGCGCGTCACCGGTAACGGTCACTAGACAACACCTGAAGCGGGGCCTGGCGCAGGCATTAATCGTTAACTCCGGCAACGCCAATTGCGCGAACGGCCGGGAAGGCGACCGGGATGCGCTCGAGATGACGCGGCTCGCCGGTCAATGGCTGTGTATCAAGCGGACGTCGGTACTCGTTGCTTCGACAGGCATCATCGGGAGAAAATTGCCGATCGACAGGATCCGCGGGGCATTGCCTGACCTGGTCTTGGGGATGGGCAGCGATAAGGGGAAGACCTTCGCCCGGACGATCCTCACGACCGATACGACCGTGAAGGAATGCTGTGTAAGGATAAAGCTGGGAAGCGCCTCCGCGACGATCGCGGGCGCCTGCAAAGGCGCCGGCATGATCCATCCTCAGCTGGCGATCGGCGGTCATGCCACTATGCTCTGTTTTTTGACCACTGACGCCTCGATCACGAAGAAGATGCTCGACAGGGCGCTCTCGGAGGCGATCGAACGGTCTTTCAATATGATATCCGTCGATGGCGACATGAGCACCAATGACACGGTCCTGATACTGGCGAATGGCCTCGCCCGGAACGGGACGATTGCTCGGGACGGCGCTGATTTCTCGGCGTTCAAGGAAGGGTTGAACCATGTCACCGGGGAACTCGCGAGAAAAATCGTCCTCGACGGGGAAGGCGCGACGAAATTCGTCACGATCATCGTCAGGGGAGCCTCATCGGCGCGGGACGCCAGGACCATAGCGCGTCATGTGACGACCTCGATGCTTTTGAAGGCGTGTCTGTATGGCGAGGATCCGAACTGGGGCAGGGTGATCGCCGCGTGCGGTTCAGCCGGCGTCGCCTTCGATCCCCGGAAGGTCGATGTCTATTTTGCCGGTACGAAGGTCTTCTCGAACGGGGCGCGGATGAAGACGCTCCCCTGGCAGTCGCTGAGAAGGATATTTGAGAAGGATTCTGTCCGGATCACGATCGACCTGCATTCCGGCGCTCATGAGGCGACGGCGTGGACGTGCGATCTATCAAGGGAGTATGTCGATATAAACGCGGCCTATTCTACCTAACGACGCGGTGCGTATGAAAGAGATGAAGGAAGCGATCAAAAAGAGCGGCATCCTGATCGAGGCGTTGCCCTATATCAAGGAATTCTTCGAGAAGATCGTCGTCATAAAGTACGGCGGCTCCGCTGTTGAGGAGAAAGGTATCGATAGCGGGATCCTGCAGGATATTGTCTTTATGAATTATGCGGGCATGAGGCCGGTGCTGGTCCATGGCGGCGGGGCCATGATATCCCGGGCGATGAAAAAAGCCGGCAAGGAGCCAAAATTCGTCATGGGTTTTCGGGTGACCGACAGAGAGACGGTCTCCATCATAGACACCGTGCTCAAGTCTCTTAACAGGATGATCGTTAAAAAGGTCCGGGAGATCGGCGGCAAGGCCTTCGGATTGAGCGGCAAGGAGAACGACATGGTCAGGGTGAGGAAGCTGAAGACCGATCTGGACCTGGGCTTTGTCGGCGAGACGACATCGATCGATACGACGGTATTGAAACGCCTTATCGAGGCCGATATCATACCGGTCATCTATCCGATGGGTATCGGCAGGGACGGAAATCTCTATAACGTCAATGCCGACGACGTGGCGAGCAAGGTCGCCGTCGCGCTCAAGGCGGAAAAATTCGTCCTGCTGACCAATGTGCGCGGGATCCTGCACGACAGGAAAGACCCTGATTCGATCTACCAGACGGTCTCGGTAGACGAGATCAAAGGTCTTATCAGGAAAGGCGTTGTCGGCGGCGGAATGATACCGAAGGCTGACGCGTGCGCCAAGGCGGTCAAGGGAGGCGTCAAAAAGGCCCATATCCTTGACGCGAGCATTCCGCACGCCCTGCTCCTGGAGATGTTCACCGACAAAGGCATCGGGACGGAGATCGTCCGGTAGTCATAAGATCATCGTGCCTGAAAGAGAAAGATACTAAAACCATGAAACATACGAAAAAAACGACGACCAAGGACGTTATCGGGCTCTACGGGCGTTTTATCATGAATACGTATACGAGGTCGGCGTTGTGCCTTGACGAGGCGAAGGGCGCCGTCGTGCGCGATATCGACGGTAGAAAATATCTTGATTTCTTCCCGGGATGGGCGGTGTCGGGCATCGGGCATTGTCATCCGAAAGTGACAGCGAACGTCGCGCGGCAGGTAAAGAGGCTGATCCACGTTTCGAATAATTTTTATTCCCTGCCTCAGGCGCTGCTCGCTCAGAAGATAGTGAAGAGCGCTTTCCCCGGGAAGGTCTTCTTCTGCAACAGCGGCGCAGAGGCGAATGAGGCCGCGGTCAAGCTGGCCCGCAAATACGGTCACGCGACCGCGAGATACGAGGTCATCACGATGCTCCAGTCGTTCCACGGCAGGACGCTCGCCATGATCAGCGCGACCGGCCAGGATAAGGTGAAAAAAGGATTTGAACCGCTTCCTGAGGGATTCCGGCACGTCCCGTTTAACGACCTCGAGGCGCTGAAGGAGGCCATCAGCGAGAAGACCATTGCCGTCATGATGGAGCCGATCCAGTGTGAAGGCGGGATACGCGTCGCCCGGAAAGAGTATCTTCAGGCCGTCAGGAAGATGTGCGATGAGAAGGATATCGTGCTGATCCTTGACGAAGTTCAGACGGGCATGGGAAGGACCGGAAGACTTTACTGTTATCAGCAGTATGGGATCGCCCCGGATATCATGACCCTGGCAAAATCGCTGGGAGGGGGCTTGCCGATCGGGGTGATGGTCGCGAATGCGCGATTCGCCGATATCCTGACTCCCGGAACGCACGCCTCGACGTTCGGCGGCAGCCCGATCGTGTGCGCCGCGGCGCTGGGCGTTTTTGAGGCAATAGAGAAGGAAGGACTTCTTGAAAACGCGCGCGCGATGGGCGATATGCTTTTTAAGAAATTAGCGGCGTTGAAGAAAAAGTTCGCTTTCATCAAAGAGACCAGAGGCATGGCGCTAACCATCGGTGTCGAGCTGGACAGGGAAGCGGACGATATCGTTACACGGTGCAGAGAACGCGGGCTGCTGATCAATTGCACCCAGAAGAAGGTGCTGAGGATCATGCCTCCTTTAACCGTGACGAAACAGGAGATTGAAAAGGCGATCTCCATACTGGAGAGAGTTTTTTCCGAGATATAGAAAAGGAACGGTGCGGCCATGAAAAAAGATCTGTTGGCTGTCAGCGATCTGTCGAAGGATGAGGTCCTCAGCCTTTTCGAGCTGACCCGGAAACTGAAAAAAGAACCGGGGTCTTACTCGAACGCCCTTTCAGGAAAGTGCATCGGACTGGTTTTTGAAAAGCCATCGAACCGGACGCGGGTATCCTTCGAGATCGGCATGGTCCAGCTGGGAGGTTACGCGGTCTATCTCGGACCCAGCGAGCTGGAGATGGGAAAGAGAGAATCCGTTAAGGATGTCTCATGCGTCCTTTCGCGGTACCTGAACGGGATCATCGCCAGGACCTATGCGCACGAGGAACTCGAGGAAATGGCACGATACGCGACCGTCCCGGTCATCAACGGGCTCAGCGACAAGGCGCATCCGTGCCAGGCGCTCTGCGATGTCTTCACGGTCTATGAAAAGTTCGGGACGTTCAAAGGCGTTACCCTTGCGTATTTCGGCGATGGGAACAATGTCCTTAACTCTCTTCTCGTGGCCGCCTCCAAGGTCGGACTGGCGATCAGACTGGCGATACCGAAAGGATATGAGCCGGACAGCGCGATCGTCGCCAAAGCGAAGAAGTTCGCCCGGCAGTCCGGATCAAAGATATCGCTCTGTAACAGCACTGAAGAGGCAGCCCGGGGCGCCGATGTCCTCTATACCGATGTCTGGGTCAGCATGGGGCAGGAGAAGGAGACCGCCAAACGCCTCAAGGCCTTTAAGGCGTTCCAGGTCAACGGCAGGATATTGAAATTGGCGAAGAAAGGGTGCCTGGTCATGCACTGTCTGCCCGCTCACCGGGGTCAGGAGATAACCGATGAGGTGATCGATAGCAAGCATTCGATCGTCTACGATCAGGCGGAGAATCGGCTGCATACCGAGAAGGCGATCCTCCTGCGGTTCCTACAATGAACGCACATGAAGGAGTAGTCATGGGAAAAAAAGTTGTCCTCGCGTATTCAGGGGGGCTCGACACGTCGTGCGCCATCACCTGGCTCTCGAAGAAAGGTTTTTCTGTCGTCGCGTATATGGCTGATGTCGGCCAGGGCGGCGATTTTTCCGTCTACAGGAAACGGGCTCTTGCGACCGGCGCCAGCAAGGTTATCATCGAGGACCTGAAGAAGGAGTTCGTCAACGATTTTGTCTTCAGGTCGCTCAAGGCGAACGCGCTCTACGAATCGGGGTATCTTTTGGCGACCGCCCTGTCAAGACCTGTCATCGCCAAAGGGCTTGTGAAGGCCGCCGGGAAGGAAGGCGCTGAGTTTATCGCTCATGGATGCACCGGCAAAGGCAACGACCAGGTGCGGTTTGAGGTCACCGCAGCGGCGCTCGATCCGAAACTGAAGATCATCGCCCCGGTGAGGGAATGGGAACTGAAGAACAGGAATCAGGAGATACGATACGCAAAAATCAACCATATCCCGATCGACGCCACGAAGAAAAAGCCATACTCGCTCGATGTCAATCTGTGGGGGATATCGATCGAGGGCGGGAACCTGGAGAACCCGGATCATGAGCCGCCGGAGGATATCTATCAGATCACTAAAAGCGTTGATAAGGCGCCGAAGAGACCGGAATATGTCGATATCTCTTTTGAGAAAGGGGTCCCCAAAAAACTGAACGGGAAGCCGCTTGACGGCATCGCGCTGGTCCTCGAGCTGCAGGCGATGGCGGGCAATCACGGCATCGGCAGAAGCGATATGATAGAATCCAGGCTCGTCGGAATAAAATCGAGGGAGATCTACGAAGCGCCGGCCGCCAAGGTCCTCTATGAAGCGCATAAGGCGCTGGAGTATCTGACGCTGGACAGAGAGCTCCTGCATTTCAAGGAAACGGTCGCGGTGAGATACGCCGAACTCGTCTACTATGGTCTCTGGTATGCGCCGCTTAAGGACGCCCTGGACGCTTTTATCGACGCCACCCAAAGGACCGTTACCGGAAATGTTAGAGTGAGATTGCATAAAGGCTCGTGCGTCGTCGTCGGAAGAAGATCGCCCTATTCGCTCTATAGAGAGTCGCTGGCGACCTACGGCGAGGGGGATGAGTTCGACCAGTCTTTGGCCAAGGGGTTTATTGATCTCTGGGGATTGCCGTATCGGGGATCACATAAGAAAAAGACGTAACAGTTACGGAGAAGAGACATGGCGAAGAAACTATGGGGCGGAAGGTTCAGGAAGAAGCCCGATCCGTTGGTCGAGGAATTTACCAGGTCCATACAGTTTGACTATAAACTCGCTCAGTATGACTTGCTTGGGTCGATGGCCCACGTCCAGATCTTAAAAAAGGCAGGTATCTTGACATCTGACGAAGCGTCCAAGCTGGATAAGGGGCTCGGGTGGATTTATACAAGCGTTAAAAAAGGCACATTTAAACCGGACCTTAAAAACGAAGATGTTCATACTCAAATCCAGAATATTCTTCAGAAGAAAATAGGCGATCTCGCTCTCAAACTTCACACCGCAAGGTCGAGAAATGACCAGGTCGTGTTCGCGACAAAGATGTATTGCAGGACTGAGCTCTCAAGAGTACAAATGAATATTGCTGAGCTCGGATCGGCTCTTCATAAGATAGCCGGGAAGAATAAGAATTTGATTATTCCGGGCTTTACGCATCTGCAGCATGCGCAACCGGTTTATTTAAGAGATTATCTCGGAGCGTATTACGAGATGCTTCTCAGGGATAAAGTGAGGTTGGGGCATATAGGTGATAACCTGAAAATAACATTAGGAGCCGGTGCTCTGGCAGGGACTCCTCTTGCCGCGACCGACTATGCCCTGAAAGCTTCTCAGCTTGTCAGAGGACAGGGCCCAGGAGGCTCCCTGAGTATCGAGGCGACTCAAAACTCGCTGGATTCGGTAAGCGACAGGGACTTTGTCATCGAGGTCCTGAGCGCGCTGGCGATCATCGGAATGCATCTGTCGAGACTGGCCGAGGACCTGATCATCTGGTCGACGAAGGAATTCGACCTTATCGAGATCGATGAGTCGTTCTGCACCGGAAGCTCGCTGATGCCGCAGAAGAAGAATCCGGATGTCCTGGAGCTCGTGAGGGGATACGCGGGAAGGCTCTACGGCAACCTGGTGAGCGTCCTGGTGATGATGAAAGGGCTTCCGCTTACCTATAATAGGGATATGCAGCTCGACAAAGAGCCGCTTTTCAGCTCGATCGAGATCGTCTCCGGCGAATTGAAGGCCCTGACCGGGCTTATCAAGACGCTCACGTTCAACAAGGAAAAGATCGCCGAACACCTGAAGGATGAATCGCTTTACGCGACCGATCTGGTCTATTATCTCGTTAAAAAGAAGGTTCCGTTCAAAGAGGCGCATGACATTGTCGGGAAGCTCGTCAGACATTCTCAGGACCATTCGGTCAGGATACAGGACATGCCGGACCTTGAGCTCAAGCGGTTCTCCGACAGATTCGCCAGGAAAGAGGTCATCAGGCTCTTCGATCCGGTCGTTTCTGTCAGGTCTAGGCATTCGATCAGGAGGAGATAGTTACCAGTCACCCCCTCACTTCGTTCGGGGGCAAGCAAGACATAAGTCACAGGTCACAAGACACAAGTCACAAGTTAAGCGTTTAGCGGTTAGCGTATAGCGTGTAGTACGTCGGTTATGGCATACGTTCTAGTGGTGAGTGACGGGTGGTGAGTGGCGCGTAAAAGTCACAAGCAATGGGTTAACGCGTTAGCGGGTTGGCGCGTTAACGCGTTTGCGCGTTAGCGGGTTATGAATCAGAAACATTGAATAAGACTTGTGACCTGTGACTTGAAACTTGTGACTGAACAAGGAAAGCATGCACGAATTTAAATTCAGGCATAATGAACTGTACTGCGAGAATGTCAGGGTGTGTGAGATCGCCGATACCGTCGGGACACCGCTCTATCTCTACAGTTACAAGACCCTGATGGACCATTTCATGAAGTTGAGGCGCTCGCTCAGGCCGGTCCGGCCGCTCATCTGCTTCTCCGTGAAGTCGAATTCCAACCTCGCCGTCATCAGGGCTCTCGTAAAAGCGGGAGCGGGGCTTGACATCGTATCCGGGGGAGAGCTTTATCGCGCGAAACTCGCCGGCGCACGGCCGCGGACGATCGTCTATGCCGGTGTGGGTAAAAAAGAACAGGAGATAGAGGAGGCAATCCGGTTCGGCATCCTCTTCTTTAACGTAGAATCGGAAGAAGAACTCGACAGGATCCAGCGCGTCGCCAAAAGGCTCGGGAAGAGGGTCTCAGTGGCGCTTCGCATCAATCCGAACATCATGCCCGGGACGCACGATTACATCAGCACCGGAAAGGATGACACTAAGTTCGGGATCGACTTTGAATCCGTTCATAAGATATTCAACCTCCGGTGGAAATATCCGGATCTCATTATGAACGGCGTGCATGTCCATATCGGCTCGCAGATCCTGAACGCAAAACCCTTTCAGAATGCCATTAAGAGTGTGCTCACCTTTTTAAAGAAGAACTCTATCGAGGTCGAGTATCTGAATATCGGCGGAGGGCTCGGCATTATCTATTCGTTCGAGAAGCCTCAGACGGCGCAGGGATTCGCCCGGAGCATTCTGCCGCTTTTGAAGCGGTCCCGGCTCAGGATCATTCTAGAACCCGGCAGGTTCATCGCCGGCAACAGCGGGATCCTGGTCACGCGGGTCCTGTACACGAAAAGGACGCCGAGAAAGAAATTTATCATCGTCGACAGTGGCATGAACGACCTCATCCGGCCGAGCCTTTACAAGGCGCACCATACGATCGTTCCCGTGGTACGGACGGATTTCAATGACCGGTGCGCCGAAAAGGTGGATGTGGTCGGCCCCATCTGCGAAAGCGGCGATTTCCTCGCGAAGGACCGCATGATGCCCAGGATCGACTCAGGAGGTCTCCTCGCGGTCATGGGCACCGGCGCGTATGGGTTTACCATGTCCTCAAATTACAACTCCCGGCCAAGGGCTGCGGAAGTCCTGGTCCGGGGGGACCGTTTTTTCGTTGTCCGCAAACCGGAATCGTTGCGTGATCTGACGCGCGGGGAGCGTATCCCCGCGTTTCTGAGGTGAGTTCAGTGAAAGAGATACGGTTCACCAAATGTCAGGCGACCGGGAATGACTTTATTATCCTTGACCGGATCACGCGCCCTCTTCCCATCGCTGCGAAGAAACTGAAAGACCTGGTCCGGACGATATGCGACAGAAAATGGTCGGTCGGCGCGGACGGAGTGCTGGTCCTGGAGAAGTCAAAAAAAGCGGATTTCAGGTTCAGGATATTCAATCCCGACGGGACCGAGGCCCAGATGTGCGGGAACGGTTCGCGGTGCGTCGTTCTCTACGCGGCGCGGACGAAGATCGCGTCGAGCCCCATGAAGGTGGAGACCAGAGCGGGTATCCTGGACGCCTCGGTTCATGGCGATATCGTCAAGGTCCGGCTGACCGATCCGAAAGATATCAAGTGGAATTTCTGCGTCGCGGTCGGCTCCTGTCCGTATATGGTGAGTTTCGTCAATACGGGCGTTCCCCATGTCGTCCACTTCGTGAATGACCTCGACAAGGTCGACGTGAAGAGCGTCGGTGCCGATATGCGCTATCATGAGACGTTCGCGCCGAAGGGGACGAACGCGGATTTCGTGAAGGTCGTCGACCAGCATACGATCAGGGTCAGGACCTATGAGCGCGGCGTTGAGGACGAGACGCTCGCCTGCGGGACGGGGGTCGTGGCGAGCGCCCTCATTGCGGCCGAATCGGAAAAATTAAAATCACCGATCACCGTTATAACGCAGGGCGGCGAGAAACTGACCGTTCATTTTGAGAAGAGAAGAGGCCATTTTACTGATGTCTTTCTTGAAGGTCGCGCGGCGCTGGTCTTTGAAGGCACGATTTCGTATTGAAGACGCGATGACGGAAACGATGCGGAGGAGTTATGTTTAAGGGGTCAATGGTTGCGCTGGTCACGCCGTTCAAAGACGGCGCGGTTGATGAGGACGCTTTGAAAAGGCTCGTTGAGTTCCATATATCCAACGGCACCAGCGCGCTGGTGCCGTGCGGGACGACCGGCGAGTCTTCAACGCTTTCGTATGATGAGCATGATCGCGTCATAGAATTGACCGTCAAGTACGCGCGGGGCAGGATCCCCGTTATCGCGGGGACGGGTTCGAACTCAACCGAAGAGGCGATCAGACTGACGCAACACGCAAGGTCGGTCGGCGCGGCCGCATCGCTCCAGGTGAGCCCCTATTATAACCGGCCGACCCAGAAGGGGATCTGTCTTCATTTCAAGGCGATCGCTGAAGCGGTCGATATCCCCCTGATCATCTATAATATCGCGTCGAGGACCGGCGTGAATATCGAGCCCGAGACATTCGCGCAGCTTGCCCTGATCAAGAACATCATCGGCGTCAAAGAGTCGAGCGGCAACCTCGACCAGATGGCCCGCATCAAGGCGCTCTGTCCGAAGGAGTTCCTGCTCATATCGGGAGACGACGCCCTGACGCTTCCCGTTCTGTCGATCGGAGGGGTCGGGATCATCTCGGTCGTCGCGAACATCATCCCCGGCGACATCGCGCGCCTGTGCGCTGCATTCCTGAAAGGGGACATCGCCCAGGCGATGGAGCTTCATTACCGGACGCTGCCTCTCGTGAAGGCGATGTTTATAGAGACAAATCCCATACCGGTCAAGACCGCGCTGGCGATGATGAAGATGATCGAGCACGGCCTTCGGCTTCCTTTGTGTGACATGATGCCCGAGAATAGAGACAAGCTCGTCAGGGCCCTTACGGAGTACCGATTGATATGATACGTATCTGCGTCAGCGGTTCGCGGGGGAAGATGGGGTCCCGTATCATCGCGCTTGCCCGAGAGGACCGAGACATCGAGGTCGCGGGGGCGTTCGACATTGACGGAGATCCCGAACAGTCCATCGGGAAGTGCGATTGCCTCATCGATTTCACCGCACCAAAGGCGACCGTGGAGCATTGCGCGATATGCGAACGCCATAAGAAGGCCATGGTCATCGGCACGACCGGCTTATCCGAGGCGGATACCGCGAGAATCCGGCAGGCCTCGCGGGTGATCCCCCTGGTGCTTTCGCCGAACATGTCGATCGGGGTCAACCTTCTGTTCAAGCTTGTAAGAGACGCCGCCCGGACGCTGGGGGCGCCCTACCGCGTTAGTATCCGCGAGGCCCATCACGTCCATAAGAAGGATGCCCCGAGCGGAACGGCGAAAGAGCTCGCCCGGGTCATCCGCGAGACGCGTGATGATCGCGATATCCCGATCCAATCGATCCGGGAGGATGAGATCGTCGGCGATCACACGGTATTTTTTGAAAGTCCCTATGATACGCTCCAGCTTGTTCATAGCGCAAAGACGCGGGATATCTTTGCCCTTGGCGCATTGACCGCGGCCAAATATATTTCCCGTAAAAAGGCCGGCCTCTATTCGATGAAAGACGTGCTCGGCCTGTAAGATTATGTCCGAAAGACCACGAGAGGATAACGCATATGAAGAATAGCGCTTCTAATGTGCCGGTATGCCAGATGGACCTCATCGAGCGGCTGAGCTCGATCACCGAGCAGCTCGAAGACATCGTATCGATGACCCAGGGCCAACAGATCAAGGAGCCGAGTTTAGCGCTCAAAGATCTCTCAAACGCGGTGAAGGTCAAGATGGGCAAGCAGGTCCCCATGACCCTCTTCTCGGTCTTCAAGCTCCTTGCGGCAAAGAACCTGTTGCGGGGCAAGATGCAATTTACTTCATACTGCGTCGGCAAGGAGACCGGTTTGACGTTTAAGGTGAAGTCGTTCCAGGATATCGTCGGTGAATTTAAGCGTCTCGGGCTCGGGACGCTTGAGCTGGAGAGCATGAACGAAAAATTCGTCGTGGCCCGCCTCTCTTCCTCGCTCACCTGTCTGGGGATACGGCATTCCCGGCACGCGATCTGCTATCTGGAGGGAGGGCTTCTCGCCGGAGCGTTCGAGAAACTTCTGAAACGGAAGATCGACTTTATCGAAGAATCATGCTGCGCGACCGGGAACGATCGCTGTGTCTTCAGGGCATGGCTTG
>Ga0315294_10001770_pt1 | contig 23633 bp, 27 predicted proteins | sample YL17G13_40_MG_FD_203626 | JGI IMG/M metagenome (GOLD analysis project Ga0315294, IMG submission 203626) | Sediment microbial communities from Yellowstone Lake, YNP, Wyoming, USA - YL17G13_40 | ecosystem: Environmental > Aquatic > Freshwater > Lake > Sediment | place: USA: Wyoming | collected...
GTGGGACACGATCCGCAACTCCGACATCAAGCAACTCGAGGTCGTGGCCGACCCGGCGTGCGACCCCCTGATTCTGAACACCCTGGCCGAGGACAAGACGCCCGACCTGCCCGGCGGCCAGTCGCTCTACGACAAGGCCGTCCTCTACATCTACGGCCGCCTGCGCGTCGGGAACCCCCCGAACCTCGACAAGGCCAAGCAACTCTTCCAGGAGAAGTTCTACGACGTCAACCGCTACCGGCTGGGGCGCGTCGGCCGCTTCCGCCTGAATCGCAAGTTCGGGACCCAGGTGCCCGAGGACGAGATGACCCTGAGGCCCGAGGACTTCATCGAGTGCCTCCGCTACATCATCAGCCTCCGGGCGGGCGGCGGCTACCTGGACGACATCGACGACCTGGGCAACCGCCGCCTCCGCACGATCGACGAACTGGCCGGCGATGAGGTCCGCAAGGGCTTCCTCAAACTCCGCCGCACCGTCCAGGAGCGGATGAGCCTGAAGGACCCGAAGGAACTCACCCCCCGGACGCTCATCAACTCGAAGAGCGTGTCCAGTTCGATCGACTTCTTCTTCGGCCGGTCGGAACTGTCGCAGGTGGTGGACCAGACGAACCCGCTGGCCCAGTTGGCGAACGAGCGGCGCCTGAGCGCCCTGGGGCCCGGCGGCCTGAACCGCAAGCGCGCGGGCTTCGAGGTCCGCGACGTGCACGTGTCGCACTACGGTCGCATCTGCCCCATCGAGACGCCCGAGGGCACGAACATCGGCCTCATCGCCCAGTTGGGCATCTACGCGACGGTCGACCCGTACGGCTTCCTGGTGGCGCCGTACCGGCGTGTGACGAAGGGCAAGGTGAACGGCAAGGTCCGCTTCATGCGCGCGGACGAGGAGATCCAGCACGTTCTGGCGCCGGCCGACGTGCCGGTGAACGCGAGCGGCAAGATCGAGGCCGACGTGGTCGTGGCCCGCGTGGGCGGCGACTTCAAGCAGATCGACTCCTCCGCGATCGAGTACATCGACGTCAGCCCGAAGCAACTCGTGGGCGTCTCGGCGAGCCTGATCCCGTTCCTCGAACACGACGACGCGAACCGGGCGCTGATGGGCTCGAACATGCAGCGCCAGGCCGTGCCGCTGCTGGATCCGAAGCCGCCCATCGTCGCCACCGGCATGGAGAAGCCGGTGGCCGAAAACTCGGGCATGGTCGTCCGGGCCGCCGAGGCCGGCGAGGTGACCTACGTCGACTCCCGCCGCATCGTCGTCCGCAACCGCGAGGGCTGGGAGACCGAGTACGTCCTCCGGAAGTTCGTCGGCCTCAACGAGCGGACGTGCCTGAACCAGAAGCCGATCGTCGCGGCCGGCGAGAAGGTCCGCAAGAACCAGGTCCTGGCCGACGGCCCGGGCACATGCCAGGGCGAACTGTCCCTGGGGCGCGACGTCCTCGTGGCCTTCCTGACCTGGGACGGCTTCAACTTCGAGGACGCCATCCTGGTGTCCGAGAACCTCCTGCAGGACGACCGCTTCACCAGCATCCACATCGACGAGTTCGAGGTGGAGGTGCGGGAGACGAAACTGGGGCGCGAGGAGTTCACCCGCGACATCCCGAACGTCTCGGAACGCCAGTTGCGGAACCTCGACGAGCAGGGCATCATCCGCAACGGCACGCGCGTCATTCCGGGCGACATCCTGGTGGGCAAGGTCTCGCCGAAGTCGAAGACGGAACTGTCGCCCGAGGAAAAACTGCTGCACGCCATCTTCGGCCGCGCCGGCGAGGACGTGAAGAACGACTCCCTGACCGTCCCGAGCGGCACGGAGGGGATCGTCATCCAGGCCGAGAAGTACAGCCGCGTCGCCCACCTGTCGGACGTCGAGCGCCGCCGCCGCAGCCGCGAGGCCAAGAAGATCGAAAAGGAGATGAACGACCGCATCCTGGTGGCGTTCAAGGCGCTGGTCGAGAAACTGAACGCGACGCTCCACACGAGGATCGCCGATCCCCTGACGGGCGTCGAGTACGGGAGCCTCGCCGAGGAGCCCCTCCTGCTGGAGCAGATCGAGCGGTTCGACTACGAGAAGGTCGAGACCCGCTCGAAGTCGTTCGACGAGGGCCGCGAGATCGTCCGCCGCGAGTGGCCCAAGATCCAGGACATGCTCGACGAGCGCGAGCGGCAGGTGTCGCGCCTGAAGCGCGGCGACGAACTGCCCTCGGGCGTCCTCGAGATGGTCAAGGTGTGGATCGCCACGAAGCGGACCCTCTCGGTCGGCGACAAGATGGCCGGCCGTCACGGCAACAAGGGCGTCATCGCCCGCATCCTGCCGGTCGAGGACATGCCGTTCCTGCCGGACGGGCGGCCGGTTGAGATCCTCCTCAACCCCCTCGGCGTCCCCAGCCGCATGAACGTCGGCCAGATCCTCGAGACGCACCTCGGGTGGGCCGCCAAGGTCCTGGGCTTCCAGGCCCTGACCCCCGTCTTCGACGGCTGCAAGGAGGACACGATCCACGACCTGCTGGAGGAGGCCGGTCTGCCGCGCGACGGCAAGATCGCCCTGCACGACGGCCGGACGGGCGAGCGGTTCGACCAGCAGGTGACGGTCGGCTACATCTACATGATGAAACTGCATCACCTGGTCGACGACAAGGTCCACGCGCGGGCGACGGGCCCCTACAGCCTGATCACGCAGCAGCCCCTGGGCGGCAAGGCCCGCTCCGGCGGCCAGCGGTTCGGCGAGATGGAGGTCTGGAGCCTCGAAGCCTACGGGGCGGCCTACGTCCTCCAGGAACTCCTCACCGTCAAGAGCGACGACGTCGAGGGCCGCACCAAGATCTACGAGTCGATGGTCATGGGCCGCAACACCCTCGAGGCGGGCACCCCGGTCTCCTTCGACGTCCTGTGCAACGAGATCAAGGGCCTGTGCCTGAACATCCAGTTGGAGAAGAAGCGGCTGTAGAGGCGGCGCCGCGGCGGCCGTTGCGGCCGCGGCCGAACGACGGCCGAAGCGCGCTCGATCCAGTGACTGGAGGAGCCGACCACGATGGCGATTGAGAACATCTACGACAAGATCAACGATTTCGGAAGCGTGAGGATCACGCTCGCCAGCCCCAACGACATCCGCTCGTGGTCGTTCGGCGAGGTCCGCAAGCCCGAAACGATCAACTACCGCACCTACCGCGCGGAACGTGACGGCCTTTTCTGCGAGCGCATCTTCGGCCCCGAACGCGACTGGGAGTGCTTCTGCGGCAAGTACAAGGGCACGAAGCACAAGGGAATGATCTGCGACCGCTGCGGCGTCAAGGTCACGCACAGCCGCGTCCGCCGCAAACGCATGGGCCACATCAACCTGGCCGCCCCCGTCGTCCACATCTGGTTCTTCAAGGCCATGCCCAGCCGCCTGGGCACTTTCCTGGACATGAAGGTCTCCGACCTGGAGAAGGTGATCTACTACCAGGACTACATCGTCGTCGACCCGGGCCCGACCCCGCTGAAGGCCAAGCAACTGCTGACGGAGGAGGAGTACCGCGACGCCCGCGAGAAGTACGGGCCCGAGTTCGACGCGGACATGGGGGCCGAGGCCGTCAAGAAGATGCTCCAGCGGATGGACCTGGCGGCCCTGTCGCTCCGCCTCCGCGACGACCTCACGAAGACCCGCTCGAAGCAGAAGGTGAAGACGATCACGAAGCGCCTCAAGATGGTCGAATCGCTCCGCGAGTCGGGCAACCAGCCGGAGTGGATGGTGCTGGACGTCGTCCCGGTCATCCCGCCGGACCTGCGGCCGCTGGTCCTCTTGGACTCGGGGAACTTCGCCACGAGCGACTTGAACGACCTCTACCGCCGCATCATGAACCGCAACAACCGCCTGAAGAAACTCGTGGACCTGAACGCCCCCGAGGTCATCATCCGCAACGAGAAGCGGATGCTCCAGGCGGCCGTGGACGCCCTGTTCGACAACGCGCGCTGCCGGCGGCCGGTGCTGGGCTCCTCGAACCGGCCCCTGAAGTCCCTGACGGACATGATCAAGGGCAAGCAGGGACGGTTCCGCGAGAACCTCCTGGGGAAGCGCGTCGACTACTCGGCCCGCAGCGTGATCGTCATCGGTCCGGAACTGAAACTGCACCAGTGCGGCCTGCCGAAGAAGATCGCCCTCGAACTCTTCCAGCCGTTCATCATCCGCCGCCTGAAGGAACTCGGCTACGCCGACACCATCAAGAGCGCCAAGCGCATGATCGAGCGGCAGGACCGCGAGGTCTGGAACATCCTCGACGAGGTCACGCACCAGCACCCGGTGCTCCTGAACCGCGCCCCGACGCTGCACCGCATGGGGATTCAGGCGTTCGAGCCGGTCCTCATCGAGGGCAACGCCATCAAGATCCACCCCTTGGTCTGCCGCGGCTTCAACGCCGACTTCGACGGCGACCAGATGGCCGTGCACCTGCCCCTCTCGATCGAGGCCCAGGTCGACGCCACGGTGCTGATGATGTCGACGAACAACATCTTCAGCCCCGCCTCCGGCAACCCCATCATGAGCCCCAGCCAGGACATCGTCCTGGGGTGCTATTACCTGACGACGATGCGGCCGGGCCTCAAGGGCGAGGGCAAGGCGTTCTCGGACTTCACCGAGGCGATGGCCGCCCACGCCCACGGGAAGGTCGACCTCCAGGCCCGGATCGTGACGCGTCTTCCGGCGCAGAAGACGCTCGTCGGCGAGGGGGGGCCCGAGGACGTGTCGCCCAACCGCCGCATCGAGACCACGGTCGGGCGCATCTTCTTCAACGACGTCCTGCCCCACGAGATGCCGTTCTACAACCTCGAGATGGCCCAGAAGGGCACCGCCCGGGTCATCAGCGACTGCTATCGGCTGCTGGGCCGCGCCCGCACGATCGAGGTCCTCGACGCCATCAAGGAACTCGGCTTCAGGTGGGCGACCCTGGCCGGCCTCTCGTTCTCGACGGCCGACCTGCGCGTCCCGGTCGAGAAGAAGCGCCGGATCCTCGAGACCACCCAGAAGCAGGTGGACCGCATCAACAAGAACCACGACGCCGGCGCCATCACCGACGGCGAACGCTACAACCAGGTCATCGACGCCTGGACCCACGCGCGCGAACTCGTGACCACCGAGATGCTCCAGGAACTCCAGACCGATACGCGCGACGGCAAGCCTTACCTGAACCCGATCTTCCTGATGACCCATTCCGGCGCCCGCGGCTCGGTCGACCAGGTCCGCCAGTTGGCGGGCATGCGCGGCCTGATGGCCAAGCCCTCCGGCCTCATCATCGAGACGCCCATCAAGGCGAACTTCCGCGAGGGCCTCACCGTCCTCGAATACTTCTCCTCGACGCACGGGGCACGCAAAGGCCTGGCCGACACGGCCCTCAAGACGGCCGACTCGGGGTACCTCACGCGGAAACTCGCCGACGTGGCCCAGAACGTCGTCATCACGGAACAGGACTGCGGGACGCTGAACTCGATCGAGAAGGAGGTCTGGTACAAGGGTGCCGAGGTGGACCGGCCGCTGACCGACGCGATCGTCGGCCGCGTCGCCGCCCAGAGCATCGTCGACCCCTTGTCCGACGAGTACGTCGTCCGCGAGGGTGCGGTGATCACGGCGGCCGCGGCGTCGCGGATCGAGGACCTGGGCATCGACCGGATGCGCGTCCGCAGCCCCCTGACGTGCGAGGCGTCGCTCGGTTGCTGCGCGAAGTGCTACGGCGTCGACCTCTCGACCGGCAAGCCGGTCGAGGAGGGGATGGCCGTCGGCATCATCGCCGCCCAGTCCATCGGCGAACCGGGCACCCAGTTGACGATGCGGACGTTCCACATCGGCGGCACCGCCAGCCGCGCCGTCCTCCAGAGCGAGCACCGGGCCGGCCAGGAAGGCACGGCGAAGTTCCAGAACATCCGCGCGGTGCCCGTCGATGATACTTCCTCCGGGTCATCCAAGGCGCTGAGTATCACGCCGGACGAACCCGTGCGGGCCGAGGTTGAGCGACGATGCAGGGAACACAACTACCAGTTCCTCTGCATTTCCACGAAGGAGGGAGATGCGCGGCTTAGTGATGAGGAGTTGAAAGTCCTTCAGGCTTTGCTCATGTTCGAATACACCCCCCAGAGGAAGCAACCTCCTGTTTTTGTGGAGCGTCCCCCAGTTTCTGAGGAGGAGGCCAGCAAGGGGCTTGAAGAGAATCCTAGGCTTCAGAGAGTACTTGATAAGTGCAAGTCGGAGATCGCAGGACAAGGATGGCAGCCGTTTGCTCCTGGCGAAGCCATGCCGAAAAGGGGTGTACCTGATGAGCAAGGTGTTTGCCTAATTCGATATGGCAAGAAGGGCGAGGAGCGTATCGGTTACGTCGGCCGGTCTGGTAGTGAAACGGGAGAAGGGCAATCACTTCGTGGTTGGCTGCGTATTCGCCTTGGCTGGGATATAGCCTATGGGGAAAGGCGGAGTGTCAACAACGTTCTGTATAACATTGCCAGAGTGATCGGCCGAGAGACGGAACTGCGCGAAGCTGTTGGAAGGGCGAAGCAGGAAAGAGGGATTGCCCACAAGACTATCAGCCTGAAGCGCAACGGCGAGATCTTCATCCTCGACTCGAAGGGCCGCGAACTCGAACGGTTCTCTGTCCCCCTGGGCGCGACGCTCCTGGTGGAAGAGGGCGGCAAAGTGAAGGCGGGCGAGATCCTCTGCCGCTGGGACCCCCACATGGCGCCCATCCTGGCCGAGGACACCGGCATCGTCCGCTATGCCGACATCGTCGAGGGCGAGACGATGCGCCTCGAGGAGGACCGCTCCGGCTTCAAGCGGCGGCTCGTGGTCGAGCACAAGGGCGAACTCCACCCCCGCATCATCGTCGAGGACGACTCCGGCAAGATCCTCGAGTTCCATTACATCCCGGCCCGCGTCTACGTCGAGATCGAGGAGGGCCAGAAGGTCTTCCCCGGCACGATGCTCGCCCGCCGGCCGCGCGAGGCGGGCGGCACCCAGGACATTACCGGCGGCCTCCCGCGCGTCACCGAACTCTTTGAGGCCCGCAAGCCCAAGGAGCCCGCCGTCATGAGCGAGATCGACGGCGTGGTGGAACTGTCGCAGGAGAAGAAGCGCGGCAAGATGACGATCATCGTCCGCAACCCCGAGTCGGAGATCGAGAAAGAGCACTATGTGCCGCACGACCGCCACCTGCGCGTCCACACGGGCGACCCCGTCCGCGCGGGCGACCAGTTGACCGACGGGCCGCTCGTCCCGCACGACATCCTGCGGATCGCCGGCGAGGCCGAACTGCACAAGTACCTCCAGCGCGAGGTCCAGAACGTCTACCGGTCGCAGAAGGTGCCGATCGACGACAAGCACATCGAACTGATCGTCTCGCAGATGCTCCGGAAGGTCCGCGTCGAGCGCCCGGGCGACACGAGTTTCCTCCCCGGCGAGGTCGTGGATCGCTTCCGGTTCCGCCATGAGAACGACCGCCTGAACCAGATGGTCAAGGTGGCCGACCCCGGCGACACGGAGTTCGAGGAGGGCCAGTTGGTGCTGCGGACTGAGTTCGAGGAGGCGGCGGCCATCGCGGAGCAGGGCGGCGGCAAGCCCCCCAAGAAGAAACGCCCGCGCCCCGCCTCCGCCAAGACCATCCTCCTGGGCATCACCAAGGCGAGCCTCCAGAGCGATTCGTTCCTCTCGGCCGCCAGTTTCCAGGAGACCACCAAGGTCCTCACCGAGGCGGCGATGGCCGGCAAGTCCGACCCGCTGCGCGGCCTCAAGGAGAACGTGGTCCTGGGTCACTTGGTGCCGGCGGGCACGGGGTTCAAGCCCTACCTGGAGGCGACGGTGCGGTTGCACGCCGAGCCGCCCATCCGGGAGGAGTTGGCCGCCGTCGCCGCCGAGGCCCCGGGGGCCCTGGGCACGGGTACGGAGGTCAGACAGCCGCTGGCGGAGCCGTTGGGCCCCGGGCGGCAGGGCACACAGGACGGAGCGTAACCAGATGCCGACGATCAACCAGTTGGTTCGCAAGGGACGCCGGGTCCAGAAGGGCCGTTCGAAGAGCGCCGCCCTCGGCTGCTGCGCCCAGAAGCGCGGCGTGTGCACGCTGGTCCGGACGATGACGCCGAAGAAGCCGAACTCGGCCCTCCGGAAGATCGCCCGCGTGCGCCTCTCCAACGGGAAGGAAGTCACGGCCTACATCCCCGGGATCGACCACAACCTCCAGGAGCACTCGATCGTGCTGGTGCGCGGCGGGCGCGTCCGCGACCTGCCGGGCGTCCGCTACCACATCATCCGGGGCACGCTGGACTCCCTCGGCGTCGAGAATCGGAAGCAGGGACGCTCCAAGTACGGGGCGAAGCGAGGCAAATAGGCCGCGGCCTCCGCGGCGGGAGACAAGGTCCCATGGCATTCAAGAAGTGGACGGCCAGCCATTCGCAACTGAAGCCCGACCCGCGCTACAAGAGCGAGTTGGTCCAGAAGTTCATCAACAGTTTCATGCTCGACGGCAAGAAGAGCACCGCCGTCCGCGTCTTCTACGGGGCCATGGACATCATCCAGAAGAAGGTCCGCGACGCCGACCCCCTCGACGTCTTCACCCAGGCGATCGAGAACGTCAAGCCCCACATCGAGGTCCGCTCCAAGCGCGTCGGCGGGGCGACGTACCAAGTGCCCATGCAGGTCAACCAGAAGCGCCGGCTGTCGCTGGCGATCCGCTGGATCCGCGAGGCCGTCCGCGGGACCTCCGGCAAGCCGACCTCCGAGCGCCTGGCCGCCGAACTCATGGCCGCCCACAAGAAGGAAGGCACCGCCATCCAGACCCGCGAGAACGTCCACCGCATGGCCGAGGCCAACAAGGCGTTCGCGCACTTCGCCTGGTGACCGTCCAGGGACGCGCCGCCCCCGGGTGAGCGCGTCCTTCTTTTTCCGTGCGTCGCGGCCGCCGCCGGGCGCACACACGCAGGACTCGAGCAGGGCCGGCGCGCCTCGGCGCGCCGGAGGTATGGATCGACATGAGCGCCTCCGCGCTGGCCAACATCCGAAATATCGGCATCATCGCCCACATTGACGCCGGCAAGACCACCGTCACCGAGCGCATCCTCTACTACGCGGGCAAGACCTACAAGATGGGCGAGGTCCACGAGGGCACCGCCGTCATGGACTTCGACCCCGAGGAGCAAGAGCGCGGGATCACGATCCGGGCGGCGGCGACGACCCTGCCGTGGCGCGGCCGCACGATCAACCTCATCGACACCCCCGGCCACGTCGATTTCACGATCGAGGTCGAGCGGTCGCTGCGGGTCCTCGACGGCTGCGTGGTCGTCTTCTGCGGCGTCGGCGGCGTGGAGGCCCAGAGCGAGACCGTCTGGCGCCAGGCCGACCGCTACCGCGTGCCGCGCCTCGCCTTCATCAACAAGATGGACCGGACCGGCGCCGACTGGCAGCGCGTCCTCGCGGAGATCCGCCACCGCCTCAACCCGGGGGCGATGCCCATCCAGTTGCCCATCGGCGAGGGGGCCGACTTCGCCGGCATCGTCGACCTCGTGGCCCTGCGCGCCTACCGCTACGCGAACGACCTCGGGACCGACATCGTCGAGAGCGATGTGCCCCCGGACTTGCGCGCCGCCGCCGAGGCCGCGCGCGAGGAACTCGTCGCCAAGGCCGGCGAGTCCGACCACGCCCTCATGGAGCGCTATGTCGAGGGCAAGGAGATCGCCCCCGACGAACTCCGCGCCGCCATCCGCAAGGCCTGCATCCGGTTCGAGATGGTGCCCGTCCTGTGCGGCGCGGCCCTGAAGAACAAGGGCATCCAGCGCCTGATGGACGCCGTGTGCGACTACCTGCCGAGTCCCGAGGACGTCGGGGCCGTCACCGCCCACGGCTTCACCAAGCGGGGCGAACCCGTCGACGTGAAGGTCGAACCCGACCCCGACGGGCCCTTCGTCGGCCTCGTCTTCAAGATCGGCGCGGACCCTCACGGCGACCTCCACTGGGTCCGCATCTACCGTGGCCGCCTGAAGTCGGGGACGCGCGTCCTCAACACGACGCGCGATAAGAAGGAGAACGCCCAGCGCATCTGGCGCATGCACGCCGACGAGCGGATTCGCGAGGACGAGGTCTCGGCCGGCGACATCGTCGCCCTCGTCGGCCTGAGGGACTCGGTCACGGGCGACACGCTGTGCGACACGCATCACCCCCTGCTCCTGGAGAAGATCGTCGCGCCCAAGACCGTCATCTCGATGGCCATCGAGCCGAAGACCAGCGCCGACCGCCAGCACCTGGGCGAAGTGCTCCAGATCCTCTCGCGCGAGGACCCGACGTTTGAGTACGCCGTCAACAGCGAGACGGGCGAGACCCTCATCTCCGGCATGGGCGAGTTGCACCTGGAGGTGCTGAAGAACCGGATGCTCCGCGACTTCAACGTCGACGCGAAGGTCGGGCGGCCCCGCGTCGCCTATCGCGAGACGATCACCGCCGCCGTTGAGAGCGAGGGGCGGTTCATCCGCCAGACAGGGGGGCACGGCCAGTTCGGCGTCGTCAAGATCCGCGTCGAACCGCGCCCGGCAGGCGGCCTCGACGAGGACCCCGTCACCTTCACGGTCAAGATCAAGGGCGGCGCGATCCCCCAGGAGTACATCCCCTACGTCGAGCGGGGCATCCGCGACGCCGCCGCGGCCGGCATGCAGACCGGGTACCCATTGATGGACGTTCACGTGACCCTGCTGGACGGCCAGTTTCACGAGGTGGATTCGTCCGAGGTGGCGTTCGAGGCTGCCGGGAGCCTGGCCCTCCAGCGGGCCGTCGAGCAGGCAGGGGTGAGGCTGCTGGAGCCGATCATGCGGCTCCAGGTGGTGGCGCCGAACGAGTATTTCGGGGACCTGACGGCCGACCTGATGGCCCGGAGGGCCGAGATCCAGGACACGGAACTCCGTGGCAGTACACGAGTTATCACCGCCATGGCGCCCCTGGCGTCGATGTTCGGGTATGCCACGAGCGTCCGGAGCCTGACGCAGGGGCGGGCCACCTACTCGATGGAGCCGTCGCATTATGCTATCGTCCCCGAGTCGGTTGCCAAGGACCTCCTCTAGGGGGCTGAGGCGGGGGCAGGGCCCCCGCTTTTTTTCGCGGGGAAAAGGCTTGACAGGAGCTGCGTGGCTGCTAAACTTCCGGTTCTCGGCGGATTGACAACCCGGCCGGTCAAGGGTCGGGATAGAATGCGTCCTTCCGGCGGCCGAGCCCTGCGTTGACCGGGGGCGAGGCCGCGCAGAGGGAATGCATCGTCATTTACAGGGCGATGCACGGGACCAGAGGCGGGGCATGGTGGGCGACCGAATCCGAATCCGTATGGAAGCATACGACCACCGCGTGCTGGACCAGAGCGCGGCCGAGATCGTCGAGACAAGCAAGCGGACCGGCGCCCGCGTCAAGGGCCCCATCCCCCTGCCCACGCGGATCGAGCGCTACACCGTCCTCCGCTCGCCGCACATCGACAAGAAGAGCCGCGAGCAGTTCGAAATCCGGACGCACAAGCGTCTCATCGACATCGAGGAACCGACCGCCAAGACCGTCGACGCCCTGAACAAACTCAACATGCCCGCGGGCGTTTACATCAAGATCAAGGCGTAGGGCCATGCCAGCCATCTTAGGGAAGAAAGTCGGGATGACCAGCGTGTACGATGACCAGGGCCGACAGGTCCCCGTCACGGTCATCGAGGCGGGTCCCTGCCAGGTGCTTCAGGTCAAGTCCGCCGAGAAGGACGGCTACAACGCCGTCCAGCTCGGGTTCGAGGACAAGCCCGCGCGCAAGGTGAAGAAGCCCGAGGCGGGCCACGCGAAGAAGGCCAACGCCGCGCCCAAGCGGTTCGTTCGCGAATACCGGACCGACGCCGTCGCGGACTACCCGTCCGGGGCGACCATCACGCTCGAGACCTTCGCGGAAGTCAAGCATGTGGACGTGACGGGCGTGACGAAGGGCAAGGGCGTCCAGGGCCCGATGCGCCGGTGGGGGTTCACCGGCCAGCCGGGCAGCCATGGCACGGAGCGGAAGCACCGGTCGCCCGGCGGCATCGGCGAAGGCGCGGGCATCCCGGGCCGCGGCGTCCGCCTCGGCAAGCACATGGCCGGTCACATGGGCCATGTCGTCCGGACCGTCGAGCGGTTGAAGGTCCTCAAGGTCGATACGGAGGCGAACCTTCTTGTCGTGGTCGGCAGCGTGCCGGGCCCCGACGGCGGGTACCTCTTTGTCCGCAGCGCCAAGAAGATGGGCCCGGAGCCCAGGAAGCTGGCCTCTAAGTAGGCGAGACGGGACGAGGATGATCGAGGTCACCATCTACAACACGGACGGCGGCGAAGTCGGCCGCATCGCGGTGGACGAGGCGTGGTTCGGCGGCACGGTCCACCAGGACATCCTGCGCCTGGCGGTCCGCCGTCATGAGGCGAACCGGCGCGCGGGCACGGCCGCCACGAAGGGCCGCGGCCAGGTCGAGGGCTCGACCAAGAAACTCTACGCCCAGAAGCACACGGGCCGGGCCCGCGCCGGGACGCGGCGGAGCCCCAAGCGCCGCGGCGGCGGCGTGACGTTCGCCAAGGTCGCCCGCGACTTCAGCCTCACGATGCCGAAGCAGATGCGCCGGCGGGCGCTCGACTCGGCCCTGCTGGCCCGGATGATGGACGCGGAAATCGTCGTCCTGGACGGGCTGAAACTCGAATCGCCGAAGACACGCGAGGTCGCCAAGGCCCTGAAAGCCGTCGGGGCCGACCGGACGTGTCTTCTCGCCCTTCCGGGCAAGGACGAAGTGCTGTGGAAGTCGGCGCGGAACGTGGCGGGCGTCCGGGTCCGCCCCCTCTCGGACCTCACCGCCTACGACGTCCTTTGGCCGAAGCGGGTCGTGTTCACGCGGCCGGCGTTCGAGGCGCTCGTGGAAGCGAGGAAGAACTGATGGACCCGTACCAGGTCGTCATCAAGCCCCTGATCACCGAGAAGGGCACGACCCAGAACGAGACGGTGAACCAGTACACGTTCCAGGTTCACGAAGGCGCCAACAAGGTGCAGATCCGCGAGGCCGTCGAGACGATCTACGAGGTCCGGGTCCTGAAGGTCCGGACGATGAACCGCCAGGGGAAGCAGCGCCGGTACCGGTACACGCACGGCCGCACGGCCAGCATGAAGAAGGCCGTCGTCACGCTGCATCCCGAGGACCACATTGACCTGTTCTAGTCGAGGCCGCCCGCCAGGGCTGAGGGCGGGGGCGGCGGCGAGCGAAGGATAGCGGCATGCCGAACAAGACGTACAGGCCGACGAGCGCGGCGCGACGGGGCACCCAGGTCCAGGACTTCTCGGACCTGACGAAGAAGCCCCCCGAGAAGGGGCTGACCGAGCGCCTCTGCCGCACGGGCGGCCGGAACAACCAGGGCTTCACGACGGCGCGGTTCCGCGGCGGCGGCAGCCGCATGATGTACCGCGTCGTCGATTTCCGCCGCGACAAGGACGGCGTGCCGGGCAAGATCGCCGCGATCGAGTACGATCCGCGCCGCTCGGCCCGCATCGCCCTGGTTCACTACCGCGACGGCGAAAAGCGGTACATCCTGGCCGCCGAGGGGATGCAGATCGGCCAGACGGTCGAGAGCGGCGATCGCGTCGAGCCGCGCACCGGAAACGCCATGCCGCTCGAGGCGATCCCGGCCGGCCTGCCGGTCCACAACATCGAGATGGTGCCCGGGCTGGGCGGCCGGCTCGTGCGGGCCGCGGGCCGCTCGGCGACGCTGAGCGCGAAAGAGGGCGGCTGGGCGTACCTCATTCTGCCGAGCGGCGAGATGCGCCGGATCAACATCCGCTGCCGCGCCACGGTCGGCGTCGTCGGCAACGCCGACCACGGAACGGTGCGCATCGGCAAGGCCGGGCGCACCCGCCACAAGGGACGCCGCTCCCACAGCCGCGGGTCCGCCATGAACCCGGTCGACCATCCGATGGGCGGCGGCGAGGGCCGCCGGTCGGGCGGCCGCCCGCCCGTCTCGCCCACGGGCGTTCCGGCGAAGGGCGGCAAGACGCGCCGCAAACGCAATCCGACGAACAAGTTCATCGTCCGCCGGCGGATCTCGAGGCGCTACGGCGAAGCGAAGACCGGTTAGCGGAAGGACGCGCTGCCCATGGGACGTTCGACGAAAAAGGGCCCGTACGTGGACGTGAAACTCCTCCGCAAGGTCGAGCGCATGGAGGCGTCGGGCAATCGCGAGCCCATCAAGACCTGGGCCCGCGCGTCGACCGTCGTCCCGGAGTTCGTCGGCCACACGTTCCTGGTCCACAACGGCCGGACGCACCTGCGCGTGCTGGTGACGGAGGACATGGTGGGCCACAAGTTGGGCGAGTTCTCGCCGACGCGCACGTTCCGGGGCCACGGCGGGCGCCGGATCGAGGGGCCCGCCGGACCGGGCGCCCCGCCCGCCGAGGGCGCGGGGCCGCCGCGCGGCCTGAAACGCCCGGCGGAATAGGGCGCGAGACACCGGCGCGCCAGGCGCCGACGGATGGAGAGGCTGGACCATGGGGTATCGGGCGAGTCACCGGTTTGCTCGGATCAGCCCGCGGAAAGCGGGCCTCGTGATGACGATGATCCGCGGAAAGCCGCTCGAGGAGGCCCTGCGCTCGCTGGACTTCAGCCGGCAGCGTGCGGCCAAGATGGTGGCGCGGGTCGTGCGAAGCGCGATGGCGAACGCCGACGAGAAGGAGGCGGACCTCGACGCGCTGGTGGTCAGCGCGGCCGTGGCCGAGCAGGGCCCGGTGATGAAGCGCATGTGGCCGCGGTCGCGCGGCTCGGCGGACGTGCTGAGGCGGCCGACGTGCCACCTCGTCGTGGAACTCGAGGAACGAAAAGGGAAGAAGTAGTTGCCCCGAAGGCAGGCGGAACGTTATGGGACAGAAGGTTCATCCGACGGGGTTCCGGATAGGCATTACGGAGCCCTGGCGCAGCCGCTGGTACGCCCCGAAACGGATGTTCGGCCACCTGCTGGTCGAGGACCAGCACATCCGCAAGTTCCTCAAGGCGAACTACGGGTTCGCGGCCATCTCGGAGATCGAGATCGAGCGCACCCGCGAGGAGGTGAAGGTCATCCTGTACTCGGCGCGGCCGGGCCTCCTGATCGGCCGCAAGGGCTCCGAGGTCGACAAACTGCGCGAGCAACTGGAGGAACTGACGGACCGGCGGATCACGGTCAACATCATCGAGGTGACGAAGCCGGAACTGTCGGCCCAGTTGGTGGCCGAGGGCGTGGCCCAGCAGTTGGAGAAGCGCGCGAGTTTCCGCCGCACGATGAAGCAGGCGCTCGACGCGACGATGGGCGCGGGCGCGAAGGGGATGAAGGTCCGGGTTGCAGGCCGCCTCGGCGGCGCGGAGATGCACCGGACCGAGGTCGCCAGCCGGGGCAGCGTCCCGCTCACGACCCTTCAGAGCCACATCGATTACGGGTTCGCCGAGGCGCGGTGCACCTACGGCATGATCGGCGTGAAGGTCTGGGTCCATCTGGGTCCGTACGCGTCGGAGTCGGGCAGCAAGGAGGCCGCTGATGGCGCTGATGCCTAGGCGGGTCAAGTTCCGCAAGAGTCAGCGCGGTCGGATGAAGGGCAGCGCCCAGCGCGGCAACTACGTGGCGTTCGGGGAGTACGGCCTCCAGGCGCTCGAGCAGGTGTGGCTGAGCAGTCAGCAGATCGAGGCCGGCCGCGTGGCCGCCACCCACTTTCTGCGACGCGAGGGCAAACTGTGGGTGCGCGTCTTCCCAGACAAGCCGATCAGCGGCAAGCCGCTCGAAACCCGCATGGGCAAGGGCAAGGGCGAGACGGAATACTGGGCGTGCTGCGTGAAGCCCGGTCGGGTGATGTACGAACTGGGCGGCGTGCCCGAGACCCTGGCCAAGCAGGCGCTGCGGCGCGTGGCCAATAAGATGCCGATCCGGTGTCGGCTGGTCCATCGCCGCCGACGCATATCGTAAGGGCGGCGGGGCCGGAGGGGCCAGGGGACGGGCGAAGCGTCCGGCGGGGAAGGTCGTCATGAAGCCGAAAGAAATCCGCGACATGTCGGACGATCAGATCCGGCAGGAGTTGCAGGCGCTGGAACGGAAGGTGTTCGACCTGCGGACGCAGGCCGAAACGGAGGAACTCCAGGTGCCGAGCGAACTTCAGCACGCACGGCGCGACATCGCCCGCATGCGGACGGTGCTGCGGCAGCGGGAACTCGCGGCCCAGGCCGAGGCGGCCGCCGCGGCCAAGGGGAGCCAGACGGCATGACCGAAGCGCGGGCAACGCGGCGGACCCTCCGGGGCGTGGTTCTGAGCGAGAAGGGACGCCAGACGATCACGGTGCTGGTGGTGCGGCGGTTCGCGCACCCCAAGTACGGGAAGATGATCAGCCGCCGCCGCAAGGTCCACGCGCACGACCCGCGCGAGGAGGCCCACGTCGGCGATACGGTCCAGATCGTGGAGTGCCGTCCGATGTCGCGGACGAAGCGCTTCCGGCTGGCACGCGTCGTGACGCGCAACCCCGAGGCGGCGGTCGTGACGGAGACGCCGGCTCCCGAGCAGACGACCGCGTAGGCGCCTCAAGGGACAGACGCGATGATTGAGATGCGGAGCATCCTGGACGTGGCGGACAACACCGGCGCCAAGACGGTGCGCATGATCGGCGTCCTGGGCCGATCGACGCGCCGCGGGGCCTACCATCGTGCGACCGCGGGCCTGGGCGACATCGTCGTCGCGTCGGTCCAGAAGGCCCTGCCCACCGGCGAGGCCAAGAAGGGCGAGGTCGTCCGCTGCGTCGTCGTCCGCACGAGGTACGCGACGCGCCGGCCCGACGGGTCCTACGTCCGGTTCGACCGCAACGCGGTCGTCCTGATCGACAAGGAAGGGAACCCGCGCGGCACGCGCGTGTTCGGCGCGGTCGCCCGGGAACTGCGCGTGAAACAGTACATGCGGATCGTCTCGCTCGCGAGCGAGGTGGTCTGACAAGGGGAGTCCAGCGGACGATGCACATTCGGCGCGACGATACGGTGGAAGTGAGGACCGGCGACGACAGGGGCGTCCGGGCCAAGGTGCTCCGCGTCGACCCCAAGAAGGGCCGCGCCATCGTCGAGGGCGTGAACCGCGTCTTCAAGCACCTGCGCCGCTCGCGCAAGAACCCCCAGGGCGGACGCCTCGAAATCGAGGCGTCGATCGACGTGTCGAACCTCCTGGTGGTGTGCTCGAAGTGCAACAAGGGCGTTCGGGTCGGACGCCGCACCGACGACAAGGGCAAGAAGCATCGCGTGTGCCGCCAGTGCGGCGCCGACCTCGGGGAACTGTGATCGGCCATGGATCGACTGCTCCAGCGCTATCGCGAAGAAATCGTGCCGCGGCTCCAGGAGAAACTGGGGCGGCAGAACGTGCTCAGCCTGCCGCGCCTCGAGAAGATCGTGCTCTCGTCCGGCCTCGGCAAGGCCCGCGAGGAGCCGAAGCGGATCGAACAGGCGACGAGCGACCTGAGCGCCATCACCGGCCAGAGGCCCGTCCTTACGAAGGCCAAGAAGAGCGTGTCGGCGTTCAAGTTGCGGGAGGGGATGACGGTCGGCGCCGTCGTGACGCTTCGGGGACGGCGGATGTACGAGTTTCTGGACCGGCTGATCAACCTGGCGATCCCGCGGTTCCGCGATTTCCGCGGCCTGAGCCCGGATGCGTTCGACGGGCGCGGCAACTACTCGATGGGCGTGAGCGAACAATTGGTGTTCCCCGAGGTCCGCGTGGACAACGTCCAGTTTCAGCAGGGCATGAACATCACGATCGTGATCCGTAGCAGCCGCTCGGACGAGGAATCGCGCCTGTTGCTCGAGGGCTTCGGGTTCCCGTTCCGGCGCGAGGCATAGGGGTTCTAGGCGGAGCAGGCATGGCGACCAAAGCTCAGCGGATTAAGTCGAACCGAGAGCCGAAGTTCTCGACGCGCCGGGTCCGGCGATGCCAGTTGTGCGGGCGGCCGCGGGCCGTCTACCGCAAGTTCAGCATCTGCCGCATCTGTTTCCGCACCCTGGCGAACCAGGGGCGGATCCCCGGCGTGCGCAAGGCCTCCTGGTAGCAGGCGGAAGGAGACGAGCGGGCGATGACGAACGATCCCATCGCCGACATGTTGACCCGGATTCGCAACGGCCTCCTGCGCCGCAAGTCCTACGTGGACGTGCCGGCGTCGAAGACGTGCCGGGGCATCCTCGGCGTGATGCGCGCCGAGGGGTACATCCGCGGCGTGGACGAGATCGAGGACGGCAAGCAGGGCATGATGCGCGTGCACCTGAAGTACGGGCCGGACGGCGAGCAGATCATCACGGCGCTGGAGCGCGGCAGCAAGATCGGCCGCCGCATCTACCGCAAGGCGGCCGACATCGAGCCCGTGCTCGGCGGCCTCGGCGTGGGCATCTACACGACGCCCCAGGGCATCCTCAGCGACCGCCAGGCACGCCGCCTCAACGTCGGCGGCGAGTGGCTCTGCAACATCTGGTGAACCGAACCCGGCGGCGCGGCTGGGCGAACGCGAGCGGCGGGCAGGAAGAGGAAGCGATGTCCCGAATCGGCAAGAAACTGATCCCGATTCCCGACAAGGTCAAGGTGGCCGTCTCGGGAAACACCGTGAAGGTCGAGGGGCCCAAGGGGAAACTCGAGTGGGCATTCGACCGCGCCCTCAAGGTCGTGGTCGATGCCGACAAGCACCAGGTCCGCGTCGAGCGCCCGGACGACGAGCGCCGCTCCAAGGCGCTGCACGGCCTGACGCGGGCGATCCTCGCCAACATGGTGGTCGGCGTCACGGAAGGATACCAGAAGGGCATCGAGATCTACGGCACCGGCTACTCGGTCAACGTCCAGGGCAGGAGACTGGCCCTCCAGGTCGGCTTCGCGAACACGATCGAGAAGACGATCCCGGCGGGCATCGAGATCCAGGTCGAGGTCCCGAACACGCGCGGCAACGAGACGCCGGCGCGGTTCTTCGTCCGGGGCTGCGACAAGCAGTTGGTGGGCGAGTTCGCGGCCGAGGTCCGCCACATCCGGCCCCCGGAGCCGTACCTCGGCAAGGGCATCCGGTACGTCGGCGAGCAGATTCGCCGCAAGGCCGGCAAGACGTTCGTGAGCGGCGCCACCGCCTAGAGGGCTGTGTGGCGAGCGGGAGAGACGTTCGATGGCGGACATCCGCGTGAAACGGGCGAGTCTGGAGCGGCGGCACCTGCGCGTCCGCCGCAAGGTCGAGGGGACGCCCGAGCGCCCCCGCCTGAGCGTGTATCGCAGTTCGAAGCACATCTACGCCCAGGTGGTGGACGACGTCACCGGCCGCACGCTGGCGGCCGCCAGCACCCTGAGCGAGGGCGTCAAGGGCGCCGTGAAGAGCACGAGCAATTGCGAGGCGGCTGCCAAGGTCGGCGCTCTCCTGGCCGAGAAGGCCAAGGCCGCCGGCATCACGGCCGTCTGCTTCGATCGGGGCGGGCGCAAGTACCACGGCCGCATCAAGGCCCTGGCCGAGGCGGCCCGCAAAGGCGGACTGAAGTTCTGAGCGAAGGCCCTGCGGGGCGGAGGACGAAGGCGCGTGGCGACGGAGCGGAACAGCTTCTTCGGCGAGGGCGGTGATCTCCAGGAGATCATCGTCTCGATCAACCGATCGGCGAAGGTCGTCAAGGGCGGTCGGCGGTTCGGTTTCGCGGCGCTGGCGGTCGTCGGCGACCGTCGCGGCCGCGTCGGCTACGGCTACGGCAAGGCCAACGAGGTGCCGCCCGCCGTCGAGAAGGGCATCTCCGAGGCCAAAAAGAGCCTGAAACGCATGACCCTCAAGGGCGACACGATTCCCCATCAGGTGATCGGCCGCTTCGGCGCCGCGAAGGTCTTCATGCGGCCGGCGGGCCCCGGCACGGGCGTCATTGCCGGCGGCGGCGTCCGGGCCGTCTGCCAGTTGGTCGGCATCCGGAACATTCTGACGAAGTCGCTCGGCAGCACGAACCCCATCAACCTCGTCAAGGCGGCGATGAACGGTCTCGAGCAGTTGAAGGAAGCCAAGGAGGTGGCGCGGCTCCGGGGCGTCCCGATCGAGGAACTGATCGGGGAACAGCCGCAGGCCACGGAGCCGCCGGCCGCGCCCGGCCCGGAGGAAGGCGAGACAGCGTGAACCTGACCGACGTCAAGAAAAGCGCGAAGGCCCACAAGACGCGCATCCGGCGCGGGCGCGGCATGGGGTGCGGCCTGGGCAAGACGAGCGGCCGCGGCCACAAGGGGGCCAAGTCGCGGTCCGGCTACTCCCGGCGCCTCACCTACGAGGGCGGCCAGATGCCGCTGTTCCGCCGCATGCCCAAGGTCGGCTTCTCGAACGTGCGGTGGGCCGTCCCCGTCACGGTGGTGAACGTGGGCGACCTCGGCCGGTTCCGCAAGGGGACGACCGTGGACCTGGAGGCGCTGCGCGAGGCCGGCCTCGTCAAGGGCCGCGTCGAGGTGCTGAAGGTGCTCGCCGGCGGCGAACTGGAGAAGGCCTTGACGGTCCGGGCCCATGCGTTCAGCGCGGCCGCCCGGGAGAAGATCGAGAAGGCGGGCGGCAAGGCGGAGGTCCTCGAAGCGTGATCCAGTCGGTGATCAACGTCTTCAAGATTCCCGAACTGCGGCGGAAGATCCTCTTCACGCTGCTGATCATGCTCGTCTACCGGGCCGGCATGTACACGCCGATCCCGGGCACCGACGCCCGCTACCTGAAGGACATCATGACGGCCGAGCAGATCGAGGGGGGCGGCGGCGTCGGCCTCAAGGACTACCTGAACTTCATCGCCCGCATCACGGGCGGCAGTTTCGAGCCGTTCCTCTTTGCCCTCGGCATCATGCCGTACATCAGCGCGTCGATCATCCTCCAGTTGCTGACCCAGGCGATCCCGTCGCTGGAACGCCTGGCGAAGGAGGGCGAGACCGGCCGGCGCAAGATCAACGAGTACACCCGCTACCTGACCGTCCTCCTGTGCATCATCCAGGCCGGGTTCATCTGCAACGTGAACCTCTACGTTCCGGGTGGGGGCGGCTGGCGCGGCGGGGCGATCAACCCCGTCATCTATCGTCTCGTGGCGATGACCGCCATGACGTCCGGCACGATCTTCCTCATGTGGCTGGGCGAACTGATCGACGACTTCGGCATTGGCAACGGCATCAGCCTCATCATCATGGCGGGCATCGTCGACCGCCTCCCGGGCGTCGCCGCCTACCTGTGGGACCAGGGGACGATGCAGTTCCGCGGCTTCGACACCACCGGCGAGATCGGCATCGAGACGATGATGCTGGTCCTGGCGATGTTCATCGCGGTCATCATCGGCGTCATCCTCATCACCCAGGCCCAGCGGCGCGTCCCCATCCAGCAGGCCAAGCACACGCGCGGCCGGCGGGTTTACGGCGGCCAGCGGCAGTATCTGCCCCTGCGCGTCAACCTGGCCGGCGTGATTCCCGTCATCTTCGCCTCGAGTCTCCTGTATCTTCCCATGTACATCTTCGGTGCCATCGCCGACGCTTGGCCGAACGCCGTCACGACGGAACTCCAGGCCGCGTTCGGCTATGGCAACGTGATCCACCTCTTGGCCTACGTCGGGCTGATCTACCTGTTCTGCTTCTTCTGGACGGCGATCCAGTTCCGCCCGGCCGAGATGGCCGACAACCTGCGCGACTGGGGCAGTTTCATCCCCGGCATGCGGCCTGGACGCCGGACGGCCGACTACCTGGAACGTGTCATGAACCGCATCACGTACGTCGGGGCGGGCTTCCTGGCGATCGTGGCCATCCTCCCGATGATCGTCCATCATGTGACGGGCGTCAGCGCCCTCGTCACGGGGTTCCTCGGCGGCACGGGCCTCCTGATCATCGTCAGCGTGGCGCTGGACCTCGTGCAGCGGGTCGAGTCGCACCTGATCATGCGGCACTACGAGGGGTTCCTGGCCGAGGGCCGCGTCCGGGGCCGCGTCAGTTAGGTCAAACGGGAAGTCGAGGGAGGGAGGATGCGACTGGTTTTCATGGGGCCGCCGGGGGCCGGCAAGGGTACCCAGGCGAAGGCCGTGGCCGAGCACTATGGCATTCCGCACGTCTCCAGCGGCGACATCTTCCGCGGCGAGATCGAGCGGAAGACCCCGCTCGGCCTCAAGATCAAGTCGTACCTGGATAGCGGCACCCTGGTGCCGGACGACATCACGGTCGGGGCCGTCGCCGGACGCCTCGCCCAGAAGGATTGTGCGGACGGGTGGCTCCTGGACGGCTTCCCGCGAACGGAAGGCCAGGCGAAGGCGCTCGACAAGACGTTGGCCGCCGACGGCAAGAAACTCGACGGCGTCGTGAACCTCGAGTTGGACGGCGAGGTGATCGTTCGCCGCATGAGCGGCCGCCGCATGTGCCCGAAGTGCGGACGCTCGTATCACGTGGAGCACATCCCGCCCCGCCGGGAGGGCGTGTGCGACGCGTGCGGCGCGAAACTGATTATCCGGGATGACGACAGGCCCGAGACGGTGCGGCAGCGCCTGAAGACGTACACGGAGCAGACGGCTCCGCTCGTGGATTATTACCGGCGACAGGGCCTCCTGGTGCGCGTCGATGGCGGCGGCACGCCGGACGAGGTCCGTTCGCGGCTCTTTGAGCAACTGGAGAAGGCGGGCAGCGCCTGAAGCGACGTGCCATGACGATCCGTCCGAAGAGCGCCGAAGCGATCGAGAAGATGCGAGCGGCAGGACGGACGGTGGCCGAGGTGCTGGCGCGGTTGGGAGAGATGCTTCGGCCGGGCGTGACGACGGCCGAACTCGAAGACGAGGCCGTGCGCCTGATGCGGGTCCGAGGGGCCAGGAGCCTCTTCATCGGCCAGCCGCATCCGCGCGGCGGGCCGCCGTACCCGGGCCAGATTTGCGTCTCGATCAACGAGGAACTGGTGCACGGCATCCCGGGGCCGCGCCGCGTGGCCGACGGCGATGTCGTCTCGGTGGACGTCGGCGTCGAGCAGGACGGCTGGTGTGCCGACGCCGCCCGGACGTTTGCGGTGGGCGGCGTGCGGCCGCGCGTCCGGGACCTGCTGCGGACGACCGCCGAGACGCTCGACATCGTCCGCCGCGAGGCCCGGGCCGGCGTGCTCTGGTCGGCGGTGGCTGCCCAGATGGAGGCCCACGTCCAGCGGGCGGGGTTCTCCGTCGTGACCGATTACGTGGGGCACGGCATCGGGCAGCGAATGTGGGAGGAGCCCAAGGTGCCGAACTACGTCAGCCGCGACCTCTTGCAGGATGACTTCCTGCTGGTCGAGGGCGCGACGCTGGCGGTCGAGCCGATGGTGAACCTCGGCCGCCGCCAGGTCCGCGAGAAGGAGGACGGGTGGACGGTGACGACAGCGGACGGACAGCCGTCGGCCCATTTTGAGAACACGTTTGTGGTGCGGCGCGACGGGGCCGAACCCCTGACGGAACTCGCCCCCGCCCGACAGGAAGGATGAGTCCCGAGAGAGCCATGGGCAAGGACGTCATCCGCGTTGAAGGAAAGGTGACCGAGGCACTGCCGAACGCCGTGTTTCGAGTCGAGTTGGAGAACGGGCACCGCGTGCTCGCGCACGTGTCGGGCCGGATGAGGATGCACTTCATCCGCATCCTGCCGGGCGACGCGGTGACGGTGGAACTGTCGCCCTACGACTTGTCGAAGGGGC
>Ga0315294_10001771_pt1 | contig 23629 bp, 18 predicted proteins | sample YL17G13_40_MG_FD_203626 | JGI IMG/M metagenome (GOLD analysis project Ga0315294, IMG submission 203626) | Sediment microbial communities from Yellowstone Lake, YNP, Wyoming, USA - YL17G13_40 | ecosystem: Environmental > Aquatic > Freshwater > Lake > Sediment | place: USA: Wyoming | collected...
TTCGGGCCCCGCCCGCCCCCTTTTTGGTGTCCGTGACCCCCCCCCCCTGCCCGGCCCGCGCCCCCCCCCCCCCCCCCCCCGCTAGTTTATGGACGCGAGCGCGGCCCGCCGCGCGGGCGTGTCCTCAAAGAGGGCGCCGACGAGCGTGCGCACCGCGCGCGCGTCGAGCCCCGCCGCGCGCAGCTCCCCGGTCGCCCACAGGGGCGCGACGTCGGCCAACCGGGCGGAGCAGAGGATCAGGATGCGCTGAGGGGGTAGGGGTGGGGGGTGGGGGAGGGGGTGGGCGTGTGGGGGGGGGGACGCCGGTGCGACCCCTCCTCCCCTTTCTGCCTCACCCGCAGCGTCGCCAGCCGGGGCGCCGCGGCCTCGACCGCCGCCACAAGTACGTCTTCGTCCGGCGGCGTCCCCACGTCGCCCCCGTCCGCCACCCCCCCCGCCGACCGCGCGCGCAACAACAGCCCCAGCGCGGCCGCCGGCCCGTCGGCCGCCACGGGCGCCAGCAACGCCGGCAGCGCGTCCGCGTCGTCGGACGCGATGTGGTGCAGGGTGAGGAGGTCGCGGGCCGCGGCGCCGGCGACGGCGTCGAGCAGCGCGGCCGCGACGGCGACCCGCTCCCGCGGCGCGAGCGTGCCGCGCAAGGAGGCGCCGGCGCGGGCCAGGCCGGCGGCTGCGGCCGCGACCGCGCGCCCCGCGTCGCGCGCCCGGCCGCCGTCGGCGAGCCGCGCGAAACCGCGCGCGCCTTCGAGGCACGCCGCCAGCTCCCCCGCGTCGGCCTCGACCCGGGCGCGCAGCGCGGTGTCGCCCGCGGCGCGCACGCGGGCGGCGGCGTCGGCCAGCGCCGCGGGCGCGCCCGCCGCGCGGTCGGCGAGCGGCCGTGCGGCCGCCGCCAGCCCCCGCGTCACCGCGTCGCCCACCGCCGCGCAATCGTTGCGAAACAGGGCCAACGGCTGCAGCGCGCGCAGGGACGCGGGGCGGGCGGCGGGGGGGAGGAGGCCGGCCAGGTCGACCGCGTCGGCCGCGCCGCGCGCGAGCGCCTGGGCCGCGGCGGGGCGGGCGGTTGAGGCGCGGGCGATGGTGTCCGCCACCAGCGCCGCCACTGCTGCCCCTGCTGGCGACACGGCGTACTCTCCCGCGGCGAGGAGAGGGGCGTCGAGCGCCCCTGCTCCACCCCCATTCCTCCAATCCAGCGGGCGCGGCCCCCGGTGCGCGGCCGCGGCCGCCACCGCGCGCCACTCGTCTGCGTCCTTGGACCGGGCGGGGAGCGGGACGCCCGCGGGGGAGAGGCCGCCGTCGGGGGGGGGGGGTCGGACGAGGAGCGTGCGCGCGGCGGAAACGACGTCCAGCCGCAACCCGGCCAGCTCCCGGTCCACCACGCGCGCGGCATAGGCGGCCAGGCGGCCGCCGCCGTCGGCGGCGGTCGCGGGCGCGAGGTGGGCGGCCTCGGCGGCGGCCTCGAGGCGGGACGCAGACGCGGCTGCCGAGTCGAACGCGGCCCTCCCGCCCTCTCTCCCCCGCCCGTCGGCCGCGGGCGCCAGCACGAGATCCACCACGGCGGCCGCGACGGGGGGCCAGGCGGACGCGCCGACGGCGGCGCCGGCGCCGGGCGACGCGCGGAGGAGGGACGGCGCGAGCCACGCGGCCGCGCGCGCGGCTGCGTCGACCGCGCCGGTGGCGCCGCCCCGCGCCCACGCGAATTGGGACTCGCTCTGCGTGATCGCCACGCCCCCGCGCTCGCGCAGCAGGGGCAGCAGCAGGCCGCCCGCGACAGCAGCGGCCGCGCGCGACACCGCGCGCTCCGCCGCCTCGCCGCCCAGCGCGCGCGCCGCCGCCAGGCCGGCGGCGGCCGCGGGCGAGACGGACAGGGACGAGGGGGTGGCGACCAGGCCGGCGTCGAGGGCGGCGTCGGCGGCGGCCGCGACGAGCGGGCGGAGGGTGGCGGCGGCGGGGGCGCCACCCGGGCCGCTCTCCACCGCGGCCAGGGCGGCCATGGCAGTGTCGAGATCGCTGCGCGCACAAGCGTCTGCCACCGCGGCCGCAGCCGCGTCGGCTGCCGCGGCCGCCGCTGCTTCGCGCTTTCGCCCTCTCGCCCCGTCGAGCGCCTCGGCCGCCTTCGCCGCTTCCGCAGCCGCAGCCGCCAGCGGGGACGACCCGACATCGCTCGTCGCCAGGGCGGCGCCCAGGGTGGCGAGGCGGGCGGCGTCGGGCGGCGGGAGCAGCGCGTCGCCCGCGGCGGCGGCGAGCGCGGCCGCGGCGGCCGCCGCGGCCGCGTCCGCGCGCACGTTGAGCGCGTCGACATACTCTTGCAGTACGGACGCGGAAAAGCCCTAGGAATGGAGGATGAAGGGATGGATGGGCGCGACGCCGCATCCCCGCTCCCTCCTTCCCGCCCCCTTCCGACACCCCCTCACCTCCGTCACTGCCCGCTCTGGCAGCAGCGCTTCAGCCACCGCGGCCGCGGGGTCGGGCTCGCCCCGGGGCGTGGCGGTGGACGCGGACGCCGTCTCCAGGGAGTCGGCCGACGACGACATGATGGAGGGGATGACGGACTGGACGCGTCCAGCCCGGGAGGGGGGCGCCGCGGCCGGAGAGTGCGGCGCACATGTCGACGGCCCTACTCTCACTCGCCCAGACCCCGCCTGCGTCCCACTCGCCTCGTCGCGACCCGGCCGCGATGCTCCCCTCCCCCGGCGCCGGCGCCGGGGCCCGGGGAGCGCGCGCGAGGCCGGCGCCCGCGGCGGCGGCGGCGCCAGCGCGCGGCGCCGCCGCCCCGCGGCCTCGCCAGGGCCCGCATTGGGCGTCCACACACCGTGGTAGTCATCGCCGGCGGGCGCTGCCGCCGGCCGCCGCCGCCACCACCCACCCCGTGCCGCCCGCGCCCGGCCTCCGCTTCCCCCCCCCGCCCCCGTCCGACGCCGACACCGCCTACGACGTCATCGTCGTCGGCGGCGGCCACGCCGGCATCGAGGCGGGGCTGGCGGCGGCGCGGACCGGGGCGCGCACGCTCCTCCTCACCCTCTCCCTCGACCGCGTCGGGTGGCAACCGTGCAACCCGGCGGTCGGCGGCCCCGCCAAGTCGCAGCTGGTGCACGAGGTGGACGCGCTGGGCGGGGCCATGGGCGCGCTGGCGGACGGGGCGTACCTGCAAAAGCGGACGCTCAACGCGTCCAAGGGGCCCGCGGTCTGGGCGCTGCGCGCGCAGACGGACAAGCACGAGTACGCGGCCCTGGCCCGGCGGGCGCTGGAAGCCGCGCCGGGGCTCGGCGTGCGGGAAGGGATGGTCACGGACGTCCTGGTCGACGGCGCGGGGCGCGTGTCGGGCGTCGCGACCCACTACGGCATGGCCTTTGCCGCCCCCGCCGTCGTCGTCACCACGGGCACGTTTGGCAACGGCGTCATCTGGGTGGGGGACCGCAGCCTGCCGGCGGGCCGGTGAGAGTGGGGGGTGGGGAGGAGGGTGGCGCCGCGTCGCCCACACACCCGCCCCGACACCCCTCACCCACCCCACGCGTCTCTCTCAGCGCCGGCGAAGCCCCCGCCCACGGCCTGACCGAATCCTTGCAGTCCCTGGGCCTGGAAGCCGGCCGTCTCAAAACGGGCACGCCCGCGCGCGTCGACGCGCGCACCGTCGACTTCACCTCCCTCGAACCCCAGCCCGGCGACACCGACGTGCGCTGGTTTTCGTTTGATGAAAAGGCGCACGTGGAGCGCCCCCAAATTCCGTGCCACTTGACCCGCACGACCTCCGCCACGCACGCCCTCGTCCGCGCCCACCTCGCCGACACCCCCGTCTACGGCGGCTGGGTCGACGCCGCGGGCCCGCGCTATTGTCCGTCGATCGAAGACAAAATTGTGCGGTTTGCGGGCAAGGAGTCGCACCAAGTGTTTTTGGAACCAGAGGGGCGAAACACGCCCGAACTCTACGTCCAGGGCATGTCGACCGGCCTCCCCGAGCGGGTGCAGCTGGCGCTGTTGAGGACGCTGCCCGGCCTGGAGCACGTGTCGATGCTGAGGCCGGCCTACGCGGTCGAGTACGACTATTTTCCGGCGCGCCAACTCAACCGCGACCTCCAATCGAGGACCATCCCCGGCCTGTTTCTCGCCGGCCAGCTCAACGGGACGACCGGGTACGAAGAGGCGGCCGCGCAGGGGCTGCTGGCCGGGGCGAACGCGGCGCGCGTCGCGGGCGGCGCGGAGACCGTCACCCTGCCGCGAGACGCGGGCTACATCGGCACCATGGTCGACGACCTCGTCACGGCCGACCTGCGGGAGCCGTACCGCGTGCTCACGTCGAGGTCGGAGCACCGGCTGCTGCTGCGCGCGGACAACGCCGACGCGCGCCTGACGCCGCTGGCGGCGTCGCTGGGGCTGGTGACGCCGGCGCGGGCCGCGGCGCAAGCCGGCAAAGCCGCCCGCGCGGCCGCCGAGATCGCGCGCCTCAAGTCCTTGCGCCTGCCGGCCGACCACCCCGCGTGCGCCGCCGCGGCCGCCGCGTCGGCCCAGGCGGTCAACGGGCACGCGACCGCGGCCGACCTGCTGCGCCGGCCGCACGTGCGGTATGCCACGCTGGCGGGGGCGGGGGTGGGGGCGACGGAGGAGGAGGTGCCCTTGACGGAACGCGAGCCGATCGAGATCGCGGTCAAGTATGAAGGCTTCATCGCGCGCGCCGCCAAGCAGGCCGCCGCCGACGCCGCCCGGCACGGGGCCCGCATTCCGGCGGGGACGGATTATGGGGCCATCGGCACGCTGAGCCTCGAAGCGAGGGAAAAGTGGGCGCGCGTCGCGCCGGAAGACGTCGGCCAAGCGTCCCGCGTGCCGGGCGTGTCGCACGCCGACGTGTCGGCGTTGCTCGTGCACCTGGAGACGGCGGCCAAGCGGGAGAGGATGGCGGCGGAGCGGGAGACGGTCGGGGCGGGAGCGCGGCGGCGGGGTGTCTAGGGAGGGGCGTCTGTTGTCGTGCCACAATTTCTTCTCCGCCTCCCTGCCGGGCGCCGCGCCTCCCCATGCCCTCACGCACGACCTGAGCCGGGGCCCGCGAGCGCTGCCCTGGGAATGCGGCGCGCGGTTGCCGACGCGGCGCTCGCGCTGGCGGCCGCCGCACGCGTGCGCGCGGCCTGTGGCGCAAGCTGGCCCCGCCTGGCGTCGCTGGCGGTCGAGGCGGACGGAAAGCGACCAGGCGGTGGGGCGCGTCGGCGGGCGGCGTCCCCAGCCGCCCGCTCCGACGGCCCGAGGCGACACCAGCCGTCCTCTCGAGAGCGGGACGGCGGGCGCAAGACCGGCGCGCCGCCCCCGTCTTCCACCTCGCCCCCCTGGCCCGCCGCGCACGCCGCCGCCGCCGCCCTTCTCCTCCTCGCCGGCGGCCCGCCGCCGTCCGGCTTTCGGTTGCGCACTCTGCTGGCGGCCGCGCCGACGGCGGCCGCGGCCCGGGAGCTCCACTCGCTCGCGCTCGCGGCCGGCGGCGCGCCCGACGCGCGCGCGTGGACCGCGCTGGCGGCGCGGGCCGGGGCCGAGGGCGATCCTGATGGAGTGCGAGCCATCATGGCCGCCGCCGCGGCTTCCGGGGCGGCGCCGGCGGCGCAGTGGTGGACCTCCTTGATAAAAGCGCACGCCCTGGCCGGCAACATGCCCGCCGCCCGCGCCGCCCTCGCCGAACAAGCCGCACTAGCGACTCGACCGGGATCTGGAATCGACGCCGCGTCGGCCGCCGTCGCGGCCGACCACGGCGCGCGCGCGCTCGTGGTCGCGTGCGGCGCCGCTGGCCTCCCCGCGCGCGCCGCGGACGCGGTGCGCGCGCTCGTCGCGACCGGCGTCACGCCCTCGTTCAAGACGTACCACGCGCTGGCGACCGCGTTCGCGGAGGCGGGCGACGGGCCGGGCGCCGAGGCCACGCTCGCCGGCGCGGCGGCGGCCGGCCACCCGCCCAGCGCGCGAGGGTTGGAGGTTGTGCTGCGCGCGTGGTCGCGCGCCGGAGATCCGGGCCGCGCCGCCGCCGCCCTGGCCGCCCTGGCTGCCGCCACCCCCGGCGGCGTGGGCGCGCTCCCCGAAGTCGCCCACGCCCAGGCCGCCGGCGCCTGCTCCCGCGCGGGCGATGTTGAAGGTACGAGGGCTGTGCTGGACGCGGCGGCGGCAGCGGGGGTTGCGCTGGGGCCTGCCTGCTTCGCGCGGCTCGTCGACGCGCGCGGCGCGGCGCGCGACCTCCCCGGCGCCCTCGCCGCCCTGGACGAAGCCGCGGCCGCGGGCGTGACCCTTGACGCGCGCTGCATCGCGGCCGCGCTGCATTGGTGCGCGGCGGCGGGGGATGGGGGGGCGGCCGCGGCGGTGCTCGAACGCGCGGAACGCGCGGGCGTCGACGCGGCGAGCGACGCCGTGCTGCTCAAGTCGGCGGCCGAAGCGTGGCTACAGGCCTGGTGGGTGACGTCAAAGCAACAAGGAGGCGGAAAAGGGGCGGAAGCGGAGGCGGCGACTTTCCTCGCGCGCGGCGCCGCCGCCGCGCTTCGCTACGCCTCGCTCCGCCCCCCGTTCCACCACATCCCCCCCCCGGGCGCCGACCTCGCGGTCGACCTGCACTCGGCCGGGCACTGGACGGCGCAGACGCACCTGGTGGGCGTGCTGGCCCGCCTGGGCAACGCGCGCGCGCTCGCGCTGCGAAAGGCGCGGCGCGCCAAGGGCGCGCGCGGCGGCCGGGCGGCCGCCGCCCCCGCCACCCTCTTCACGTCCGTCCCCGACATCATCGTCATCACCGGCCGCGGCAACCGGTCCCGCACGCGGGGCCAACCGGTCGTCCGCCACGCGGTCCTCGCGTTTCTGCAGGCGCTCGGCCTCCCCGTCCGCCTCGGCGCCGGCAACGATGGCGTGGTCGTTGTGCGGGGGGCGGATGTGGAGCGGTTGCTGGACGAGGCGCGGGCGCGGGGGGTGGCGTGGGCGCCGGCGGCGCTGGCGCACGCCCTCGTCGGAAGGGCGGTCGAGCCTCCACCACAGCCGCCCGCCGCGCGGTGAGAATGAGAGAGTTGAGGATTTCGCGTGCAACCGGTGTGACAGACACTGTTCCCCCTTCTCAGCGGGCGCCCTTGGAGCGCTTGCCGCCGCCGTCGCGCTGCTTCTTCTCTTCCCCACCCCGCTTCTTCTTGCCGCCGCCGCCACCACCGCTCTTCTGCTGCTTGCCCTCCTTGCGCTTGTACAGGTCGGCGCCCCGCGGGCGGTCGCCGGTGGCCGGCACGGAGACGACGCCGCCGGGCCGCGCGCCGCGCGCGGCGGCCGCGAGCGCGGCGTCGTCGCCGACGACCGCATAACGCGTCAGGTCCTCCCCTTCCAGCTCCACCGCCAGCGCGGCGGCCGCGCGTTTCGTCGCTTTCGCGGCCGCCTCGTCGAGCTCGGCGTCGATGCCGCGGTCGCCCGGCGCGGGCGCGAGCGCGGCGGCCGCGCGCGCGGCGGCCGGCGGCGGCGGCGGCAGCGACGCCTCGACCGCGGCCGCCGCGCACTCGCGCAGGTGGGCGTGCAGCTTGCGTAGTGCCTTGTTGAACAGGGCCAGGGCTTGCGTGGGCGGGAGGCCGAGGGACGAGGCGGCGGCGTCGATGGAAAAACGTTGGAGGCCGGTCACGACGAGGAGCGCCGCCTGCGCCGGGGCAAGGGTCACGGGCACCCGTCCGGCCACCCACGCCGCCGCCAGCGGTGGCACCAGGTCGGTGATCATGTGGTGGTCGACGAGGGAGGACGCGTAGGCGCGCAGGCGGGCGGCGTCGTGGTCGGTGAAGGGAGTGCCGTCGGCGCGCGCGACGCGCGCGCCGGCCGCCACCCCGGCCCGCGTCTCGGCCTCGCTGTAGGCCAGCTTGGGGGCGAGCAGGCCGAGGGCGAGGTGGGGGGGGAGGGCGCGGAGGGGGCCGCCGAGGAGTTGGGCGGCGCGCACGCGGAAATCGGACGCAAAGGGGTCGAGCCAGCCCTCGGCCGCCGCGTCCGGACCTTCCGCCCCCGGCCCGCGCGTCAGGGGGCGCAACATGATGGCAGAATGCTCGCCCGTGACGTCGGACGGGGTGGAGCGGACGTAGAGGGGGGAGTAACCCGCCTTGGACCAAAAAGCGAAGAGACCGGGCGTCAGCCCAAACGCCGCCCCGAGCCAGTGCAGGGGCGGCGGCGTCATATCGGCCGCGGCGGTGAGCAGGGGCGGGAGGCCGGACCGGGCGGCGAGGCGCTCGGTGTGGAGGTCGCCGCCCGGCGGCGCGGGCGGCGCCGCGGGCGGCGGCGGCGGCGGCAGGCGGCGCGCCTTGCCGCCGCCCTCGTCGCTGTCCGAGTCGAGCCCGCCGAGGTCGCCCTCGTAGAACGCGCGCAGGGCGGCCAGCGTGGCGGCGCCATACCCCGCGCGGTGCGCGTCCGGGTGCACCGCCAGCCGCACCACGCGCGCCCCGGACAGGCGCGCAAAGTCGGCCTCCTGGAATTGGGACCCAATGGTCCAGGGGATCATGTCGCCCGCGGGCGCGTGGCCGTGGGCGAGGGCGGCCGCGGCCGCGGCGCGCGCGACGCCGCCCTCCAGAGCGACTTGGGCGACGGCCAACACGTCCGGCAGCGCGTTGGCCGTCTCGTCCGCGGGCGCCAGCAGGACAAAGAGGCGGTGGGCGGGGGCGTCGGCGAGGAGGAGGAGGTCGTCCGGCGTGTTGCGGTAGTGCGCCGCGGCCAGCAGCGCGGTGACCCGCGCCAGAAACGCTTCCGCGGCCGCGTGCCCCGAAAAGAGCGTGTCCCGGTCGACGCAAAACAGGGCGCAGGAGGACGGTGGCGGGAGGCGGGACGGGGGAGGGGGAAGGGCCGACGCCGCGTCGAGGCAGAGCGCGGCGTGGAGCCACGCCTCGACGCCGTCGCCGGGGGCGTACCGGATGGGGGCCTCGAGCGTGAGTTCTCTCAGGGTGCGGGACGCGGAGGACGAACCGGCGCCGTTGTCCGCCGCCGACGACAGTTTGGCCCCCGCGGCGCGCAACCCGGCCAGCAGCTTGAGCGACAGCGACCGCCCCGTCCCTTCATACCCGTTGACGGTCGACCCCAGGAACACGAGGTAGGGGCCCAGCAAGCGTTGGACGAGGGGGAGGGGGATGGCGGCGGCCTCGTCAATGACAACCAACTCGGCCGACGCGACCCTGTCAGCGTGTTGGGGGAGCACAAACTGCACCGTCTGCCGGTGCGACCGGTACACGTTGACGCGCACGACGGCGCGGGCGAGGGCGGGGTCGGTCGCTTGGACGACGTCGTAGTCGAGGTGTTCGGCGAAACCGAGCGCGTTCAGACCCTTGACGACGAATTCAAACAGCGTGCGCACGTTGTCGGGCGACGGCGCGGTCACGAAGACGTTGGCGTAGCCGAGGCCGAGCGCGCCCGCGACGGCGAGGCCGAGCGAGGCCGACTTGCCGCGCCCGCGCGCGGCGGTGAGCGCGACGGTCGCGCGCAACGCTTTTTCCGACGCGGCATCCAAGAACGTCATGACCGCTTTCGCCTGGTCGGCCGTGCGGCACGCGGCGACGAGGGGGCCGGCGGGCGCGGCGTCGGCGAGGGCGGCGGTCAGCTCTGCCAATTCCGCCGCCCCTGGGTCCGCCCGCGCCTCCGCCGGCGCCAGCGCGGCCGCGTGGGACGACGTGGGCAGCACGTTGAGCTCGTCGTCCACGATGAGGACGGCGGGGGAGGCGGCGAGGGAGAGGACGAGGCGCTCGTTGAAGCGCGGCGCGGACGGGCCGACGCCCGCGGCGGCCCCGCCCGCCCGCAGCCGGGCGTGCACGTCCATGGTCAGGTTGTACAGCTGCGTCAGCGACGTCATGGACGACAGCAGCAGGATGACGAGGCCGCCGCCTTCCACCGTCTCGACGGTGCGCGCGAGGAGCGAGGGGGTCAGCGCTTCAAAGTCTTGGAGGACGAGGCAGCCAAAGGTGCGGCCGAGGACGCGGTGCGTGTCGGCGTAGTAGCAGTACTTGATGTCGGTGCTGAGGGGTGGAGGAGGGGGTGAGGGTATTGCAGCAAGTGTCGGTGCCTGGGCGCGCGCGCGCAAAACCCTGTCCCTTCCTCTCCTCGTCTCTCCCCTACCTGGCCACAAACAGGCTGAACGGATCTTCTTCGTCCGGGTTGAGCAGGCCGCGCGCGGCGAGGCGCTGCACCTGCCGCGCGCGCTTGGCGCGGTGGGACGACACGTGCAGCTCCTTCTTGTAGCACCACAGGACCGAGGGGCGCGCTTTGACGACAGTTTTGGCGAGCAGGTAGTGCAGGTTGACGACCTGGGGGGGGGGGAGGAGGCGGGGCGGGTGAATCAAGGGGGCCGCGGTCGCGCCCCTCTCCTCCTCTCCCCTCTCTCCTTGTACCTGGTCGCGGGCTTTGTCGCCCACGATGACAAACATGGACCGGGTGCGGGTGGCGACCCCGTTTTCGACGAGGGTGCGGACCTGGGGGGAGGGGAGGGGGATGCGTCGGCCGCCGCGGTGACGCGCGGCATCGGGAGGCGTCCGATGCTTCTCCCCGCCCCCTAGACCAGACTGGTGCTCACCCGGGAGTCGACTTTTTTGCGCATGGCGCCCCAGCGGCTGCCGCCTCGCCCGCGCTCGCGCTAGGCGCCGACGCGGCGGGCCGGCGGCGCGCGGTCGGCGGCGCCGGCGGTGGGCGATGCGGCGCGCGAAGTGTGCAGCGTGCAGTGCCGGGGTAGGGCGGGAGCCGGCGCGGGAGTGGGGGCGGTGCTGCGAGCGCCGCCGCCTGCACTCCCCCGCGCGCCGCCCCGCCTCTGCGGGCCGCCGCCGCCACCATGGCGGACGGCGGCGGACGCGCCGCGCCCGACGCTGCCGCCGCGCCCGACGCGGCCGCCAAGCACGCCGCGGTTGAGGCCGGGCGGCAGGCGCGGCACTTGAGCGCGTCGTCCATTGCCAAATCGCTGCTAGCGGGCGGGGTCGCCGGCGGAGTGTGCGTGCATGGGGGGGGGGTGGCGGGGGTGGGGGTGGAGTGCGGCGAGGGCGGAGGGGGTGGGCGGGCGGCGGTGCCATGCCGGGGTTGCGAGGGCCCGGGCCGCGGCGCCGACCCTGTTGCGCGGGCCGGCCTTGAATCGTGCACCCGCCTGGCGGCGGTGGGGCCGTGGCGCGCTTGCCTACCCCTCCCCGCTCCTGCCCTGACCCCGCCGCGCCACCCCACAGCTCCCGCACCGCGGTCGCCCCCCTGGAACGCCTCAAGATTCTGATGCAGGTCCAGGGCAGCGACAGAATCTACACCGGCGTGTGGCAGGTGAGAGGGGGCGAGGGGGAGGGTCGAGGGGAGAAAAGGCGCCGCGCCGCGGCGGCCCACACTCGCCACCCTCCCTCCCTCCCCAACCCCAGGGCCTCAGGCACATGATCCGCACCGAGGGCGTCGCCGGCTGCTTCAAGGTGGGAGAGGGGGGAGAGGGAGAGGGTTTGGGCGGAAACGTCGCGGCGCGCTGACCCGACACCCGCCGCCTCCCTCGCCCAGGGCAACTGGACCAACTGCGTGCGCATCATCCCCAACTCCGCCGTCAAATTCTTGCTCTACGAGCAACTCTCGCGGTCCCTCTCCCACCGCGCGATCGACGCGGGCGGCGACGGCCGCCTCTCCCCCTACTCGCGCCTCGCCGCTGGCGCGGCCGCCGGCATCGTCGCCATGTCGGCCACGTACCCGCTGGACATGGTGCGCGGACGGCTGACGGTGCAGGGCGGGGCGGGGGAGGGGAAGCGGGGGGGGGCGGCGTACGCGGGCATCGCCGACGCCGCGCGCCGCATCGCGCGCGACGAGGGCGTCGTCGCCCTCTGGCGCGGCTGGCTGCCGTCCGTCATCGGGGTCATGCCATACGTGGGGCTCAATTTCGCGGTGTACGAAACGCTCAAGGTGGGGCCGCGGGGAGGGGAGGGACGGGAGGGCGCGCGTCGTCGAGGGCGAGGGTCGCCGCAGGCGGCGCCAACGACCAACCTCCCCCCCCCCTCCACCATGAAGGACACCATGCTGCGCGTGCGCGGCCTGCGCGACGAGCGCGACCTGCCCGTCGCCGTGCGCCTCGCGTGCGGCGCGGCCGCGGGCACCACCGGGCAGACGGTCGCCTACCCCCTTGACGTCGTGCGGCGGCGCATGCAGATGTCGGGGTGGGCGGGTGCCACCGGGCTGCACCACGAGGCGGGCGGGGGGGCGGTCGCGTACAAGGGGATGGTCGACTGCTTCCGGCGCACGGTCGCGGAGGAGGGGCCGCGCGCGCTGTTCAAGGGGCTGTGGCCCAACTACGTCAAGGTGGGGGACGGGGGGCGAGGGAGAGGTGGGGAGAAGGGTGCGTCGTGTGCCTTTTTTGTTTCGACCGCGGCCCACGCCTCGCCCTCCCCCCCGCCCCGTCCCTGTGCAGGTGGTCCCGTCCATCGCCATCGCGTTTGTGTCGTACGAGCAGCTCAAGGAGGCCATGGGCGTGCAGCTGCGCATTTCCAGCTGAGGCGGAGAGAGGGGAGGGGGGGGGAGGACGGGGGGAGGGGGTCGGCGCGCGTTTTTCATTGGGGGACCGGCGCGCCGCGCTGAAAGGCGAGAATGCAACACACACACACCCAGACGCGGGTTTGAGGGAGGGATGGAGGGAGAGAGCGCAGGGCCGTCGAGGAGGCGACGCCGCGACGCTCGCGGCGCGCGCACCACCTGTCAACCACCCCGCGCGCACCCCTCTGCCAGCCTCTGCAGCACGGCCAGCACCGCCCGCTGCTGCGAGAGAGAGCGCGGGGCGGTTCCGGCTGCAGAGGCGCTCCCCACCCCTCGACCCCTCCTCCCTCACTCGTCCGCCAGCCTCCCCAGCACCGCCAGCACCGCGTCATAAAACGGCCCCACCGTGGACACGTCCACCGCTTCCTCGGGCGTGTGCGCCCCCGTGATAGTGGGCCCAAAGGAGACCCAGTCCCCCCCCCCCATCCTCTCTTTCAGGATGCCGCACTCTAGCCCCGCGTGGATGGCGCCCACGGCGGGCGCCTTGCCGACGGCCGCTTCGAGCACGTCGGCCACCAGGCGGACGAGGGGGGTCGAGGGCGCGGGCACCCACCCAGGGTACGCGGCGTCCGCCTTGGTCGTGCCGCCAACGGCGGACGCGAGCCTCGCGATGCCGCGCCGCACCGCCTCCAGCGCGGGCCCGTGCGACGACCGGGTGGAGGTCGTGATCAGGAAGGCGTCGGCCGCGGCGTCGGGTTTGATCGACGCGAGGTTGGACGACGTTTCGACGAGGCCCGCCACCGCCCCGCTCATTTTCACCACCCCGTGCGGCAGCGCGGTGAGCAGGGTGAGCAGGGCGTCGGTGGAGGCCTTGGTCAGGGGGTGGTGGGAGGCGGCCGCGGGCGACGGCGGCGGCGGCGCCGGCGCGCCCGGCGCGCCCACGACCGCGGCGACCGCCGCCAACCCGCCATCCGTCTCCGCGTACTCGGCCGCCATGCCGGCCGCTTCCGCTTCCGCGGCGGCCAGGGCGGCGGCGGCGTCGGCGTGCGGGACGAGGGCGAGGATCGCGGCGTCGCGCGGGATGGCGTTGCGCTTGCCGCCGCCGGCCGCGGCCGCCACGCGCAGCCCCGGCGCGGCCGCGGCGGCCGCGTCGGCCAACCTCCCAACCAGGCGCAGGGCGCAGCCGAGGCCGGCGTCGATCTCGAGGCCCGAGTGGCCGCCTTTGAGGCCGGAGACGGACAACACGATGGCCGTGCCGTCCATCGCCGCCCGGGTCACGGGCAGGGTCACGACGGCGTCCCCACCCCCGGCGCAGCCGATGTAGATGTCGCCCCACGCCTCGGTGTCGAGGTTGAGGCAGCGCCGCGCGGTGAGGCCGAGGGCCGCCGCGTCGAGCCCGGACGCGCCGGTGAGCCCGCGCTCCTCGTCCGTCGTGAACAGGCACTCGAGCGGGGGGAGCTTGGTGGTGGAGGGCGCGTCCAGGAGCGCCAGCGCGGCCGCGACGCCGACGCCGTTGTCCGCGCCGAGCGTCGTGCCGGCCGCGGTGAGCCACGGGGAGCCGTCGGGGGCGCGGCGGAGGAGAATGGGGTCGGCGTCAAAGTCGTGGGCGACGTCGGGGCGTTTCTCGGTCACCATGTCGACGTGGCCCTGCACACACACGGGCGCCGCCTTTTCCCCGCCGCCGCTCCCCGGCCGCCGCACGACCAGGTTGCCCGTCGCGTCCTGGGCCCAGGGCAGGCCGCGCGCTTCGGCCAAGGCCTTGATCCAGGCGAGGACGCTGCAAGTAGGGAGAGTTGGGGTGACGAGGGTTCGGCGCTTTTGCAGGTCTTCTTCTTCCTCCACTCTCTCATCTCACCGCTCCTCTTGCATGCTCGGCCTCGGGATGCAGGAGAGCTCGGCGAAGAAGCGCCAGAGGGGGGCGGGCGCGAGGCCGGCGACGGCGGCCGTGTTGGCGGCGAGGGCGGCAGAGGGGGAGGGTGGAGTCGTGGATGCGGCGGCGACCATGGTGCGAGGGCGGCAGAAGGCGCGTGGGCGGAGGGCGAGGGCGCGCATCCGCCGGTGGTGTGCGAGGGCGGCCGGTGGCGCGGGCACACACTCTCGCGCTGCGCCGCCCGCCGCCCGATCCTTTGATCCAGCGCGTCGCCGCGCTTCGAGGCCCGTCCAGGCCCCCGCGATGCGGCAACCGCCGCCGCGCGGCGGCGCGGCGCTCCGGCCGACCGCGCGCGCGCGGCCCAGCGGCAGGCGGTGAGATCGATGGAGATGGTGGTGGTGGTGGAACGCGAGCGGGGCGCGCGAGGCCGCGCCGAGGGCGCCGACCGCCGCGCCCTTTTCCTTCCCCAGCCGCCCTCTCCCTCCCGTCGCTGCCGCCCCCCCGCTGCGCTCCCCTCTGCTCGCCCGCGGCGGCTCCAGCGGGGGCGGCTCCCCCCCCCCTATCGACTACGCTCCTTCCCCCACCGACGCGCCCGTCCTGCGCCTGCCCGCCAGGACCGAGCTCGCGCCCGAGGAGATGACGGCCGTGTTTGGGTACCCCCGAGACCTTGGGGCTCACTGGGAGCTGGGGGAGGTGCTGGGGGCGGGGTCGTTTGGGGTCGTCCGTTCCGCGACGGCGACGGACGGGTCCGGAAGGCTCGCCGCGGTCAAGACGGTGGCCAAGACGCCGCGCCGGGGGCCGGCGACGCCGCGGACGCTGCTGAAATTGAGGTCGGAGGTCGACGCGATGGCGCAGCTCGGCCCCTCGCTCGACGCCGTCGCCCTCCACGCCGCCTATGAAGACGACGCCTCGCTCCACATGGTCATGGAGCTCTGCTCCGGCGGCTCGGTGCTCGAACGCGCGCGCGCCGGCCGTTTGACAGAGGCCGGCGTCGCGCGCGTCGCGCGCGCGACGCTGCGCTTCCTCGCCCAGTGCCACGCCAAGCACATCGTGTTCCGGGACGTCAAGCCGGACAACTTTCTCTTTCTCACCGACGCCGACGACTCGCCGGTGCGGGCGACGGATTTCGGGTTGGCGCTGCGCGCGCCGCCGCCGCCCGGCGGCAGCGAACCGCCCGCGCTCACGTCGCGCACGGGCACCCCGGTCTACATGGCGCCCGAAGTCATTCGCCAATCCTACACGGCCAAGGCTGACGTGTGGTCGGCCGGGGTCTTGGTCTACCAACTCTTGACGGGGCGGCTCCCCTTTTGGGAATCCGTCGCCGGCGCGTCCCTCCAAGACGTCTGGTCGGCCATCCTCAACGACCCCGTCGATCTCGGGCACCCGGACCTGCCGGCCGGGGCGGCGGACCTGCTGAAATCGCTGATGGAGCGCGACCCGGAGAAACGCGCGAGCGCGGCGGAAGCGCTCCGCCACCCCTGGCTCCACGCCGAGGACACCGAGGAGGCCGCCAGCCCCTCGACGACTGCCGCCCCTTTGGCCAAAGATGTCGTGCAACGCCTGCAGCGGTTTGCCACGCACGGCCGCCTCAAGCAGGCCGTCCTGCGCCTCATCGCTGACGACGTCGCGGCCGATGTCGGGAAGGGCGAGGCCGCAGTGAACGCCGCGGCGAGGCTCTTTGACGCGCTGGACGCCGACAGGTCGGGCGGCGTGACGGTGCAGGAGATGGTGGCGGGATTGAAGGCGGAAGGGTACGCGCTGACGGATTTCGAGGTCGCCAAGCTCGTGTCCCGCCTCGACGTCGACCGCGACGGCGCGGTGGACCGGGGCGAACTGCTGGCCGCGATGCTCGACTGGGGGCGGCTGCAGGCAGACGCCGCGTGGGCGGGGTGGGTGGGGCGCGCGTTTGCGCGCCTGGACCGGGACGGGTCGGGGTGCGTCGACCTGGCGGAGCTGGCCTGGGTGGCGCGGGCGGCGGGCAACAACGGGGCGCTGGCGGAGGCGGCAACCTTGCTGCGCGAGGCCGACGCCGACGGCGACGGGAGGATCAGTCGCGCCGAGTTTTTCGCGCTGCTCTGCGAAGCGTCCGGGGATGATGCGTTGGATTTGTACGACGCCCGGGTCGCCCCGGGCGCCGCCGCGCTGCGGCCGCTGGACGACGCGGTCAACGGGGGCGGGCGCGGGCGCGCGGCGTGAGAGAGGGCGCGCGGCGCGCGCCGTGTGTTTCATTTTTTCACTCCTTTCTCTTCCTCTCTCTCTCGCCGCCCTGCCGCCAAGCAGTCAGAATTGGCGCAACAGGGGGCCAAGGGGTAGGGATGCGGGTTTGTTTCCGGCCCTGTAGCTTTTTAGGGATAGGCAGCAAGCCGGCGGAGCAGAGGGCGGGCCAGGGTAGGGTTGGGACATTCGGCCCTGTGGTTTTTTAGGGTTGAGAGCAGGGTCCGCCCCGGGTAGGGTTCGGCTCTAGGGCCGAGTTGCAGGCGGGCGACGCGAGGGGGGAGGGGCGGGCGCGTGGTGTGTTTCAGTTCGTTCCTCTTTCTTCTCCCTCTCTACCCCGCGGCGAAGCAGTCGGTCGCGACGGGCGCCGGCGGCGCCGGCGGGCGGGCGGCGGCGTCCTCGGCGGAGCTCGCCTTGCGGCGCTTGGCGGCGGCGCCGCGGGCGGGCGCGCCGGCGGCGGCGGCGGCGGCGGCGGCGCCGCCTCCACAGCGCGCCCCGGCTTCCGGGCCCGCGCCTGGAGGGGCGGCGTCGAGCGCGCCGACCGCCTCCAGCGCGAAAAAGTGGGCGGCAAACCAGGCGGCGAGCGGGTCGCGCGCGCCGGGCGGCAAGTCGCCCTCCCCACCCCCCGCCCCCGGCGCCCGCTTGCGCCGCCGCGGCGCGGGCGAGCCGCCGCCGTCGGCCGACGCTGCGGTCGCGCCGGAATCGTCCTCCTCGTCGTCCGAGTCGGCGGCGGCGCGGCCGCGGCGGCGGCCGCCACCGGCGCGGCGCGCGGCGGCGATGGCGCCGGCGGCCGCCGCGGCGGCGGCCGCCGCCCTGCCACCACCCACCTTGGCCGCGCGCGCGGCCAGGGCGCGCGCCGCGGCGGCTTTGGCCGGCGCGCGCGGCGCCCACGCGCCGCGCCCGAGGTACTTCCAGTCGCGCCCCGCGAGCGACCCCCGCCACAGCCGCGACGAGCCGCGGTGCAACCACTCGGCGGAATCCGCGTCGCGCTCGGACGCGGCGGGGAAGAGGACCTCGATCTCCGACCCGCGCTCGCGCACGACCGCGACCTGGAACCAGCGGTCCGACCCCGCCGGCGCCTCCACCATGGGCTTGTCCGCGCGGCGCGTGGAGAAGAGGGGGAGGCCGTCGTCGCCCGCGGTGACGACGGGAGGGGGGGAGTCGTCGTCGTCGCCGGCGGGCGGGTCCGCGCCCGTGCCACCCCCTCCACCCCCTCCGCGCGCAGCCCCGGGCGACGCCGAGTAGTCGTCGTCGTCGTCGTCGCCGTCTTCCTCCTCCTCGTCGTCGGACGAGGCGGCGGCGGAGGAGGGGGGGGCGTCGGGCATGGCGGCGTCGGCGGAGGTTGCGGCCGGCGCCGCGGCGTCGTCGCCGTCCTGCAGGAGGCGGCGGGCGTGGGAGGCGGGCGGGAGCGGCGAGGAGGAGGCAGCCGCGCGCGCGCGCATGGCGGGCGCGGCGCCTTCCTGCCCTTTCTCACCTGCTGCTGGTCGGGCGGGGGACTGATGGCCGGCGGGGCGCCGTCGTCGGCCGGCATTGGGGGAGGGGAGAGAAGAGAGGTGTGCAGGCGCGGCGACGAGGCTCGTCACATCACTCTCCCCGCCCTCCCGCGCCTCCTCCTCCCTCCCGCTTCTTGCGCTTGTCGTCCTGCCACAGGTGGCGCGCCTGCAGCGCGGCCAGGCAGCAGCAGGCGCCCACGACGCCGGCAGGGATGAGTTTGGAGGAGGGTGGTTTGGGGGGCGGCGGGCCGGTGGAGTAGGCGCGGGCGATGCCACGGGACGGCAGGGCGGCGGCCGCGCGGGCCAGCATGGTTGCGGAGAGAGGGAGAGTGACCGCGGCCGAACGCCGTTATTCAGGCCCACTCCCCTCCCTCCTCCCTCTCTGTCTCTCTCATTCACTCTTCACGAGATGACGCACGCGCAGCCGGGCTGGCGGCGGTCGCCGGCGCCCTCCTCGTCCTCGCCCCAGAAGCCGTGCGCGGGCGGCGGCGCGGGCGGCGGGGAGAGCGCGCACGCCGGCGGGGCGGGCAGGAAGAAGGCGCGCAAAGCCGCCACCTTGGTGGTCTCGTCGGGCGACGACGGCGCGGCAGAGGGCGACGGCGGGGCGGGCGGCGCGGCGGCGCCCCAGACGATGGGCGTCGACCCGCCGGCAGGCGCCTGGGGCTCGGGCGTGACCACCGCTGCCACCGTTGCAGGCGGCGGTGGCGAGTCGAGCGAGGGCGAGGGCGACAGGGGGTCGGCGGGCGGCGCCGATGACGAGGGCGACTCGGCCGGCGCCACCACTTCCTCCTCACCCCCTGGCGTCGACACACGGGCGACGACGTGGATGGCGGCCGCGTCGGCGGCAGCGGCCTTGACGGCGGTGGGCCCGTCGTCAGCCTCGGTCGCGTGGGCGACCGCGGCCGTGCCACGGCCGGCGTTCCCGCCGCCGCGGCGGGCGCCATTGCGGGGAGCGCCTGGTGTGGGGAGTGGTGTGATCGGCGGCCGACCGCCGCCCCTGCGCTCTCTCTCTCTCGCGCGCGCGCGCGGCATGCGTGGCGCCGCGGCGGCGCGCCCAAACCCTCCGCCCTCCCCGAACCAACCCACCACGCTTGCGGCTCATTGCTGGCGGCAGGCGGAGGTGGCGCGGGTGGCGAGTGTGGGCGGCGTGTGGCGGGGAGAGTGCGGGCGGGCGGGCTGCGGCGCGGCCGGCCATGGCCACGCCCGCCGCTTCTTGCAAAGGCCGTTTCCGCGTTTCCCGGCCCGGCGGGCGCGCCCTGCGACACGCACGCACCCTCCGCCGCGCACCCAGACTCCGTCCAGGCCTCAATCAAGGGAAAACCCTAACCCTAACCCCAACCCTAACCCTACCCTAGTGTCCTACGACCTACATAAAGCAACAAAAAATGAAAACGGGCAACGTCTCGGCGGGGGTCGCCAGCGGCTTGCCGCCCGCCCTCCGTCGCCAGAACGAGTCCCCCGCGGGTGTGGCTCAGTTGGTTAGAGCGTAGGTCTCATACAGACATCCTTACGGGGCGCGTCGCCCCGGTCACATGCTGATGAGCGCCCGGCTTCGGTTCGGGCGCGTCTATCACCTCTGTGGCGCTGCCTCGCGCAGCGCACGGAGTTATCCTAAGGTCGTGAGTTCGAGCCTCACCACCCGCACGGCACGATTTTTTTTTGGGCGGCGACGCGGCGCCCCCCTGCCCGCGCCTCACCGCCACACGGCCTCGACCTTCTCCTCCCCGTCGCCCTCGACGCCCTCGACGTCCGCCCCCCAGCCGCGCACTCCCTCCCTTTTGCTCCGATCCAGCGCCGCCACCAAATCAAACAGGCGCCCGTTCTCCGCCGCCGCCGCGGCCGCCCCAGCGCGCGCGGCGTCGGCGACGCGCTCGGCCAGGGCCAGGCGGGCCTTGGAGGCGGCCTCGGAGCGGCGCGCGGTTGTGGCGTCGGCTGCGGCAGCGGCGCAGGCGGCGCGGCAGCGCTCCACTTCCGCCTTCATACCTTCCACCTCGCGAGCCGCGGCGACAGCAGCTTCCGCGTCGGCCGCGGCGGCCGCCACAAGCGCCGCAACGTCTTTCCGCGCCGCGCCGCGCTCGCGAACGGCCTCCGCCGCCGCCGCCCTGTCCTCGGCCGCCGCTTGATCGGCCACGTGTGCCCGCTCGTCGGCCGCCGACGCCGCCGCGTCGGCCGCGGCAGCGCGCGCGTTGGCCGCGTTGGCCGCGCGCCGCGCTCCGCTCCGCGTCTCCAGCCTCGCCAGCGCGTCCCACGCCGCGTCGTCCGCGGCCGCCGCCAGGGATGCCAGCAGGGCTTCGCGATCGGTGGTGGTCGCGTCGTCGGCCGCCACCCCCCGCACCCCCCTCTCCTCCTCCTCCCCTCCCTCGACCGCCAAGGCCTCCTCCCTCCGCATTCGCGCCAACCCGGCGCTCGCCCGCGCTAGGTCGGCCAACAGGGCGGCCGCCAGCGGGGCGGCGGCGGCGTCGAGGGAGCGCGCGTCATAGCCGAGTGCGGCCAGCTGCCGCCGCAGCGAGGCCAGAGACAGAGGAGGGGCGCCGGTGGCGCGCGTGGGCGGCATGGAGAGGAGGTGGCGGCGGCCACGGCCGTGTCGCGAGGTTGCGGCGGTTTCTGAGACGAGGAGACCGGCGGCCAGCGCGCCGCCGGCGGCGGCCGCGGCGGCGCGCATTCCCGTCTCACTCCCTCCCCACTCGGGGCGCGCCCGGCGGCCGCTCTCCTTCTCACCCCTCCCCCACCCCTCCACCACTCCCACCATGCGTCGGAAGCGGCACAAAGCCACGCGCCGCGCCCTCCGCTTCTTCCGCATCGCGGCCGGCTTCCGCGAGCCCTACAAAGTCCTGCTCGACGGCAACTTTGTGCACGCTTTGCGCGGGACGGCGCCGGAGGAGGCGTTGACCCGGCTGCTGGGCGCGCGCTGCCGCGCGCTCACGACGCGCTGCGTGCTGGCAGAGCTCGCGACGCTGCCCGAGTGCGCCGAAGCGTTGCACGCGGCGAAACGGGGCGCGGCCCTGCACAAGTGCGGGCACGAGGGCGAACCCCTCCCCGCCGCCGCGTGCCTCAAGGCGTGCGTCGGCGACGGCAACGGCGACCACTTTGTCGTCGCCACCCAGGACCGGTCCCTGAGGACGGCCCTGGGGCGCACGCCGGCCGGCGCCACCATTTTTGTGTCGGCGGCCGGCCCCGCGGTCGAGCCGCCGACCGACGCGCAGCGGGCGGCGGCGCGCGGGGCCGGGGCGGCGGCAGGGGATCACGTGGCCGACCGGGACCTCATTCTGGACGCCGCGGCGGAAGCCCGGGCCGAGGCCAAGGCCGCGGGCGCGTCCGGCGGCAGCGTCGCGTGGCGGCGCAACCGCGCGCGCGGGCCCAACCCGCTGTCCGCGCGTAAGCCCTCCAAGCCGAAGAAGCAGGGGACAGGGGCGGCCTCGCCCAAGCGGCCTGCGGCCGAGGGCGACGCGCAGGCTGCGCGCAAGCGCAAGCGGAAGCCGCGCGGGTGTGTTGGCGGCGAGGCCGCGTGAGTGACCGCGTTTTGTGTTTCGCACTGTGCTTCTGCTTGGGGGGGTGTTTGTGTGGCGGCGAGAGGCATGCGCCGACGACAGCCCCGCGCAACGGACCTACAATCAAAAAAATGAAAGAAAAAAATCACTCGCTCAATCCTCGGTCGCCGCCACCCGCCGCCGCTGCTGCTTGGCGGCGTCGGCGGGCGGGCGCTTGACGCCGCGCCAGGCCAAGCCGGCGGCGGCCGCCAGCCCCACAACACCCGCCACCGCGAGCCACGCGGGCGGTCCCGCCCCCAAATTGGCCGCCACCGCGCCCAGCTTGCGCGCGGCGCGCGAGCCGGGCAAAAGAGGGGGCTCGCCGCGCGCCGCCGCCGTCGCGGCCGCCGCTTCCGCCATCGCGATCTGCGCGTTGACCCCCTTCTCCACCCCAGGATGCCCCGGCAACGCTTCCACAACGTGAAACACGGCGTCCGCAAACCGGGTCGCCACGTCGGCCACGTCGGCAGCCGTCTCGGGGTTGAACATGCGGACACAATCTTCAAACGTCGCTTTCGGGTCGCCGTACACCTCCCACGTCATCGCCACCGGCACGCCCAGCACGTCGGCCATGTAGTCGGTGGCGGTGCCGTGGGCCAGGTAGCCGACGGACGCGCCGCCGGAGCCGACGGCGCAGCGGCCGCCGCAGTGGGCCGCGTTGAGTACCGAGAGCAGCGCCAGGGTGGCGTTCGCGCTCGCCCCGGTCGGCGTCGCGGCCACGTGGTCGTACGGCATGAACAGGGCCTCCATGCCCGAGTGCGCGTTGATCCAGGCGTGCGGGACGAACGACGCGGCGAGGGTGCGCAAAGACGCCGCCTCGGGCTCGCTAAACGGCGCCTCCCCCCCATACTCTTCCGATGGGTCATAATCCGGCTCCTTCTTCCCCCAGTCCACGCCCCAGTTGCGGTTGGGGTCGACGCCGCGCCCGTTTTTGCGCTCGCACAGCGCGCCCCTTTCCACGAGCGCCCGCCCGCCCTCGTTCTCCATGGGCACGATCTTGAACACCGTGTTGCGCAGGGCGTCGGCCAGGGCGGGGGCGCCAGCGCGGCCGGGCGCGTCGGCGGCGGCCAGGGCGCGGTCGGGGGAAGCGAGGTCGGCGAGCAGGGCGAGCGCCGCCTCCACCGTGATCAGCTCCCGCCCGTGCTCGCCGTAAACAAGGAGAATCCTCGTCTTGCCCGCGTGCGCGGCCGACCCGTCGGCGTGGAGGCCGCCGGGTTCCACCGTGACGACCCGCACACCGCCGCGCGCGGTCGCGGGCGGGCTGGGCGCCCGCGCCGTGCCCTGGCGCATGGTGCGCGGGTTGGCGGCGACGACGGCGTCGACGCGCGCCCAGACGCGGTGGCTGGAAGGACGAGGGAGGAGGGAGGAGGTCGGTCGCGCGGCCCCGGCCTCCCGACTGCCCCGCCGCCCGCGCCGCGCGGTCGATTGGTGGCCGACGCGAGCTCCCATCGCGCCGCCACCAGCCCTCGCTCCCTCTCCTCGACTCACGCCGAATGGTAGACCCCCCACTCGACCGCCCCCACCGGGGCCGGCGTCGCTTTGCCACCGGGGGAGGAGGGGGCGTCCGAGGTGGCTGGGCGGGCCGTGGACGCGGCGAGGAGCAGGAGGAGGGCGGCCGCGGCGGTCGCCCGCATGGTGGCGCGGGCGCCCGGCGGTTGGATGCGCGGCGCCGCCCGGCGTGAGCGACGCGCCCGACGGGTGTACGGCGCGGGGCGAGCCCGCGGCGAAGAGTGAGCGCGCTGCTGCCGCCGCCGCGCCACCTCTGCCCACTCCGGGACCGCGGCGCCCGCGCCGCCACCCCCCTCTCCCCTCCACCATGGCGCTGTCCGCCGCCCGCCCCACGGTGGCCATGCGGAGGCTCACGGACGACTACTGCGAGTTCACGCTCGCCGGCGTCGACGACGCCTTTGCCAACGCGTTGCGCCGCGTCATGATTGCCGAGGTAAGAGAGATGAGGAGTGGGGGTGGGGTGGGAGGGAGGTGGGCGGCGGGATGCGGCCGCGGCCGCGCCGCCGCCGCCGACGGCTGGGGGGGGGGGGGCGGGCCCCCCCCCCCCCCCCCCCCCCCCCCCCCCCCCCCCCCCCGCCCGGGGCCCAGCAACAGCACGCACAGCCCGACGA
>Ga0315294_10001772_pt1 | contig 23627 bp, 22 predicted proteins | sample YL17G13_40_MG_FD_203626 | JGI IMG/M metagenome (GOLD analysis project Ga0315294, IMG submission 203626) | Sediment microbial communities from Yellowstone Lake, YNP, Wyoming, USA - YL17G13_40 | ecosystem: Environmental > Aquatic > Freshwater > Lake > Sediment | place: USA: Wyoming | collected...
GTAAAGAGATTTTGGATCTGACAAGTTAAGCCCCCTCACCCTTCCCCTCTCCCCCGCAAACGGGGGAGAGGGCGGGGGTGAGGGGGAAGAATAAAAAAGGAAATTCCTATACAATCAAGTTAAGTGAATAAAGTTGAAAAAAAAGAAACCCTCACCCAGATAAATTATCGAGTCAATTTTGATGTTCCCCTAAAAAGTCGTCACTCCGGTGGAAACCGGAGTCCCGAGATTTTTTAAATACTTGATATAACTGGATTCCGGCGCCCGCCCCGGACCCGATCCGGGGTTCGCCGGAATGACGGAAATACCTCTTCGCAGACTTTTTACGGGCTCATCAGTCTTTGTTAAAGCGAAAATGATCCCAGCTCGCGGGTTTGACCGGACGCCTCTCACCATCGGGCATTATCAGGGTCATCTCGCGAGCGGCACCCGTGATCCTCCCCACTTCTGTCAAAGGGACCGGACAGCACAGGGTGACAGTGGACCGGAGGAGGGCCACATTCTGGGGCTGGCAGGTAATCACCAGTTCGTAATCATCACTATCGCCCAGAATGAAGTCATACGGGTCCCGTTGGAGCACGGGAGCCGCCTCGCGAAGATTTTCGCTAACCGGGAGCTTCCCCTGGAATAATTCGGCCCCTACCCCACTCTCCTCACAGATATGGCCTAAGTCCCCGAGAAATCCATCGCTCGTGTCGATCATGGCTGTGGCCCAACCGGCCTTAGCAATCGCCTCCCCCAGTTGGGCCCTGTGAGAAGGTGTGTTATAGATCTGAACCAATGGATGCCCCAATAATTTCGATTTATCCGGCGCAAGAAGCAACAGCTGCAGCCCGGCGGCCGTCTGGCCTGGATATCCCGTAACGAAGATGGCATCTCCCGGCTTTGCCCCAGAACGGCGCACCGCCCTTCCCTGCTCCACCTCCCCGATCAGGGTAATGTCGATGAACACCCCATTTCCCGATTGGGTGAGGTTCCCTCCGATGATAGAAGCGCCAAAGGGGTTGAGTTCCGTAAGAAACCCCCGGTACATTTCTTCAATATCCTGGACAAGGATCTCGGCCTTCAACCCGAGGGAGATGAGGGCATAAAGGGGTTTCCCTCCCATGGCCCCGATGTCACTGATGTTGAGCGCCATCGCACGGCGCCCTAAATCGAAGGGGCGAATATATTTCGGCAAATAATGGCGGCCTTCTACCATGCAGTCACAGGTGACCAAAATTTCATATCCGGGGCGAGGGAGGAAGGAGGCCGTATCATCGCCGATTCCAAGGGTTACCCGCTCAGACCGGATCCCCTCCCGATTCAGGAGATCGCTGATTCTCCGGATGAGCCCAAACTCTCCGATGTCACCTACCCTCTCAGGCATGTAGGTCAGATCCCAGCAAATCTCGCAGGCATTTGGCTGCCTCTGCGGGATCCTTCTGACAACAGACCGCAGAGATCACGGCAATCCCATGTACCCCTGCCTGCATCACCAGAGGCATATTATCTCTGCTGATGCCCCCGATGGCAATGATGGGCAGGGGGATCACTTCCACGATTTGTTTCAGGAGGCCAAGCCCGCCCACCGGGCCAGCGTCTTCCTTGGAGGTCGTAGGGTAGACCGGGCCAAAACCTATATAGTCCGCGCCTTCCAAGAGACACTTGCGGGCCTCTTCCAGGCTACTCGCCGATCCACCGATGATGGCCTCTTCTCCCAGGAGTTTTCTGGCAAGGGGGATCGGGAAATCATCCTGCCCCAGATGAACGCCATGGGCATGAGAAGCGATGGCCACGTCCACACGATCATTAACCACAAAGGTCACGCCGGCTCTTTGGCATAAGGCCTGCACCTGCTCGGCGAGGCGGATTATCTCTCTCGTCGCCCCACCCTTCTGGCGAAACTGTATCGTGTCCGCCCCGCCAGCAATGGCAAGCTCGGCAAGCTCCACGTGGGAAAGACGGCATTGCAGGACCGTATCCGTCAGTACGTGGAATCTTCCAACCTTCTTCACTTTTTTCTCCTTAGGGCAAAAGCTTTTTCATATCCGGGAAATACGATTCTAACAGGCTGCGGAAAAAGCCCCCCACTCTCACTCCCGCGAAGCTTGCCCCTTTTTCCTTGACCCCTTGGACCCTCAACCCCTTGAACCTTTCCTTTGATCGTCCTTCCGGTAAAGTATACCGCCCCTCCCCTCCCGCAAGCAAGACGGTCATCCACTGCCGAACGGCGTCAAAGCGCAAACAAGTAACTCCAATAATGATTCTCTTGGCCGTAATTTTCCTCTCTATCGGTCTATTCTGCGGGGGAAGCTGAGGCTTCTTTCATCTTTTCCGCAATCCGCTTCACAAGGGCATGGCTGTTTTGAATTACAGCACGGAGGCCTTCCTCATCCAGATTGTCCCAGTGAATGCCGGCCGTTACGACGACTCGAGTATTCAGAGCGGCAGCCAGAAATTCCGATGCCTCTTTGACCAGATCATCCTCCTTATGCCCGACTACACAGATGACCGAGGCCGTCGCACTCATGATTCCGGAATCTTTGAGGCTCGGTCGGGGCTGGGCCAGGGAGACCGCCCCGATATGGGGTCGCTCTCCCCCCCATATGACGACCAACAAATCCCCGCCGATCCATCTTGCAGAGGCCCGCAGATTATAGCGATCCTCATCGTTCGTGAAATTGACGCCGTCTTGATTCTTCCAGACACGCATGTTTCCTGCCCTCCGATTCGAGTGGCCTGCGGAGGTCCTTGGGACCAGGGTCTATGTTTGAGTGTGAAAAAGGATTATCCTGGATGTTCCAGCTCACGTTTTTGAGGGTTTTCCCAGTTTCCCGATCTTCTCCAGGTCATCCGCTACATCTTTCAGCTTGAGACCGGCCAATGTCTTCCGGGTGGGAAAGCTGGTTTTCCGATTCCACCCATGCAGGTCGTAATAGTCGTCGAGCATGCCGTTAAATTTCCTCCGGTCCATTTTCCAGCCGGCCATCGGCCCGGTCGGAATGGGTTCCGAGAGGTCTCTTGCCGTGGGCATATCATCCTTGCGGTCAAAATTCGTGAACCGCAAATTAAAGGCTTTCTCCAGATTCAGTTGCCTCTCCGCCATTTTTTTCAAGTCTTTCACCGAAGTCTGCCAGCCCGTTGCCGCGGAATACAATTCGGCCATCTGGGGAAGATCAATCAGGTCCAGGTTCCCCCAGATGGTATTGAAGTGACAGATGCCCAGACAGTTGGCCACCCGGTGCATGGCTTCCATATGGGCGACCATTTTGGCTTTGCCTTCGTATTCCAGGAGCTTCTCGGCGTTGGCGACCCTGTAGATCGATCTCATCTTCTTCGCATCTACCCCCGGTAGAGTTTCGACCGCCCCGGTGGTATGCCCGCCGCCGCGAGTGGAAGTCGTCGTCCCCAGGCACCAGGCATGGTTTGCCCGGCACGATTCGTAGAGATCCTGACCCTTAATATGCATGGCATAGTAATCGCTTCCCTTCCCGACAAGGTCCGCGGCCCTCGCGCATCCTTCAGCGAGAAGGTCCCCGAAGCCCTGACGGTAGGCGATCTTCCGGATCAGCTCAAGGGCGACCCCGGCGTCCCCCCACTTCAGCTTCAGGCCATCCGTGTCTTTTTCGCTCAGGATGCCCCTTTGGTAGCATTCCATGGCCCAGCCGACTGCTCCTCCTGCGGCATCGATGTCCAGGCCCAACTGGTTGCACACGGCGTTCGCCTTAAACATGAACGTGGGCTCCTCGACCGCAAACCGTCCCTGAAGCGTTGGAACCACTTCCCATTGATTCGCTTCCGTCATGAGGCCGGCGTAAGGCCCTTCGGTGATATAGAGGTGACGCCCGCATCCGATCACGCATCCTGGAAAGCTCTGCCGGGCGACCATGTATTTGTCGATGGATTTCCTCGGCTCGATGGCGCTGGCGATGGCCTCCGGAAACCAGACTTCCTGGAAGTTTTTATAATTTACGCCGCACACCTGGTTCTTCTTCTCCAGCAGCTTGAGCGTGCCGTATTTTTGCATTTCCTCGACGCCGCGCGCCGTCTTAAACATTTCCCGGACCTTGCGGGCGACTTCCATGAAGTGATCCCGATCCGCAACCTTAATGGCCCTTTTCCCTTTCGCCACAATGGCCTTCAGGTTCTTGGCGCCCATCACCGCACCCATGCCACAGCGCCCGAAAGCCCTCGCCCGATCCTGGATGATGCAGGCTCCACGGACAAGATTTTCGCCGGCGGGTCCGATCGAAAGGATGTGCAGGGAAGGGTCCCCAAGATCCGCCCGGACCATTTCGAGGGTATCCCAGGTGTTTCTTCCCCAGAGGTGGGAGGCTTCCCGGATCTCGATGGCGTCATCCTGGATCCACAGGTAGACCGGCTTATGGGCTCTGCCTTCAATCACTATCGTGTCGTACCCGGCGCATTTCAATTCCCCGCCCACGTAGCTGTCGCAAAGGCCGCTGGCCCATCCCCCGGTCCTTGGGCCGAGGGTACTTGCACTCATCTTGCAAGCTCCCGGGGCCGGTGTTCCCACCAGGGCGCCCACGCCAAATATGAGTTTGTTGGCGGGATCATAGGGAGTCACCCAGGATTTAAGCTCATCGTACAGAATCTTGATGGCGATTCCTGTAGAGCCAAGCCACTCTCTGGCGTACTTTCGAGTGGGCTCCTTCTTCATCTCCCCGTTGCTCAGGTTGATTCGGAGCGTGGACCCTGCATAACTGTAGAGCTCTTCATTTCCGGCCATGGGAGCCTCCTCGCTTCGGCGTTGGTTCGACGCTTTGTTTTTCCGTTGTCCTCGCTTTGAATTTTTCCAGGATTTTGTACAGATCGTCTATTTCCCGGCAATATTCGATGCACAGCGGAATATCAATACCCTCGCAGCCGTCACACGCATAGGTACCCCCCTCGGCCTCTTCCCTTAGGAATACGACATATCCGGGCCCTTCCTTTTTCTCGAGAACCTTGAGGCTTGAGGAGGTAGGATTGAATTCACCCGTGTGGTGAAAAGAACAAGCCAGCTCGCAGGTGCGGCATCCGCCGCAGGATGGCATATCGAATTTCATATCGGATCTCCCCTTGACAATTTTCAAAATATTACCACAGAGGACACAGCGCGGCAGAGCCGCAACCAAAAAACTTTAGCCACAGAGGGCACAGAGTTCACAATGATATTAGCAAAAGACAATGCGGGACATGGATAACCAATGATAAACCCAGATAAAATTCATTACAAAAATCTTTACAAAATTTAAAGAGTTTGAACGTTAGTAGTACAGAGAAGAAATTAATCTTCAATGACTTCGTCCTCCTCCTTGGCAAGCTCCTTATAGGCGACCCGATTAACTCTGGGCCGGCCTAGCCCCAATTATTTCCTCTCCTGCTCATCCAAGATCAATTCGGCGACCCAGCGCGCGGCTTTCCCCACGACGGACGGACATTTGTCCTTGTAAGCCCCCATCTCTTCCTTCTTTTTTCTTTCGGCAGGGTTCCACTTATCAAACGATCGGCCGAAGAGCTTTTTCTCAATATCGTTGCAGAGCAGGCTGTTGTATTCCTTTTCGAATTTCTCAGCCAGCTTCTTGGTCAAAAGGGCCAGCTTATCCTCCGTTTTCCCCTTGCCGCTCTGGTGGCCCTTGCGCATCTCCTCGATGCTACGGCCATACAAAAGACTTAACGCCATGGCCCCGCCGAGCAGCGCGCCACAGACGGATCCCATACGCCCGATTCCGCCGCCAAAGGCAGTGGCCGCTTTCAGCGCGTCATCGGCTTTCAGGTCAAACAGCTCCTCAATGACCAGGAGCACGCATTGGCTTCACCCCCGATATTTTTGACCGTATTCATATCCGCGGCGTTCCGCTTCCTGTAAAAGTTCTTCTCTCGTCATCGATCCTCCTCCTTTCCTTGATGCCCTTAATTGCCGTCAAGAGTTCTTTACTTCCGCCCGGTCTCCCCCCACTATACTTCGAGCCCTATCCTGCGCATCCAGGCGAAAATCTTTTCTTCCTGGCCGGCGGCCAAGCCCATGGGTGCTGTGACTGTCGGACCGCATACACCCAGCTTGTTTAGGCCAAATTTGATAACGGCCGCGGTCGGCCCAAACCCGCCCATCAGCGGAATGAGAGAAATTTTCTTCTGCAGCGCGATAGCGGTCGGCATATCACCCCGCAGGAACGCGTTGTAGACCTCGGCGCACTGTCTGGGGAACAGGCTGGCCCCAGCGAAGATGCCCCCTTTGGCGCCAAGTTCAAAGGCTGAAAGTGCCAGTGCGGGGCTACCAGACATGACGGCAAAACGCTCACCTGCCGTCACATCCACATAACGCTGCATCCCTACAAAGTCGCCGGCACTGTCTTTTACGCCGATGATATTGGGGTGGGCCGCCAGCTTCGCCACCGTATCGGGGGTCATCGTTATCTTTGTCATCTGCGGGAAATTATACAGGCAAACGGGCAACGTTGATGCCTCGGCGACCATCTGGTAATGCCGCATCACGGCGGGCTGATCCAGGGGAAAATAATATGGCAGAGCCACCAGCAGGGCGTCGGCTTTTGTTTTCGTGGCGATCTTCACCTGATCGATCGTCCTTTGAGTACCGGGTTCACCACAACCAATAAGTACCGGGACTTTCCCTTGTACTGCCTCCAGTGCCGTTTCAATCACATTTTGCCGCATCGATTCAGTCATCGCCGGAAATTCGCCAGTACTTCCCAGCACCACTAAACCATGCAGGCCGCCGTCTAGAAGGTAACGGACAAGTTTCCGGACACTGGATTTATCCACCTTCTCATCCGGTGTCAGCGGGGTAGCCATTGCAGCATAAACACCCTTCAATTCCATAGTTTTTCTCCTCGTACTTACTTTTTCTTACTATCCCGAAACATCATCTACATCGCTTTATACATGACGACATTAATGGGAACAGGGCACGTCATTCCCGCGAAGCTTGTCCTCGCGAAAGTGATGAGCGGGAATCCAGAAAGACACTGGATTCCGAAGCCTGTCCCGTACTTGATACGGGGTCAAGCCCGGAATGGCCAACAGCAAAAAATTTATGTCGTCATGTATAAATCAGAGGAAACCGCACTTTCGGTAATGTCCCAACGTTATTCGACCCAATGCAGCTGATTAGAAAATTCGTAACTGTTTAATAAGAAATAAAGTTGCCAATCCCAAAATTTCCGGGAGTCCCCAGGAAATCCCCCTTTATCCCCCTTTTTCAAAGGGGGAACTTTAATCTCCTCCCTTTACTAAAGGGAGGGGGGGGATTTTCAGGCCATTTTCAAATGGCTAAACTGTTGCGAAAATTCGTTTTCGGGTTCAAGGCAATCAGGTTGAAAATATACCTTTAATTACGGTATTATCAAAACAGCGAATTGTCAATTTTTTAAAATCTGGAATGCAGTGGCGGGAAAATTTCGGGAACGCCTCCCTGCCTTGCAATCAAGGTGGCGGACTGGTATGATGTTTAAATTGGTCAATCTCCTATGAAGGTCAGCAGAAACGCCCAATGAAGGAGGCAAGCCATGCCCATAATAACCATTCGAGGTCCTTTGGGAAGCGGTGCGCCGGAAATAGGGAAATTGGCGGCCGATAATCTTCACATCGACTATGTCGATCGTGAGATTATTGCCGCGGTAGCCGCCCGGCTGAATCGGCAAGAGGAGGACGTAACCGAAAAAGAGACGCCGCCCAGTGGTCTCTTTGGCCGGATTGCCAGGGCGCTGGAACGCGGCTACAGCTCGGATCTGGGTTTTGAGGGAGCCTACATGCACGTCTGGCAAATACCCCTGGACGATGCCCGCTACTTTAATACGTTGGAGGCCGTTATCAAGGAATTGGCTCGAAGCCAATCGCTGGTCATTCAAGGACGAGGAAGCCAGTTCATTCTGAGGGATTACCCCAAAGCCCTCCATGTCCTGATGACCGCGCCGACAGAGGTTAGATTGAAACGCGTCATGGAGACCTTAAAGCTCGACCGAGAGAATGCCAAGCGGGAAATAGTGCGGTTTGACAGCGGCGCTCGCGAGTTCATCAAGAGGTATTTCAAGGCCGAGGTGTGGGATCCGGTATATTATGACCTGGTGGTCAATACGGAGCATCTTGGCTTCCAGGCCGCCGCTTCAATCGTACTCAATGCCCTCTCTTTTAAAGACGAAACTGTAAGCCGACATCCTTAATGGTAATCTACGACGGCTTTCAGTCGGCTGGCCACAATCTTGGAAAGATTATCCATGATCATCAACCCAACTTTTGCATCTTTATGGATGAGATCGTAAAAGTCCGGGCTCTTGATGACCAACAGCTTGCAAGGAGCATCGGTTACGACTGAAGCCGTATAGCGATTGGGAGGAACCAGGAAGGACCAGCCCAAAATTTTACCCGGAGTCCTGATCGCACAGTGGGTCCCTCTACTGAATCGTATGGATACGGCCCCCTCTTCCAGAATGAAAAGTCTATCAGCCCGAGCCCCCTCTTCACAAAGGGTCACTCCCCCGGGAACTGTTTCTTCCTGACAAAAGCGGGCGGCTATTTTCAGTTCCTCGTCATTCAATCCTTGGAAGATTTCTACGTTCCTCAGTCTTTCGGCTCCAATCATTTCTCCCTCCTCTGTTCTTCTCGCCGCCAGGTTACGTGGCCAACCCTATCCTGACCTTTTCGAAAAAACGCATCTAACCCTGCCAGTGCAGTCTCTTTTTTTGATAGGCTGAGACGAATTCCTTCAATTTTGGGTCAACCATTATATCCAAAGAAATCTTCTTCTTACGCGCGATACTCCGGGCCTTTTTAATCTCTTCGAAATGAAATTGTGCGCCAATTGACACCAAATTTCAGAAATCCCCCTGGCCCCCCTGAAGCTGTGAAATAATTCCCTAAATCACCCCCACCCTCCCCCTCCCCCATCAAGGGGGAGGGAAATTCCTTCTTAATTCAATATGTTTACCCTCTCCCCGGGCGGGAGAGGGTAGGGTGAGGGGGTATATTCCAATTTTTTCACACCTCCCCTTTGACAAAGGGGGGTTGGGGGGATTTGCGGGGAATTCATCCATACCGCAACATGCCCTGTTTGGTTCAGGCTCGCTGGGCTAGGTATCTGATCGTCAATTTTTAAAGTAATATTTCCCATATGCTTCTCGGTCTATAGGGCTTTTAAAAGAATTTTACCATAGGGGCCTTCCGGGCACAACTTCCAATCCCTTTTTATGACACCGCTGGGTGATATGCCACAAATAATCTTGGATGGAATGTCGGCTTGCTCGCGGCATTCCTTTATCCCTGAGAAATGAAATTTCAGCGCCAAAATTGCACTTCTAAGCCCAAAAACAGTCCAGTTTTTTCGATCTTAATTCGGGTACAGCGAGGCTTGGGACTTTGGAGAGGGTCTTGATTTGACGGGCCACAGCCCCGGGTGGTTCAAGTTAAGCCCCCTCACCCTTCCCCTCTCCCCCGCAAACGGGGGAGAGGGCGGGGGTGAGGGGGAGGAATAAAAAAGGAAATTCCTATACAATCAAGTTGGTTATAACCCGTGATGATCCCAATCAGGTTTCTGTTTATCCAGGAAGGCTTGAGCGCCATGAGCGTGTTTGTCCCGCCGCATAAACATGGAGGCCACCATCTCCGCCTCTATCCGTAGTCCATCTTCCAGTGGACGTCCCCAGCCCCTCAAGGCGGCTTCCTTATCCGCCCGGATAGCGCCTTGAGGTAGCTGGCATATGCTGTGAGCGAGCTCTTTTGCTCTCGGCATGAGCTTCTCCCGGGGCACGACTTCGGTAACCAGGCCGATGCGCAGTGCCTCCTGGGCGTCTATGCGGCGCCCGGTAATGATCAGCTCGAGGGCCCTGCTGAACCCTACGATCATGGGGAGCCGCTGTGTACCGCCATCGGCAAGGATGATATTCCAGCGGCGTTCCAGGCATCCGAATTCGGCATGCTCTGCCGCTATGCGGATGTCCAGTGTACACGCCGTCTCCAGGCCTGCCGCAAAGCAATACCCGTTGATGGCGCCGATGGTGGGCTTGAAAATATCCACGCGCCGCGTGTACCCGCATGGCCCCGGCGAGTTATATAGATCCACACGGAAGCGGTCGAAATCTATGGGCTCCGTGAGCCTGGAGGCGTCTCTTAAATCCCAGCCAGCACTGAAGGCCTTGTCTCCCGCGCCCGTCATAATCGCCACAAAAGCATCGTCATCATCGCGGAAGGTGCGCCAGGCGTGGTGAAGCTCAAGCGCCGTGTCTGCACTGAGGCAGTTATGCACTTCGGGGCGATTAAGCGTAATGGTAACGACGTGTCCTTCTTTCCCATAGAGAATGTTGTGATAGTTCATAAAGCCTCCCCACACTCAATTTATCTCACACCATATAAAAAAAGGGCACGTTGGTGTTTCGAGTCTGGCCTGCCAATACTCTTTTGCGCTCCAAAAGGCATGAGAGAGAATGATCAATGGCTTTTTTCCAGCATTTGTTTTGAAACAAGACAATGTGGAAATTCCATCAATTGTGCATCTTTCAAATTTCAAGTCATTTTTGGATATATGCATCGGTACTCCCCATTCACCCTGGGAAACGGGGTCAAACCTTCATCCATTGCAAAAATGACCTTCAAAAAATAATTTCTCGCAAGAGTTCCATACTCTCTGAACCTGGAGAGAAGGATATCCGGTGGCGGACCGGGGATTGAAGGCCGTTTTTCGGGTACCTCCATCAAGAAGGGGGGAGCCTATCTCCCTTTGTATTGAGGCTTTCGCTTTTCCAGGAATGCCTTCGATCCTTCCTTCTGGTCTTCTGTGCCGAAGCACATGGCAAAGAGGTCCCGCTCATAATCCAAGCCGACGGATAATGGAAGGTCGAAGGACTTGTTAATGGCCAACTTGCACAGCTTCAGAATGATCGGGCTATGGCGGAGCATTGCCGTGGCCATCTCCATAACCGTCTCCCGCAATTTTTCCTGGGGGACCACTTTATTGATAAGCCCCAGCGCCAACGCTTCTTGTGCGGAAATAAAAGCCCCGGTAAAGACCATTTCTTTGGCTTTCTTTTCACCGACCAGCCGGGGAAGAACCTGGGTCCCCCCGGCCCCCGGGATTACGCCGACATTAATTTCCGGCTGGCCAAACTGGGCATTTTCGGAGGCCATGATTATGTCGCAAGCCATGGCCAGTTCGCATCCGCCGCCCAGGGCCAGGCCATTGACCATGGCGATTGCCGGCTTGGGAATTTCCCGGAGCAAGTCCGTCATCCTCTTCTTGGCTTTTCCCCGGAGAATATCGGCCGGCGTCCTCTTGGGAAATTCGCTGATATCCGCGCCGGCGCTGAAGGCCTTTTCTCCGACTCCGGTGATTATGATTACGCGGACATTGTCGTCGTCCCGGCTGTCCTCCAGAGCCCAGAGGACCTCCGCCCGCAAATCGTCATTCTGGGCATTGCGAACGTTAGGACGGTTTAGGGTAATCCAGGCCAGGGAATCTTTCTTTTCATAAATTATGTTTTTCAATTCCATCATTCTCTCCTTTCATGATCGCTTTTCTTCTTTCCCCAGGGTGTTTCGCCCGCCGCCCTTCTCCCGGCAATTTGGCCGAAGGCCCAGGCCTCGGGATAATTGCTTCCTCCCTGATAGAGGAAACCGAAGAACGATCCCAACTCCCCCGCCGCATACAGCCTCGGGATCGCCTTGTCGTTGAAATCCAGCACCTGGCAGTCTTTATTGTGCTTGGGGCCACCCTGGGTGTTTACGAGCGTAAGCGCCAGCTCGACCGCGTAAAAGGGAGGCGTCTCCAGGGGGACTAAAGAATTTCCTGCTCTGCCGAATTGAGGGTCGCGGTTATCCATGCAGGCGCGGTTGAAATTGCGGATCGTCTCCTCCAGCGCCGCCGCGTCGGTCCCCATCTTCCCGGCCAGATCTGCTAAAGTATCGGCCTGATACACCCACCCCTTATCAATCTCCGCCTGATTGTCACTGCTCCATTCGTAAACCTTATGGATCAAGGGATAGCCCACTGGGCCGCCCCACATTTCCTGAAAATGTTCCCGCGTACTGGCAATTGGACCCTTGCGCCGGTACGCTTCGTCAAAGATCATGTATGCGGGCAGATTCCGATACTCCGCGCGCTCGTGGTCAAAGAAAAGGATCTCCAGGGGCGCTTTGCGGTGGATAAGACTTGTGTTCTCCGGCATGAACCTTTTCCCGTATCGGTTGAGGAAGACGAAGCTGCCCTCGGGCCTCGCCCTCCCCAGACCGGTTCCGACCGCCATCCCGAATTTTTGGCTCGGTTTCCTGGCGCATAAGGCGCCCCATTCTATCGAAGCCATATGCCAGAGGGCCGCTCCGGCCTCAGAGGCCAGTTTAATCCCGTCCCCCGTATTGCCGGGAGCGCCCCAGGGAAAAATGTAGTCCGTTGCTCCGGGGAAATTGAAGTCCGCCAGCATCCCCGGGTTGTATTCGTATCCGCCGCATGCCAGAACGACGCCCCTGCGGGCCAGGAGAGTCATTTCCTTTCCTTTCTTTTTTGCCTTCACTCCGAGGACTTCCCGGGTTTGGGGGTCCTGGATCAGGGCTGTGGCCCGCGTATCCATAAGGACCTCGACCTTCCGGCCCTGTACCCGGTTTTGGAGAAAACGAAATCCTTCCGCGCCTGTGGGGCTAAACTGGATGCGTTGAACCCGGCCGCTCAGAAGGGAGGGAAAATAAGCGGGCTCCGTCCGCCGGACCCTGAATTCTGCCCCCAACCCGGTCAGCAGACGGGGTATGCCCACCATTGCCTCCGCAAAGACACGGATCATCTCCTCGTTCACAGTGCCGAAGGAAAGGGCCCGGTAATAGCGGATGGCCTCCTCGATGCTCTCCGGAATCAGCATGGCTCCGGCGCAAACCCCGCTGTTTCCCCCGGGGAATCCCATTTTTTCGATGATCAGCACCCGCGCTCCGGCATCGTGAGCGGCAATAGCGGCATTCGCTCCGGCCGCGCCATACCCCACGATCAATACATCCGTCTCATAATCCCCTTTCAGGAAGATTGATCCGGCGCGCCTCTCTCTTTGGCTCCCCAGTCTCTCCGCCGCCCCGCCCCTGCCCGCCCTTGGCGTCCCGGAATGGCCTTTTTTTCGGGTCCGCAGAGGTGACTTCTTCCGGCCTTCTTTGCTTCCCTTCGCAGGCATTCTCCCCTCCCTCGAAAAGAAAATTTGTGGCAGAAATGGGGTCAGAGAAATGAAATGGGGTCACCCATTATTTCTTTATTTTGCTTTTGCGGCCCTCGCCCACATTCCTTCCCAACCAATTATATGATAAAGTTCCCCGGGAAGTGAACTCTTGGTTTCCTCGCTATAACGGCAGATTACCCAAAAAGGGGCAGCCAGTAAATACCTAATTACCTAAGCCTGACCCCATTCTGACCCCATTCTGTGACCCTATTCTGACCTCGAATGGAAAATAAAAATTTCTAATACCCATGGCAGGTCACAAAATGGCCGGGAGAGATCTCCTTCATCACTGGCTCATGGATGGAACAATCCTCCATGGCGGATTCGCAGCGGGGATGAAAATGGCATCCTGGCGGCGGGTTCAAGGGACTGGGGACCTCCCCTTTGAGGATAATATGCTCCCTCCGGGCCTCCACGGTTGGATTGGGAATCGGGACGGCAGAGAGCAAAGCACGAGTATAGGGATGAAGCGGGCTGTGGTATAGCTCAATCCTGGAGGCGATCTCGACGAGTTCCCCCAGGTACATGACCGCGATCCGGTCGCTGATGTGCCGCACCACGGAAAGGTCATGGGCGATAAAGAGATAGGTCAGGTTAAACTGTTCTTGGAGGTCTTCCAGGAGGTTGATGATCTGGGCCTGGATCGATACGTCCAGAGCAGATACCGGCTCGTCGCACACGATGAAACTCGGCCTTACCGCCAGGGCCCTGGCAACCCCAATCCGCTGCCTCTGCCCACCGCTGAATTCATGGGGATACCGATCACCCATGGAAGGATCAAGACCCACCACCCTGAGCAACTCCGCGGTCTGGTCGCGGTACTCGGCCCTGCTCCTTGCCATATTATGCACAACAATGGGCTCGCCGATAACATCGGCCACCTTCATCCGCGGGTCCAGGGAGCTGAAAGGATCCTGAAAGATCATCTGCATCCTGCGGCGCAGCTTGCGGATCTCTTTTTTGCCGATTCCGGTGATATCCTCTCCTTCGAAAAATATTTTGCCCCCCGTGGGGCGGTCGAGCTGCAGGATGGCATTCCCCGTAGTTGTCTTGCCGCTGCCGCTTTCTCCCACCAGACCCAGGGTCTCGCCCTGGTTGATGTAAAAATTGATGCCGTCCACAGCCTTGATATCGCCGATCTTCCTTTTAAAAATATTGCCGACCGAAACCGGGAAGTGGACCTTCAGGTCCTGCACCTCAATCAATCTCCTATGGTTACTTTTGGACATCGACCCAGCACGCTCTCTCATGGTTTTGACCGACAAGGACCAGTTGGGGTGTCTCTTTCCGGCATCGCTCAACGGCGCAGTTACAACGAGGATGAAAGGCGCATCCATCGGGGACATTGGCCAGGTTCGGCGGTTGTCCCCGGATGGGCACTAACTTCTTCTTTACATCCTGATCTAATTGGGGCACCGAGGCCATCAGGCCGATGGTATAGGGATGCCTCGGATCTTCGTAGATGTCATGGGCCGTCCCCTTTTCCACAATCTTCCCGGCATACATCACATTCACCCGATCCGCGTATCGGGCCACTACCCCCAGGTTATGGGTAATGATGATCAGGGCCATGGAGAAGTCCCGGGTGAGGTTCTTGAGCAATTCAAGGAGCTGCGCCTGGACCGTGACATCCAGGGCGGTAGTGGGTTCGTCCGCAATGATGAGCCGGGGGTTGCAGCCCAGACCCATGGCGATCATGGCCCGCTGCCTCATGCCCCCGCTGAACTGATGGGGATAGTCCCTAACCCGGGTGCCGGAATCCGCGATCTGCACCTTGCCCAGCAGCTCCTTGGCCTTCTCCAGGGCCTCCTTCAGGGCCATATTCCTATGCACTTCCATAGGCTCCGCGATCTGGCGGCCGATGGTGAGGACCGGGTTGAGGGAGGTCATCGGTTCCTGAAAGATCATGGCGATGCGGTTGCCGCGCACGTTTCGGATCTCCTCGTCGCTCAGTTTGAGAAGATCCCGCCCTTCAAAGAAGATCTCTCCATCCAGGATTTCCCCCGGCGGGTTGGGAATCAGGCGCAGGATGGAAAGGGCGCTGACACTCTTCCCGCAGCCGCTTTCCCCTACCAGGCCAAGGGTCTCTCCCTCATGGACGTCAAAAGAGACACCGTCCACGGCTTTTACGGTTCCGTCCATACCGAAAAAATAGGTTCGAAGATTTTTTACTTCCAGTAAGGGCGGCATAGGTTCAGGTTCTTCCTGCCAGGGATTATCTCAAGAAGCCGTGGCGGGGCGGAGCATTTGGGCACACCCCGCAATCACGGCTCTTTGCAATCTACTCAAATCCCATCTTCTTCTTCATTTCCTGGTCTATCCAGGTACGGGCCAGAATCGGGGCCGACCGCCAGGCACCCACACGGATCTCGCCGTGATAGTTCTTAACCCAAGGCCACCAGGCAGTATAGAAATAAAATCCGGGCAGCCAAACGGCCGGCGCCTGGTCGATGGCATAGACGGCCAGTTTTCTCATCTCCTCAAAAGCTTCCTCATCGGTGAGGTTCACATTTTCCACGGTCGTCTTCCAGGTCTTGTCCACATGCTCGTCTTTCATCATGAAAGCGTTCCAGGTCTGGCCGGAGAGGAAGCATTTCCGGATCGTGGCAAAGGGGTTTCCGTGGTCGGTGGAGTAAAAAAATCCGGGGGAGTGGACTTTTTTGGTCATCTTGCTGAGCCAGGAAGGGTAATCCATGGTTTCGAGCTCGACTTTGACCCCGACCTTGGCCAAGTAGGCCACCACCATGGCCGCAAGATCAAGGTGAAGCTGGGGGAGATTCATGATCTGGGCCTTGAAGGTAAACCCATTGGGGTAGCCGGCCTCAGTTAGGAGCTTTTTGGCCTTTTCCGGGTTGTAGGTGAAAAGCTCCCTCGCCGTGGGGGGCAGTTTTTCAAGCGGAGTGTAAACAGAGGCAAAGGTTTTCGGGAAGGGGAAATTTACCAGCTCGCCGTCGCCGCCGTACAGGGAATTGATGATCTCCTGCTTGTTAACGGCCAGGTTGAGCGCCCGTCTCACCCGGATGTCATCAAAGGGCTTCGTATCCATCCTCAGGGCCAGCATCCACCCGTTGGTGAAAATTTTTTTCGACCATTGGAGCTGGGGGTTAGTCTTCTTGAGATCAGCAACATGCTTCGAGTCAAGGTTGAACATCAGGTCGATCTTGCCGGTCCTAAGGGCTGTCACCTGGGTGGATTCATCCTTGATGATCATCATAATTATCCTGTCGGTAAAGGGCAATTTATACTTCTTCCCGTCGATGACCTCTGAATCCCAATATTTCGAGTTTTTGGTGTAGGTTTGGGAATGACCTTCCTTATAATCGGTGAACATGTAAGGGCCGGTGCCGCAGGCGTTCTGCCATTTGGCGGCGCCTCCCGGAGCTTTTTCCTGCTCGGGCGCCTGGACGGCGTCGTAGTATCCCCAGCCCATGCGGTAGGCCCAGTCCGCGCACCACTCCTTCATGTGCATCACCGCGGTATGCTCGTCCAGGACTTCCCACCGGTCGATCCATTCCAAATAGAGAGGAATGGCCTTGCGGGCATTCTTCAGGCGCGTCATGCTGTAGGCTACATCATCGGCCGTAAACTCCCGGGCCTTCATGATGCCCGGCTTCTCCTGCCAGTAAACACCCTTCCGCAGATTAAAGACGATTCGCAAGGGGTTCTTCTTCACCTCCCATTTTTCGACCAGCTCGCCTCTCATGATTTCGGGAGGAATCCAGGCGCTGGCATGGAAACCATACTCCTTGGTGCCTCGCGGTCCTTTCTGGAGGTCCCCCATGATCAGGTGTTCCATATAAAACCCCGTATCGGCTCCGTGCTTCCAAACCCAGTCGGCGTTGTCAAAGGACAAGGGGTTGAGGTGGGGATTCATGTCCAAAAATCTGAGGGTACCGCCGTATTGAGATTTTTCCGCCGCGGTCGCTCCGGTAATGAAGACCCCAAGCACCAAGGCCAGCACAGCCAGCAAGGATAAGATGAAGACATGAAATCGCTTTTTCATTTCCTACCTCCTTTCGTTTTAAGAAAATCATAGATGATGATTCCCGGCGGATTGAAACGTAACCACCAATATTTTAGTTCCCCCCTTTCTTTTCTTCCAAAATCAGGTTCTTATGTCCTTCCTCTTTCGATCTCACTTTAGCTTCCGCTTGACGGAATAGCTCCCGCCACCCCCCCGTAACCTCGGGTCGAGGAGGTCTCGCATGGCATCACCGAAGACATTGATCCCATAAACCACAATCGTCAGGGAAAGCCCCGGAAGCAAGGCCATCATGGGCGCAATGAGCATGTACTGGCGCCCTGTACTGCTCAGCATCCCTCCCCAGCTCGGGGCCGGCGGCGGTATGCCCAGACCGAGGAAGCTCAAGCTCGCCTCGGCAAGGATAATAGCCGCCAGGCGTGTCGTAAACAGGATGATGATAGGGGCCATGATGTTGGGGAGGATGTGGCGCAGGAGAAGCCTCGGGGTGGAAGCCCCGATGGCATCCGCCGCACGCACGTACATGTTTTCCTTGGTGGACATGGTGGCCCCCCGGATGATCCGGGAACCGGCGATTCCGAACTGTAGGGCCAGAACGAAGATAATCTGCCACATCCCCGGACCGATAACGGATACGGCGACAATGAGAATCACCAGGCCGGGAAAGCACATCCAGCCGTCTACGAACCGCTGCACCACCATATCGTACTTGCCGCCGATGAATCCGCTCGTAATACCGATCACTGTGGAGATGACGATGGAGAGCGCCGTGGCCGCAAAGCTGACAATGACCGAGAGACGAGCCCCGTAAATGATACGGCTGAGCATGTCCCGGCCGAGGTTGTCGGTTCCCAGGAGGTATTTGGAGGAGGGGTGCTTCAGGGCATCCACCGGATTAATGTCATTATATCCGTAGGGAGCCAGGGTATCGGCAAAGATGCCGGTAAGCAGCAGGATCAGGAAGATGATTCCTCCCACGGCCCCCAGATGCTTTTCCTTGAACAGGCGGATAAAAAAATCGGCGACAAAACCGCGCCTAACTGGCGCAAAGATATGTTCTACATCAATGCTAACGAAACTATTTGCCATAAAAAACGCCCCTGATGAGATTACTTATAGCGAATCTTAGGATCGATAAAACCATAACTGAGATCAATAACCAGATTGACCACCAGAACCACGAAGCCGATAATAAGCATAAGGCCCGTGATGATGGGGTAATCTCGCTGGTTGATGGCATCAAATATCAGGAGACCCATCCCCGGTAAGACAAATATCTGCTCGATAATAACCGTACCGCCTATGAGGACGGGTATATATAGACCGATTAATGTGACGACCGGAATGAGGGCATTCTTCAAGGCGTGCCTTAAGATGACGACTTTTTCCCTGAGACCCTTTGCCCAGGCGGTCCGGATATAGTCCTGCCTAAGCACCTCCAGCATCATGGCTCGCGTCATCCTCATGGTGACCCCGGACAACGCAAAACCCAGAACAACGCCCGGGAGGATGAACAGTTTCAGATTTCCAACCGGATTCTCCCAGAAAGAGATTAATTCTATCTGAGGGGACCAGCCCCACCAGATCGCCGGATAGATTACAACCATCGTTCCCAACCAGAAATTGGGGACAGCAATCCCAAGGATGGATATCGTTCGCCCGGTATAGTCGCCCATGGTATCCTGGCGTATTGCCGAGTAGACGCCAATGGGGATAGCCAGGATAAGGGAAAAAATAAAAGCTATGACACTGAGTTCAAAGGTTACGGGCAATCTGGCCATCACTTCCTCAGTGACCTTTGTGTCTTTCCACAGGGAATTTCCGAGGTCGCCGTGTAAAAATATATTTTTCATCCACCGGAAGTACTGTACATGTATAGGGACATCCAGTCCAAGGACCTTCTCAATGGTTTTACGGGTGACTTCTTGATCACTGATATCATGCTGGGATATCATTTGATCTATGATGTCCCCCGGGATCACCCGTATGACAAAAAATACGATCAGGGTGGCAAATAATACGGTGGGTATAAGCGCCAAAAGTCTTCTGATTAAATAGGCACGCATCGGATGCTCCAGGGCAAAAAATTAAGTCCTGAATAAGTAGGTTCGTTCCCACCAATGCAAATGATTGCGGCTGATGAACCTACGCGATATTAGGGGTATTTTGTAATTTGCTAGGAACTCGCTTTTTTTGTCCCCGGCGAACTCGACAAGCTCTGCAAATCCATGGGCGAGGAAGGGCTCAAGGCCATCACGTGGCACGAGACGACGGTGTACCGGGTCGGTCTGCCGGCCAATCGGCTGGAGCAATGGGCGGTCATCGAGTCGGAGCGCTTTCATCGGCCTGTCTTCCGTCTGTTCCAGACCGAGCTGGAGATCGTTTATGAGGAGAAGAACCAGTCCCTGGACAGCAAGAAGGAAATCTTCGACAACACGGTGAATCGACTGCTGATCAAGGAGCATCCTTACGGCCAGAAGACGACCATCGGCGAAGTCGAGCACCTCAAGAACCCGTCGCTCATTAACCTCTACCGCTGCTGCGTTTTTGGTTTGATAGGAACTCATTTTTTGATAGGGTGAGTATAATGGGAACGTAATTGTGTGTCAAGAAAATTTCCGGAAATGTGATCGCAAAGGGAAAATGTCCCTCCGCGTCCAACCCCTCATTGCTCTTGATCCCCTTATTATCTTGCGAGCCCTGCGACAGAAATGGGGTCACCCATTAAAAGGCCCCTGTCAGACTTCGTTATTTCTTTATTTTGCTTTTGCGGCCCTCGACCAGATTCTTTTCCAACCGATTATTTGATAAAGTTCCCCGGGAAGTGAACTCTTGGTTTCCTCGCTATAACGGCAGATTACCCAAAAAGGGGCGGCCAGCCAATACCTAATTACCTAAGCCCATTCTCTGACCTCATTCTTGACAAGTGAGAAGAATGGGCAAGTAAGATTTCATCTAGGGAATGACCATGACCCCTGTGAAAAAATATTGCCATCTAACTACCGGCTGAATCTGACGGCTGCCCAAAGAAGTACTTGAGGCCCCGCAGCCTAGCCGGAGCATTATCCGGATGGAAACAATGAGCACACAAACAAATAGATTGATACGTCAGAACCGCCTGCGCTAGGTCTTCTTGTTTCTTTGGCTCTGCCTCTTCGCCATTGGGTGGTTCGCGGTAAAGTATCCTACGGTCGGGCGCGGATCGGCCGTAATCGAATTCCCTACGCCAATTTAAAAAACAGCGCCGCCGTGGTCCGGATTCCGCCTTTGAAACAGTCGATGGCCAGGTTTTCGTTGGGGGCGTGGTTGTTCTCGTCGGCGTTTCCGTAGGGGACGGAAAGAATGGGGATGCCCAGGATGCTTCGGATGGCCGCTCCGGGGAAGCTTCCTCCCCCTGCGGGGATCAGGACCGGGTCTTTCTGGAATCCCTGGCGGATCGCCTCGGCAAATTTCGGAGCCAGGGGATGGTCCACCGAGGTGCGGGAGGGGGCGTAGGTGTTGAGCATCTTCACTTCCAGGTCGTCAAAACCGTGCTTTTTCACATGCCGGACATACTTCTCGTAGATGTCCTCCGGGGTCTGGTTCACCACCAGCCGCATATCCATCTTGAGCATGGCCTTGCAGGGAAGAACCGTCTTGCTTCCCTGTCCGCCGTAGCCGGAGGTGAACCCGGCGATGTTGAGAGTTGGCTGGAACATGAGTTTTTCCATGTAGCTTAAGCCTTCCGGGGGGGCGAACTTCTTCAGTCCGTACTTTCCCATGAACTTTTTCTCATCGAAGGGGATCCTGGCCATCATCTCTTTCTCTTTGGGGGTAGGGGGGACGATGTTGTCGTAGAACCCCTCGATGGCCACGGTTCCATCTGGTTTGCGCAGCGTGGAGAGGAACTCCACCAGACGCCAGGCCGGGTTGGGAATGGGCCCGCCGAAGTTTCCGGAGTGAAGGTCCGTGTTGGCCCCCTGGGCGTTGACCTCCACGTACAAAACTCCTCGGTTCCCGAAGCTCAGCCGGGGACGGCCCGAGGTGTCCATGGGCCCATCCGAGTTCAAGGCCATATCCGCGGCGAAGAGGGGCTTGTTCTGCCGGCAAAACTCATTCAGGCTGGGGCTTCCCACCTCCTCCTCGGGATCGAGGAGGAACTTCACGTTAACGGGCAGCTTCCCATGGATCTTCAAAACCGATTCGATAGCTTTGAAATGCGCGAAGAATTGACCTTTATTATCGGCGGTGCCCCGGCCGTAAATCCTCCCATTGCGGATGACGGGCTGGAAGGGGGGGGAGTCCCAAGCTTCCAGCGGCTCGGGCGGCTGAACGTCGTAATGCCCATAGATCAGCAGCGTGCGTTTCGCTTCGGAATTCAGGATTTCCCCGTAGACCAGCGGTGGGTTCCGTTTTCCCCCCATGGGAAGCACCCGGGTTTTGATCCCTATTTTCTCTATCATCCCGGTCAAGAGCTTGCAGCACTCCTCCACCCCTTCCCACCGGGCGCTGATGGAAGGCTGGCGGACCAGGACGAACAACTCGTCGATGAAGCGGTTAAAATTGTCGTCGATGTACTGGTAAATCTTTTCCATTTTGACATCCTCCCCCGATGATTTCGGATTACGGATTGCGGATTAACAATTTCAATCCATTGGATTGAAATTGTTCTGTAAAGCAAGTTTCAAACATTATTGGACTACTTTAAATCAATGGCTATTTGTTTTTTCTGCCAGTTTTGATAGACGCAACGACTATGGCCAAGGGTTCATTTGCTTCCTTCAAAATGGCTTCAGCTTCTTCTGCTTTCAAAATCCCCACCTCGATTAATAGTTCCAACCAATACAAGGTTTCGTCTATCTCTTCTTCGACAATACCCATCTTGGCAACAAAATCAGCCGTTGACTTAGCCCTGCAAGCAGATCGGTAATTGGCCCCTACCGATGTCCCGGAACGCAATAGTTGCCTACCCAGCACTATTCCCGCTCCTTTTTGAGGTAAGGATTCGAACAATCGGACAATTTTAACAGCAAATGCCTTTGTTCTCCTCTGCAATTCACGCTGGTCCGTATGATATTCCTTTATATGACATAATCTTAAATCCTGACCCCATTCAGCAAGACCCCTCAGTTCAATCGCTCAACTCATGTTCGAAAATAATTCTTTAATCTACAATCCGAAATCATATTTGTTTCAATTCTTTCCAATCCGCAATCCGCAATTGTATCAGCGGTTTCGCGTATGCGGGTCCAGCCAGTCCCTCAGCCCGTCGCCCATTAAATTGATTCCCAGGGTGGTGAAGAAGATGGCCGAGCCGGGGATAGCGGCAAGCCACCACAGCCCGAGCATGTAAGACCTTCCCTCGGCCAGCATCCCCCCCCAGGAAGCGTTGGGGGGCGGAATCCCCAGGCCCAGGAAGCTGAGGAAGGACTCGCGGATGATCATCCGGGCCAGCTCGAAGGTGGCCAGGACGATGATGGAGCTGGCCAGGTTGGGGAGGATGTGCTTCAGGATGACCCCGCTGTTCCGACCCCCCAGGGCCCGGGCTGCGGTCACGAAATCCCGGCTCTTGAGTTCGATGACTTCTGCGCGAACCAGACGGGTGTAGATCGGCCATCCGGTGAACCCTAGAACCATGATTACGTTTCTGTACCCCGGACCCGTGGCCGCCATCACCGAAATCGCCAGGAGAATGTAAGGGAAGGACATCATGATGTTCACGCAGTTGCTGATGATGGAATCCGGGACGCCGCGGTAATACCCGGCCAGGATTCCCAGGGTGATTCCCAGCAGGGCGGAGAAGGTCATGGTTAAGAAGCCCACGGAAAGAGAGATTCGCGCCCCATAGATCAGCCGGCTGAGCATATCCCTTCCCACCTGGTCGGTCCCCATTTTATATTTGGGGTCGGTCTTTTCCTCCCAGAAGGGCGGGCGAAGGCGGGACTGCAGATCCTGCTCCATTGGGTCTCGGGGGGCAATAAAAGGAGCGAAGATGGCCATGGCCAGTATCAGGGAAACCATGGCCAACCCCGCAATCCCTGTTTTGGCATGGCCCAACCTGCGGAAAAAATACCGGTAGCCGCTTCTTCCGTTCATGATCCTTAACCCAGCCTAGCCGGAACCGAATGAATATTGTGGGGGCGGCCCGATGTGGCCGCCCGCAAGATGGGCTACCACGCCGGGTTGCGCCTACAATTTGTTACTAGGTTGAGAGCGATCTCATTCGTAACAAACTAGGGTTTTTCTGCGACAAAGCGCGGAAAAAGTGGCTTCGCCGGCAAACCCGGTACGCTTGTAGAGGCACGATGCATCGTGCCCCTACGGCCCATATGAAGGATTTTTCCTTCTTACCAACATATTAGTATTAATGAGGCGCTAAGCGCCTATGATCCAAACCTCGTCTTCGGATCGAGCCAGGCCACGGCGATATCGGTGATCAGGTTGGCGAACACGATCAAAAGGGCAAAAAGCGCCACCGCTGCTTG
>Ga0315294_10001773_pt1 | contig 23618 bp, 29 predicted proteins | sample YL17G13_40_MG_FD_203626 | JGI IMG/M metagenome (GOLD analysis project Ga0315294, IMG submission 203626) | Sediment microbial communities from Yellowstone Lake, YNP, Wyoming, USA - YL17G13_40 | ecosystem: Environmental > Aquatic > Freshwater > Lake > Sediment | place: USA: Wyoming | collected...
CAGTGCCGCCGGTAGTCCGCCGTTCAGCAGTGTCCCCAGGACTTTCAGCCGCTCCAGGACGGTGTACTGCGTCGGGCTGGCCTGGACTTCACCCAACCGTCCTGTAAAGGTGACTTCCTCTAGGAGCGGTGTTACCTGGTCGGTGATGTCCTTGAGCCTGCCGAGCAGGGTATTGGCGGTCGGCGACGCTTGCACCTCCCCCAGACGGCCGGTGAAGGTGGCCTCTGCCAGCAGTAGGGCAAGCGCCGTCTCCAGCGCCTTTAGGCGCCCCAGGACGGTGTTAGCCGTTGGACTCGCCTGTACTTCGCCGACCCGACCCGTGAAGACGCTCTCCGCGAGCCGCGTCGCCAGTGTGTCCTCCGTCGCCGGGTTGATGGCGACCGCAGAGGTATTCTTGAGCCCGACAGGATCGACGCCGCCCCCGCCGCCGGTCGCCTGTGTCGCCTTATCCCAAGTGCTAGTCGCTGGGTTCCAGACGTAGCCGTGGGAGGCGATGATGACCTTGAAACTCCCGTCGCCGCTGTCGACGTAGCGAGCGTACAGATCATGGCGGCCCGTAGTTTCAGGCGTAAACCGATCGGCCATCTAGCTCGTGTCCCTCTCTAACGGGGGAGCCCCGCCGAAACGGGGCTCCCCCATGTCTGTCTGGTCCCCTACGGCTAAACGATGTCCGCGGCGCCCGCCGGGTCAGCGCACTCTACGATGACCCGCTCGGTGCTTATCGCGCAGCCCACACACTGCTCGCGGTCGCCGGTGGTCGTGGGCTTGGTGGCGGTGATGCCGCCGGCCTCACCGTTGCCGGTCTCGCCGAGCCAATACTTCGACCCTGCCGTGTACGGAGCGTCCCTATCCCAAAACACGGCCCGCCGGAAGCAGGTGACCACGTCGCCGGTTACTCCCCGCTGGCCGACGATCAGCCAGGCGTCTACGATCGTGGTTACAGTCGCCAGCGCCTTCACCCAGCCGGACGAGTAGCCGATGAGGTCACCCGGCTTGTAGCTGATGGCGGTGCCCCCGAGCGTGACTTGCACGGGCATCTGCCCGTTCTCAAGTATTACGTCGTATGCCATTGTGCTTCCTCCTCAAAAGGATCGTGGTGGACAAGGGCCGAGCCGAAGCCCGGCCCTCATTCCTAGACGTCGGTTACAGCGGCATCGGTGATGCCGTCGACCAGGGACGCCGAGAGCGTCCCGTAGTTGAGCAGCGACACGTACCACTTGATGCGGGTCCGGCTGGCGTCCTTCGTCTCCAGCTCCCCAAGGCGAACGACCGTGATCGGGCCGTTCTGCGCGCCGCAGATCCCCAGTCCCTCCCCGAATTGCATCAGGAAGATGGTGCTGGTAACGCCGGTGGTCTTGAGGGTGTAGACGCTGGGAGTGCCGCTGACGGTCTCCGTCTGCACCAGGAAGTCGGAGATCACCATCGGGACCTCGCCGTACATCTCGATCTGGCGGCCCATCTCGTCCCGCGAGACGGTGAAGTGGTAGCCGGAGGCCCGACTGTGCTGTGTAATGCGCCGGCGCACGGCCCGCGTCATCACCATCATGTCGGGTCGTCCCGGCCTTATCAGGTCAATCGCCTGGTCCAGCTTGATTAGGTCGAGCGGCGCACCCGTGGTCGTGGTGCCCATGTGGACCTGCTGGGTGAGCGGGATGAGGTTGACCGAGTGCAGACCGTCGAACTCCTTGGTGAAGGCCGCGACGTCGCCGTAGAAGAACCTGTCCTCAAAGGTGTGGCGGACAGCCTTCGCCTTTAGCTCGATCGCCGTGGCCTCCTGGTCGTTGATGTTCGACCGGGTCTGCTGGATGAACTGGTCGACGTCCGCGTCCCCGCCGAGGATCTTGAGCGCTGCCGTCACCTGCGTATAGGTAGGCGTGTCCTCAGCCCAGGTATCACCGACGTCGTAGAACGCCGCCGTCGCCAGGCCGTTCTCACGGTTATACGTGAGGGCCGAGCCGACGATGTCGATGAAGGGCAACCGTTCCATGATGGGGTTGTCCTTCACTATGGTCGCGATCACGCCCGCGACCAGGTAGTCGTTGGTCAACTTGGCGGATTCCACCAAGGTCAGAGCCATTTGTCGTTACCTCCTCTGGTTGCTATTCGCCAGAGGCTTTGTGCGCCTCCACCCCCAGGGCGAGCATTTGATGCGGGCTCAGGGCGTCTCTGTCTACCTGCGGCCCGCTCACGCCGCCCAGGTTTGCGGCCCCTTCGCCTCTGGCGAACTCCTGTCCGATCTGTTGTCTCTTGTCCTTCTTCTTGTCTGTCTTCTGCTGCTGCTTGAGGTCCTTCACCTCTTGCTCCAGGGTGTCGACCTTGGCCTTCGCCTCGTACCGAGCGACCGAGTCGGCCAGTACGAGGACGCCCTCGTGCGGCGTCTGGCTGTTCGCCCCGATGTCGATCCCCTGGTTGGCAGCAGAGATGACTCGCTCCACAGCGGTCCGCCCTTCGAGCTTCATGCCCGCCGTCTCCAGGCGGTCCAAGTAGCCGTCGAGCGACCGCGCGAGCCCTTGAGCCTGCGTTTGGGCCATCGCCTGACCCTGCGCCTGCCTTACCCGTTCGTCGAAGTTCTGCCGGAAAGCCGGCCGAGCCTCTTCCTCGATGCTCTCCTCAACGAGTTGGAGCAGGGCGTCGACCCTGACGTCGCGCTGGGCAAGGAGGCCCTTCGCTTCGTCGAGTTGCTCCTGCTTCTCGTTGAGTGCGGTCTGGAATCCGGGTAGTCGCTTCGTCAGGGTGGCGATTTCTGCCGCCAGACTCTCTACTGTCGGCGGGCCTTCGGCACCAGCCGCAGCGTCCGGGGCCGTTTCGCCTGGGGGCGGGGCCTCCCCGGCCGGCGGTGTACCCTCTGCGCCCTCCGTAGGGACGCTCAGAGCGGCCTCAGCGCCCTTAGCACCGTCGGCTGGGGTCTGCGCCTCAGCCGCGGCGTCTAGGGCGGCGATGCCCGCCATGAGCTGCTCGTGGGACGTGACTGGGACTGCCGGTGACGGGGACGACTGACCGCCCGTGGCGTCCGGGCTGACCGGAACCTTGGACTCGGCACCTTGTCCTTCACCGTCTGTCTTATCTGGCATGACCTCTAACCTCCAAATGAAAGACCCCCGATTTCGGGGGCCCCTGCCGTGTGTCTAGCCGTCCGATTCTGCTACTGCGCCAGTCTTGGCGCGTATCCATACTGTTTCTCGAAGAGCGCCTGTGCCGCTTTCGTCTTCGCAGTAGAGGCGTAACCCCACTTGATGAGGATCGCGTTGATGTCAGGGTGCCGGCGGCGGTATATCTCCCGCACCTCCGAGAGCGTAGCCGTTACCTCATCAAGGAACTGCCACCGCGGGTCTTCGCTGGGGTCGATGCCCATTTGGACGGCTTCGAGTTGGACCTGATTGGTGTACTGGCGCAGGCTCACGCCCCGAAGGGCTGGCTCATTCGCCGTCATGCGCTCCCAGAGCTGCTCCTCCAGTTCCCAGTAGTCGCTTATCTTCTCCTGGTCCAGCCGAAGCTCGCGCTCCAGCGGGTGTTCATCCTTGTGGAGCCGGTCCTGAATGGCAGTCCATGTAGCATCGCCGTACCTTTGCTTGAAGGCGGCGTCGATGCTGTCCTTTGCCTCTTGGTCATAGCGCCCCAGGTCGTCAGTGAGGCCGGGATCGCTGATGGCCTGCATGTAGTAGTTGTAGAGGATGCTGTTCCTGTTCTCAGCGGTCATGGCCTCGGGCTGGTTGAAGCCAGCGACATAGAGGGAGAACTGCCCTTCGGGGTCGTTCAGGCGCTCCCTCATTCCCCGCCGTTGGTCCCTGATTCGGGTGATAGCGTCCCTGACCTGACTGCCACTGACCCCCGGCTTGAACTGTTGGGCGACCTTCCCCATCTGCTCCTTGTACCAGTCCTTGACCTTCTCGTTCTCTATCTGGTAGAGGTGCCGCTGGCGGGTCATTTCTTGTGTTTGATCGTCGCGCAGGGGCTCCGAGATCTCGCTCAGTGCCGTGACCTCTTCGACGTCCACGCCGGCTATCTCGGCGGCTCGCTCGTAGGCCTTCGCTCTTTGCTCGTTGGTCAGGACGTAGTGCCCCCTGTCATCTACCGCCGTGAGCGGGTTCTGGCGCATCCTGAGCCTGTCATTGACCGTGCCCTCCGATACGCCGAGCTCCGTAGCGGCCTGCCCGCGCGCGGCCCTGATCTTCTCCAAGTTCTCCGGCCGGAAGCGGACGACGCTTGCCTGCTGCGAGATGGCCCGGCGCAGGCTTGCCTCCCGCCGCGCCTCTGACAGTTGCGAGATGGCGTCCTGGTCGCGCTGGTCGGCCTTCGTGCGGATCTCCGAGGGGATAAGGCCCTTGTTGAGTAGGATCTGGTTCATGTCCCGCTCCAGCCAGGGGTCCCCGAAGAACCTCTGCTGGACGGCCGCAGCGCCGGGAAGTCCGGCGGCTGTTGCCATGTCAAGTGCGGTGGACGCCGGCGCCGGCAGCGCCTCCCCCAGTTCGCCTTGCATGATGCCCATTGGGAAACTCACCTGGGGCCCGAAGAAGAAGCCGAGCGAGGCGAGGGCGTCTTCGCCCTTCTGTACCGCGCCGAGCGCCCCGCCCTCTCGCGGTGGGAAGAACATGTAGTTCATCGCCGCTGTTCCGGGTATCGGCCAGCGACGGACGTTGCCGAAGACCATGCCACGCCCAAGGCCAACCTCATACTCCGTACCCGGAACCCTGAATTGCCCCGCCTCTGGGTTGCCGACCATCGGCAGCACGACCTTCGCGGTGGCCGGCTTCGTCATAACCTGACCCGCCAGGTAAGGCCAGCGGCGGCTCTCATAGACCCAGTAGGGGAAGAAGTGCTGCATCGTGTAGTCAATCACGTTCCGGTCGTCATAGTTCACAAAGGCCCTGCTCATATCGTCTTCCGCTGCGGTGATGGCGTCCTGGTAAGCCTTGGCGTAAATCTGCCGCTTGTCGGTCGGCAGCTTCTCTAGGGTGCCGGCGATTCGCTCCAGGTATGCGTTCAGCACGGCCTCCTGGTCCTCGTTGAGAACGGGCTCGCGCAGTGTCTTCATGGCGTCGCGCTTGAACTCCGCGAGGCGCGCCGCCCGGTTGCGCTGCATCTCCAGCACGGCGTCCTTCGCGTCTGCGGCTGCCGACTCGCTGGTAACGGAGAGCGGCGTGCCGGCGGGAGTCTCCAGTGCTGCCGCACGCTCCGACCCCACGCCCAATTCCAAACTTCGCACCTTCGCCAATTGCGCCTGAGCTTCGTAGACAGCAGTGAGGCGCTCGGCGAGTTGCTCTTCTAGCTGTTGGGAATCGAGTGGCGGTCGACCCTCAGCCCGCGCCCGCTCCAACTGGGCATAGAGGCCGTCGATCTCTGCCTCTTTGCCGCGGAGCATCAGTTCCGCTTGGCCGATCGCGTCGTTGGGGTCAGGCGCTCCGTAGGCCTCTTCACCGAGCCCTATGGTCTTCTCAAGCTGGTCGTGGCGACGTTCTGCCGCCCTGAGTTCACCGGTCAGTGCCGCTTCCTGCTTCTTCCCCGCCGTTGACTCCTGCCAGAGCTCGTAGGCGTTATCTTGGGTGTACCGGCCTTGACCAGCGCGCTCTCCAAAGGCCTCGGTTATCCACTCGTCGGCACCCCACATCTCATCCTCGAAGTCGGCCCAGTAACGCGTCTCGGTCGGTGCCGCCCGCGCGATGCCGCGCCCGGTGGGGTCGGCGGGTTTGCCGAGTGCGGCGCTGACCTGGTCGATCTGCTCCTGGAGCGCGTCCCAGCGCATCGTGCCGACCGTGTCCGTCGTGTCAACCGCGGCTTGAAGGTCATACAGGGCTTCCAGTTTCTTCTTGCCCTTGAGGTTCGGCAGCGACTCCTCGAGCTGGGCGAGCCGGCCCTGTTCCTCGAGCGGCGTCCCCAGTTTTCGCTTGGTTATACCCTTGCCGCTGGTGAGGGCCCGCGGCTTCTGTTCCTCAATCTTGACGCCGCGCGCCCGCAGTTGGGCCACAAGGTTCGGGTCCCTGACCTCGACCTGTGTAACCGGCACCATCGGCGCGCGGCCCATACGAAGGCTCGGACCGGCTTGGTGCCGGGGCCGGTACACCGTCCTCGTGTTGGCGAACCGCCAGGCGGGGTTGTCGCGGTCGACGAAGTTCTGGACGTCGTAGAGTTCCTGCCTGAGACGGTAGATCTCCGACTTCACGCCCTCGCGCTGGCCCTTGAGTTCCTCGACGCTCGGCGGCCTCTTGGCCTCCTCTGCGCGCCCGAGCGCCTTTTCCGTCTCCCGCGCCCTCTGCGCGGCGATGGCCTCTATCTCCTCCGGTGTTCCCTTCTCGAAGAGGCCGGCCTGTTGAGCGCGAGTGCCACCCAACTCCGTCTCCGTAGCAAACGTGTCCTCCTGTACCATCTGCCCTTGCTCATCGAAGCGCAGGCGGCCGACTGTCTCCGGCGCCGCGGGTTCCGGCTTTGCGATCGGTTCCTGCTTGAACCGCATGGACTCTTTCTGGTACGCGCGCTCCGCCTTTACGGTCGGCGCCACGGTCCGGCGCTCGGCGTAGAAACAGGACTGGTAGAAGTCTTCGAGCGCCTTGTCTATCTCACCGTTGGCCTTCTCGTTGATTGCCTGGAGCGCACCCCGCATCTCGTACACGTCCGCCGGGTCGACGCGGGCGACGTTCTTGCGCTGGAAGGCCCAGAACTTATCGGCGTACTCAACCGCCTCGCGGTGTCGGTTGAGCCGGAGTTGCGATATGAGCTTCGCGTTCTTCTGCGCGAGGCTGTTGAGTCCCGGCCCACCCTGCGCCCGCGATACCTGGTCGGTCCTCTTTACGATCCTGTCGAACCCGTCCTCGATCAGCGTCCGGGCCCGCTCGAGGCCGCTCCGCCATTCGTCCGCCGCCTCAGCCACAATCGGCGAGTGGAAGCCGTGTTGCTCTAGGAGATCCTGGAAGGAGTCCGTGAGTTCCCGCTCGTAGGCCCTGGTCGAGTATTCGAGGTTGTGAGCCTCTTTCAACGCGGCGAAGATGTCGGCCATGTTCTTCATCCGCATGTTGGGCAGGTGGTCGATGATGTCCTCGATACGGACGGCGATCGCCTCCGGCGTTGAGGCGTCCACCACCCGCTGCATCTCGTCCATCTTCGAAAAGATCCCCTCAAAGCGCCGACCCAGACCCCCCACCCGGACGGCGTCGCCGTAGACCTTGAGTACACTCGGCGAGAGGTCGCTGTACTTCTCCATCAGGGCCATCGCGCCCCGCCGGTTGAACTCCCGTCGATTGACCATCGTGGTCAATCCGCGGATCGCCTCCGGTCCGTTCGCCATCGCCGTCGCCACATGCACATTGACGGCCTTGCGGACATGCTCCAACTCGGCCGGCAGTTGCTTGTTGGCGATGTCGAGGACTTCACGCATTACCGCGTCGTCCTGTAGGCCGGACGTCCGAAGGTTCTCCGCCAGCCGGGTACGGATACGCTGGATAGCGTAATGGGTGCGCTGGGCGGCGTCCGTGCGCCGTGAGACGTCCACAAAGTAGCCGCCTGCCCACTTGTAGGCAGACTTCAACCAATTAGGGCCCGTGACGTCCTTGAGTCCCATCGCTCCGCCGACAGTCTGGCCGGACTGGACTATCCGCCCCAGCTCGGGGGCATGGAAGCCCTTTATCATGTTCCCAAGTGCGGCGCCGCCGTCCATGCCGATAGACGATTCGCCGGCGACCTGACGGTAGGCACCCTCCAAGACGTTGAACAGCGGGAAACCCGCAAAGGCCAGGATCGCGTTTGACATGGGCCGGACGAAGTAAGGTTCGAGGGTCTTCCTGTAACCCGCGATGTACGTCCTGTCCATGCCGTCGAGGATGTAGCCGCGGAGAGCTCTCTGGGCCTGATTGGTGAAGAGGGCATCCTTCACGCCGACTGGCCCGCGTTTCTGCACGACCTCCTTGGTCAGGCCGAGTATCTCCCCGAACTTCGGGCGGCCCATCTTGCCGAGTTCTTCCGTCGTCGGCGCCTTGCCCGCCTTCATCATCAGGTCGACGCCGAAGTTGCGGATGTAGGATGTCCGGCGTTCCCGGACCGCCGTGTCGATCGCCTTCCGCGCCCGAGCCGCCGTCGTCCTGCCCACCCAGTTTGCGAAGTCGAGGGGGTTCTTGCTGGCGATATTCTGCATCATCGGCACCCAGTTCTCGGGATCGCCGTCTGCCATATCCCCGAGAATGGCGCTGATACTGCCGTACTCCGGGTCGTTCCGCCCCGCAACAAGTAGGTGGTGGGTCAGCCTGGCGTCCCCCGTCATCGTGTCGACGCCGTAGGCCGCTCCGTGCCGGTCGGCCAGTACCCTCACGTTGTCAAAGGCCGCGTCCGCCAGCTCAGTTACCTTGTACTCGGTGGGTTTAGGCAGACCACGCCATCCCTTCGCCAGGGCGCCTCCGACCTTCTGAACAGGCCAGTCGGCAGCCTTCATGCCCACCTCTTCTCCCTTGCCGATAGCGCGCGTGATAGCGGCCAGCACCCCCGGCTTCCCAGCCGCCTTGATGCCAGCGTTCTTAAGCAGACCCCACCCGACGTAGCTCGCGGGGTGTGCCGCCATCTCGGTAATGAACTTCTCGACGTCACCCTGACCGGCGTACTCCTTCTTGGCCTCTTCGGTGGTCATCGTTCCGGCGTGGGCCGTCTTCGCCCCGGCCACTTGCAAGGCCTTCCCCATCCGTTGAAAGTTGGCGGGCCACTGCGTAGGGAGAGGGTGCGTTACTCCAGCCGCACCGGCGCCCAAGATCCCCGCAACGCCTTCACCTACCAGCCCCAGGCGTCCCGCGACCGGCTTGACGCCTTCCTCCTCGACCTTGTTGTAGCCCGCTGCGAGTGGCTTTAGGGCGATGCCGGCCCCCTTCAATAGGGGCTTGGTGGCCGGGCTTGTCACCTGGGTCGCTACGTCTAGCCCCGTCTTGACTAACCCGCCGAGATCCCCGAGGAACCCGCCGCCGCCCTGCGGTTTCGTCTGCGGCACTGTCCCCGTCTGTTCCTGCGGGCTGAGGAGCTGCTGCACGATGGGCGACTGGAGAATGTCGTTCGAGATGCCACCTGTAGGCGGCTGGAGCTGCCCGCTTTCGACCATGCGGGCGTACTGGGCCGCGATGCGCTTCCGGCGTTGCGTCCTCAGCTCATCGAGACGGCTGAGCCAACTGTTTTGTCCCCAGCTTCCCCAAGTGCTCATATCTAGTATTTCCGGGGCATGCTAGACGGCATGGCGAACTGCTCCCCCCGCGGCATCATCCAGGCGATGTACTTGAGCCAGTCCGGGACGTAGCCGCCGCCCTTCTGTACCACCCCTTGAAGCCCCTGGAAGGCGCTGTCGCTCATCCCGCGCATGTACTGTGCGCTCGGCGCCGGCGGCAGCCCGGCGAGGTTGGCGCCGGGATACGGTTGGCGCCCACCGTAGCTCAGGGTCTTCAACCAGGGCGGCATCGTCGGGCTGGCGGCGGGTTCCTCCTCGTCGTAGTCCGCCGTGACGTCCCCCCCGGCAGCAAACGACCGGGGGGTTGTCCCCGTGCCACCCGTACCCTGCTCCTGGGCGGTCTTCTTCTGGGACTTGATGTTCACCTCTTCGGGGGCTTCCTCGGCGAGGGTGGCGAAGAACGTTCCCGAGTGCAGGCCGACGATAGCGGCGGGTTCGCGGATAGTCATTCTTCCGCCGCCACTCATGGACGGGCTCTGCCCGCCCGCCCACAGGCGCTTGAGAGCCTCCGGGTCGGCCTTTGCCAGCGCCTCCTTCTCTCCCGCCGTCGATGAGGAGTAGCGCGATGTCGCTGCCAATCGCGACATGTTCTCCGGGGTCGCGTTCGCGAGTGCGGTCTGTGTCTCCTTGGGCGCGGCGTAGAAGTTGTAGATGTCGCTCTGCTCCTGGGGGGTGAACGTCTTGCCGGCGCCGGCCATGTACTCGTTCGCCGCGGCGCCGTACCCACCGGGGGCATAGCGGGCTTCCTGCTGGACGCCGATGGGGTCGTCCTGCCGGTATATCTGGTAGGTGCCCTGTCCCGCGTCCACAACACGCAGACCTTCGGCGGCCGCCGCCTTGATCGCCTCCTGCGCCCAGGCCCCGCTCACGGCGGTCCCGCCGTTCGGGATGTTCTTGAGAAGGTTCTGCAACCATGTTCCCCCGGTCCCGCCAATACCAGCGGGAGCCCCACCGCCAGCCCCAGCAGCGCCTCCGGGACTAGCCGCGCCTCCTGACGGCGGCCCCAGCAGCGACGGTTGCGCGCCTGCGCTAGGCACGGGCGCCTTCCAGGTCGTAGGCGTGTAGCCAGCCTCTCCATAGAGTCCCTTGAGCCAGTCCGGGAGCTGGAGACCCTCCGGGATGCCGGGACCTGCGTAGTCCTCCGGCAGTTCCTTCCCCTGTGTGGCGTACCAGTAGCTCACCCAGTCGGCCGGGTTCTTCTGCATCTCAGCAAGGGTCTGGAAATAACCGAGTCCGAGCTGCCCCGCCGCGATTGCGCGGTCGCTGTAGCCCTGTATTTGCGCCACGTCAACGGCCTGGCGGTAGGTAGCGTCGGCCTGGTACTTGCCCAAGTCCACCTGGCCGGCGGCGATGTCCTTTGACGCCTGGGCGTTGATGACGGCCGTGTCGACGGCCGAGCGGTAGTTCGCGTCTGCCGTGTACTTGTCGGCGTCCACCTGGCGGGTAACGACGTCGACGGCGGCACGGTAACTGACGTCCGCCTCGTAGCGCCTGGCATCCACCTCCATCCTTGCGACGTCGCGCTGTGCGTCGGCGGAGATCTGCGCGGCGGCAACGCTGGCGCCACTGCCGCTGCCACCCTTGAGCAGTTCAGCATAGAACTGTTCGTTCTCAGCCTCCCCCTGAACAATAGCGAGGGCGATGTCGGGGTCCATCCCGCCATCTACGAGCTCCTGGTAGCGTCCGCCGATACCGCCGAGGCCGCTGTCCGCATTGGAACCAGACCCTAAATAGGCGTTTCTGGTGCTGACGGTTCCGGGTTCTCCCCACTTCCCCTGTCCGTAGATGCTTTGCAGCCACTCAGGGATTGTTTGCGTATCGGTTGGGAGTGCCATGTCGCTATCCTCCTATCCTCAGACGCCGCTCGCGCAGGTTCATCTCGCGGCCTATCCAGTTGTTGACCGCCGGGCGCCCGTGCTCCTTGATCAGCACGGCGAGTTTCTCCGGCGTGAGACTGTCGAAGTCGCTCCGCAACTGCCGGCGGCTTTGTTCTTTCCCGAACGCCACAGGGCGGTTCTGGCGCGAAGCCTGGGCGTGTTCGGAGAGCACCCCGCTCACCAGCTCCAGGGCCCCGCCTATCACGTTCTCGTGCCTACGCATTACACTGCCCTCGCGGGTTTAGGCGGGCCTCGGCGGGCGAGTTGACGAAGGATGAGGTCAATTTCCTTCGTGCTACCCGGCGCCGGCGCGGGATTCGGCCGTATGCGGCCAGCCATAGGCGCAAGACCTTCGGCTGGAGGCACTGGCGCCCCGATACCGGCCCCCGGCGGGGCAAGGCCCGCCCCACCCATTCCTACTGCTGCCATCTGTTCCGGCGTCGGGCCGGCACCACCGGCACGCTCTGTCTGCTTGGCTTCTTCGGCGACCATGATCTCGTCGAGGTTCCAGCCGTACTCTTCCGCAGCCTGTTGTGCGAGGAGCTGTTGCACCGGCTGGCCGAACAGTGCCATGTCGCGGAGTACCTTCTTGAGAGTGCCGCTGGCGTCCTCGTTGCCCAGACCCTCTTCCTGGAGCTGCTCCCACGGGATGACGTGCTGGATGAACTCTTTGATGAACTCGCTCCGGCGGGTGATCTGGTCTTGCGGCAGATTGGGGTCGAGGACGGCTTGGACGGCGTAGTAGCCGCCTATCTCTTCCGCTGAGATGCTGCCCTTCCACCAGCCGTTCTTGTAGGGCCCGGCGACTTCTACGTCGTCCTCAACGTACTCGGCGAGCATTTGCCAGTGCTCAAAGGTCTGTTGGAGCGCGATCTGAGTGGCCTGCTTGAGCGGGTCCATGATGAGCCGGGCCACGCCGAGGTATATCTGCGACTGGTAGGCCGTGTTCTCTCCCTGACGGAGTCCGCGCGCTACCGGCGGCAGGGTGTCGTCGTCGATGGCGGTCGAGAGGTGTCCGAGCTGCTCGAAGAGTTCGCGGGGGAAGCGTCCGACGTCGATCGCGTTCAGCTTCCAGCCCTTGTATTGGTTCAGGTCGCCGGGGGCAACGCTCACCTGGGGGTTCTGGTCGGCCTCGTTATCGGGGATACTGGAATCGCGGAGGAGTTCCCAGACGCGCCAGGCCGTGCCGTGGAGGATCGCCCCGATCTGTGTCTCACGGCGGGCTTCTTCCTCGAGCATGGATTTCACGATGTAGAGAAAAGACCTGTGAACGACCTCCGGCCCGGCCATCGTCGCGTTGTACTGACTGGCGACCGGCGCCGGCTCCCCGAAGCTGGGGAGTATCCAGGCATAGGGGACGAACCCCATGTCGTTGCGCCTGTTCAGGTATTCGCCGCCGTTCACGAGGATGATCTTGCGTTCGGGGCTCGTGAACTCGGTCCAGCGCACCAGTCCCGTCGCCGGGTTGTTGTTGGCTACGCCGGCGGACACTCCTATGGGGATCGTCCTGCCGAGCATCCTCTCCGCCCGCGACTTGGGAATTCTGACGTCCTCGATCACATAGCAGCCATCGGGGTCGGGCAGCAGGATCAGGGGGTCGGGGGAAACGCAGGCGATGGGGCAACCGCCCGCCTGGATCCGCTGCCAGCGACGCAGGCGGAACTCATAGGCATCGTCGGTCTCGCCATCCATCCGCTCCGGCTCCGGCATCCAATAGTCGGGGTCGAGGCTGTTCTTGAAGCATCCCAGGCCGCGAACGACGGCGTAGAAGACGGAGCCACGCACGGGCGGCGGCGTCAGACGTTGGGCCGCGTAGACCGGCAATTTGTTATAGATAACCCGCAGCCACTTTTCCCTCTTGTCGGCGATCTTCTGCCACTTGTCGCCGTCCGACTGTGGCGGACAGTACAATCGCAGGTTCCCGGACGTAATGTGCGAGACCATACGGTCGCACTGGCGCCGACCCGTGCCAGGGATGACGACGGGAAATTGCTTTGGGGCCTTGACGACAAACTTGAGGTTGTACATGCGGTCCAGCATCATCATCTCGCTGTGCATCGTCGAGTAGTACGTGCGGAGCCCGTTGGCCGCGCTGAGGACCTCGCTAGCGGTTGATGGAAGCGACATCTCTCTCCTCCCCCTGCCACGGGCCGTAGGCTGAGCGCGGCGCTCTCGACTTCTGTGGCTTTCTGACGTAGCCGAACTCGTGGATGAGCAGATACCCGACTGCCTTACAAGCGTCGTTGAACTTGTCGACCGGCCTGTCGGACCGGGCGTTACCATCGTTGTCGGTGGGGTACACGTAGGCACCGCCGACGTCGACGTGTGGCGACTGGGGGCCCGCACCCATCTCGCAGATGAAGCCCTGACAGACGGGGTTGACCTGCATCCGCGGCTGCTCGGTAACGGGGTCGAGCATGAGGAAGGTGTCGACTCTCTCTATCCCGTCCTCAATCCCCACCCTGTTCGTGAAGACCGGCAGGTTCGTTGCGTCGTGCCAAACCTCAGCGCAGGACTGCTCGTGGTTCACGGTGCGCTGCCGCCCGGCGATGTCCATGACGATACCCTCGACGTCCTTCCACCAGGGTTTTTGCCGGCAGATGTTGATCGCCATCATGTTCGTGAGGCCGGTGTGGTAGACGGGTTCGTCGAAGACGCGGCAGACATCGTCGCTGGTGAACTGGACGGCTTCCACGGCGTAGGCGTGAGCTCGTCCGGGGTCGATCGCGAGCCAAACGGGGAGTCCGGGGATGTAGGTACACTCGCTCGAGACGTGGATGTGGTTCTTGAATAGCTTGAACACTAGGCCTCTCGGTGGCGCCGGCACTGCGCCGACGCGCTCCAGGAAGACGTCCGGCTTGTAGTGCTCCTCGAGGATCTTGATCTCTGGGTCATCACGTCCTCCGGGGTAGGCGTGGGGGTTGGCCCAGCTCGGTAATGTGAAGGAGACAACCCCCCGCGTGTTGTCGGTCAGACCCATCGTGTAGTATTCGGGCAGCCATCCCACCGACCCCTCGAAGGTGCCTACCGCGTTCACCCACCCGCCCGTCTGCGACACGCGCCCGAGAACACGGGTGAAGGCGTCGTGTACAAGGCGGCCCGGCTCACATATCAGCGCCCCGTGGAAGAAGACCCGCCTGATACGAAGCGGGTCCTTGGCGCTCCAGGTGTCGATGAGGGTCCCACTCTTGGTTACGACCTTCCATCGGCCCTGATCCGGCTTTGCGAGCGACCCCGGCTTGATCATCCCGAGCTTGGAGAGCCCGTCGACCAGGTACTCGAACTCTTCGCGGGTGTCGTCGAACTCCTGCGCGACGAGTCCATAGTGCAGGAACGGCTCGCCGCGGCCGAACGTGTCCGGCGTCAGTATGGTGTAGGGCAGGAGATCCTCGCCGGCTGACCGGCTCTTCCCCCCGCGTTCGCCGCCGGAGACGATCTCAATCTTTGCCATCGCCGTGTGGAACGGCAGGGCAGCCTCCGTTGGCTGATATCCCGTCTCCTTCCACACCGGCAACTTCGCCTCGAGCGGCAACCGCAACGAGGGCCACGCCCATCGCCTCAAAAACAGCTCTTGTGGAGGGGCTAAGGTCGTGCTCACTGCCTCCCTTGTCCAGTCCGAGTACACGCGCCGTCAGGTCGGCGGCCTTCTCTTTGTCCAGGAAACCCGGCGCCCCCAGGCCCTCGAGTAGAGCGTTGACCAGTAGGGCCTCCAGCTCCTCCCGTTGCGCCGCGACGGTATCTATGCCCTGAGCCGCCAGTTGCGACTCGGTCGCCATGAAGGAACCTACGGGGTGCTCCGGCTTGAGCCATCGAGTCGCCGTCCGCCGGTCGATGCCGGCCCTTACCGCCGCCCGGCCGGGTTTCCGGCCGTTTGCCAGGTAGAACGTCAGAAAAAGGAGCTGCTTGGGCTCCAGTCCCTCGGCGCCATACCTTGCCAGGTGGCCGATCTTCGCGGGCGACCGCCGGACTAACTCCCGATCTTGATTGTGTCCTGCCCCGGCAGCTTCGGCGACTTGGTCGGCGCTACGTTGTCGGGGTTCCCCTTCTGTGTGAACGCGAGCCCCTTGTGCACTGTGCTCGGCGCCGGGCCGCCCCCGGGCTTTCCCGTTCCCTCTGCCATTTCCAGTCCCTCCTTTGCTACTTCTCGCGGCCATCTGGTCCGCTCCTTAACAATCTGCCGCCATTTCGGCGGCATACTAAACTCGTCTGACTCGTTAAGTACCTGGGCGTCAGGGGTTCGAGAGATGGGGCTGGTCTACCCCCTCTACCCCCTGCTCCCGGCGTAGTTGTGTCCGCCGCCAGAGCCAGAACAGACCTTCCTCCAACTTCGTTATGGCGAGAGCGTTCTCGCGGCACATGAACCTCCCGCGCTGAAACCCGCGGAGTCGGTTTAACAACACCTCGAGCAGCGCCTCTATCGTGGTGCCGTTGATGCCCTCCGGCTCCGGGCCCGCCTGGAACTTGATGTACCCACAGTCCAGGTCCCCGCGCTTGAGTTCAACCCGCGCCGGACTCCCATCCATCGCCTCCCGGTCGCTGGTCCCGTCTGCCATCTATGACCTCCTGACCGTTATGTCTGACCCCTTACTTCCGCCTCTTCTTCGAGGCCTTCGCCGTCTTGAGCCCCTCGTGTATCAGCTCCCGTGGGCTCATCTCTTCCCGCTTCTTCGCCGGCGCCCCGGTCGGCTCCCACCCGTGCTCCACCCCCCGCAAGAGGTTCATCTGCGCCTGCGCCTTCGCCGGCGTTGTCGCCTTCGCGTGTACCCGCCCCGTCGCCTTGTTCGCGACCTTCACCCGGCCACCCCTGGCTTTCCGCGTCCCGTATGGCATCTCTCGCCCCTCCGTGCTAAAATAAGGGCAGCCGCGACGGTGGATGCCGCCCGGCTGCATGACATCGAAAGGAGCACCCTCCGATGTGCCCTCAGTCTACCACGCCAGCCCCCGAGCCCCTAGCATCCGAAGAGTGGCGTCCTATCACCCTCTACAAGGACTGGGAGGGTGTCTACTCGGTCAGCTCCCTCGGCCGCGTCCGCCGCGAAACCGCCGGCCAGGGCGCCCAGGCGGGCCACATTCTCAAGCCGAATACCGGCCCCGGCGGTTATCTCCGCGTCCTGCTCTCCTACCAGGGCCAGCAGCGCTACTTTCCCATTCACCGGCTCGTTGCCTTTGCCTTCGGCCCCACAACCGACCCCCTGACATTCCGACTCACCCAGGTCAACCACATCAACGGCGATAAGGGCGACAACCGCCCCCTCAACCTGAGGTGCGCCCGCCGAGGTTCGCACCGACCTGCCGAACGACCGCACACCGGAGGCCGGTCGAACCGCGCTATCCTCCACCGCCTTCTCGACCTCCAGAGTGCCGGTCCCATCGGCGCGTTGCCCTGGGAAATCGACCCGGTCGCCGCCGAAGTTTAGGCTATGGTCGGTTTTGTCAGAGCCCCGCGCGGGGGGTACACCCCATAAATGACCCCACAGATACGAGGGTCTTATACGATACATCAGTGATCTTTTTTAACATACTGACAGAACATGACAAAACCTAGGTTCTGTCAGAGAGCCTTTGACATATCCTAAACTTCTCCACATCTGGGAGACCCCTCCGCTGCCGCCGTAGACTAATCTTCCCGTATCCACTCTCTTATATATACCCCCCCCTAACTGCTGACATATCCTAAACCTCGACTGGGATGGAGTTGACAAAACCCTCCGCCGCGAATCTGACCCGAGGCCTCCGCCGGCCGTTGCCCGCATGACAAAACCCCCCAGTTTCGTCATGACAAAACCCCCCTCGCTCTGACAAAACCTCCGCGGAAAGGGCCGGAAATGCACACGGCGGGTGTAAGAGGGGGAGTAATTTCATGGTGTCCGCTACCTCCCCTTACGGAGTCCCATTCGTCTTTAGGGGGCCCCATCACTGCCATCGACTCTCTGCCCCCCGGCCTCTCCCCCTGTCCCACGGTGCCCGTCAGCACCCTCTACCCTTGCCGCGCGCATAGCTCGCAGAAGCACCCAGTCCTCCTGGGCATCATCAAAGAGCGGGTGGTCCTCCTCCTCGCCCCCTGCCTCTACCTGCCCGCTCCCGAGCGTCTGACACCACCGCACGTCCTCGAGGGCCAGCACCGGCAGCACCGGCAGTACCTCAACCACCACGCCGATATCATCCCCGAGGGCCTCGGCTATGTCCTCCCCACCCCCCGGGATGCCCCGCCTTGCCCCCACACTGCCCAGCAGCCGCCGCAGCCAGCTTAGCCCTACCATCGCACCAGCCTTGACCGAGCCACCCGCGCAGCACGAGCCGCCCGCCTCTTCTCTACCCGCCGCGACCTCAACCACGCCCGCCACCAGCGCCATGACCGCACTCTCCACCAGCGCCAGATACGAGCCACGAGAGCCACAGGAGACAACAAGAGCCCGCCGAGCAGTGAAACACCACCCGCCGGGCCCACGGAGCCGTCAGAATGAGCCCTCAGAGCCGCCATTTGTACCTCCCGACGACAAACAGCGCCACCGAGACGCCGTCAGTCTAATTCTACGCCAGGGATGCAAGCGGCTTGCGACAAATGCGACAGTCCGACGCACACGCGCAAAACAACAAAGGGCGCACACGCGCGAGGTAAGAAGCAGAGCACACGCGCCACCCGAAAATAAAGATGCACGCCCCCTTGACAAACGGATGGGAAGGGCCGATACTGGTACGGTATACCAGACGGAGGGCGGGGATTACACCCGCCGAGTACAAAGGAAGGAGAAGGCGAGAGATGGCAGACCTAGAGTGTAGCACCTTCCAGCGCCGGCCGTGCTACCGCTACATCCGCGAGTCGGACAAGATGCCAACCCTGGCGGAGGGCGACGATGGCGACGGGATAGCCCGCGTCAAGCTCTTCAACCCAGCCGGCGCCGGGACCTGGTATCTGAGCGAGTACGACCCGAAGAGCCGCCGGGCCTTCGGCGTCGCAGTCATCCAAGAGCGCGAGTTCGGATATGTCGACATGGCGGAGCTCGTGGCGTTCCGGGATAGCAGATTCGGCCTGCCGATAGAGCGGGATCTCTACTGGACGCCCCGGCCGCTGGTGGAGTGTGGGGGATGAGCCGCCGGGCACCGTGGGACATCGAGGTCGCCGGGGGCGCTGCCTGCGTCGGGCTGTCCCTGGCGGTCGGGACCGGCGCACCGGCGCTGTCGCTGGGCCTCCTCCTCGTGGGGCTGGTGGCGCTGGGGCTGGGAGTAAGGAGTATCGGACGATGACGCGCGAAGACGACCACAACCACGAGGAGCGGGCGCTGTGGGTGCCGGTGGGAGTGAGCCGGACCGCGCCGCGCTACGAGCTCGAGGGATGCAGGGCGAGGCCGGGATGCCCAGCGCGCAAGCTGGCCGAGCCGGTGCGGGCGATGGTGCATTTGGTTAGCAAGGAAGGAGAACGGAGAGAATGGGCACGGTGATCACTCTTACGGACAAGGAAACGGTAGTCCTGCTGGCCCTCGTCAGCGATGAGGAGACGGCTGACCATGAGAGGCGCGCCCTTGAGAAGACTATCCGTGAACAACTGGGGGTGCCGAACGAGCCAACGAGCAGCTAGGGGGACTCTCCCCCTAGATCTAGGCCTCAACGGTGGGGCCCGGATGTAGCGGGAGAGAAGGCGAACATGAGAGACCTCGGGACTGACGTGAGGGAAGCGGTCCGGGCCACCAAGCTCGACCAGGTGAAGGCCGGCCACTATCAGCCGACATGGAAGCCGGCGATCGCAGTCTTCGGCGAGTGCCACGGCGACGCCGACCGCCCCCACGACTCGCACCTGTGCAGCTTGATGTACATGGGCACCGAGCGAGCCGACGACGACACCGCGATCCACCAGTACAAGCATGGAATGACCCGCCGGTATCTGTGCATCGACGACGCCGGCGTCATCTGGACCAGAGCGGGCGACGACGGCGCGCGCTACTGGCAGCGGGCTGCCCACCCCGGCGCCGAGATCCTGCGGGCCTTCGGCGTGGAGTGCCAGGCCTACGATGAGGAGTACAAGGCGGAGCGCGACCGCCACCTCCGGGCCGCCGGGTACGGCGTGATCACGGGCTAGGGGGGCACTCCTGCCCCTCTCTCTGGCGACTGACGGCAGCTGCCGGAGCGTAGTGCAGGAGAAGGCGGGCATGGCTGGTCAAACTCCATCCTTCTACGTGTACCGCGTCAGATATGACGGCTCGGACGGCTGGCGACAACTTGGGCCGCTGTACCTACACCGCCCGGACGCAGTAGCGGCGATGAAGAGCGAGCGGCGACAGTGGGACGCCCTCGAAGAATCGGGCAAGGGGTCGATCTTCGGCACGATGCAAATAGGGCGCCTGCCCGTGGTCGGCGCAGTACAAGGGAGGCTGTGATGAGGAACCTACGAGGCGGCTTGGCGATACCGAAGGGCGCGCTGGGAGCCTACCAGCAGCGATCCTCGACCTGCTACGCCGACGACCGCAGCGCCGGCGACTGGGTCGACGGCCTCAGTGGGTGGGGGGTCGATGGACTCAGTGGGTGGGGGGTCGATGGACTCACGGCAGCAGCGCGCCGATGGAGAGACGGCGAGACGGGCCGGGGTGACGTCGTCGAGAGGCCGCCGGTGAAGGATGCAGCCGCGTTCCGCTGGGGACGGCCGTAGGCAGCGCCAGCCTGCAACACCCTGACGTCGGTTGGACAGCGAGAGAGGGCCGCGCAAGCGACCCCCTCTCTGTCTCGGAGGTTGAACTCGAATCCCTACGGTACGCCGAGGTGCGCCGCGATGTCGTTCAAGGTTCCGTCCGCTTCGATCAACGCTTGGCGGGCTTCGCCCAGAACCGACATGGGGTTGCCGGGCATCGGCGTGCCTCGGCACTCCTCAGCCGCAGGGCGCGGATCCAAGAAGTCAGAGACGCCGCCGAGTCTGTTGCGGAGGCTCACGGCCCGGGCGCAAATGTCCTGCGACAAGTTCAGTACCGTCAGCTTCTCCGCCGTTCCCTCTGCCATGGTTCTTTCCTCCTTTCTCTCGGCGGGGCCGGTCAGCCGAGCAACATCACTCCGGTACCGGATACATCCCCGTCAAGCAACCCGCGAGGCGGTCGATACAAACCTCCAAAGCATCTCTGTAACGCTGGAAGACGCGACCCACACCGACGTATTCCACGATCTGATCATCCATCAGCGCGAAGGCTAGGTGCAGGGCCTCATGGCAGGTATCTCGCCATGCCTTAGCGCGAGATACTTCCTTGAAGACGGCCGGGTAGACGGCAAGTACGGCCGTGCATCGGTCCTGAGTCCAGTTGATCTTCATGTCCGTGTCGGCGCCGCGGCTGGGGTAGTCAAACCGGACAGTCCAACCATTGAGGCCGACTCGTCCCATCCAAAGGACGAACCAGTTTTCTACCTCTTCCCGCGTCGCACACTCGGGCTTGCTCATCTCACTATCTCACACGTCCCCCGGCCGGTGAACGTCCCCTGCCAGACATCGACCCAGCGGTACGGCCCGCCGCCCCGGTCCTCGCAGACCACGACCTCCCCCGTCGAGAGCCGCAGCGCCGTCCCGAGTTCCCAGGCGTAGCCACAGGCCGCAGCGCCGGGGTGGGCCGGCTCGCCGTTCGCCATGTAGCACTCGCTGTCGTCGCAGCTCTCATAGCTGTACCACGTTATCAGACAGTCGCCGGTCGATGGGTCTACCGATCGGGCCACCGGAGCCGGAGATGGGGCCACACCCAGCGCCGCGAATGTCGGCGCCGCGGGAGCTGGAGCCGCTCTCGACAGAAGGCGTCCGCGTTGCTCTTCGGCCAGGCAGAGCGGAGCCGCCAGAGAAACAGGAGCACCAACAGCATCCCCACCGCCGTCAGAACCAGGAACAGAGTTATCACGTTGTCCATTGGCGCCTCCTTGCAGGAGCACTACCACCGCGCCCACCATCACGATCAGTAGGACGCGGCGTGCCGGCCACCTCAGCTCGGCCTCTCTTCGCTAGGGCCCGGCAGGTCGGCGAGCTTGTGGACCGGCCAGGCCTCCATCTTGTCGGCGTGCTCTCGGGCCGCCTTCGACAGCGCGGGGTCGCCCCCAGCCCTGTCGTTGAGGGTCGCCCAACAGCGGACGACGTCCGACCCGAGCACGTCCTGGCCCCGGATGAGGAAGACCGGCTCGTCGGCGGGGATCTTCCCCTCGGGGTCTTGGATACGGTCGTAGTCTTGCCTTGGGTGGATCATAGTTCCCCCTTTCGTGTGTCAGCTCCTCACGGAGCACTTTCACATCTTCCGGTGCCTCTATCAGCAGCTTGGCCTTGAGCGGACCGGGGCGGCAGTTGTCGACCCGGATGACGATCCGGTGTTCGCCGGCCTCGATGACGATGGCTTCCCCGGCCCTACGGTTGAGGATCAGCATGGCTCCTTCCTCCAGTCCCACCCGCCCCACAGTGGGCGCCCGAGCTGTCCCCGGCGCCAGACGACGATCACGCTGTCCCAGGTCGCCGCGGATGGCGCGCCCTTGTAGCGGACGCGGCCCTTGAGCAGCCGGATCTCCGTCGCCTGCATGACCCACTGGTGCCACCACCCGGCGCTCGTGCTGGCGGGCAGGAGAGCCACCACAAGCTCCATACGGCCGCAGGCGACCTCCGTGTAGCACTTCTCGACCCACTTCTCGATGACGCCTCTCCCGTAGGGCGGGTTGACGTAGGCGCTCCCGCCACACGTGGGCAAGCGCATAGACGTTCCGGGGCCTCTTACGGTGTGGGTCTGCCACAGGCCCCACCAGGGCAGGTTCAGCCCGTCCTCACCGAGAGGACTGCCGGGCCCGTACCAGTCGTCGGCCTTCTTATTCTCCGCGTTGGCGCAAGGGTCGAGGCCGAAGGCGCCGAACTCCCGCCGGAGGACGTCAATGAAGGCGTCGGGCGTTTCCCAATCGTCGCGGCTCTTGGCGCCGGGGTTACTCATTCGACCCATGCTCTAGCCTCCGGCATCTCCCGCACCCGTAGGTCGGCCGGCCACTCGTCAGGGTTCTCGCCCTTACGATCGCGGACTAGCACGGGGGCATAAACCCGATGTAGGCGGCTGCGAAATCGACTGGCCCTAACATCGACTACGGGCTTCGCCCCGACCTGCTTCACATAGCACGGAACGCCCGCTGCCTTGCACTGGTCGCGGATGTCCCGTATCCAGCCCAGGTTGCACGGGCGGGCATGGCTTCCCGATTCTCCCCCTATCACCGCCCAGTCGATAGAATCGAGCCAGCCTGATGATGTTGGGCTGCCCTTCCAAACGAGATCGACGGCCTCCAGCAGCGGCTCCAGGCTCACCCACCGATGTGCCGCTGGCGTCTCCAGCAGCAGCGGGATGCGCTCGTCGGCGCGGGCCTGGTTCTCGGCAGAGACGCCGAGCCAGACGTTAGGAAGGGGCCAATTGCTCAGGCCAACAGGCGTATAGCGCCCTGGAATGTTGCCGCCCCATAGAATTGTCTCTGCGACAACCGAATCCTGCCAGGGGAGCCACGGCTGGAGCATCGCCTCTCGCGCAACTCCAGCGGCGACAGCAGGATTAGTCAGGTATCTTCGCATCCGCTCCGGCCTCTTGGTCAGCAAGAGGTACGTGTGCTGTGGCGTCAGGGCCATGACCGCGAAGACCTTGTCGATGAACTCGTCCGGCACGTCGGGATGGCACCAGTCCCCCATGAACGCGACGGCCACCGTCTTGGGATTGCGCCAGTGTAGGGGCTGCTCTAGCACTCGCTGGGATCGCAGGTGGACAGTCCCCCACTCCTGGCGCTGGCGTCGGGCCATGACCTTTGCCCAGCAATTCGCGCAGCCCTCCGAGACCGGCGAGCAGCCTGATATCGGGTTCCAACTCTGCGGCGCGTAGATGATGTTGCTCATACCTTCGCCTTCCCTCTTCCTGCCTTGCCCTCCCTGTTCATCGCCGCCATCCGCTTCCCCGCAGCCTGCCGTTCCTCCAGAGTCCAGATGCGTTTCTTGCGACCGGGCATCGCGCCGCTCAACACCGGCAGCTCGTCCAGGGACACGCCGAGTAGCTCGCACACCTTCACCATGTTGCGGTACTCGGCTTTCAGCCCCTCGACGGTCGTGATCTTCTTGTGGATGGCGAGGGCAAGGCCCTTCGCTGCCTCGGCCAGCGCAGCCTTCCCCGCGTCGATGGTCATTCCCTTGATCTCAGCCGGAGGGCGTTGTCTGTTCATGCTTCGCAGCCTTTCAATGTTGATCTTGACTAGACGGTCGCCGCCGGCGTACAGCGGTTGGTCGAACATGACATCGGCAAAGCGCCCCTCGAGTCCAACCACGCGGCCGGCAAAGCCGTTCCAGCTCACACGCCCCTCGAGCTCTGGCCGCCAGGCGTCGGCCTCCCGGATGAGTACAGTCCGCGGGCAGAGGTCCTCGACGGTCGCCGCCGGATCTCCGTATCCCGTCTCCCGTCTACGCTGTTCGCCCATTCGCTCTCATCTTCCTCGGCTTCACGATGGTGACGTACTTCTCCAAGATGGGGCTGAACACCTCTCGCGGGACCAGGAAGACGGCCACGTTGCGGAACACCTTACCGTCCCGCACCTCCGCCAGAAGG
>Ga0315294_10001774_pt1 | contig 23617 bp, 7 predicted proteins | sample YL17G13_40_MG_FD_203626 | JGI IMG/M metagenome (GOLD analysis project Ga0315294, IMG submission 203626) | Sediment microbial communities from Yellowstone Lake, YNP, Wyoming, USA - YL17G13_40 | ecosystem: Environmental > Aquatic > Freshwater > Lake > Sediment | place: USA: Wyoming | collected...
TGCTCACACTACTGTTAACAAGCCTATTAACACTGGCATTTAATATTCAACTGGTTGAAGCAGAGTCTGGCATATTGTATGTGAATGACAATATTTCCCGGTCTCCAATAGAATGGCGATCCACCCCGACGATGAAGTCTTTTCTTAAAAATGGATTGAATACACGATTGACGGATGATTTTCAACTACCCTTTGGAGTTGGCGGTAAGTGGGGCTTCGACACTGAAGTAAAGTGGGGTGATTTTGCGGTTGGGGACGATAATTCTGCTGAACTGGTGATCGGGCTCAGTGATATGCGACCAGACAGCTACTCAGAACTGGTGGACCTTGTTGAGAGCGATGGTGGTAAGGTTGCCAATACGGTATCGATGGATAGTAAGGTTGCAGCTGTTGTAGCTGACATGCCTAATGAGACATTATCTTCTTTCACATCGAAGGTTAGAGCTATGGGATTGGCGAGATACGTCGAGCCTAACATAAGGTTTGAGATAGATTCTATCCCAAACGATCCAGACTGGCCAAAACAATGGGGACCACAGAAGATAGAGGCAGATTGGGCTTGGAATACGACTATGGGCGATCCTTCCGTTCTTGTGGCAGTTGTCGATACTGGAATAGACTGGAATCATCCCGACCTTACAGAAAATTATGTCCCGCTTGGTTATGATTGGGTGAACAACGACCCTGATCCCATGGACGATCATGGTCATGGAACGCATTGTGCTGGAGTCATCGCGGCTATTGTTAATAATAGCATTGGCATGGCTGGGCTTGCTCAGGTTCGAGTTATGGCTGAGAAAGGTTTAGATGAGAGTGGAAGCGGAAGGCTAAGCGATCTCGCGAGGGCTATTATTCATGCTGTGGATCAAGGAGCAGACATTATAAGCTGCAGTTGGGGTAGCTACGTGAAAAGCACGCTTTTGCATGAGGCTGTAAGATATGCGTATGACCATGGCGTGCTCGTAGTTACAGCAGCTGGAAATGATGCTACCAACACTAAACATTATCCCAGTGCCTACGATGAGGTTTTTGCTGTAACAGCAACTGATCAAAATGATGATCCCGCTAGTTTTACAAATTTTGGGAATTGGGTTGAGGTTGCGGCGCCCGGTGTTCGCATATATTCAACGGTTTGGGATGACTCTTACGCGTATATGAGTGGAACTTCAATGTCAGCTCCTCATGTTTCTGGTATTGCTGCATTGATCTGGAGCCACTTCCCTAACATGACGCGAGATCAAGTGTGGGCTCAGTTACAGTACACTGCGGAGGACCTAGGTGATCCAGGCTTTGATGTTTATTATGGATATGGAAGGATCAGTGCGAGAAGGGCTGTCGAGCAGGCTCCTGCAGAACATGATGTTCTCATCTTGAACTGGAAGACACCCTCATACACAAGACTTGGAAGCGTTGCGACCGTTAACACCACCATACTTAACATGGGAACAAGTGATGAAAGTGACATAACTATACAATTATTAATCAATGGTAGTGTTGTTGATTCTGTGACGATTGACTTTTTGGCAGGTGGTTCGTCGACTTCCTTAAGCTGCTCATGGACACCAACAATTGAACGAACGTACAATGTTTCGTCTTACGTTGTACCTTTGATTGGCGAAACAATTGTCAACAACAATGCTTTATCTACGCAAATAAGGGTCAGGGTTCCACAAGTTATCAGGGTTCCTGACGATTATGTTACAATACAGAAAGCAATAGATGCGGCGTTTGAAGGGGATACTGTTTTCGTGGGTTCTGGAACGTACTACGAAAACTTGTGGATATACAAAGAAGGCTTGACGTTGGTTGGAGAGGACATGGGCAGCACCATCATTGATGGTAAAGGGATGTACGATGTGATCTTTGTTTCTGCAGATAATGTTCAAATTAGCCGTTTTACGATTCGGAATAGTGGCAAAAGTCGTGATTATTACCCACCATTAAGTGGCATACTTTTGTACTTTTCTAAAGGCCACGCGATTAACAATACAGTGATTTTAGACAACCTCATGGGAATTGGCATATTCGACAGTACTGACACCACGCTTAGAAACAATAACATGACACGCAATACGTATAACTTCGGGGTCTATGGTGATGGTCTCGGAGACTTTAACCATGATATAGACACTTCGAACACAGTTGATGGTAAGCCTTTGTATTATTGGGTTAACGAGCATGACAAACATGTTCCTTCAGATGCTGGTTACGTTGCCGTAGTGAACTCGACAAACATCGTTGTCAAAGACCTAAACTTAACGAAAAACTTTGAAGGAGTATTATTCGCCTACACTATGAATTCTTCCATTGAAAACGCGGATGCTTCAGATAATTACTTCGGCATATGCCTTACATATTCTAATAACAATACGGCCTATAACAACGCTCCAATGAATGACTATGCAGGCATTTATCTCTATGAATCTGAGAGGAACAACGTTAGCGATAACATATTGATTAATAATGCAAATGGCATTGACTTATACTATTCTAAAGACAACAGAATTGACTTCAACAAATTGCTAAACAATGATTTCGGTCTCTTTATAGAAAAATCTGATAATAACACTGTCTCGTGCAATATAGCGTTGAACAACACGTATGGTGTCAATGTACAAAAGTCTGGCTATAACGTTTTTAGAGATAATGACATGACAGCGAACGAATATAACCTTGGCGTTACAGGAAACTATCTCTCACATTTCATTCAAGACATAGACATTTCTAATACTGTGGATGGCAAGCCTGTTTATTATTGGGTAAATAAAAAGGATAAAGAGATTCCAGCCGATGCAGGGTATGTAGCTGTTGTAAACTCGACAAACATTTCCGTCAGAGATTTGAACCTAACTAATAATGTTCACGGAGTGCTTTTTGCATTTGCTGCCGAATCCCTTATAGAAAATGTGAAGGTAGCAAACAACACCTACGGTATATACTTGTACGGTTCCTGCAACAACACCATAGTCTACAATACAGTAACCTCAAAAGGCAAACCTGGCGTCCAATTAGTCAATTCCAGTAATAATACCGTCAGCAACAACATGATCACAAAAAATTATATAGGTATTGGTCTATGGTTGTCCGCTGAGAATAATACAATTAACGGAAACACGGTATTAAACGGAACAGGGGGAGGAGTGGGACTATATCTAGACCATTCCGGCAGTAACATCATTAGCGTCAACGTGATAGCAAACAATGATCAAGGAGTCCTATTGTATGAGTCTAGCACAAACACGCTTAGAAACAATCAGATGGCAGGCAATTCATACAACTTTGGAATTTATGGTGTTTCCCTTTCACATTATGTGAACGATGTAGATACTTCAAATACTGTGAACGAAAAGCCAATCTATTACTGGATCAACCAGTATGACAAACAAGTTCCAACAAATGCAGGCTACGTTGCAGTTGTCAATTCTACAGCCATCACCGCGAAGGATCTAAACCTGTCAAATAATGAACAAGGGATATTGTTCGTGTACACAACCAACTCTACAATAATGAACGTGACGGCTTCTTACAATTACGATGGCATTTACCTATGGCGCTCTGATAGCAACTCCATGAAGAGTAACAACGTAATAAATAATGATTGGGATGGCATTGGCCTATACTACTCTGATAATAACACTATTGCTGGTAATACCGTTACAGATAACGCCATCGGCATAGATGCAACTGTGTCACATTATAACGACATCAACAGCAACGTGGTATTAAGAAATATCATTGGCATTTACCTATACTATTCCCGTAATAGCACCGTTTTTAGGAATAAAGTTACAGGTGGCTCTGGCGTTTTGGCTTTGGCTGGTATAATGCTAACCGAAGCGACAGGTAATGTTATCAACGAAAACATGGTGTCAGAAAACCGATTTTCCATTGGTGCGGGAATATATCTAGAATGGTCTTCCAACGATAATACAATTATTAAAAACACATTAACAAACAACTATTACGGTCTCAGCATAGGGTATTGGGGCTTATACGGGCTAAAAGACCAGAACAATAATAATATGATATATCATAACAACCTCGTTGGAAACACGAAGCAGGTACTCAGTCTCAACTCAGTTAGCACGTGGGATAATGGTTATCCTTCAGGTGGAAACTATTGGAGCGACTATACAGGCCTTGACCTCTATCATGGCTCCTACCAGAATGAGACTGGTGGTGATAGCATGGGAGATACACCGTACATTATTGATGCCGATAATCGAGACCGTTATCCGCTCATGAAACCCTGGACTCTAACACCTGCCATTTACACTTTCTCGATTGTCTGGGGGGAAGAAACTTTTATAGTGTCTGTAGAAAGCAATTCAACAGTCTCCAACTTCACATTTAATCAACAAAGCAAGGAGATTAGTTTCTACGTCATTGGTCCAGATGGTACCATTGGCTTCTGCAACGTAACAGTTCCAAAGGAATTACTTAGCGCTTCTGCTGCAGAATGGATAGTATTAGTAAACACTCACCCGGTGACTGACTATGTACTGATAGAAAATGCGACCCATAGCCATCTATGGTTTATGTATACCCACAGCACTCACAAAGTCCAAATAATAGGCACTCATGTAATCGCACCACCTCCGCCGCCGCTTTCAGCATCTATAAGCCCGCTTTCAGCCTCAATACTCGTGGGTCAATCGGTAACCTTCACATCAACAGTTTCAGGCGGATACACCCCATACAACTACCAATGGTACCTTGATGGCAATCCAGTTTCAGGTGCAAACGTAAGTAGCTGGACATTCACACCAACCACAAGCGAAATACACTACGTACACCTCAAAGTCACCGACGCCAAAGGCAACACAGCACAATCAGACACTGCCCGCATAACAGTCGCAACAGTCCCGGTCGGTGGCTACTCATTCCTAATACAAGTTCAAACAAAGACAGAACCAATCATACCCTATATCGCTTTAATAGCAGCCCTAACAGCAATCTTCACAAAACTGAGACCAAAAACCAAAAGAAAACGCTAAAAACCATGCGCGCGCGCTAAGGTCTATGGGTAGTGTGTTCCGTAGTATTTTGCCGCTATCGCTATGTCTTTACCATCGATTTTCCCATCATCATTGATATCTGCGTTCGGCACATAGGCTGGTTGCCCAACAAGGGAGCCGTAGGCCTTTGCGATGATGGCTATATCTTTTCCTTCACATTTGAAGTCGCCATTCACGTCGCCTGGAATCGTCACCGTGACCCAGCCATCCGTGGAGTTATTGTCTGTTGTGTCTGTTTCGCCTTCTATGATGGGCACATTCACAATCAGAGTGTAGTTGCCCTTGGCAAAGCCAGCAGTGTTCCAAGTGAGGGTTAGGGTTGTAGAGTTCATGCTTGTTAGGTCAATGTTGTATATCTCACCGATTATGGTTTGATTTGCATAGATTGTGACGTTGAAGGTTTCTGTGTCATTGCCATAGTTAAATATCATTACATTGATAGACGCGGTGCATCCTTGCCCCACAATGTTTTTGGAAGTTGTAACGCTTGTTATTCCAGTGTCATGTGCAGCCCAAGGATAAGGTTTCATAATGGGATAGTTGTCCCGATTGTCCTCGTTGATGATGTAAGGAGTATCTCCTATTCCATCGCTTCCAGCAATATTCTGATAGGGACCGTGATACAAATCTGTGCCATTGTAGTCGCTCCAATAGTTCCCGCCAGAAGGATAGCCATCATCCCAGACATTTTTTGAAGGGCTAATTGGATAATCCCATGCGTAGTCATACACTTGTGCAACGTTGTCTATGAAGTTGTTATGGTAAACAATGTTGTTTGAAGACTCGTAGAGCCAGATGCCATACTGGTTGTTTGCTGTTATGCTGTTTCTAACAATACTGTTGTTTGACAAATTATAGAGAAAGATGCCATTATAGTTGTTTTCTGTTATGTTGTTTTCAACAATGCTGTTATGATTTGAGGACTGATAAAGCCCAATGCCGTCGTGGTTGCTGTTTGTTATCTTATTTCCAGTTATGCTGTTATTTGAAGAAGAAATGCCCCTAATGCCGTCCTGCTTGCTGTACGCTATGTTATTTCCAGAGATGTTGTTATTTGAAGATCCAATGAGATAGATGCCGTAACCGAATGTCTTGATTTCCATGTTCTTGATTGTTAAGTTACTTCTTCCCGACAAGCTTATTCCTGAAGATACATCGCTTATCATTCCTTGAACGGTATAACCTCCCCCATCCAACGTCATATTGTCTCTCTCTATCACAATCCCATCACCGTCACTGGTGATGTTGCCAGTTAAGGTGTAAAGGTCTCCTTTTCGCTGTATTGGTGCACCTGAAGGGTCGATGCTTCCATCAGCTCTAATGTAGATGGTTCCGCCTTCGAAGGACGTCCAAGGTTTCATTAGTGGGTATCGGTCTCTGTTATTAGCGTCAATGAAGTATGGTGTATCGCCAATTTCATCGCTACCAGTCTCGTTTTGAAAGGGTCCACTGAACAGGTCAGGTCCATTGTAATCGCTCCAATAGTTGCCGCCGGTTGGATAACTGCTATCCCATGAGTTTATCGATGGTGGACATTGCTCTGGGTAATTCTCGTGATAATCATATGTTTGATTGATGTTGTTCACGAAGTTGTTATGGTAGAACAGATTGTTGGAGGAATTCCAGAAACGGATGCCTGTGTCTCTGTTCCCTTCTACATCGTTTCCAATGACAATATTGTCTGAAGAAAATTGTAAATCTATGCCGCTCCAGTCGTTGGCCGTTAGGTTGTTTTGCATTATATGGTTGCTAAGAGATTTAACGAGATAGACACCGATTTGATTGCTTGATAGATTATTCTCAAATGCTGTGTTGTCGGAAGAGTTGAGGAAGAGAATACCACACTCATTGTTCGTCATGTTGCTTTTGGTTATGCTTGAATTTGTTGTGTACGCAAACAGTAAACCTTCTCCGTTGCCAGCGAGGCTGAGATTCTCCAGAGTTATTTGGGTACAATTTATGAGTGCTACGTATCCAGCATTAACGGGAACGGTCTTGCTTCGTTCGTTCGTCCAAAATACTATTGGTTTGTCTTCAATCGTGTTTGAGACATCAATGTCTTGGATAAACTCGGAGAGGCTTTCTCCCCCAACCCGAAAACTGTACATGTTGGCGGTCATGCTGTTATTTCTTAGGAAATTATCAGGTGACCGAAGAATCCATATCCCATTGGCATTTAGAGTCACATTGTTCTGTAGGATCTTGTTGGAGGAAGAGAAATAACCCAGCGCAATTCCTATTTCATTATCAGTAATCAGATTGTTTTGAATGGTTACATTGCTGCAACTATGGACGTGAATACCAATGTATCCGTTTTTTACGGTAAAGCCGTCTACAATTGAGCCATTTGCAATCACTTCAACGGCATAGTACAACGAGTCTTTGCTATGAATCATCGTATCAGTCCAGTCTTCTCCAAGAAGAGTTATGCTCTTGTTTATCAATACCATTTCATTGTATGTTCTTGACTCGGCTAGAAGAGTGTCTCCACTCATTGTTTCGTTTGCGTTGATGGAGGCTTGAAGGGTAGCATATTTTAGCCCTGTATTCAGATTGTGCACTTCGCCTATAGTTGAATAGTACATGGTGTTTGCCCGTTCATCTGTCCAAGCAACGCATGGGTGAAATTCTGAGGTCCTGTCTCGATACTGTGTTGCGATGGCCACGCCCTTTCCCACCCATTTCTCACTTAGCAATGTGGGTGCGCTCCAAGAGTTGGGGACAGCATCGATTGCTTTGCTGTATTTTAGGTAGTTGCCGACTTTGCAAATCGAATGGAAGTAACCCGTAATGTCGGTTCTGTTCGAACCCCCACCGTCGGCTGCCAATGACGGCGATTTCTCGTTTTCCAAACCGTCTACAAACAGTGGGTGTCCTTTTTCCCAGTTTGTTCCTCTGTCAGTGCTGTATGAAAAGTAAACATCGGTGTTGTTCACAGACCACGCATACTCGAAGGCTACAATGACTGTGCCGCAGCCGTGGGCTGCAGCGATAGAAGGACGATTGCATCCGTTTGGCAATCCGTCGACATCCATGAACCGAGTCCAACTATTGCCGAAATCAGTCGATCGCTCTACGCGTATCTCGCATGGAGTGTCATAGTCTGCGCCTGCTTTGTAAGCAATGTAGACATAACCCTCTGCGTTGGTGATGCTTGGTTGTGCGTAGACATTTCTGTCGGGAAGAGGCCAACCTTCACCCCACAGTTTCTGTATTGACCAAGTATTCCCATGGTCTGTTGATTTGGCAAACATGAGGTCTCGGTCATTATAATCTGCTACACACTCGTAAGAGAGGTATAGCCGATTCCCGGCTCCATATTGATACTCACAGGTTAATGATGGAAACCGATCATCTTCACTACCTGTGTCGACTCCTATGTGGTTCTCTGGTGAGCCTGAAGCGTAGATGCAGACATATATGTCATGATTTGTGCTCGATGTCTCGCGTTCGTATGCCACATATATTCTGTTGCCATAAGGATCCACCGCTATCGAGGGATTATGGGAGTCATAAACCACCCAATACCAGTAAGTTAACCTTGACCAGCTGTGTCCTCCATCAGTCGAGCGTTGCACAAAGATAGCTTGCTTGTTGCCTGCAGGATACCAATCTTCATAAGCAATGTAGAGATAGCCATTGCTGTCTGTAGCCATCGTAACCTTACCATCTATGAAATCATTATCTGAGTTGACTTGTTTTCCTATTCTCCAGCCCGTTTCCAAAGGATACAACGTAACGTATGCGTAAACGCTGCCGCCATTTATGGTGGATAGTGGTGGATTCGTCGACTCCTCGTATTCGACTGCAAACTTGTATATTGCGCCTGTGGTTGAGCTACCCCCATCATACACTTTGAGGTAAAACTGTTGCCCATACACGTTTGGAATGGCGTCTCTAAATTCTGTAATGTCAAACAATATGTTGCTTGAAGGAAAAGGCTGGTCACCACCGTTTATGTACTGACTGAAACTTTTTGTTTGCGATCCAGCACCAATAGTAATATCGCATTCTCCGCGTTTTGAGTGCGTTATTCTGAATGATGCAACCAACTCTGGCTTGTAACTAGTTTTATCATCGTAAAACTCGCAATATCCGACGTATTGCTTCATAGCCTCATAAGATATCCAGAAACACCCGTCAGGAACATTCTCCCAGCCCATAAACCCTCCGATACCCCATGAATTCGCAATCTTAAAGGCACCATAACGAGTTTGACCTTGCTCTGTATATTCAAAGCTGTCATCATAACCAACTATTGTGACTGCATGATTGCGACTTATTGGTGGCACATAATTATCAAGCGTCAGCATGTCTTTGCTCGTTAACAAAGACCATAACCCATTGTAAATCTTGGTGGCGTCAACAGTTATTTCAGCAAGGTTATCCGACGCAATCCGATTCTTTAAATTTGTCAAGCACTCATTAGTATTGATCCACATGAATCCATATCCGCTACTATCGCCGCGATATAACGGGGCTTCTCTCCAAGCTTCTTCAGAAGGCCAGCTCGCTGAATCGCTTGGATTGTAGGGCATCTTCTCCCAGGAGCTTGCACCAACAGAACATATCAAGTTGATGGCAGTCGAAGGCCATGAACCTTCGTCAACACCACCATTAATAAGGTGATAGATGAAATCCGGGCTAATTATCCGATCTTGATATTCGACACTTGGCTGTCCTCCGCTCCATATAGCACCAGACAAATCCCAATTATGCTCCCTAGCCTCCTGAAAGGTCTTCATATAATATCCCACAGCCCAACAGGTGCACGAACCTTCACCACCTTGGTCGCCTATGGGTGGAAACCATTGCTTAAGTGTATGATCCACGAAGGATAGTGTCTGAAGAGTTTCATTACTTGAAATTCTTTCAACAATATACCCGTTTTCCACCATTTGTGTCCATTCTTCTTCTGTTGGCGGCCGCCACCCAGTTCCGTGTCCGTTTATTATCTTACTGTAGTTCTCACTTGCTTTCCAGATACCAACTTCTTTTTTTAGTCTCTCGACATCCAAAACTGAAATTCTACGTTCAGCGATTCCCGCTTGTCTTTCGTCAGTTTCCGAACACCAACATGCTTCATCAGATCGCAAAGGTGATTCGTTAAGTAGTGAGGACTCACTTCCAGCATCCATTCCAGAACATAAATTGGTTGATCGGTTTTCAAGCGGAAACAAACACATAGCAATTAAAAGGAATATGAAGAGTACAGCTACTACTGTTTTCATGCCTCTTCTCCTTTCCCTTGGATAACTGTGCCTCTGAATTGAATTAAAGGTTTCTGCCAAACCAACATTAGGCAAAGTGACTAAATCCCATCAACAGATAGCGAACAGCGCGCGCCTGTCGTTATGGCGAACCATACGATGGTTGCCGTTATATTTCCTTGGCTGACAATGTAGGCTAAGCCCCAAATTCTGAGCCAAAAATAGCATGGAAGACAGGTCATTTTCTTCTTATCCGCTTTCGCCAACCGAGTTTTGTCGCTTCTTTTTCTGAAATCGATTCTACAACAAGCTGTCTTTTCTCTTCGTCGATTTCAACCAGACATGGCATGCCTATCTTGAATGGAAAAGCCGTGTCTTCGCTTACCTTTGTGGGTACATAAATCCAGATGCGGGCATATTCCCTTCCCTTACTCACGGATTTTCTACCGATAATCGTTCCAATGCCTGTGCGTGCCAAACTTCGCCCCGATTCTCACTCTGATCTGTTTAGCTATGTTACTATATTCGATTACTAAGTTGATGCACTAACCTTTTATACCCAGCGACCGCTGCATAAATCAGGTCGGTTTGAGGTTGGAACCCGAGGTTCACATCGTTGACCGCTACATGCAACTCGTGAAGAAGTGCCTCACAATGACAAACATTATGTTAGAGGGTGGAAAAGAAATCGACCTGCTTGCTTTTAACCCTATCACCGAAGAGAAATTTCACATTGAAGTGAGAGTCGCCACTGGAAAAGGGTTTCGCCTAAGGCTTGTTGACACTCAAACAAAGAACGGGCGCAAACATAGACGAGGCTTAGACACTCTTAATGCGATCAAGTTTGCACATTCAACGGTAGTAAACGCCGTAACGGAAATCTTTGGCGGTAGCGAATACAGAAAGGTGCTTGTTGTGTGGGATGTTGAAGATAGCGCAGTGATTGAACAGGCGAAAAGCCACTATGACATTGAGGTATGGAAGATTTCAAACATCATAAGTGAGTTGACGGGAGAAGTGAAATCTCGACCGTACAGAAACGATGTTTTGCGGACGATACAGCTGATTTCCAAAAAAGTCAACACTGTTTCTTAGCCTTTATTTACATCTGAGCGTGTTTCGTTCCATCAGTAGCCACTCATACAATTCAGCGTCAACGCTCTGCTGGAAAATCGGCACGCATCAACACCAACAACTAATTCAAAGCCCAAAAATAAAAGAAATTCTGAAACAAAACTTTAATTGAAATCCATTTTAAAAAAGAACGTAGTGTGCGGCTTTCGCTTTTCAGTTTTGAGTTGAGAATAAGTTTTGTGAAATTGTTCTACATGTGGACATAAACTTTAAATCATCGTATTCCGTGTTTTTGACAGAGGCTGGTATCGTGCGAAACAATACAGATGGACCGGCTGATGAAATTCGTTGGAAAATTATCAAGGCGATGTTAAACGATTTTCCGCAACTTCGGCAACGCGCAAAAGAGTATTTGGGAGCTGGAAGCACCCGATAGTTTATGATTTTTGCATTTTAGGATAAGCCTTCTTTTCGTCTTAGTTTGTTATGCGCCAAGCATTTCTTGAATACGCAAAAAGCGTAAGCCTCATAACAGAAAAAGTTCACGAAAAAATTTAGGGAAGCTGGGGTTTTGCTTTTCTCTTTTTCTTTAGGAGAACGGTTACGATTAAAGTGGTTAGCATGAACAGTGGTAGAATTATGGTTGATGGGAACTCCGGTACTACCCATGCTCCTTGAATCGTGATTCGGAATGTGCTTGCGTGGATGTAGGTAAAGTATATGAAGCTATGTGTCGCGTTTTCACCCTCACTAATATCTATAACTGAGGGTGTTTCGCCGTCCATTGTATATGTCCATAGGCCTTTCAAGAGGTCTTTGGGAATTGTAATGTTGCAATATCCCTTGGAGCCGTGGGTACCGGTTATGTTTAAGCTGATTTGAGCTTGTGGTTGGTTGAAGACTAAATGTGTGACAGTTGAATTGCTGAAGACTGCCATAGGATAAGTTTTATTCTCCCAAACGACATTAAACAACTTTACATTTGATATTATAAAGGCATAGTATAGCTTCGCCACATTCCCATTGAAAAGGTCAAGGTCTACATCTCCAGCGATTCCTGGAACAGAGCCTTTATTGCTGTATTGCCAAAAATCCCAGCTATCCCATATTCCAGTATCTGGTGAAATAGCTGGATCGTAGGTCCAGTTGGCGATCCAAAGGTCATATTCGGCTATTGAATCGTCAAGGTAGTCTCCCACGCGAGCATACCAGCCAGTGTATATGATTGGTTCTATACCTGTTTCGTTTTTCACAGTATTCATCCACGTGTGGATCCAATTCGAAAGGTTATCTTTTCCCATTCTGTATGGGTAGCTGCCCTCTTCTGGGTCGTCTTCCAAGTCCAAGACGGGTCTAAGATATCCAATCTTCATGTAATTTCCAGCAACACTGAGGAAATGCTGTGCTTCGCTGACAGCGTCATTATACTCGGGATACGCAAAGTGGTATGCTCCAACAATTAGCCCAGCTTCGCTTGCCTGTTCCATATTCGCTGTGAAGTTAGGATCGATGAAGCTCACTCCTCCCGTAGCTTTAACAAAGGCAAATCTATAACCTGCACCGTAAACTTGAGTCCAATTAATATCTCCTTGATAATGGGATACGTCTAATCCCTGAACATGTAAAAGAGCGGGTGACCATGGATTTACGAGGGGATACCGGTCTGTGTTATTCTCGTCTATTATGTACGGGTGGTCCCATATGCCATCGCTGCCAGGCTGGTCTTGGTTTGGACCGCTTTTTTCATCAACGCCAGTGTAGTTGCTCCAGTAGTTGCCGCCAGAAGGATAGCTATCGTCCCAAACAGTAATTAGAGGTTTAAAGAGAGGGATGTCATAAGACGTCTCATTCTTTACTTGTGCATTGCCTATGAAATTATTGTGGTAGATCACATTGTCATAAGATGGAAATCCCCCCAGACGGATGCCAACATGGCTGTATGTTATGTTGTTTCCTGTTATGCTGTTGTTTGAAGCCCCAGCCAGAGAGAAGCCATATTCGTTGTGTGTTATGTCGTTTTGCTGTATGTGGTTGTTTGAAGACGAAACCAGCCAGAGACCGCCCGTGTTGTTTGCTATCATGTTTCCCTGTATGATGTTAGCGTGGTCATGTGTCTGCAGTCCGATCCCGATCATGTTGTTGGTTATGTTGTTTTCTTGTATGCTGTTACTCGAAGAATAGTCCATAAGGATGCCAATAAAGTTGTTTGTTATGTCGTTTCTGGCAATGTTGGTGTTGTTTGTGTTCAACAATTGCACTCCTATAGCTGTGTTGGACAGGTTGAGGTTTTTCACGGTTATGGCAGTGCAGTTGACGAGCACTACTTGTCCAGCATCCCCAACCGCGTAGTCTGACACCTTCTCAAGATAGACTAACGGCTTACTATTCACCGAATTGTTGACCACAACGTTCTCATAAGAAGAATAACCCATATATAGACCATCATTGACAAATGTGTTCCCAGAAACAACGCAGTTTGAAGACCAGCCCAGTTGGACGCCAAACGTGTTATTTGTCACAGTGTTTCCCTGAATCTTGCTATAGTTTGAACCGGAGAGGTAGATGCCCCTCTCGAATCCATTGACCTGAGTGTTCTTGATGGTTACGTTGCTTTTTTCCACTAAGCCTATTCCTTTAGAAGAGTATGCTCCTGTGCCTTCAACCGTGAAGCCTGCTCCATCAATCACGATGTTATTCCTCCCTATGCTGATCGCGCTGAAGCCTTCTGGAACGTTTCCCGCGATGTTGTCTGTTAACGTGTAAGTCACATTGTCAGCACTGGAAATAGGTGCAGTATCAGGGTAAATACTTCCATCAGACATAATGCCAATGGTTTCAGTCCAAATATAGTCTGACTCTACTGGTTGAATGTTAAAAGCCAACGTCAACATGCCAGTTAACAATAATGTGAGCGTTATTATAGAAACAGTTTTCCCCCACAATTCCATCCTTCTCCTAACTCAAAATCACCCTCTTCCAATAAAAAACTTGTGAAAGAACCTTCTACCGTTATTGCAGCTGGTGTCTTCTGCATCAAAAACTCACTTTAACAAGTACTTTCTTACAGCCACTTCTTCTCAATGATTCTCTTAGCAGTCCTCTACCTCTCTAAAAATTCGTCATTCCAACGCTTACATAAATTCCACATGAGCCTTGGCAGGTTTAAGCCGTCTGGCGGACGCTTCGGAATGGGCTGCCGCACGGGAACATACTTCTCTTGGACAACGAACGATTTCACATCAAAATCTTGCTTCTCGCCAAACCTTTGCTCAATTGTTATCAGTCCCAATGTTAGAAGCGGTTTGCGAGTTTGACGGTAAAAACTGGTCCGAGCCTCCGTTTTAGAGTTTACCATGATCCTTTTCGTAAGGCATGTGAAAAGCGTCTAAACCATTTTCTCGGTCTTGCTCGATCAGCCAAACTATGTATAGACGCTATGGTTTACGCTTCAAAGAGAACAGTTGAGAATAAAGCTTGAAGCTCTGTTGATTTTGGTCGTGTAATCATCTGCCATCTTTCACGTCCCACAACATTTAGGACGTAAGTTGTATTAGCAACATCCATTAAAATGGCACGCCATAAGCTCAAAATCCTCTTTCGGTTGTCAGGTTTCAACTTGAACAGCGCTTCAAAAAGAGGTTTCATGTTCTCCTTATTGAATATATTTTCCAATTGTCTCTCAGGTAAGGCTTCAGCAAGGAGAGTTAAATCTTTCAATCCTTGCTGTGCATACTTAACAATCCTGTTATCATAGACGTTTTGAATTGTTTTTATGTAGCTTTTCTTGTCCTTGCTTTCAACATATTTTCTCATTCGTTTAGTCAACATACTTCTTCACTTTAACAGTTTTTGTTATACCATCATGTCGAATTATACAAAAGCAGTTATTTATGTGTTATGTTTTTTATTGTATGGTGTATGAAACATGAAGTCTGAGAAGAAATATACAACTCCGTGCTATGTTGCCTTACCGATTTCTAACGTGGAAGCTCTCGACAAACTTGCTGAAAAGTAGAAGTGCAGCAGAGGCAACATTATCCGTCAAGCTGTCGAAGATTTCCTGAAAGAAAAGGCAAAAACATGAAGGAGGTGAAATCTTGGAGGAAAAATTGAAAATTCCATCCACAGAGGATTATCAGTGCATTCTTGTATGTCCCCTCTGCGAAGGCGAAAATCTGCACATCATAGAAGCTTCTATCTGGAGAGGGAACGATAAGATCAGTGTTACAAGCAACCGCGTTTCAATAGAGGAAAAGAAGAACGAAGAGCGCGGAGTTATCATCACGCTTGAGTATGAAGGCGAGTGCGGTCATCATGGCCTGATAATATTCCACTTTTACAAGGGAAACACCTTCGTTTACTATCGTCCATTAGCAAATATTTCGGATGAAGAGGGCATGCTACACTACAGTGAGAAGGGCGACATTTTCAGGGATTAGATATGCAGGACTGGTATATTGAAGTCTCTGACGGTGTGAAGCGCAAGATTCCACCGGAGATGATTAAGGTATCACAGCTACACGAGTGGCAAGCTCAACATCAATCAAGCACGCAGGGACTTTTCTCAACCATTTATCAATATCCTACAGATGACCCTTACATAGGTGGCGTGATTAGCGATTTTTACATGGATTTTGACTGTGAAGAAAACCCGGATAGAGCCAGAAAGGAGGCAGTTGCGGTCGTTAAAAAACTCATAAATGATTATGAAATTCCCGAGGAGAACATTAACATTGCATTTTCTGGCATGAAGGGCATCAGCATCATCGTTAATTACAAAATATTCAGTGCTGAATCTTCCGCTGATTTACCTCTGATTTGGAAAAGTATGGTTCAAGACTTAATTGCGAAACTAAGGTTAAAAACGGCCGATACGAGCATTTATGAGCGTAGAAGACTTTGGAGACTGCTAAATAGTCGACACCAAAAGTCTAGCCTTCATAAAATTCCGCTTACGCTTATAGAGCTGGAAAAACTGACGATAAATGAGATAAAACAGATGGCGGACAAACCGAGACATCTTTCCATAAAGGCGGAAGCTCAGCCAATTCCTAAAGCCGCAAAATTGTTTGAAGAGCATAAAGATAAGGTGGAAAAATGGCTAGAAGAGAGAAAGAAGGTCTTTGAGAAAACTGAACTTAGGTCTTTTGCCGATGATCCTCCATGTGTTCGGGATAGACTTAAAATGGGTGCAAAGGCTGGGTCAAGAAACTCTTTCCTTTTTCAACTAGCAGTGTATTACGCACATAAAGGGCTAAACGAAGCCGAAATTATTAAAATTGCCTACGAATTTGCAAACCGTTGCGAACAGGAGCCCGAGCCTTTCCCAAAGACTGACGAAGTTGAATCCATCGTGGGATCTGCGTTAAAAGGCGTGCAAGACGGAAGATATGGTGTTGGCTGTTCGTCAGAGGTACTCGTGGAACTATGCGACAAGCAGAACTGTCCATTTTTCAAAAAACTGGAAGAAAAGGGGCTGAAACACTCGTGCGGAGAGGATTTGCCAGATAAAGTCTTTGAGCAGACAAGCGATGGTGAATTTCTGGTTTATGACAAGATCACAGGAGAAACAAAGAAGTTGAAGGCAGTTGATCACTCCATGCCTTTTGAAAATATAATATGGAAAAGCGTTGAGAACACGAAGGATTATCAAAGTGAACAAGAATTGTGGAGCGAAGTCAAACGCTACATTTATGAGCATATCGATATACAGGAAGGCTATGATATTTTGACTGCGTGGGTCTTAGCATCATGGACGCCTGAGCGGTGGAACGCCGTGCCTTACTTGTTTTTCTTTGGGCCAGCTGCTTCGGGGAAGAGTCGAGCTTTAGAAGTTTTAAAGTCGATAGGTCACAGGCCTATTATGACGGCTTCTGCATCATTATCCGCTATCTTCAGAGTTATAGAGATGTGGCATACTACATTGTTTCTGGATGAGACAGAGGTTTACATGCGGAAAGACAGAACTGAAATTTTGAATCTATTAAACTCTGGCTACCGCAAAGATACTCCTGCGATGCGAGTAGAGGAAACAAGAAAGGGACAACGTAAAGTGGAGTTTTATGATTGCTTCGGATTCAAAGCCTTAGCGGGCACAAAAGACTTGATGGAGACTTTGAAGAGCAGGTGCATTGTATTTAGCATGAGCAAGGCGGTACGTGAAATTAAACAAGAGATCAATCAAGAAGAAGCTAAGGCGATTCGAGAAAAGTTGTTAATGTACCGATTCAAAATGCTGTCGAAGAAAGAACCCCCCGAAAAACCAGATGTGCTTAGAGGCCGATTGCGAGAATTGTTCGACCCGCTCATAATAGTGGCTCCAATCACAGAGAAAAACCCGATAATCCAGCAAGCTCAGAAGATTGAGGCAGCGTTAAAAGAAGAGGAGGAGACAAGCTTTGAGTCCATGGTTTTCCATGCAATATTCAAAATCCATGAGGATACGCAAGATGAGAAGATCACAATAGCGGACATCACCAAAATTGTAAATGAGGGGTTGGAGATGGACGAGATGTTGAGTAATATCCGCATCGGGCATGTTACAAAGGTGCTAGGCTTCAAGAAGTGCCTGAAGGGAGACGGCAAAAGGGCGATTCGGTGGGATAAGCAGGTCGCGGAACGATTAATTTACCGCTATGGCAAAGGAGAAAAGGGACCGTTTAAGGACGCAAAGAAGTTTAGAACAGCCGTAACGGAGTATTTGGAATGAGGCCTTCACGGAATAGGTACGCACGATCACCTATCAACCTGACAGATAAATCAGGTTCCTACTGAGGCAGTACGGCCTGAGAGACACAAGAGGACCCCTACGTCATAACTACTGTTATTTATTAAAATCAGTTGCTCAAGTGTATCTGTCAAGGCTGTCAGTGTGCGCCTGTAGGAAACTGTTTTTTCTGTCAGGTTGTCAGGTCAATGTTGGTTTCAACATCGCCTCACCTGACAGGTCTTTACAGGTCTGGCAGGCAGTATTTTCCTGTGACAATAACGCTTAGTCAAGCGCAGAAACCGAGAAAAACCATAGAAGTATCGAAAACTCCGAACTATTGGATACTTGCACGCTATGTTTGACTTTTTTCCAGTAAGAAACTTCGGCGCGCACTACGTAACGCGGTAACAATCATAACAACAATAACGCTTAAGGGGGTTACGTGCTTAGGCGTTGTTAACTAACTTAGGATGCCTACTACGTACGTAAGTAATAACGACGCTACGCTTAGTGTACGTACTAATAACGACAACGCTGTGCCTAGTGTACGTACTAACGACGACAATAACAGCGCCGCACGTACAGCCGTTAATGTCTCGTCGTAGTGGCACTACACACCGTCGTAGTAACGTTACACACAGAAGTATTGACGCTAAGGACAATCAACGGGTTACTTACTATCACCGTTCACCACAAACTTGTCTAAAAGCAGCTCTGCCTTGTTCAATGTTCGTGTCGATAAAAAGGTCAGAAAGTATGCTTAAATCTCTGCCTATTAGGTTGAACTTCCTATGGCTATACAGTTTCGTATAGGTCGCTCTACTTCGTATAGGTGGGCGTACCGTTCGCCGCGCAATGTTGCGTTTGCTGTTGCCGTACACTGCTGAGTTTTGCACCTCCTAGGCGCCGTTTCTTTGGCGGGTGTTAAGCGCTTAACATCCGCTTGTCGTAAGCGCTTACGCGGCTTCAGAAAAGTATAATGTCAACTCCGCCCGGCAGGTTAAAGTTTTGCGGAAGCTGCCTGACAACACGCCAGACGATAAACGGGAGTACTTCGAACTACTCCCGTGTAAGAGCCGCATGGGCGCATATTTTGCCGTAAGCCTTGAACACTTCACCGATAAGTTCGAACTTATCGGCGGTCAGTTCTAGGTAGGTGCAGAAAAAAGTGGCTAACGCTTGACAACCAACTGCCCATCGCTTAACTTATGAACAACTTGCCAACCCGCTTTAAGGTAACCCAAAAGTTGACTCTCAGCAATCTGTTCAAACTGTTCGCCACAGTCTCCGCCGGCGGGAGATTTGAGACATTAAAGGTCTCTTATCTCTGCCATTGATTTTGCTTTGGGACCTGGCACTCCTTAGGAATAGGTTTACCTGTTGCTTTACGAGTAGCTTGTACTCGTCTTGCTGTTGGTCAACACCGCATTGTTGGAAACGGAATGTTAAGCAGAGTATTTGCGGGTTTAAACTAAATGCTTACTCAATTATCAGATAATTAAAGAAACTGGTTGAATGTGCATAGAAGTTTTCTCCATAAAACCTAAATTGTCTGAAGAGTATACTCTATGGTTGTGCAGGAGAAGGGAGAACGCTGTTTATGAAAGAAAAGATTGTTCCAACAATAATGCTCACATTACTGTTAACAAGTTTGTTGACATTGGCGTTTAACATTCAACCAGTTAAGGCTGAACCAAGAACGTGGATTGTGGATGACGATGGACCAGCAGACTTCCACACAATACAAGAAGCCATAAACGCTGCAAATCCAGAAGACACCGTATATGTGAAAGCAGGTACATATTATGAAAACCTGGTTGTAAACAAGACGTTGTCATTCATTGGCGAGGGTTCGACAGGCATTGCCACAGATGTAAGAGGGGGGATTCAAGTCATGGTGAACGGCGTTACGATCACCGGGTTTGCGATAAGGCAATCCGGATATTCTGGAGTCGAGCTCTGGGGCTCCTCCGGCGCTGTCATATCCGGCAACAACATCATGGGCAACTACTACGGCGTTGTGCTATACTATTCGTCCAATAATAGCATATTCAATAACAACATCGAAAGCAACGTTAATAACGGCGTCGAGCTGAATTATTCACCTAATAATAGCTTATCCAGCAATACCATTGTAAACAATGGTCAAGGTATCCGGTTGAGTTATTCATCCAACAATAACATTTCCAACAATAATATGAGAAACAACGGCGTGGGCATCGAGCTATGGGAATCATCTGGAAACAACATGTCGGGTAACAACATAGCAGACAACGAGTACGGCATCGGAGTATATTATTCGTCCAACATTATCGTCTACCACAATAATTTTGTCAACAATCTCCAACAAGTGTACTGCTCTGCCTCAATCGATATTTGGGATGACGGTTATCCTTCTGGAGGCAACTTCTGGAGCGATTACAATGGCACGGACCTGTACAGTGGTCCCTTTCAGAATGAGACTGGAAGTGATGGAATAGGTGATACGCCATACGTAATTGATGTGAACAATAGAGACAATTATCCACTGATGGCTCCATGGGAGCCTCCAATTGACTGGTGGCCGATGCTACAGCGTGACTCGAAGCATAGTGGTTACTCAACTTGTAAAATTCCTAATAAGCCTGCGTTGTCGTGGAGCTTTTCTGGACCCGAAGAACACTTTCTTGCTGCGCCTGTCGTAATAAACGGAATAGTGTTCATAGGGTCATGGGAGGGCAACTTCTACGCCTTAAATGAGACAAATGGAAAACCTATTTGGAGTTATCCAACTGGACCTGTGAATAGAGTATCCGCTACGGTAGATGAGGGAAAGGTATTCGTGGGGACACAGAGTGGAATAGTTTACTGTCTGGACTTAGAAGGAAATCTAATATGGAATTTCACTACAGAATATAATCCATGGCTAAATCAACCAGCCCCCGTTTGGTCATCGCTTAATTTTGATGAGGAGAAAGTTTATTTTCTCACGTATGGCGGCTTCTTTTATGCGTTGAATCGCTCTGACGGTAAGATCGTATGGAGTGGCCACCCAACAGCCACATGGACATTGGAACAATCATCTCCTGCGCTTTACGAAGGAGTGGTTTACTTTGGGTCAATAGACAGTTGGGTATACGCCCTCAACGCCAGCGATGGTTCGTTGATTTGGAAATTTGATACAGACGGTTCGATTGCTGCATCTCCTACAGTTTTTGAGAACAGAGTCTACATAGGTTCGAGTGATTCAAACTTCTATTGTATAGATGCTATGAACGGTTCACTTATGTGGAAATTTACTGCAGAAGGTCCCATATACTCTGTCGGCGCAGTATTTGACGGCAAGGTTTTCTTCTCAATCCGATGGCCTGGGTTTTATGGAGACGGTGGCAAGCTGTATGCCTTAAACGCTTCCGACGGAACTCTGTTTTGGAATGCCACATTTGAGAAACGTGTGGATAAGTGCGGTCCAATTGTTGTAGATGGTAAGGTTTTCGTAGGAGCAATTTACCCTGCGTCTGATGAATCAATAATTCATGCCTTGAACATGACAGATGGAGCACTCTTATGGAGTTTCAAAACCATGAGTGATTATTTAAGTTGTTCATTCGCTGCCGCTAACAACAAGCTTTTTGTCGGATCTGACAAAGTCTATGCCTTCGGTGAACCTATATGTCCAGTTGCCAACTTTACTTGGACGCCACTGTCTCCCAGGGTTGGTGAGTCTGTAACTTTTGATGCTTCGCTTTCTACTTCAAATGGAGGTACAATAGACAAGTATGAGTGGAACTTCGGTGATGGCGAAAATGCAACCGGAGAAATTGTGACACATGCATATTTCGCTGCAGCTAATTACACAGTCACATTGAGTGTCACAGACACCGAAGGATTATGGGATATTGAAGAAAAACAGATAGAAGTGAAGCCCTTGCCGTCTTTAAGCTTGACAATTAAAGCATCAGCAGGGGGAACAACAGATCCTACTCCTGGGACATACAGTTACACAGTCAACTCCACAGTTGAGGTTACTGCTATTCCAGAGGCAGGCTATCTGTTTGATTATTGGGAGCTTGACAGCGTAAATGTGGGCTCAGCCAACCCATACTCAGTCCTAATGGATAAGAATCATGCATTGAAAGCTGTTTTCGCGCTCATTCCGCCACCTCTTTCAGCGTCTATAAGTCCGCTTTCAGCCTCAATCCTCGTAGGCCAATCAGTAACCTTCACGTCAACAGTTTCAGGCGGATATACTCCGTACAACTATCAATGGTATCTGAACAACGCTCTGGTTTCAGGAGCAACATCAAACACATGGACCTTCACACCAGCAGCAGGCGGAATCTACTACATATACCTCAAAGTCACCGACGCTAACGGCAACGCGGCACAATCTGAAACTGCACGCATAACAACTGCAACAGTTCCTGTTGGAGGCTACTCAATCCCACTAAAAGTTCAAACGAAAGCAGAACCAGTCTTACCCTACTACATCGCTTTAATAGCAGCACTAACAGCAATCTTCACAAAATTGAGACCAAAAACCAAGAGAAAACGCTAGAAACCATGCAATCCCACCTTTCAGCAGAGATTGTGACAACAAAAGGCAAATCGAAATCAGACAAATTTCGCACCCACTAAAATAGGTTCTTCGGATTGAGTTATAACTTCTCCGCAAAATGGGCGTATACTCGATTCCGACTATACCTATACCACCACAACGCACACGCACACGCCGTGTGTGTCAGTAGCGTGGTGCCGACGGTCACGTTTGAACCCAAGACAAGTGGACAAATCACCCGCAAATCCCCTTTCTTCTGTTCCGACATACAGTAGAACTTACCTCTATAAGCCAGTTCTGTATAGAGGATTTTTCCACAAATGTTATTTGCCGATTCCACCCACTATGCAAGTAGGTGAAAGGAACTTTATGAAGAGACTTGTTTCTGGAATAATGCTGACACTACTTCTAACAAGCGCGTTGGCGTTGGCATTTAACGTGCCAGTTGGAGCTGCGACGACTCAGCTTGAAGCTATTGCGCCTGCAGGTCCTATTATTGTGCCCGAGCAGTTCTCGGTAGACATCAACGTCACCGACGTTACTGATTTGTATAATTGGCAGATAAAACTCTATTACAACTCGAGCGTGCTAAGATGGATAAACGCTACATTGCCTACGGGACACGTATTTGATGGAAAGCCAGTCTCAATAGGTGGTCCAAACAATGCATCTGATGCCGACGGTACTTTCATTCTGTTCTTTGTCGGTTTACTAGGGGAACCGGCAAGATTCAACGGCAACGGCATTCTGTGCAAGATCTATTTTGGAGCTCAAGCAGCAGGCACGTCGGCTCTCAACTTCTCGAAGCCCTATGGTGACGATACATTCATGTTGAACTACGATTTGGTGACTATCACGGCAGATGTGGCGGACAGCTCAATCACCACTCAAGGTGCTGACACTCGAGCTCCTACTGCAATATCAATAAGCATTGACAAAAGCTCTCTCGTGATAGGAGAGAATGTTACCATAAGCGGCACCATAAACGTCACAGTGCCAGACGGCACGCCAGTCTACATAGAGTACTACGGTCATGATGCTTGGAGTCCTCTAGCGACGGTGTACACAG
>Ga0315294_10001775_pt1 | contig 23616 bp, 28 predicted proteins | sample YL17G13_40_MG_FD_203626 | JGI IMG/M metagenome (GOLD analysis project Ga0315294, IMG submission 203626) | Sediment microbial communities from Yellowstone Lake, YNP, Wyoming, USA - YL17G13_40 | ecosystem: Environmental > Aquatic > Freshwater > Lake > Sediment | place: USA: Wyoming | collected...
TAACCGCGCACGGGAACCGCTAGCGGTCTGAGTCCGACAGATACGGATGGAGTTTTGGCGCCCCACACCCGGTCTTGTCAACTGCGTCGTCTAGGACATCGATGTCGCCTTACTTCGCGCTCGGCCCTTTCTTGGTCTTGTCCTGCTTGGGCTTCTTGACATTCTTGCCGCCCTTTTCCTTGCGTCCCATTGTGTCCCTCCTTCAGCTTTCGTCACGATTGTAACACGAACCGGAGCCGTGGTCGAAGTGCCCTACGGAGCAACAGCCTCCGCACGCGCCATTTCATCATAGTGTCGAATGCCCGGGGCGGGAGGCTCCGAAGCATCTGACTGGAAAGCAGATGGTCGTTGGCGTGAAACGAAAGAGGCCGGGCGAAATGCCCAGCCTTCCTTAATGTATATGTGTTGTGGAGCGGGAAACGGGACTCGAACCCACGACCCTCTGCTTGGGAAGGCTTGGGTTGATTACCCGCTCCTTAGGCCGCTTTCTGAATCTGGCGCTGCACCATTCGCCAATCGAAGCAGATGGTCGCCAAATTGCCAATCGAGGCTATTGTACCCCTATTCGCGGTTAATTCAAGCTAATGTACTCAGCACGTTGGTTTGCCAATGCCGCACAAATGTGCTATCATCGCGTAGCCCCCGGATCACTGCAAGGGCGCAGAGAGCCGTCGTTAGAAGCAGAACACATATGGTGACCGTGACGAAGGCTAAACGTCGATCACCGGTCTTGACGCCGTCTAACCTCCCTTGCTTGAAAACTATCCCCACGATCAACCTGACTGCCGGCTGTCTGCATGGTTGCCTGTATTGCTACGCCAAGGGCTACAGCCAGTTCCCCGGCGATGGTCGGATAATTCTATACGAGAATACATTGGATATGTTGCGGGATGAGTTCTCCAGGCGTCGCACGAAACCGGAAGCGGTCTACTTCAGCCCTTCCAGCGATCTGTTTCAGCCCGCGCCAGAAGTCCTGGACATGGCCGAAGCTATCATCCGGTTTCTCCTAGGAAAGGGCGTCGGTATCGCCTTCCTGACTAAAGGGCACATCCCTGATCATGTGTTGGCGCTTCTGAGCGATCAGGCCGAACTCGTTAGAGCACAGATTGGCGTCATTACCACCAACGAAGGCATCGCGCGAACGTTTGAGCCCGGCGCTGCCAGCCCGAACAGGCGTCTGAAGCAGATAGAGGCTCTGGTCAGAGCCGGAGTAATCACCGAGGCCCGTGTCGACCCAATCTTGCCGACAGTGACTGATGATCCCAACGCGATGGAACGCCTGTTTGCCACCTTGAGGGATGCCGGCGTCACCCGCGCAGCGATTGACCTGCTCTTTCTAAGGCCCGCGGTCGTCCGGTCGCTCAGCCGACACATAGCCGAGAAGGATATGCTGGAACGCCTCTTGAGCGCATTCTCTCAGCCGGGCTCGCAGGGACTTTCCGGGACAGGAATGCATACTCGGAAGCTGCCACTCGACGTCAGACGCCAGACGTTCGCCTTGATACGAGATCTGGCGTCGGCACACGGCATCACGGCAAGCATCTGCGGATGCGAGAATCCCGATTTGACGCATGACACATGCAATATTGCCGGCAGGTGGCCGAGGCGCGGGCCGTTGACCGCTCAGCTTCCCTTCCTGTGACTTCAAGAGAGCGTGAGGGCCAGTGTCGATGGCTAGCACGCCAAATGATCAAGAGCGACAGAACTCCTTCGATTCTTGCGCTGGTTTAGGGTGACACGCACCTCTTGCGCGTGTCGATACTGCGGCACTACCCTGGCAAAGATAGAGCAAATACTCTCCTTCTCTTCTGCGAGTAAGGACTTCTGGAGGTTCTGCGATGCTCCACGTCCAGGAAATCGAGTTGGCGCAACTTCATCCTTGGTTAGACAATCCGAGACTAAACGAACATGCAGTTGACGCTGTTGCTGCAAGTATCCAGTCCTTCGGCTTCAACGTTCCAATTCTATGTGATCAGAACCTCACCATCGTCGCCGGTCATACACGATGGAAAGCAGCACAGAAGCTGGCGATGACCAGTGTTCCGGTGATCGTGGTTGAAATGACTGACGCGCAGCGCCGAGCCTTCTCAGTCGCCGACAACAAGACGGCCGAGATCGCGGATTGGGATTTCCCAAAGCTACGGCAGGTGTTGGAGGAGCTGCGCTCTGAAGACATCGATCTTGGCTGTCTAGGATTCAGTGTTGAGGAGATGCGACGCCTGGTGCTCGATGATGTCGTCAACGAGGACTCAATTCCAGAGATTGACGATTCGGGGGCCGTCACCAAGTTCGGTGATCTGTATGCCCTCGGCCAGCATCGGCTAATGTGTGGGGACTCGAGAGATTCGCATTCTGTAGCGCGATTGACAGAAGGACGCCCCATTGATCACGTGTTTGGCGGGCCTCCATGTTTCAACCAACGCGCTTTCGCTCATTGGGAGGACTACACAAGCTATCTGGAAGACATGGCAAAGATCATTGAGAATTGCCACGACTTACTGATAGCGGGCGGCGTGTGCGTCTGGAATGTGGGCAACGGCTCGACCACTCACCACAATCACGTTAGTCATCATTCAATGCTGTTCGAGGAGCATGGTTTCTGATACCTGGATACCATCGTTTGGGAGAAGACAGGGGTCAACTTCGATATTCCGAGAAGCTCCCATATCAAGCGCAACGGCTATTACTTTCCGGCTTTCTGTTGGGAAGCTCTCCTCGTCTATCAGAAACCAGGACAACTGCCCAAGATGACTGCTGGAGGTCGCGAATACATGTCGAAGCACGACACCGATGTGTGGCAGATACCAGCCGTCCATCGCCAGCTGGAGTTGTACGGCCATCCTGCGGTCTGTCCGGTAGAAATACCATACCGCTCTCTTCAATCATATACCGGCAGTCGAGGGGCAGTGTTTGAACCTTTCGGCGGGTCCGGCACAACGCTCATTGCCGCCGAGAAGGCGCACCGCCAGGCCTACTTAATGGAGTGGCATCCGGCGTACTGCGACATGATCGTGAGACGTTGGGAAGCGCTCACGGGAGAAAGAGCTGTTCAAATCAAGACCTAGACATCTCGATCTTGTCTGTCGGCAAAGGTGCTGACAGCTCGAGGAGGGGATTGTTGGCGGATCAACAGGCGGCGAAACGCCAAATGAATACGACGGCGCGTGGGATGGCAGGCTCAATTGCCGACGCAGATACCTTCGCCCAATGTCTTGCCCGATTCAAACAGAATGAGGCCCCGGAGGCTGTTCTTCTCGTAGCCGATGACCCAACGTTCACGAAGATTATTGTGGCATGGAATAAGCTAGACGTGCGGCCAGTCAAGAAGCCGAGACGATCGCCGGGCGAATCGGAGCAGGACCAGTGGAACTGGCTCTGGGCCAACGTCAGCTATTCTCTTGACGACTTGGGCGAGAGAAGCGGTCTCACTGTTGCTCTCATCGAACGGAAGCTTAAGCCGCTCATCGGAAACCGAATCTTGTATCCTGACGGGTCGGTGAACTCGTTCGTGCAGCGGTATCTCAGGGAGCGGGTACTCAAACTGTTCGACACGAAACCAAGGAAAGCGACCGGAACCAGTTGACATTCTCACAGAGGTTGCACTGGCGCTGCTCGGCCAGCCAATAATCTCCTCGCCCACTTCTCCTCGTAATATCCGACTCACGAGCGCGACAGGCAGCCAAACGATTCTGTGGGTCTCCAAGTTCACGCCATCCTCGTCAGAATCGGTCATTTCAGATGCCTGGCATGGGGAAGAAGGAAGACTCAAGAAGGGAGTGCTTCGCGGGCCCTTGGCACAAGGCTATCAACAGCGTTCGTTACTTTACTTTGTCCCCGACACAGCGTTGCTAGAGAAACAGGCTATCGGGGGTGACCAGCAGGATTTCGCCACGGGTCGCTCGTTGCTGTAATGCCCTGTCAAAGCCGGAACGGCTGACCAGCACCCACAAGGGCTCTTCGTCCAACGGAAGTTTAGCCGCCTTTCGTTGGAGAGCGGTGAGCATGCCTGAATCCACTCGGGCAGCGGTCCACTTGCATTCCCCCACCAGGGTCACTCGGTCTCGCCACAGGCCCACCAGGTCGATCTCGTCCTTGCCGTCCCACCAACGGCCGAGTTGAGTGAACCTGGCCCGTATCTGATCCTTTCGGAGTAGTCGCCAGAGATGCTGCGTGCAGACCTCTTCCCAGGAGGTGCGCGCGACGAACTCGTCCAGCGAGGGCCTGATCTCGCGCGACCACACCTCGGCTCCTTTTCCCAACTGAAGGAACGACTGGTAGGGAGAAACGAAGCGGAACCAGAAGCGTAGGTAGGGGTCGGCCAGGCGGTAGACGACCCGATGGCTCCGCGGCCGCTGCCACTCCGTGATGGACACCTCTCGGCGGAGAAAGCGGAGTTCTTGTAGCCGTCGCAGATGGTCGAAGATTTCGACGGCGCTGTGGCGTCCTGCGCCGCGAGCGATATCGCTGGGGCGCTCCTCACCGCTCGCCACGGCGCGCAGGATCGATGCGTAAAGCGCCTCCTGGTGGAACTCGGTGCGCAGCAACTCCTCCCCTTCTCGATTGAGAACGTGGCCCGGAGAGAGAAGGGTTCTTTGCACTTGCTCAGCCAGCCCTCCCTTGCCGACCCAGTGCCGCAGGTAGGCCGGTATCCCGCCGAAGCAGGCGTAGGCGCGCACCTTGTCCTCCGCATTCAGATGAGGGAAGAACTGAGCGGCGTCCAGATAATCGAATGGATGAACGGCGACCTGCGCCGTGCGCCGACCATGAAGAGCGCCCCGTGCTCCGGTCAGGCCCTCCATGAAAGAGAAGCCCGAACCAGCAAGCACGAGCATAAGCCGGGCCGATTGATGCACACGGTCCCACCAGCGCTGCACCAGCGTGTCGAGGCCGTCCGTCACCTCGCAGAGGTAAGGGAACTCGTCGAAGACGACCAGCAGGCGCTGGTTGCGCGCTTGTCCCGCCAAGTAGTCCAGAGCGGCATCCCAGGTGGGGAAAGGCGCAGAGCGAAGGTACGCATCGTCGAACGCGGCTGCGGCCTGAAGCGCCAGGTCGGCCAGGATGTCGCGTTCCGTCATCCGTGTGCCGTAGAGATACACGGAACGCTTGTCCGCTGCGAAATGCGACAGAAGGGTGGACTTGCCCACTCTCCGCCGACCCCAGAGCGTCACGAGCGCAGCGCCCGGCGTGGCCCAGGCTGCCGCCAGCTCGGCGAACTCCAGCTCTCGATTGAAGAATGATTCGGCCATAGCAAGTGTTATTAGGTTAGCACTTATTAAGTCCGGATGCAATAGTTGCGAGACGAAGAGGCCCTCGCAAGGAGGCATATCACCGGGCTATCCTTCTCATCCTCACCTGGCGCGAAGACCAGGTGCAACATTGCCATACCGGTTGTACGTGCGGTACTCTTCGACGGCTTCAGGTATCGAGATCGAGCGCATCGCTTGCATCCCACGCCTCGTGGCGGCCATGGTATCACCGATTCCTTCCTGGGTGGGAGCTGCGTGACCCCGCCGTGCTCGAACGTGCGCCCTCGTGACCTATCGGTGCCGATGCGTGAGGCGAAGCAGAGGGCCGTCAGCTTGACGGCCCTCTGCTTTTGAGGCAGATGCACGTTTGCAGATTCAGAAGAGGGAATTGGAGCGGGAAACGGGACTCGAACCCGCGACCCTCTGCTTGGGAAGGCTTGGGTTGACAACCCGCTCCTTAGGCCACCTTCTGAATCTGGCAACGCACCATTCGCCAAGCGAAGCAGATGGTCGCCAAATTGCCAATCGACGCTATTATACCCTATTGCCGGTTAATTCAACGCTAATCCACTGGCACCTTCTGCGGCACACGTTCGCCGTCAACTACTTGGTCAACGGAGGTGACCCCTTCTCGCTACAGCGAATTATGGGGCACACGACCCTTGAAATGGTGCGGCGGTACATCCACTTGGCCGACGTCCACGTCAGGCTGCAGCACCGACGGTATTCGCCCATGGATGTGATGCAGGCGGCCACGCGGCAGCACGCGCCGGCGCAGGGATCCGGTACGTTGTCGAGGCATCGGCTGGCACTCGCGCAGTGATTCTGAAGCTTGGCGCAGGCAGACTGACGCTGGCCCTTTAGTCGGCCTCGGGCCTATTTCACATCTGAAATCCCGACCGTGGTGCCGGATTGACCAGACGCCGAATTGTGACGAGATACGTCGTCTCTTGAGCTTCATCCCCCTTGTCCGTGTCCTTGTTCTTGCCCTGACTCTGCGCCGGTGCGTTTTCGTCGGGAAGAAGGCCGAGGAACTCGCGTAGCACCGCTCTCGAAATGAGCATCCGCCTGCCGATCTGGATGTGCCGCAGTTGACCCGTGTGGATGAGTTCATAGGTACTTCCCCTTCCGACTCCCAGGACCTTCGCAGCCTCTTCAACTGAGTACGTCAGTGGTTCAGCCATCGGGGTCTCCTCTCTTGTTGGCGTTCACATGACAGCCCTTGTCGCCCAGTGTGGCGACAAGAATGGCGACAATTGATTACCCCCTTCTGTCTCACATCTCCTGAAACCCTACAACAATTGATCACCCCGGCGGCACGGCTCGTGGATGGAAAATGGCCGATCGGATCGAGAGAACACAAATTCGGCAGCAGTCGTATCTAGTATTCGGCAGGGGTGGACAGACTCGAACTGTCGACCTCTTGGTCCCGAACCAAGAGGTCTCCTTGTTCTGCGTCTACGTGTTGCGGAATTCTGAAGGACGGTTGTACATAGGGAGCACCAGAGACCTGGCCCGACGCCTGGCTGAGCACGCTGAGGGAAGGGCGAAGTGGACAGCCGGGCGGGGTCCGTGGGAACTAGTGTACTGGGAGGAGTTCGCTACCCGGGGTGCTGCTATGCACCGCGAGCGAGAACTGAAGGGGGGCAGAGCGAACCAGGAGTTGCGTGAGCGGCTCAGCCTCAGAAAACCAGCTCAAGCGGTAGAGCGGGTCCTTCCAGGGAAGGATTAACCGCTAGGTTGCAGGTTCTCCTTCAGGGGAAGGACTGCTCGGGGAGCCAGAACACGAGTACGCGTGCCACCCGGCGCTGGGTGGCACTTTCGTGTCATGGACAACTGGTCGATAGGCATGGGGCTGGCAGCGATGGCTTGGGCTACGGCTAGGTTTCGAGCAGCCAGAGGAAGAGGCTGACCGGTACAATCTTCACCGGCCCTGAGAAGTCGAGGGTGTTGCGCGATAGGAGGACGCCTGAGCCGAAGCTCTGCCGGATCACCAGGGTGTCGCGCCCGGTGATGCTCTGCTGATATTTAACCTCAACGGGGAGCTTGGCCGGCGCTCTCCCGACAAGGAAATCGATCTCTTTCCCCGCCGCCGAGCGCCAGTAGAACAGCGCCTGCGGCACGGGAAAGGCCTCCACCAGCTCTCTCTCCGCCGAGCGAAACAACGCTAGAGCGACGATGTTCTCCACCAGAAGCGGGAGGTCTGGGAGACGTGTGCTGTAGGTGATCCGCTCAGGGAAACGCAATATGATCGGATCTACGGCATACAGCTTCTTCATCTTCTTCGGTGCCCTGGTTGCACGGGAGGTATCCCAGGAGTAGACGACCAGGAGCTCGAACGCTTCCGCCAGCGCTCGCGCGTACTCCTCAGCAGTAGCCGGCGATGCAACGCCGATCGCCTCAGCTAGTTGAGTCCAGCTAATCGGGCTGCCCAGGCTTATCGATAGGCGCTCCAATAGCTTCATCGCCACGGCCGGATCGCGCCCGATGCGGCTGACGTCGCCAGCGATGATATCCCACAGGGCTCTGACGGTGGCGTCGGTGACTTCCCGCGTACCCTCGGCGAGGTAATCGCGGACGGCCGCCGGGAAGCCGCCAACACGCGCATAGGCCTCCAGATGGCGGTCCAGAGCCGGCAGGAACAGCAGACGCCGTTCGAGGATGCCGCTGGTCTCCTCAGGGTTGGAGATCAGCGAATCGGGCCGCAAGCGAACCTCAGGCTCGGGCAGCGACTTGTCAACCGCAACCACGAACTCGGAGAAGCTGAGGGGCAGTAGGATCTTGTCGAGATCCGCCGCCGGTCCCCTGCGGCCGGGGAGCCGCTCGGCCCCTCTGCGGATGTCGGAGGCGATGGAGCCTGTGAGCACGAAGAAATCGTTTCTGGCGGGCGTATTGTCCCGCAGGTACTTGACCGCCCGCTGCCAATCGGGGACCGCGGATATCTCGTCCAGAAGGATGTAGCGCCTGCCCTCAGCACCGATGGCGCGGCCTCGGTTGACCAGCTCGACGATGGCCTCCGGCTCACGTTCCAGGTCCAGCGAATAGTAGAGGACGTTAGTGGAGGGGATGCCGGAGCCCATCAGGCGTTGGACCAGCATCTTCAGGGCCGTGGTCTTCCCAACCTGCCTGGGGCCCCGCAGGGTGTAGACGATGGGACGATCGATCTTCAGGCTGTCCAGGAGGGGAAGAGGACGCTGAAACGGGAACTCAGCCAACTCCTGGAGAGCAGGGTCGCGCTCGATGGCCGAGGGATCGCTCCACCACGGGTTCTGCTCTCGGAGGCGTTCTAGCACCACGTTCGTAGCCCTGCCATCTTGTTAATCATAGTTTACAAAACCCCAGGGGTTTTGTAAAGTCCGGTTGATAAAAGCGGCGGGCCAGTGTTAGGATTCCCTTCCCAAGCTACCCTGCAGGGTGGCGCCGACCGGCTTGCCGTCCTCAGGACTGGCCTCGCCCTGCGCCTCCGTGCACACCTCCTGGCCCTCGCGCCCGAAGCGGGCCTCGACCGCCTTCAGCATCTCCAGGACGGATACCGCCATCATCTGCCCCCAGGCGAAGAGCTGCGCGGGGTCGTAGTCCGAGCGGCTGAGGGCATCGCGTCGCAGCCCCTCGACGGCCTTCGCGAACGGCCGGTTCAGCTTGATGAGGGAGCGTCGTTGTTCTTGGTTTAGGTTCATGCTGTTACCTCCGGAGGTTGGCTGAGGATGACGGGAGGGAGTCGTGCGACGTGAAGGGTGCTCTCACTCCCTAGACATCATCCTCTTATTGTAGTGGACAATCCGGCGGTCTGAAGTCTCTGAAGGGTCTCGTCGTGTACCCGGTCGACGAACGCCTGTGCCTGACTTGATATCTCGTTTCCCCTCTCAACCCATTTGGAGACGGCGTCGCCCAAGACACGCAACTGGAGTTGAGCGATTCTTTCCAGCAGCATCTGGGCAACAATGATCAGGAAGTAGAGACAGACCTCCAGGTTTCGCCGGTCGAAGTGCCCGCCAGTGTGGAAATACACCTTATCCCTGTCCCAGTCGTAGAGCCACGGCAAACCCCCGCTCCGTGGGTGTGAGAACAGACTAAGAACCCCGTAGGCTTCATCGGCCTTCTGCCCCAGATCACCGAGATTGATCCAGATATCCTTGAATCTTGGCGGCTTGCCGCGTGGTTTAACTTCCCTGAGAACATCCTGAAGCCAGAGATTTGTAGTTTCGGAGTGTCGTTCAACGTAGAGAAGGGTACCCCAGTCTTCCAAGGCGGCGCGACAGAGAGTCAGACTCTGCACTGGGTAACCACAGACGGCATCCTCTCGCGCTCTCCACAGTGAGCCAAAGGCCCGGCAAAAAAGCAGCATCGCAAGGAAGTTCAGCCCTCTGTCATTGGAGGAACCTGACAACCGAGCGGTCCCATGATTGATGTGGAGTATGAGGTCATCGAGGATGGCGATTTCGCTTGGCATCGCGGCGAAGGAGGCTTGTCGCGCTTCAGCATCGGTGGCGTCGATCTCTGGCCCACTCACGTCTGACTCCTTCGGCATGCCTGTGGGGCTTGTGGTGTCTGGTCGGGGTGGACAGATTCGAACTGTCGACCTCTTGGTCCCAAATTAGACTGCCGTCGTCCCGGGAGGTCCCACCCGGGCCCGTTTCGTATCTAAGAGTGGCCCAACCTTACCACTTTGTGCCGGTCCGTACCACCTTTGCTAACCGAGTTGGTTTGCAAAATGTTAGCAAATGCTGAGAAGCTTATCATTTAGAAAGGGGTGCGCCCGAGGCGGGGTTCGCTCTCGTTGCGCCCAACACCTGCACACCAGCGATGGCGACATCGAGAGGAGTCGACCCCGCTAATGCCAAAACCCGCCGGGATCGCCGTTGCAGGCATTGCCCATCTCTTCAATCAAGGGGAATGAGATACCACTATCGCGTGGTGTTGGTGGCGGCTTAGGGATTTTCCCTGCTTATCGAGAAAGGATGGCCACGACAATCGGCGTGATCACGCCTGCTGCGGTGATGACCACAAGTACAGCAGTTAGCTTGAACTCGAATTTTCGCCGTTCCTTCTCCTGTTGTTGCTCCCATTGTCGGCGACGCTGCTCCATATCCTCCTGGAACTTGTACTGCCGTTGCTCCATTTGCTGCATCGCAAGGCCGCCGAGATGCTGATGGGGTGAAAGTCCCGGTTGATATTGAAACCATTGAGGGCAGGCACGATCTTTGAAGAGGACCATCCGAGCCGCTTCTTCCTTCGTCTTTACCCCCGGTTGTTGTTGCTCTTCTGTGACCTTCTGCCCCAGTGCGAAGACGTTTCGAAAGCAAACCGGTGACGTATTCACCCGTTTGGACCCATCCACGGCGTGTTCGAAGACTTGCCCATCTGCGCGCTCATATAGCTCAACCTCAAAGTAGCCTGGCGCTGCATGCTTCGCCAAGAAACCACAGGAGAAGCAGCACCCCTGTAGCGTCTGCATCCCCTCTGCAAAAGGAAAAGGCCTAAATTCCATTTCGGGCTAGATTATACACCACACCACCATCATGCGGCAGTCCCAGAGGTGCCACAGATTCACGAGTTCCCGTCATCAGGGTCGTGTTTCCAGGTTCCACTACCGGATGGTGTTGGCGGCGTGAAGCTAGTATGCGGAGGCTCCTACGCGGGAGTGTTCATCTGCGGCGAGGACTTCGGGCAAATGCGAGTGGCCGTCAGCACCTAGTTCAGCAGGATGTCGCGGGTTCGAATCCCGTCCCCCGCTGTGGCGGTTGACAAGCGCGCCGACGGTGCTATAATTCCCGCGTTGACAGCTCGTTGCTGAATATCCCCGCCGATTCACCCCCGCCAACAGGGAGGTTACCCGTGTGCGCCAAACAATCGAATTACTCCGAATCCCAGGCCCGGATAAAGGCTTGGGCTCTACAGAGGGCGAAGGAACGCCATGTTGCCGCGCGAGCCCGTCAGCGAGAGTTGGGGGACTTGGATGATGCGACGCTGATGGCGCTACACGAGAAGCTCTGTGCCGAGGTCGGTGAGTTCCCCAAAAACCAAGACCGCATGGTGGTAGAGGAGGCATTCTGGATGGAAGTGGACCGAAGGACGTTCGCTTCCGGCTGGTTCTGGAGGCGGTGGCGGAGACCCGACGAGTGTGAGAAGTGGCGCGTTCATGTGGCTAAAGTCTTGCAAATCATGCTGAAGTCCGGCAGATCATCCTGAATGCGGGTGTGGAGGCCGTGGAAGGTTCGCCATGATGCTCTGGTTAAAGATCGTTATATGGTACCCCATTGCCGCGTTGCTTTACCCGGTGCTTTCAGCTCCAATGATGCTGCCGATGATGCTCGTCCGGCCGCTGCAACTCTTCAGCGTGTTGGCGGTGACGGGTTTGCGAGCCTTCTCGCTGTGGCTCGCCATCGCCTTCATCGTCACGGAGTCTTTCTGGTATACCTGGACGGTTCTTGTCTCCCCTCGTGATGCCCGGGGCTATGCGCAGTGGGCGACAAACCGTTCTCCTGGTCTTTCCGGCAAACTCTCCCAGATCGCGCTCCAGGTGACAATGCTCGTCGCCTTTATTTGCCTCATGGAGTCTTTCGATTTCAATCCGATCCTCCGCTGGTTCGCGTCATTCGGGATAGCCTACTACCTCGCTGGCGTTGCCGCGGGCATCTTGATGATCCCGTCCATGGTCGCGGCCGAGCTACAGCAAAGACGCATCCTGGAGGGCCAAGCATAGGCTAGGCGAAAGGGCCCGCCGTCGGTGGGTCTTCTTCAGTCCTGCCCACATGCGACCTCTCCTTCTTCAAGCGCATTGCCTGCACTCAGCAACTCACGTGCCTTCGATGCATCCAATTTCATCATTCGGCACCTGGCTCTTCCACGATATCTGTGCTTGGGTCCGGTGTCGGCGTGCTGAACAAGGCTTTAAAGTAACCGGGAGGAAAGGTCGGTAATACCGGCGCCGGGACTTGAAAGCCGATCCCGTCCTGGTAATGCCCGTCAGACCTGGACGCTCCCGGGTCCAGATTCCCTGAGAGACTACGGGCACCGATGGACAAAGCCAGGACGATGGGTAGCCATATGGGCCACGCTCTCCGTCCCTCGTCCTGCGTTTTCTTGCCGCGGCTTTCGCGCTCTCGGCGTCGGCGGTAACGTTCCGCAATCCGGGCTGCTGCCCCCTTGCGGGTTCGCGCGGGTCCGGCCTCCGACACTCTCACTTGCCTCATTGGGTACAGCAGCCTGCTCGTGCCGTTGCTACCGACAAGCACGGGCTCCGCATCGACTTCGAACGAGACGTTGACAGACCCCCCGTCGTCGGTCGGGATAGTCAAGGAGGCTCCCCCTCCCTCACGCTCCCGGGCCCACGCCTCGTCCGGCAAGTCTCCGGCGCGCAGTGACTGGAGGGCAGCGACCAGGGGGGCGCGGAGTCCTTCGAACGTTCCCCACATGACGCCCCTGTTGAGGTAGTAGGGGCTTCCCTTGAGGATTGGCTTTATCTCGTCGGCTAACCAGCCCAAGCCCCCCACGTTCCGCGTCAGAGACCGCTCGCATTCGATGCACACGCCGGGAATCCAGCCGGTAGACAGAAAGCCGAGGAACCCGACGCCATACCCCTGTCCGCCGCACACGGGGCAGGGCCCCGTGATTGCGGGCCAGCGCTCCCACAGGACAAGGAGAACTCCCACAGGGAGGGGAAGGCCGTCCGCCCCGAAGCTGAAGCAGCAGGCGTTCTGCGGAAAGGGCAGCCACGGATCGAGTTGATCGCGAAACGCGAGGACGTTGCGGACCAGGGACGCTTTTTCCGGTGCTCGGTGTTCGTTATCCCCCCAGGCGTTCATAGCTTTGCCTCCTTTCGATGGTGGAGGGTCTGGCCGCGAAGCCCTGAGGGGAGATGGAAAACCCCTCACGGAGGAGGGGACACACGCCGTTGGTTGCTCGGCATGAGCCTTATCGTTCCCGTCTCCGGGCTGGCTTTGGCACCTTGGCGGCTTCGCCAGGTTGCCGGGCGGTCAGCGGGCCAGAACCCTCGCGCCTCTCTTGATAACTATTCAGTTGCCACAAGTATAGCCCAGACCAAATGCCCCGTCAACTGTATAATCGGCCTATCAAGGGTAATGAGGTACCACTATATTGTGAGGCTGTCGGCGACTTAGGGTTACAGCAGGTATGCCGAGGCTCCCACGCGGGAGTGTTCATCTGCGGCGAGGAGTTCGGGCAAATGCGGGTGGCCGTCAGACGGGCAGGTCATTGCCAATCGATCTCTCGCACACGTAACCGACCCGATTGGCGAGCGCGATAACCTCCGCCATTTCTTCGGGGCCGAGAGAATCTCGCCACTGCCACTTGTGGATACCCGGATTGAACTTCACTGGTTGCAGATGCACAATCTTCTTATCCACGGCGGTTCAGCTCACTTCGTGGCGGCAAAGGCGCTGGAACATACACTGACGAGGTAACCCGCTGCCGCTTGGAAGATGTCCCAAGCCAGGGCGCTTGCCTGCTCACGCTGTCCAGTGGCAACCAACCTGTACAACCCTTGTGAGTCTGCCGCCGAGCAGGGAGCATCAATGCGTTCGAATAAAGCCGGGAAGAGCGGTTCTCCCTCCGACGATACTCGAGCATAACCGCAATCGCCTTGGACAAGCGCGGCGTATAAAGCCAATTCAGAATCAGAAAACCGGAACGCTTCGGTGGACAAATTCAAAGCTGACTGCAAGTTCTCGGAGCGGACCGCCATCATGGCAACCCCGAGCGCCGGCCCCCCTTCTGTATTCCTGTCGACAGGACACGACTGCCAAAAATAGTCCTCGGCGGCCGAGTTCATTTCCTGCGCCGCCTTGGATACTTCTTCGTACTGGCCCCCCTGAATTAGGGGAAACAGTGTCTCCCAGGTCTGGCACTTATCGTTTAGGGTGTCAAGCGCGGCCTGATGGGGATATTCCAATAGCTCCGAGCAGGCGAAGGCCGCAAAGAATGCGTGGAGAACTGCGGTGCGGGGCGTTTCGATCGTGTCCTGACGAACAAGCCGTTCTGCTGTCCCTGCCAGGTCGCCCGTCGTTACCATAATGGCCGCAGCCAGCAATCCGGTAGGGAAGATGGGTGCCGGTCCCGAGGGGTAGACCTGCCAAGGACCAGGAGACGGAGCCTGGGTTTCCGGCGTACCAACGGCTAACGGGGAAGAGACATTATTGTCACCTCCGCCACAAGCGAGAACCGGAATGGTCAAGGCCAAGATCATTGCACCGACAAACCATCTCATGTTCTTACCTCCTCTCTTCTCTGTCCGCTCCCGGGGACCGCCGGAGAAGGGCCGTATCTATGGACTTTCAATGAGTGTACAGTCGATGAACGCATCACCGCTGAGTTCAGCTCCGTTGGCACTCACAATCTTAAGGGAGCCCATGCCATAGGAGTCCCTGATGTACGTCAGCATGAACGCTCCAACGAAATCTCCGTCGTAGTCTCCAAGGGGCATTTGGAGATCGGAGCTAGTTAGACACCCAATCCCGACGTACCCAGCGAACGTCTGAGCAGCCTTTCCCTGAAATGCCAGTGCCCCCGAACATCCTTTGTAGAAACGGGCAGTATGGTCCGGGTATCCAAGCATGAGGGTGTTGTCCTCTCCCGGGCCAATCCCCGTCGCTAGACTGATCGGGGGCAGGTCAGGTGCAGTCGCCCATTCCTCGTTGGTCATGTCAAAGGCCGTGATATCTACCTCTGACAAACAGTTAACCACCAGCGTGTACCTTTCCACCTGCAGTGTCGTTGTTGGTGTCGGTGTCGCCTTCGGTGTCGCCGTCGGTGTCGGGGTCGCCTTCTGGGGCAGGTTTGACGCTATCACGAACCCAGCAGCGACTAGTACCATCGCGAGACCGAGTGCAATCAGACATCCGACTACCCGTTTCTTTGTCATTCTCCTGTCTCTTCTATCTCTTCTCACCGCCAAACCACTTCGGCGGCCGGAAGGCATAGAAGGCAACCGCGACGATTCCGAATAACATCCCGGTCCCGATCAACATGTTGCCGCCGGGAATTCCCCGGCGTTGTGCTAGCCACCGGGTCATGAAACCGCACCCAATGAGGTAGACCAGTACGACTACTATAAGCACGTCACTCGTCTCCTCTCTTCTCTGTCTGCTCCCGGGGGCTGGGTGAGTCCCCAATAGCCGCCGGAGAAGGCGGTATGGCTTCCCACTGGCCCGCTTGAAGGTTGTGGTCTCTTACTGAGTTGAGGCGGACCAGCTAAGGTAATCTCGGTGACAGCCACTCGTCGGGCTGTGATAACTGACGTACCCCGATGCATGGCCTGTGGCGTCCAGGGAACCACTAATCGCATAGTTCCCCCCACCCAAACGCGATTCCCAATAAAAAGCCCGGTTGGCCAACGAATCACCTGTGATTCGTATTTCCATGTCGCCCAAGTACTCGTCATCAAAGCCGCAAAAACCCTTCGCTTTAAAGACCACCGACCTGCCATCAGCGGAAACCACAAAGGATACGGTGCCTCCGCCGGAATGGGTACCTGTGTAAGTCGTGGGTCCGGGTAACGGAGGCGCGGGCGGTGGAGCAGCAGGCTGTTCCTGCTGTTGTGACGGCGGTGGCGGTATCGGGGTATCAGTAGGTTCCGGTGGCAGCAGCGTATCCGTAGGCTCAGGTGGCAGGGGAGTGTTCGTCGGCCTTGGCGTTGGAGTGTTAGTCGCTTTGGCCTCTACCATCGCCGTGGCTGTTGGCTTGGCTTTCTCAACCGCCCCCTGCGGCGGGTTCGGCCCCTCTGTTGGTTTGGCTTTCTCACCCGAGCCGCCGCAGGCCGCGGAGAACAGAACCGCAATGGCGATGACGGCTGGGTAGACAACGAGTTTCCATGTGCGCATTTCACTACCTCTATTCCTGTGGCTGCATCATCAGGCCCTAAGCAGCCCAGGCTCGATGACCGCCCCGGCGAAGCATCACGGATGTCGGCCACCGTGTGTCCAACAGCATTGTTGCTCCTAATCGTAATAGTCGGTTCGTAGACACCGGCCAACATCTACCCTTTGGCGTAGAACGGAACCAGCGCCCGCCGCAGCGCCGTGTCAAGAGGGGCGGCAGCAGGCGATTGCTGGCCGTGTGCTTGGGTACTCCGGCGCGACACTCGCGGCTAGAGGAGGTGGCAAGCTTGGAGGATGAGGGCGACGGGGAGGAACGCGAGGCAGAACGCGAGGGCGAAGGCGGTGGCGGGGATATGGTAGCGTTCATGGGGGCAAGGTCACAGCAGAGCCTCAGATCGGCTCTCAGCGCCTCGGGATGGCTGTAGGAAAAGTTATAAAACGAATGGTGTGGTACCCCCGGCAGGACTCGAACCTGCGACACGCGGTTTAGGAATTCGCTCCCGGCCGTCCCAGGCCGTCATTTTTGTTGCTCTTGCGCCCCGATTCGTATCTGTAAACGATCACCTTCGTCCCCTCTGGTCACTTCACATAACAGCCTTTGTCGCCCAGTATGGCAACAAAATGGCGACAATTGATCTCCAATGGAGATAGGCCGTATGCGTCTCTATCTGCCACGGCGCCACAGCGGACGGCGGGTAACCGTCCGGTCTCGTTTCTCATGTCTGATGGCGATCTCGAGGGGGCTAGGGGCTGCCGTGCACAATGGCCTCTTGTCGCTCGAGTTGCCCGTGCTGAGCAACTGCTTTGGGCCCAAAGCTTGACCTGCCTGAGCGTGCTGCTGGGGAGCTGGAGCATCGACACGGCGAACTGCCCGCGCCAGCTCTTAGGCAACGGGGTCGCAACGGAATTCCCATCTGAACCCTCGATATCGCCGCCAACCTCCTGCCTTCCAAGCAGGACGTCGCGGGTTCGAATCCCGTCCCCCGCTCCAACACACACATACACTAATGAAGGCTGGGCAAAACGCCCAGCCTTTTTCGCCTCAAAGCGACGACCATCTGCTTTCTAGGCAGAGGGTCACAGGCGGAAGTACCGTTTTCGCATGGCGGAACACGCGGCCCGCTGCAATAATGGGCGGCCTCATCGCTTACTGGACTTGGGGAGTCCCGCTGGGCCACCAGCGCGGGTCGGCCAGCCAGCGGCTGGCCGGATCATCGCTCGGCCGGTTCTCGGCGGTCTTCATCACGAGTAAGAATGGGTGGCTGCTTGACGTGCGGAGATACGGATGTAATATTGGCACCCCACAGGGCAAGAACGAACCCGGACAGGGCAGAGGAGATCCTCGTCAAGGTTGGGGACGAGGCGGTCAGCCTGAGGGAGGCAGTCAAGAAGTTCTAGTAGCAGCTGGTTCTACGCAGACAAGCCGCTCCGCCTGAGTGGCTTGTCGCGCTTTTATGGTCACCAAGCGAGAATTAGGCGACAGGAAGCGGGCGCCGTAGTCGTAGAGGCCGAACGCGTCCCCTCTTCCTGCTGGCCGGTGAAGCGCTTGTCGGTTAGCGTGGTGCTCCCCGAGCGCAAGCAGACCACGGGCTGCGTCGTATCCGTGTTCCGCGCGCCGCCCTATGGGCGATAGCTTCAGACAGAATCATCCAGCCTTTCTCGCCCGAACGTACGCTGCGCCAGCGCCTATGACCCCCACCGCGATCACCAAAGCGACAACCATAGAAACATAGTCGCAGGCGGACGGGCCGGAACTCCCACCGCGCGCACTATCGGGCAGTTCGGCAGTGCCACCGACAGGGCCAGGGACGCCCGTCGCCGTGGGTGTGGGCGTGCGAGTAGGTGTGGGTGTGGATGTAGGCGTGGGGCATGGTTCGCCTATCCGGATCTCTGCGTTCGAGATAGGGCCGTCAAAAATGTTGTCACCGTTGGTGTCACCAATAGGATTGCCGGCCGGGTCGCTCAGCTTGACCTTGGTAAGGGTGAGCGGGCTGGTCCCGTTAGCAATCGCATGGAGAGTGATCCGGGCGAGCACGCCCGATCCGGTCTCGCTATGCCCTGGGGCCGTTCCGAAGTCGTAGGCAGCCGGTGTGAACTTCCCGTCAGCATCGGGAAGGTGATCCGGATCGCCGACGGCCGTCCTGGTCAAGTCCGTTACCGAACTCCCCGAATTGGCCGCTAGGAGCATGCCCACGTTATACCCGGTGACGTTGAGACGTGTCGGGTCATAGCCCAGGTCACCCTGGAAGCCCTCTATGCCCGGCGAGGGGATGTCTTTCACCCAGAAGTCAACGGTGAACGTAGCGCCATTAGTGACGGAGCGACACGACTCGATAGAACCGAGGGTGGTAGCCGTATTGGCCGGCGTGGCCCCGGGGTCGGCGTCGATGCCGACTGTGACCGCAGCGCTGCCCTGACTGACCGAGGCCCACAAAGGCGACCCTGTCTGCGCCAGAAGCCAGCAGACGGACAAGGCCGCGAGCCAGGGCGCTGATCGCAGAAGCAACCGCCCTCCCGCCGTTATCTGACGACGCATCCCTCCTCCACCTAATCTGCAAGTTGGAGGCAGCACTTGCCAGCGGCGCGACATTAGTGAGTGGTGACCTTCCTTATCCCTTTCGATCTTTGGTCCTTTCTACGGGCACGAAAGGCCGAAGAACCGCTTAAAGATGCCAACGTCGGCGATGTTCACATTGTTACTGGCGTTGAAGTCGACCCGGGCGTTGTAGGCCGCCTGCCCAGACGAGCTGCCGAAGGATGCCTTTAGGGGCGGGACATCGAAAATGTCCACCTCAGCGCTGTTGTCCGTGTCCGGTGGCCAGCCGGCGACCCCGCAGGCTAGGTTCGGAGATGTGCCCATGAACGTTTCCGTGGGGTCAAAGAAGCCGTCGGCGTCACTGTCCGTCCGACAACTGTTGGGCGGAATGGAGATGCCTGTGAAGGTGACAGATGTGCTGCTGCTAGCTGAGTTGCAGACCGTTATGGCGCTGCCATCCTGCTGCGCCGTGACTGTCGTGCCGGTCGGGAGCGTCCCGCGTAGGAAGGCCCCGAGCTGCATCGTCACCGGCCCGCTCACGGTCTGGACCGTGGCGCTGCCACAGGTCGCGATTGCCTCATTGCCTGCGCTGAGGAGCAGGTTGGCAAGGCTGCATATGTTCACGGTCGCCGGGCCGCCCGACCCAGAGGGCTTGATGCGAACGCCGGCGGGAGCTGCCTCATCGCGCACGCGGACCGCAAGACCAGCGCGGCTGGCGATGGTTCCAAAGCTGGTGCCGTCAGTAAAGGCGTCGCTGAAGGTGAAGCTCTGGCCATCTATGCCGTCGTCGATGCCGTCGTTGTCGTCATCGGGGTCACAGGCGTCACCGCCGAAGGTGTCATTGGATCCGGGCTGTACGCCCGCCTGGCCGTCGCTGTCGTTGTCAGCCTGATTGGTGTTGACCGTCCGAGGACAGTTGTCGCTGGCGTCGAGGACGGCGTCGTTCTCGTCGTCAGCGTCGCAGGCATCACCAATGGCATCGCTGTCGAGATCGGCCTGTCCCGGGTCGGAGGTATTGGGGCATGTGTCGACGTAGTCGGTGAAGCCGTCGCTGTCGCGGTCATCGGTTGGGGAGGGGCAGGAACCGCCCACTTCCAGGAAGGCGTCAGGCGTCAGGTCGGCTACGTAGAAGTTGAGCCCACTGTCCACCCACGCCGAGTCCAAAGGCCCGTTGATGAGGTGCAGCCGCGTCAAGCCGCTGGCGACGGCGTTCACGGTGTAACGCATAAGGACGCCGTCATTAGGCACGATGACCGCCGTTCCCGTATAGGCATGGAACAGGCGGCTGCTGCTGTCCGGCGGCCCCCCGTATTCCTGGCCCGACGCGCCCAGCACCGAGGCGCTGGCGCTGCGGCTGGCGAACGACACAACGCTGTTGTCATACGCCAAGCGCAGTTGGAACCCTTCGACGTTGGCACTACGGAGGAGCAGATCGATGGCGCTGCCGGACGTCACGTTTCCCCGACACAATTGCGTCTTACGTGCAAAGGTATCGGTATCAATGGTCATCACCACCGGGTCGCAGGCGTCCCCCAGAGTGTCCGAGTCTCTGTCCTCCTGGCCTGCGTTCGAGGCGCTGGGGCAGTTGTCGTCATCCGCCGTGAAGGCGACGCCGTCGTCGCCCAAGTCGAGCACGTCATCGCTGTCGCTGTCGGTAGCGTCGTCGGGACAGGGAGCGCCGACGCTGAGGAAGGCGTCCTGCATCTCGTCGGGCAGACGGGTGAGCAAATCGCTGCCCACATAGTTGGTGTCCACCTCGCCGACCGGCAGGTGCAGCCGCGTCAGCCCCGCTGCCTCAGCGTGGATGGTGTAGCGGGTCAGGATACCGCTGCCGCTCGTCGCCGTGCCGGCGTAGCCGTCGAGATAGGAGTTGCTGTTGTCGGGCAAGGGATCGCCGACATCGGTGCCGGAGGTACCCAAAATGGAGTCGCTTCTGTCCCTGCTCTGGATGGAAGCAATGTTGTTGTCGTACAGAAGCCGTAGCCCGAACCCCTCGATGCCGGGGTACTCAGGTACATCTTGGATCACAAGATCGACCTCAACGTCTGCATCAACGTCCACATCACCCACACAGCTCTGGATGCCAGACGTCTCCGGGTCGGCGTCAATGGCCATGAGGACGCCGTCCTGGGCGCGGACACTGTGGCCTCCATGAGAAGAGAGGATCAATCCTGGCACGAGCAGGGAGGCTCCCAGGACCGCCGTCAGCAAAACGAACCTCAGACGTGAGGTTCTTGGACGCTTGGTATTGGTGTCTACTCGACGTGTCATCATTGCGCACCCCCGCTCGTCAGGTTAGAGTACCTTGAACCCAGGCCCCCGCTCGGCGGTTTGGGCGGGGGCCTGGGCCGACCTATAGCTACTTTCCGTTGGAGCGCCTACCGGCTGATCGCGTATGTTGTCAGATCCTCATCATCCCCTCTTTACGGCGCGCCGGGCTGGATCGGGTCCACTCCAGCGCACGTCTGGAAGAAGAATCGCTTCATAACCGCCAGGTCGACGATGTTGACGTAGCCATCGGCGCTGAGGTCGTCGCGAGGCGTGTAGGCCGGGTTGCCGACGGCGGTGGAGAAGTGGGCCTTGATCTCCGCGACATCAAAGATGTCCACCGTCCAGTCGCCGTTGAAGTCCGGCCCCCAGGCGTCCAGCCCGCAGTCGCGCCGCCAGTCAGTGCCCATGTAGTCTTCGGCGGCGTCCGTGAAGGCGGGCACGCCACCAACCGTGACGCCCCTCGAGTCGCCGTCCATGTCCGTGTCACAGTCGTCGCCGATGCCGTCGCCGTCCACGTCGGACTGCTCGGGGTTGTAGATGCCGGGGCAGGTGTCCACGTCCTCGGGGACGCCGTCCCAGTCTCTGTCGCCGGGCACCACGGCGTGGTTCGTGTTCACGCACTGGCCCAGCACCTCGATCATGGCGGTCATCTCGCTGCCAGTCGTCTCTACGCCGCCGGAGGGGCTGTTGTTGATCAGGCCGTTGGCCCGGCTGCGGACGTCGCCCACGGTGCTGCTAGTGGTCAGCGTCAGCTTGGTCAGGCTAGCGCTGATGCTGCCATCGGTGCACTTAGGCTCGCCTATGTCGGAGATCCTGGCCGTGGTAACGCCTCCGTTGAGGTATACGATGTTCAGCTCCAGGGCCATAGTGTGGCCCATGAGCTTAGCCAGGTCAGCGCGGCTGACAACATCCTTGGGCTTTGCATCGAGCGGCGTGCAGTCCTCGTTCCCTACGACCAGCAAGCAAGCCGCCTTCTGGGCGGTTGTGCCGCCCACACCGTTCAGGACTGTAACCGTGTTCGTCACGAGACCCACGGTGATGCCGCGGGCAACGCCGCCGATGCTCACCGTGGTATCCAGGCTACCGTCGTTGTTCTTGTCGTAGACAGGTGGGCCATTGTTGCTGGACCAGAACCCCTGGCTGTGCGCGGTCCACGTCGCCACCTTGCGGGTATTGGTGATGGTGCAGACCTTGACGTCGCCCGGCACCAGGGTGACGCTGCCGCCCGCGGTGCACTCGCTACCGATGACGGTATCGTAGTCAGCCAGGTTCGTGCCGGCCCCCGCCGTCTCACTCACGGTGTAGGTGCCGGGGGCGAAGACCCGGGCCCCTGTCGTGCCGCCATTGCCGACGTCGGAGGCGTACTTGGTGCTGCCGATCCAGAGGTTGAACTTGCCCAGGTCGGTGCTCGGGCTTAGTATCTTCTTCACCTCCAGGGTCGGCTTGCGGCTGTTGGTGATGGTGCAGGTCTTGTTCTCGCCCGCGGCCACGGTGACGTTGCCGCCGGTGTCGCAGTCGCCGGCGATGCCCACAGTGTAGTTGGACAGGCTGGTCCCGTCGCACGCTGACTCACTGACCGTGTGCGGGGGCGGGGAGATGCTCACCTGTATGGCGCCGGAACTCGCGCCGCCCACGCAGCCGGTTACGGGATTGCCGTCGATGTTCAACCTGAACTTCCCGCCGTCAGTGTCGGGCTCCAGGGTCTTGACCACGGTCAGTGTCGGCACCTTGGTGTTGGTGATGGTACAGGTCAGGTTGTCCCCCGCTCCGAGGGTGATGCTGCCCGTGCCGTCGCCGTTGTCTGTGCAGCTACCACCGATGGACGGGGTGAGGTAGTCTCCCAGGTTAGTGGGGAGCACCGCCGTTTCGCCCACGGTGTGGTCACCAATGTCAACCACGACTGCCTCGGTGCAGCCACCGTCGCCGACGTTGGTCGCCTTTTCGATGTCATCGATCAGTAGATTGAACTTGCCGGGGTCAGTACCGGGTACCAACTCCTTACATACCGTCAGTTTCGGCTTGCGGAGGTTGATGGCGGTGCAGGTCTTGATGTCCCCCGCTTTCAGGTCGATGCTGCCGTCGGGGTCGCAGTCACCGCCGATGGCGGTCTCGTAGTCGGCCAGGTCCGTGCCGTTACCCTCCATCTCGCCCGCGGTGTGGGTGTCGATGGTCATCTTCATTGGCCCGGTGGTGCCACCGGCGCTGACGTTGGCCCCCGTCCCCGCAGTGACACCGTCGATCTGGAGGTTGAACAGGCCGGGGTCACTACCGGGCTCCAGGTCCTTGTTCACCGTCAGTCTCGGACAGTCGCGGATCCGGGTAAGGGCCGCTGCCGGCCCCTCGTCGGACACTTTCGTGCCGGTCACGTCGGTGTGGGTGGCGTTGGCGACGTTGGTGACGACATTCTCGCAGTCGTCGTTCCGCACCTTGTATTGGACCGTGGCAGTGCCGGACTGGCCGGGCGCCAGGGTATACAGGGCCCCGCCTGCTATCCAGTCGAGTGCTGAGGCAGCACAGTTCTGCGCGCTCGCAAAGCCTGGGATCTTGAAGGTGCAGGAGTCGCCGTCACCGGGCGCCTGGGGCGGCGTGTCGGTGACCGTGACGTTGTAGGCGTTGGAGCCCAGCGAGGCGCCGCTGAAGCTGGCGCGGGTGAAGTGGTTGCGCCCGCTGCTGGTGAGCTGCTCGTTGAACATGTCGAAGTGGGCAACGTTGCGGATGCCCACGCCGC